>Ga0102595_100040_pt1 | contig 335603 bp, 305 predicted proteins | sample Araplaol_mTSA_r2_2_FD_76864 | JGI IMG/M metagenome (GOLD analysis project Ga0102595, IMG submission 76864) | Arabidopsis root microbial communities from North Carolina, USA - plate scrape MF_Col_mTSA_r2 (SPADES assembly) (version 2) | ecosystem: Host-associated > Plants > Roots > Endosphere... | reverse complement strand
ATGCAGCTCTCGCCCCTGATCCAGCGCTTTGTCCTCCACTTCGGTGAGATGGGCAGCCGCTGGGGGATCAACCGGACGGTTGGTCAGATTTACGCCCTTCTCTTCACCGCGGCGCGCCCTCTCAATGCTGACGAAATTGCCGAATCGCTCGGATTTTCGCGCTCCAATGTCAGCATCGGCCTGAAGGAACTGGAGTCCTGGAGTCTGGTGAAGCTGTCGCACCAGCCGGGCGACCGTCGCGAATACTTCTCCGCGCCCGATGACGTCTGGGCCATCTTCCGCACGCTGGCCGAGGAACGGCGGCGGCGCGAGATCGATCCCACGCTGTCGATGCTGCGCGAAGTACAGCTGGAAACGCCGCTCTCCGAGGAAGACCGCCATGCGCAGGCGCGCATGAAGGAGATGTACGGGCTGATCCTGCTAGTGACCACCTGGTTTGGCGACATGCAGAAGCTCGACGTCGCCACGCTGGAAAAGCTGATGCGCCTGGGCTCGCGCGTCACCAAGCTGCTCGACGTCAAGGACCGGCTGACCTCTGCCATCGGCATGGGCGCTTCGGCCCGGGACAAGGCCGCCAAGGCAGAGAAAGCCGAAAAAGCCGAGAAGGTCGAGAAATCCGAGAAGGCTCCCGCCAAGTCCAGCAGCAAGCCCCCCGCAAAGTCCGCCCGCCCCCGCAAGGAGTAACCCGTGTTTGCAAGTGTCGATCCGGTGATACTGGCCCGCATCCAGTTCGCCGCGAATATCACGTTCCACATTCTGTTCCCGACGATCAGCATCTCGCTGGCTTGGGTGCTGCTCTTCTTCAAGCTGCGCTACAACAAGACCGGCGATGCCAGCTGGATGCACGCGTATCGCGTCTGGGTCAAGATTTTCGCGCTGACCTTTGCGCTGGGCGTGGTCAGCGGCATCACCATGAGCTTTCAGTTCGGCACCAACTGGCCGGGCTACATGGAGACCGTGGGCAACATCGCCGGGCCGCTGCTGGCCTACGAGGTGCTTACTGCGTTCTTCCTGGAAGCCACGTTCCTCGGCATCATGCTGTTCGGCATGCGCCGCGTGAGCAACCGCGTGCACACCATCGCCACGCTGCTGGTGGCCGGCGGCACCACGTTGTCGGCGTTCTGGATTCTGGCGCTGAACTCGTGGATGCAAACGCCGGCCGGCTTCGAGATGATCGATGGCCGCGCCCATGTGGTGAGCTGGATCGCGGTCATTTTCAATCCGTCGTTCCCCTACCGGCTCGTGCACATGCTGCTGGCATCGGGCCTGACCGTGGCCTTCCTGCTGGCCGGCGTCTCGGCCTGGCGCTGGCTGCGGCAAGACCGGCGCCCCGACGTCATGCACGCGCTGCGCACCGGCGTAACGCTGGCCGCCATCCTGATTCCGCTGCAGATCGTCGCCGGGGATCTGCATGGCCTGAACACGCTGCACCACCAGCCCGCCAAGATCGCGGCCATGGAAGGCATCTGGAAGACCGAGAAAGGCGCGCCGGCCGTGCTGTTCGGCCTGCCCAACGCCACCACCAAATCCAATGACTTCGAGATCGCCATCCCGAAGCTGGCGTCGATCTACCTGACCCACGCGGTGGATGGCGAGATCAAGGGCATCGACGCCTTCGGCGACCGTCATCCGCCCGTGGCCCCGTTGTTCTTCGCGTTCCGCATCATGGTGGGCGTGGGCCTGCTGATGCTGGCCGTGTCGTGGCTCGGCGCCTGGCAGATCCGCCGGCAAGGCGCGCCCTCGCCATGGCTGGCGCGCATGCTGGTGGCGATGACGTTCTCGGGCTGGATCGCGCTGGTGGCGGGCTGGTATGTCACGGAAATCGGCCGGCAGCCCTACCTGGTCTATGGCGTGCTGACCACCGCGCAGGCCGCGTCGAAAGTGCCCGCCGCGATGATCGGCAGCACGCTGGCCATGTACCTGTCGCTCTACCTGCTGCTGATCGTCGCCTATATCTCCGTGGTGTTTCACCTGGCCCGCAAGGCCGGCAAGACCGCGCCGGGCATCGAAACCCCGGCCCCCATCATCCCCGGCCAACCCAGGAGCGCACCATGAACCCGGCCACCATTCACGATCTCAGCCAGCCGGCAGGCTGGATGCCGCTGGTGTTCCTGGCGCTGATGGGCCTGTCGATGCTGATCTACGTGATCCTCGACGGCTACGACCTTGGCGTTGGCGTGCTGTTGCGGCGCGCCGACGATGCCGACAAGGACACCATGATCGCCTCGATCGGCCCGTTCTGGGACGCCAACGAAACCTGGCTCGTGCTCGGCGTGGGCCTGCTGCTGACGGCGTTCCCGCTGGCGCATGGCGTGATCCTTACCAACCTGTACCTGCCCGTGGCGCTGATGCTGGCCGGGCTGATCATCCGCGGCGTGGCGTTCGACTTCCGCGTCAAGGCGCGCGACCCGCACAAGCCGTGGTGGAATTTCGCGTTCTATGCGGGGTCGCTGCTGGCCAGCTTCTCGCAGGGCCTGATGCTGGGGCTCTACATCACCGGCTTCCGTTACGACCTGCCCAACCTGCTGTTCGCAGTGGCCGTGGGCCTATGCCTGGTGGCTGGCTACTGCCTGCTTGGCGCCTCGTGGCTGATCATGAAGACCACCGGCCCGCTGCAGCTGCGCGCAATCTACTGGGCGCGGCGCAGCCTGTGGCTGACGGCGGCCGGCGTGGCGGCCATCTCGGTAGTCACGCCGATGGTCAGCACGCGCATTTTCGACAAGTGGTTCACGCTGCCGAACATCATTCTGCTGGCACCCATCCCGCTGCTGACGATGGCGCTGTTCTTCGTGATCGAACGGTTCCTGCGCCGCATGCGCGACCTGCACGCCAGCGGCAACGACCGCTGGTGCTGGGTGCCGTTCGCCGGCACGGCCGTGATCTTCCTGATGGCGTTCAACGGCCTGGCGTACAGCCTGTTCCCTTACCTGGTGGTGGACCGCATCGACATCTGGCAGGCGGCCAGCGCGCCGGAGTCGCTGATGGCGATCCTGGTGGGCGCCGTGATCGTGCTGCCCACCATCCTCGGCTACACGGCCTATGCCTACCGCGTGTTCTGGGGCAAGGCCACGGACCTGCGCTACGACTGACGCACACCGGGGGTGTATGCTGGCGGACATCGAGCCATCGCCCCCCTCGCCCCATTTCTACCTTGTCGGCCTCACCGGACCCCAACCGCCGCGCGCCTGTCGGCGCCACCACCGGCCCGTTGCTGCAACGGCTGCGCAGCCACGCGGGCGCTCACGTCCGCGCGCTCACGCGCAGCAATTCCGGGCTGACGATCGACTACGACAACCCGCCCGGCGACGCGGGCCTGTTTGGCCCCGACGCCATCTGCTGGCGCGTGCACGCAGACTTCCCCGCCATGCTGGCGGGCGGCGTCAGCGCCCTGCTGCTGCAGGCGCTGCACCCGCGCGCGCTGGCCGGCGTGTGGGATCACTCCTCGTTCCGTACCGACATGCAGGGCCGCCTGGGACGCACCGCGCAATTCATCGCCGGCACAACCTACGGCAGCCGCGCCGATGCCATGCGGCTGATCGAGCGCGTGCGACGCATCCATGCGGGCATCCAGGGCACCGCGCCCGATGGTCAGCCCTATGCGGCCGACGATCCCGAGTTGCTGACTTGGGTGCATGTGGCGGAGGTGTCGAGCTTCATGGCCGGCTACCTGCGGTATGTGGGGCCACTGTCCGTGGCGCAGCAGGACCGGTATTTCGAAGAGGAAGCCCGAGTGGCGGCGCTGCTGGGTGCGCCCGATGTGCCGCGTTCCCGCGCACAGGTCGATGCCTTCCTGCTGGCGCAGCAGCCCAACCTGGTCAACAGCGATCGCACACGCGAGGTGGTACGGCTGATCATGGCGATGCCGGTGGCCACTCCGCTGCTGGTGCCGGCGGTGCGCACCATGGCCGATGCCGGCGTGGCGCTGCTGCCGCCCTGGGCGCGCCAGATGCTGGGCCTGCACCGGCCGTCGCTGCGCCGTTCGCTGGCGCTGGCAGGCATGCGCGGGCTGGCGCCGACGCTGCGCTGGGCCCTCGGGCCCGGCATCGCGGCCCGCGCCGGACGTCGCGTGGCGCGCGGCCAGGACAGCTCTACTTAAATAGAGGGATTCACGTCCCGGTCACTCGGCGGCGGCCGCTGCCGATGCCGCGGCGGCCGGGCTCCCGCGCAGCGTCACCTCCCGAAGCCGCGCCACGAAGAACGGCGCGATCAGCGATACCGCCGCGCTCATCAGGAACAGCATGCGGAAGGCCCGTTCGGCGGCCACGCGCACGGTCGCGGCATCGCGCTCGTCGGTGACCGCCAGCGCGCGGCGGAACATGCTCATCAGCACGTCCTCGCCACCGCTCAGGTCAGACACCGCCACGCCGCTGTGACGCAGCAGCGCAATCAGCACCGTGGTCAGCACGGCAACACCCACCGCACCGCCCAGCAGCCGCGAAAACGCCGTCAGCGCCGTGGCAATGCCCACCTGTTGGGGCGGCACTGCGTTCTGCGTGGCCACCAGACCGCTGGGCAACTGCAGGCCAATGGCGAGCCCGAGCACGATCATGACCAGCGCGGCCAGCAGCACCGACTGTGGCGGCGTGAACGCCAGCGCCACGATGGCCACCGGCGCCACCAGGCAACCGGTCATCTGCAGCGGCTTGTAGCGGCCGCTCCACGACATCAGCCGGCCCGAGATATACGCGCCGAAAGGAATCGCCAGCGTCAGCGGCACCAGGCGCAGCGCCGCCGTGTCGGCGTGCGCGCCACCCACCACCTGAAAGCGCAGCGGCAGCAGCACCGACATCGCAATCAGCTGGAAGAAGCACAGGAACAGCGTCAGGCAGCAGATGGCCACCGTGGGCACGCCCAGCATCGTCAGCGGAATCACCGGATCGGCCGCACGGCGCTCCTGCCAGACGAACAGCACCAGGCCAGCCACGCCCGCCAGCAGCAGCCCGATGGTCTGCGGCGCCAGCGGCGAATGGCCCTGGCCCAGCCGCGTCAGGAACACCAGCACGCCAGACAGGCCGCCACCGAACAGCAATGCGCCCAGGTAGTCGATCTTGTGCCGGCGGCCGCTCACCGGCAGGTGGCGCAGCGCGCGCCGCACCACCGCGAGCGCGATCAGCGAAAGCGGGATGTTGATCCAGAAAATCCAGCGCCACGACAGAAAATGGGCGAGGTAGCCGCCAATCACCGGCCCGGCCATGCTGGCCACGGCCCACACGCCGCTGACGTACCCCTGATACTTGCCGCGCTCGCGCAGCGGCACCACGTCGGCAATCGTCGCCTGCGACACCGAAATCAGTCCGCCGCCGCCCAGGCCCTGCAGCACGCGCGCCCCGATCAGCATCGGCATGGTGGTGGCCATGGCGCAGGCAATCGACGCCAGCAGGAACAGCACGATAGAAAACGTCAGCACCGAGCGCCGCCCGAGCACGTCGGATAACTTGCCGTAGATCGGCGTCACCACTGTCGAGGCCACCAGATAGGCGGAGATGACCCACGCCATGTCCTCGAAACCGTTGAGCTGCAGCGCGATATCGGGCAGCACCACGGCCACGATCGATTGTTCGAGCGCCCCGAGCAGGATGGCCAGCATCAGGCCGAAGATGACCTGCATGACAGGCACGTCGGCGGGCGGTGCGTCGGGGGAAAGTTTCGAGGAGGGCGCTGCGGACATTGTCGTGACCTGCCTGGCAGATGAAACCCAGGCCGGGCTCCGCTGCTCTTGTGTCAAAGAAGAGCCGACATTTTAGGCGTTTGCTGAAAACCGCGCTCGGTCGATTTGCCGGCGGACGCCGCGGCCGACGCGGGAAAGCAACGTTTTATCCACATTCGCGTCATGGGTGCCCGCCAAGCCTTTACGGCCTGGCGCCACCCTCGGGGTGGCCGACTCTGCCCTGCGGCGAGGCAGCCAGCGTTGGCACAGCGCCATCGCCGGCTGCCATGGCACCCTCGTTAGGGCATCAGAACTGTTCCCAGTCGCCGGTGTCGCCGGCCGGGGTTGGCGCGGCGGCCGGACGGCGGCGCGCCGGCGTGCCCAGCACGGGTTCCTTGCGCTGGTGTGTCACCGGCGCGCGCGGAGCGGCGGCCGCCTTGCGCGACAGCACCGATTCCGCGTGCGGCTTGCGTTGCACGGGCGGACGCACGGCAGCCGGCACGGCGGCCACGCGCGCGGCAGGGGCCGGCGTAGCTGCAGCGGCCGGCTTCGACGCCACCGGCTTGGCGGCGGACTGATTCACCGCCGCCGCCACCTTCGCCACCTTCGCCACCTTCCCCACCTTCGCCGGCGTGGCGGCGGGCTTCGGCAACGCCGGCACCGGCTTGCGGGCACTAATGCGTCCCACCTCGCGCACCGGCGCGGCATGGGCCACTTGCGCCACGGGCGCGTGACGCGGCTCCACGGCACCGCCCTGCCCCAGGTCGAAGCGCGCCACCTCGGACACCAGGCCACCGGCCTGCTGCATCAGGCTTTCGGCGGCGGCACTGGCTTCCTCCACCAAGGCTGCGTTCTGCTGCGTCACGCTTTCCATCTGGGTGATGGCCAGGCTCACTTGCTCGATGCCGGCCGTCTGTTCCTGGCTGGCGGCGGTGATCTCTCCCATGATGTCCGTTACGCGGCGCACGGCGCCCACGATGTCGTCCATGGTCTTGCCGGCCACTTCCACCTGCTTGGCGCCGTCCTGCACCTGGCGCACCGAGCCATTGATCAGCTCGCCGATTTCCTTTGCCGCCGACGACGAGCGCTGCGCCAGGCTGCGCACCTCGGCCGCCACCACGCTGAAGCCGCGTCCCTGCTCGCCCGCGCGCGCCGCTTCCACCGCAGCGTTCAGCGCCAGGATATTGGTCTGGAAGGCGATGCCCTCGATCACGCCGATGATTTCCGCCACGCGTGCCGACGACTTCGAGATGCCGTCCATGGTATCCACCACGCTGCGCACCACGCGGCCGCCTTCGGTGGCCACATCCGACGCATTGACCGCCAGCTGGTTGGCCTGGCGTGCGTTCTCGGCGTTCTGGCGCACCGTGGAAGTCAGTTGCTCCATCGATGCCGCGGTCTGTTCCAGCGAGGCCGCCTGCTCCTCGGTGCGCTGCGAGAGGTCGGTATTGCCGATGGCAATCTCGCGCGCAGCGGTGTCGATCGAACCGGCGGCCTGCTGAATACCGCGCACCAGCGAGCCAAGCTGGCCAAAGGCACGCTCCAGCGCGCCCAGCATGCGTCCCATCTCGTCCTGGCTGCGCACGTCGATGGCATGGTTGAGCCGGCCCTGGGCCAGCGCCTCGGCGGCACCCAGCGCCTGCTGGGCCGGACGCGTAACCGAACGGGCCAGCCCGATGCCCAGCAGCGCGGCAATTGCCGCTGCCGCCACCGAGAGACCAATCAGCAGGTTGCGCGTGAACGCGTACTCCTGGGCGGCCTGCTCCACTGCATCCATAGCCAGTTTGCGGCCCAGGTCTGCGGCGGCATCGAGCTTCTCGAAATAGGCGGCTTGGGCGGCGGGCAGCGTCACCACCAAGCCGGCCCGCGCCCCGTCGAACTCGCCGGCGCGCACTTGCTGGAGCACCAGGTCGAGCTGGCCGTTGTAGGCCTTGCGCGCGGCCACCAGTTCCTCGAATTTGGCCTTCGACTGCGGGTTGGCCGACGCCACCATGACCTTGCCCAGGTCATCGATCGCCACGCCGATCTGCTCGCGCAGCTTCACCACCTTCTCGGCGTTCTGCGTGGCCAGCGCCGGATCCTCGGTCAGCACCGCATCGCGCACCAGGATGCCCACGGTCAGCGTGCGCTCCTTGGCCTGCCGGATATCCACCACGCGCAGCAGCCGCTCCTCCACGGACTCATGCATCGCCGCGTTCATGCTGCCCAGCGCGCTCACACCCACCGTGGCCACCACGGCAAGCAGCAACACCACGGCCAAAAACGCGAGCGACATCCGCGCGCCGATTCCCATCTTTCGCAAGCCCATCACTCGCACCTTTCGTTAGGTTCGTCTCTTGTGTTTGTACGGATGGCAGCCGCCCGTCACCGGGCATCGCACGCACCGGTATCGGAGCGCGGGCGGGCGAGCTTGAGCGAAAAAACGAAATGGGGGGAAAAGTCGCCGCTCTTCCACAAATTGAGGGGGTAAGGCCTGGCTTCTAATCTCTTCCGTGCACTCCGACCCGACCGAAACTGGCGGGACGACGGACGAAAATCCTGGCGAAGGACGCGGGCTCAAAAAAAAGAAGCCCACGCGCGGGGTGCTCGTAGGCTTTCAGGACTGCTTTGAAAGGACCGGCTGTACCCGGTCCCGAACCGCGAATATAAACCCGCTTACATGAGGTGTAAATCGTGCTTCTATCAGGGATTCCCCTGATGGCGGGTGTAACGGATGGCGCACACATCTACCAAAAATGAGGCCCTGAGTCACTTTTAGACTTATCGACGGATAACGGACGATTCCCGGAAACCTTTAGCTGGCGCGGGTTGCGGCCAGGTGACCGGTTCCCGCAGACGGGGCACACGAACAAATGTGCTACCTCAATCACAAATCGACAGCAACAAAATAAGTAGAACAAATCCTCTAGGCGCAGTCCGGCCAGTGATTCGTCAACACTTGTAAAACTTTGTTACTCTCCCGCCTGAAGTATTCCCCTTCTCTCCTGGCATTGCCGACCCTTGCCGGCAGCCGCGCAGCGTTCGCCACTTTCGCGAAACGCCTGTGTGCTGCGATCATGTCGGCCCGTCCATGCGCCGGCTCCGAGAGCGAATGTTTCAAATCTCGGCCCGCTCATGCCGTACCGGACGTCACTTTTAGTGCGACCCCCGGCGCGGCGCGTGGCCATCGGACCGTCGTCAGCCGCCAGAACCCTCGCGGGCTCTTCCGGAGAAGTTGTGAAGAAGGAAATCAAGGCTCCCAGACCCAGCAGAAAGCTGCAGCAGCTGCAGTTTGCAGCGCACAGCGCCAGCCGCGCCGCGGTGGTCGTTCATCTGTCGAATGGCACGCGGCTCAATGGCATCGTGCTGGCCTCGGACAACTACATGATCCTGCTTGGCCGCGATGCCACGGATCCCACGCCCACGCTGATCTACAAGCGCGCCATCACGGTGGTCACGCCCACGCACGCCGGGCAGGACAGCCCGCCGCTGCTCGACGCCGAGACTTCGCCAGACTTCGTGCGCCTGTTCGTGCCGCGCACCCGCAAGCGCCGCTGAGGCGGCTGGCCGGCCTGCCGGGCCTGCCGTATCTGCCTGAAAGGGCACCGGCCGTGCACCGTGCCCCTATATATATAGGCGGGTGCGACGGCCCCGGCGCACGCCCCGTAGCAGATTCCGCTGCGCCCGCAACTTCCGCAAACATCACTCTAAAGTCTTCCCCCCCTCGGTCGATAACCTTTGCAACGGAGGCACTCTAGCCCTGCAACGCAGGCAGCCAACGTTACGGCACCCGCCGGAATGCCTAAAACACATTGCAAATAGGAGTCGTACCATGGCGCAAGTCATCAACACCAACATTCTGTCGCTGCAAACGCAGAGCAACCTGAACACGTCGCAATCGTCGCTGAACAGCGCGATCCAGCGTCTGTCGTCGGGCCTGCGCATCAACAGCGCCAAGGACGATGCTGCTGGTCAAGCCATCGCCAACCGCTTCACCGCCAACATCAAGGGCCTGACGCAAGCTTCGCGTAACGCCAACGACGGTATCTCGATCGCTCAAACGACCGAAGGCGCGCTGACCGAAGTCAACAACAACCTGCAACGTGTCCGTGAACTGTCGGTGCAAGCCGCCAACGGCACGAACTCGCAGTCGGACCTGAAGTCGATCCAGGACGAAATTACGCAACGTCTGGCTGAAATCGACCGCGTGTCGGCTCAGACCCAGTTCAACGGCGTGAAGGTTCTGGCCAAGAACCAACAAATGACGATCCAAGTTGGCGCGAACGACTCGGAATCGATCTCGATCAGCCTGCAACAAATCACCTCGAAGACCCTGGGCGCCCTGGGCTACAACGTGAACGGCCCGCAAGGCGCCGTGACCGCTGTGACCGCTGGCGACAAGGCTGTGACCGACGTGTTCGGCGCCGGCGCTACCGCCGCTGCTGACGCAACGACCGCCAACACGACGGCTGCCCTGCGCACCGCCCTGGGCGTGTCGACCAACACCGGCGCTACCGCATCGCTGGTGAAGGACGCCAACGGCAAGCTGTTCATGCAAGTCACGCTGACCACGCCGACCGCCGCTGCCGACATCGCTGCACTGAACGGCAAGAACATCGACGAAACGAAGCCGGTGTACATGGCTGTGGACGCTTCGTCGGGCACGCTGAACACGACCTCGGGCGTGGTGTCGATCTCGGCTGCCACGACGGCTTCGAACTTCACCAACGCCGCCACGGCCAACCCGCTGGCAACGCTGGACAAGGCCCTGGCTTCGGTTGACGCGCTGCGCTCCTCGCTGGGTGCTGTGCAAAACCGCTTCGAATCCGCGATCAACAACCTGAGCACGACGATCAACAACCTGTCGGCCTCGCGTTCGCGCATCGAAGACGCAGACTACGCAACGGAAGTGTCGAACATGACCCGCGCGAACATCCTGCAACAAGCTGGTACGTCGGTGCTGTCGCAAGCCAACCAGACCACGCAAAACGTGCTGTCGCTGCTGCGTTAATCGCAACGCCGCAAAAAGGCCGGGCCGCAAGGCCCGGTTTTTTTGCCGGAGTGTTTTGCAGGCAGACCACTGCCTGCAAAGCATTTCAACCTCCTCGCTGTTCCTGCCCTACCGGACGGAGCTGATCATGGCATCTTCCACTCCCGTATCCCTGCCGGCGGCACGCTTCATCGCCGACACCGTGGCCAGCGGCGCCTCACCGGCCCAGCCGGCGACGCCTGGCGCCGCCTACCCGGCCGCGGCCGGCGCCACCAGCCAGCTCCCGTCCGATACGTCGCCCGACATGGTCGCGGCCGTCAACGAGCTGGTCGACGTGCTGAAGACCACCTCCATCGGCGTGCGGTTCGAGATCGACGAGGGTACCCATCGCGTGATCACCAAGGTCGTGGACAAGGAAACCGGCGAACTGATCCGCCAGTTGCCGAGCGAGGAAGTACTGCGCTTTGCCCAGGCCATCGACAAGCTCCAGGGGCTGTTCGTCAGCCACGCCGTCTGATTTCCTCGCAGCACCATCAGTTGAAGCACAACAACAACAGGTAAGCAAAAAATGGCAGCTATCTCCAATATTGGCGTTGGTTCGGACCTCAACCTGCAGGATCTGCTCGACAAGCTGGAAGCCAGCGAAAACACCCGGCTCGACGCCATCAACACCCAGGCGACGAGCTACCAGACCAAGCTGAGCGGCTACGGCACGATCAAGAGTGTGCTGGACGCCTACGCGGCCGCCGCCAAGACGCTGGCCAACGCGCAGACGTACACCGCCGTGACCCCGTCGGTGGGCTCCGAGAGCGTGCTGACCGCCACCAACGACGCCACCGCCGTGGCAGGCAAGTACACCATCAACGTCACCTCGCTGGCCGCTGCGCAGAGCGTGGTCTCGAAGCAGGTGGCCGACCAGAAGGCCGCCATCGGCGGCGGCACCATCACGTTCGAGATGGGCGAGAACCTGGGCACCGGCGGCACGCCCACCAGCACCAAGACCGTGACGATCGGCTCTGACACGTCGCTTCAAGGCATCCGTGACTCGATCAACAAGGCCGGCGTGGGCGTGACGGCCAGCATCATCAACGACGGCAGCGGCACGCCCTACCGCCTGGTGCTGACGTCGGACCAGTCCGGCACGAAGTCGGGCTTCCGCGTCTCGGCCAGCGACAGCGCCGTCAGCGACGTGGTCGCCTACGACCCGGCGCTCGCCACGCAGCCGAACGGCATGTCGCAAAAGGTCGCGGCGGCCAACGCCGCGCTGACGATCAACGGCATCGACGTCACGAGCCAGAGCAACACGATCTCCGAAGCCGCGCAGGGCGTGACGCTGAACCTGAAGAGCCTGGGTTCCACCACGCTCGACATGAAGCTGGACACGGCTTCGATCAAGACCGCCGTTACCGGCTTCGTGGCGGCCTACAACAACGTGCTGACCGCCGCGAAGACGCTGACCGCCTTCGACACCGACGCCGGCACCAAGGGCGCGCTGAACGGCGACACCACGCTGCGCAACATCCAGTCGCGCATGCGCTCGATGCTGAACACCCCGATGTCCGACGGCAACGGCGGCACCATCACGCTGTCTGACATCGGCGTGGAGTTCAACATCGACAGCACCAACTCGGGCTCGCTCAAGGTCAACGACGACAAGCTGACCAAGACGATCACGAACAACATCGACAAGCTCAAGGCTGTCTTTGCCGGCGTGAACGGTGCCAACGGCCTGGGCAAGAACATCACCGACTTCAACGATTCGCTGAACGCCACCGGTGGTGCGCTGTCCTCGGCCACCGACGGCATCACGACGACGCTGAAGGATCTGGAAGACCAGTACGACGCCACGAAGTCGCAGATCACGGCCACCATGGACCGCTATCGCGCGCAGTTCACGCAGCTGGACCTGCTGGTGTCGCAGATGAACCAGACCAGCAGCTACCTGACCCAGCAGTTTGCCGCGATGAACGGCACCAGCACCAAGAAGTAACCAGACGGAGGGAAGTCATGTTCGCGCGCCAAGGTATCAACGCCTATGCCCAGGTCGGCGTGCAGACCGGGGTCATGAGTGCCAGCCCGCACAAGCTGATCGTGATGCTGTACGACGGCGCGCGTTCGGCCATTGCCCGGGCCAAGTTCCATCTGGAGAACAACGAGCTCGAAGCGCGCGGCAATGCCATCTCCAAGGCCATCAACATCATCGACAACGGCCTGCGCGCGGTGCTGGACCACGAGGCGGGCGGGGAAATCTCCGCCAACCTCGAATCGCTGTACGAATACATGACGCGTCGCCTGATGCTGGCCAACCTGCGCAGCGACGTGGCATTGCTCAATGAAGTGGACGCCCTGCTCGAGAATCTTGCCTCGGCCTGGGCTGCCATCGATCCCGACGCGCCCGCCGGCTCGACCGCGCCGGACGCCGCCGTGGAGTCTCAACCCGTGTTGCAGGACAACTGATGATGTTTGCCATGTCCCCCATCGTCCGAAGCTACGAAGAGCTTCTGGTGCTGTCCGAGCAGATGCTCGACGCCGCGCGCGCCTCCAACTGGGATGCGCTGACCGATCTGCAAAAGGTCTACATGGCCGAGGTGGAACGCCTGCGCCTGCTGGACCACAGCGCGCCCTTTACCGACAACGAACGCCTGCGCCGCTTTCAGCTGCTCGAGCGCATCCTGGCGTACGATGCCCGGATTCGCGACCTGACCATGCCGCGCCTGGCCGAACTGGGCGCTCTGCTCAACAATTCGCGCCGCAAGCTCGAACTGTCTGCCGCCTACGGCGCCTGAGCCCCTACCGGCCCGAACCGGCCCTAACTGGCCACTAATCGGCCCCAACCGGCCCCAACCGCGCCGCACCCTGCGGCGCCACGCTGGCGCCGGGCGGCCATCACGCGTATCACCTCCGTTCCTCCTGCGCTGACACGCGTCCATGACCGGCATCCAGATTCCTCCCAGCCTGATTCCGAACCAGGCCCCGGACCCGCAGCTGAGCCGCCCCGCGCTGGCCATCGACAAGCTCGCGGCACTGATGCCGGTGCCCGAGGTTTCGCAGGGCGACGTGCAGTCTTCCACCGGCGAAGCCGCCCAGACGCGTCAGCCCGGCACCATCCTGCCCGGCACCGGCGATCCGCGCCTGGCCGGCCAGAACCGCTCCACGCGCGAAACGCTGAGCTTTGCCGCCAAGGCCATCCTCGACCTGTTCGAAGCCGACGACGCGCAGCCGCTGCGCAGCGCCGGGCCGCTGCTGCAGGCCGCGCCCGCCGATGGCGAAGGCACGGCCACGCTGTCGAACGCGCTGGCCAAACTTGTGGACCAGAGCGGCCTGTTCTATGAATCGCACCTGGCGCAGTGGGTGAGCGGGCAGCGTCCGCTGGCCTCGCTGCTGCAGGAGCCGCAGGCCGCGTTGCGCACGCCCACGCAAGGCAACCCGCAGCCGCAAGCGCAGGGTTCGCCGCAGCCTGCCGCGTCGGCGCCCGCACCCGCGGCCCTGCTGCCCTATGCGGGCCCTGCCGCGCCAAGCACCACCGCGCCGCCCAGCGCCACGCTGCTGGCCGAGCTGACGCGCCCCGTCATCTATCCGCTGAGCACCGGCGTGCCGGCGCAGGCAACCACCCCGCCCGGCCAGCCAGGCCATGGCGGCCACGCGCAGCCCGCCCAGGGCCAAACCGCCGCGCTGCCTCCGGGCACGCCGCCGAGCCCGGCCGCCGAATTGCGCCGCGCCGCGCATGCCAGCGCAGCCGCGCACGCCTACCAGGTGACCGCCGAGGTCTCGCACGAAGGCCATCACATGGCGCAGGCCCAGCGCGCCGCGATCGTTGCCGCGTGGAACGCGCCCGACAATGTTGCGGCCGGTGCGCAGCCCGATGCAGGCCCGCCGATCCATCCCGCCAGTGAAGGCGTGGTGCGCCAGCAGCTGGAGTTGCTGGCGTCTCAGCAGTTCCGCGCCACCGTCGACGCCTGGCCGGGCATGCCGGTTGACTGGGAAGTCACGCGCGAGCAGCCGCGCGATTCCGGCGGCAACAGCGCCGAACCTGCCAGCTGGAGCACACGCCTGCGCCTGAACCTGCCGAACCTTGGCAGCGTGGATGCCATCCTGACGCTCGGCGCGCACGGCCTCGATGCGCGCCTGGTGGCCACCGGTGCCGATACCGCGGCCCGGCTGATCCAGGGCCGTGCCGATTTCCGTTCGCAACTGGAAGCACGCGGCATTGCGCTGCTGAACATGAACGTCTCCACCGACGACGGCCACCCTGCCCCGCCGGACGTCATCGCCCTGCCAGCATGAGCGCCAGCCAACCCGACCGCGGCGTTGCCGTCGCCCTCTCCTACCAGTCCAACGACAACGCGCCGCGCGTGGTGGCCAAGGGCTATGGCATGTCCGCCGAAGCCATCATCGCCCGCGCCCGTGAAGCCGGCGTCTACGTGCACGGCTCGCCCGCACTGGTGAACCTGCTGATGCAGGTGGACCTGGACAGCCAGATCCCGCCGCAGCTCTACGTGGCCGTGGCCGAGCTGCTGGCCTGGCTGCACCGCATGGAAACCGAGCCAGCGGCGGCCTAGCACCCGTCCGGTGGGCCGAGAGCATCACGCTCGCCACGTTGCCGCGTGAATTAGCCCCTGTTTTGCGCTGTGTTCGCGCCGTCGCCTTGCGCGGCGGCTTGTTACTTTGTTGGCATGGGACCAGACCATCCATTGCGATGGTCCGGGCGTCTGCAGGCCATCGAAAGACACGAGCGACACAAGCAAATGAAGAAACAGCACCCCAGGGGAAGCGGATCGCACGCGCTGGAAGAAGCGTGGACATTGTTCCGCATGGGCAACTATGCGGCAGCCTTTGGCACGGCCGACCAAGCCGCGCGGCGCGGTGCGCCGCCGGCGCAGGCGGAATACCTGAAGGGTTACTCGCTGCTGCTGCTCGACCGCGACGCGGAAGCCATGCAGATCGCCCGCCAGGGCCTGGCGAAATGGCCTGACGACGTGGCGCTGCAAGGGCTGGTGGGCATGCTGCTGACCCGGCAGGACAACGCCGTGGAAGCGCGCCCGCTGCTGGAGCGCGCGCTGGAAGTTCGCCCCGACGACACCAACCTGCTGCTGTCGATGGCGCGCGTCCACACCATGATGAACGAGCGCCGCGCCGCGCAAGACCTGTACCAGCGCCTGGTCGAGGCCGATCCCACCAACTACATCGCCTTCGCCAACCTCGGCAACGAGCGGCGCGCCAATGGCGACCCCGCCGGCGGGCTGCTGGCCTACCGCATGGCGCGCCGGGGCGACCCGAGCCTGGTGACCAACCGGTCGAACGTGCTGCTGGGCATGCTGAGCGCCGAGGACACCACCGCGCACACGCTGCGCCGCGAGGCCGAGGACTTCGCCGCGATGCTCACGCGCGAGGCCCTGCCCTACACCGCGCCCGCGGGCACCCACGCGGGCACCCAGCCGGGCAGCCAGCCGCGCATCCGCATCGGCTTCCTGTCGGCCGACCTGGCCTGGCACGCGGTGGCGTACTTCCTGATTCCGCTGATCTCGAACATCGACCGCAACCTGTTCGACGTCTACCTGTTCCGCATGAACCGGAAGAACGACAAGCTTACCGAGAAGCTGGCGCAGTACGCCACGGAAATGATCGACGTGAGCACGCTCTCCACCATCGAGACCGTGCACCGCATCCGTGCCGAGCACATCGACCTGATGGTCGACATGGGCGGCTACACCGGCCACTCGCCGCTGCTGGTGATGGCCCACCGCGTGGCCCCGGTGCAGCTCACCTGGCTGGGCTTTCCGGGCACCACGGGCATGCCGTCGATCGACTACCGCATCTCCGACTGGGTCGGCGATCCCGCCGGCTCCGAGGACCACTACACCGAGACACTGCTGCGCGCGCCGGTGTTCTGCGCGTTCCACCCGCTGGTCACCGCTCCGCTGCAGGTCTACGAAGACAAGTACCGCGTCACGGACACGCCGGCGCTGCGCAACGGCTATATCACGTTCGGCTCGTGCAACGGCCTGACCAAGCTTAGCGATCTCACCCTCAGGCTCTGGGCCGGCGTGCTCGAAGCGTGCCCGGGCAGCCGCCTGCTGATCGAGGCCCAGAACGTGGCCCTGGCCGGCACCCGCGAACTGTTCGAGGCGCGCCTGCTGGCGCACCAGATCGACCTGGAACGCGTGGAGCTGGTGGATCGCGTGGCCGAGAACCAGTACCTGATGTACAACCGCATCGACATCGCGCTCGACGCCACCCCGTACACCGGCGGCACCACCACGTGCGATGCGCTGTGGATGGGCGTGCCGGTCGTGTCGCTCACGGGCGAGGCGTTCCATCAGCGCATCTCGTCGATCTTCCTCAAGGACTGCGGGCTCGACCCATTGATCTGCGAAGACGAAGCCGCCTACGTGCGCATGGCCAGCGAGCTGGCCGCCGACGTTGGCCGCCTCAACGAGCTGCGCCTGTCGCTGCGCCAGCGCGTGGAAACCAGCCCGATGACCGATGCCCCGGCGTTTGCCGCATGGTTCGAAGAACAGGCCTACGCGCTGTGCCATGCCCGCAAGGGCATGCCCGAAGCCAAGCCCGAGCGCGAGCAGGGCGTGTACTTCGGCGGCACGTGGTACAGCACCACCGACATGGTATTGAGCGTGGCCGCTCACATCGAGACCGGCGAGTACGAGAAGCTCCACAACGTGCTGGAGAACCTCAGCTCCACGTGGTATCGCCACTGGATGGTGAGCTACGGCCTGGCCGTCTACAAGTACCACATGGCGTCGCGCACCGAGGCCATCGACCTGCTCATCGAGGCCATCGGCAAGCGCCCCTATGCGCTGCCGCTCTATCGTCTGCTGGCCGCGTGGCTGGAAGAGAACGACTTCGACAAGTCCGCGCTGGCCGGCCTGCTGGCCGAGCAGTTCGGCCTGGACCTGGCCACGCTGGAAGCCGGCCCGCTGCCCACCGCCTTCGAGGTGGCCGGCCTGAAGGTGAACATCGTATCGAACGAAGAAGAGGCCCTGGCATGAAAGCCGTGATCCTGGCCGGTGGCCTTGGCACCCGCATCTCCGAGGAATCGCACCTGCGTCCGAAGCCGATGATCGAGATCGGCGGCAAGCCGATCCTGTGGCACATCATGAAGATGTACTCGGCGCACGGCGTGAACGAGTTCGTGATCTGCCTGGGCTACAAGGGCTACGTCATCAAGGAGTACTTCGCCAACTACTTCCTGCACATGTCCGACGTCACGTTCGACATGTCCGGCAACCGCATGGAAGTGCACTGCCAGAAGGCCGAACCGTGGCGCGTCACGCTGGTGGACACAGGTGAGGACTCGCAAACCGGCGGCCGGCTGCGCCGCGTGCGCGACTACCTGTCCGCCGGCGAGCCGTTCTGCTTCACCTACGGCGACGGCGTGTCCGACATCAACATCAGCGCCGAAATCGAATTCCACCGCCGCCATGGCCGCTGGGCCACCGTGGCGGCCGTGCAACCGCCGGGCCGCTACGGCGCCCTGCAACGCACGAACGAAGACATGGTCACCGGCTTTGCCGAGAAGCCGCGCGGCGACGGCGGCTGGATCAATGGCGGCTTCTTCGTGCTGCAGCCCGAAGCCATCGACCTGATCGCCGGCGACCATATCGCCTGGGAGCAGGAGCCGATGGGGCAACTGGCCCGCGACGGACACCTGCTGGCCTTCGAGCACTCGGGCTTCTGGCAACCGATGGACACGCTGCGCGAGAAGAACCAGCTCGAACAGTTGTGGCAGACCGGCAAGGCACCCTGGAAAGTGTGGTGATGGACGCGCTTGCTCACTACCGTGGCCGGCGCGTGTTCGTCACCGGCCATACCGGCTTCAAGGGCGCCTGGCTGTCGATGTGGCTGACGCGCGCCGGGGCCAAGGTCACCGGCTATGCGCTGGCGCCGGCCACCGCGCCGAACCTGTTCACGCTGGCTGGCGTGGAACGCGTGCTGCACGCGCACCGCGAGGCCGACATCCGTAACGCCGCGCGCCTGCAGGAAGCCATGCGCGTGGCCGAGCCCGAGATCGTCTTTCACCTGGCCGCGCAGCCGCTGGTGCGCGAAAGCTATCGCACGCCGGTGGACACGTGGTCCACCAACGTGATGGGCACCGTGAACGTGCTCGAAGCGGTGCGCGCCACGCCCTCGGTTCGGGCCACGGTGGTGATTACCACCGACAAGTGCTATGAAAACCGCGAGTGGCTGTGGGGCTATCGCGAGACCGATCCGCTCGGCGGCCACGATCCGTACAGCGCCAGCAAGGCCGGCGCGGAACTGGTGGTAGCGAGCTATCGCCGCTCCTTCCTGGCCGAGACCGGCCAGCATCTGGCCAGCGCGCGGGCCGGCAACGTGATCGGCGGCGGCGACTGGTCGGCCGACCGGCTGATTCCGGACGCCGCGCGCGCCGCGGCCGCCGGCCAGGCGCTGCGCATTCGTCATCCGGAAGCCACGCGGCCGTGGCAGCACGTGCTCGAATCACTGCACGGCTACCTGCTGCTGGGCACCAGGCTGCTGGGGCAGGACGGCCACGCGTTTGCCGATGCGTTCAACTTCGGCCCGGCGGCCACCGACAACCGGCCGGTGCAGGCCGTGCTGGAAGGCTTGCAGCGTCACTGGCCGCAACTGCGCTGGGAACTGGACGCCGCCATGCGTGCGTCGGCGCCGCATGAAGCGGGCTACCTGTACCTCGATTCGTCGAAGGCCATGCGCACGCTGGACTGGCAACCGCGCTGGACGCTGGACCGCGCGCTGCGCGAAACGGCCGACTGGTATCGCCAGGTGCAGGCATCGCCCGACCAGGCACGCGCCATCACCGAAGCCCAGATCGAAGCATTCGCCAGCGGCCGTTGAGCCGGCTGGCACGCGGGCAGACCGGCGTTGTCCCGGCCTTACTCGCGATACCGCACGATGCGGGCCGGATTGCCAGCAATCACTGCGTAGTCCGGCCACTCGCCCTTGAGCACCGTCCCGGCGCCCACGACACAGCCTTGGCCCAGCACGGTGCCATCGAGCAGCACGCAGTTGGCGCCCAGCCAGCAGTCGTCGCCGATCACGATGCCGCCGCGCGATGGCATGAACCGTTGTTCGATGATCGTCCGGTCGCGTGCGCGATATTCGTGGTTGGTGGCGGCCAGCGTGGTGTTGGCGGCAATCAGCACGCCCGCGCCCATGCGCACACCATTGCCCGAATAGATCACCACGCCGGAGTTCAGGTAGCAGCGCGGGCCAATCTCCACATTGCCATCGCCGCCCGCGAACTTGATTTTCACAAAGCTGTCGATGGTGACGTCGTCGCCCACGGCCACGTAGTTGCCGCGCACGGAGCGCTCGATATCGGCCAGCGGCGAGATCTTCGCCAGCGTTGAAATGCGGTTCATCGTGCCGCCTCCTTCAGCAGTCGGGTGGCTACGTCGCGCACGAATGCCTGCATGCGTGCGCCGTCGCTGTCATGTTCATCGGCCCAGTGCGACGAGCCGAACGTATAGGGGGCCTCCTGCGGCCGATGGGTGCCCAGCGAGACCGGCACGTCGCGGCCACACACCTCGCCGGTCACGCGGGCGCACAGGCTGGCCAGCACATCCATGCGCCATGGCCGGCCAGAGACGTGCGTGATGGCCGGCAGTTCGCCGCGCAGGCCCTGGACGACCGCTGCCAGCAGCCGCTCCAGCGACACATAGCAGCGCACCGGCGAGCCATCGGACAGCAGGCGCAGCGCGCCCTCGCCCACCGCCTGGCGCGTGAAGTCGAACGGCGCCAGGGTCCAGCGGTTGAACGTGGCCCAGTCTGCCGGCGTGCCGAACAGGTTGGCGGGGCGCAGGATCGTCGTCCTGAAATCAGCGGCTTGCGCCATCAGCAACTGCTCGGCCAGCAGATGGGTCAGCCCGTAGTCGTTCGCGGGCTCGGGCACGGCCGTCTCGTCGAGACGCCCGCCGGGACGCCCGAACACATGGAAGGTGGAAAGGTAGAGCACGTGCCGCACGCCGGCGTCGCGCAGGCGGCCGACCAGCGCGCGGGTTGCGGTCACGTTGGCGGTGTAGGCCGCCAGCGGCTCCTGCCGGCACAGCACCTCGTTGGCGGCGGCGGCATGGATGCACGCGTCGATGCCGGCCGGCAGCGCCGGCAGGCGTTCGGGTTGCAGCAGGTCGAACGGCACGTCGTCGCTGGCACGGCGGCCCGCGGTCAGCACGGTCATGCCGGCCGCGCGCAGGCCGTCGCGGATCGCGCCACCTGCGTAGCCCGATGCACCGGTCAGCAGCACAGTCTGCATGGCGCCTCCAGCTCAGGAGAAATCGGTGTTTGCCAGGTACGCGGCCAGTGACGGGTGCTGCGTGTCGCGCGGCGACAGCGTCGGCGCGGCGCCGGCCAGCGCAGGCGCGCCATGCCACCAGTCGATACCCACGCTTTCCACGTGGATGCCCGCGTCGGCCGCCGGCTCGTGCACCGACGACACCAGATACCAGAGGCGCGTATCGTCGGCATGGGCGGCAAAGCCATGGGCCACGCCGCGCGGAATATAGAGCATGGCCGGCACGTCGGCGGCAAGCATCAGGCTGATGCTCTGGCCAAACGTGGGCGAGGCGCGCCGCAGATCCACCAGGCCATCGCGCGCGCGGCCGGTCAGGCAGCTGACCAGCTTCGCGTGGTCGTGCGGCGGACGCTGGAAGTGCATGCCGCGTATCACGCCGGCATGCGAAGTGGAGACGTAGGATTCGGCGAAAGCCGTCTCCAGGCCCTGCGCGGCCAGCGTCGGCGCATGGAACAGCTTGGTGAAGTCGCCCCGGGCATCGCCCAGGCGGGCACCATGCACGAGGTAGCAGCCGGGCAGCGCAAGCGCCTCGAAACGCATGGTCAGAACCCGACGCCGAAGAACTGTTCGAGCTTCTCGCCCACGAAGTCGAGCATCGATTCCGACAGGCCCGGGTAGATGCCCAGCCAGAACGTGTCGTTCATGACGATGTCCGAATTGGTCAGGTCGCCCACCACGCGGTAGTTGCGGCCGATCATGTACGGCTGGCGCGTCAGGTTGCCGGCGAACAGCAGGCGCGTGCCAATGCGGTACTGGTCCAGGTACGTCACCACGTCGGTGCGGCGCACGTTGGCCTCCGGACGCAGCGTGACCGGGAAGCCGAACCACGACGGGTCCGAATTCGGCGTGGCCTCGGGCAGGATCAGCATCTCGCTGCAGGCGGCCAGGCGTTCGCGCAGGAACGCGAAGTTCTGGCGCCGCGCGGCGATGAAGCCTTCGGCACGGTCGATCTGGGCCAGGCCGCAGGCGGCCTGCATGTCGGTGATCTTGAGGTTGTAGCCCAGGTGCGAGTACGTGTACTTGTGGTCGTAGCCTTCGGGCAGGTTGCCCAGCTTCCAGCAGAAACGCCGGTTGCAGGTGTTGTCCTTGCCCGGCGGGCAGTAGCAGTCACGGCCCCAGTCGCGGAACGACTCGGCAATCGTCTTCAGCGTGTGGTTGTTCGTGAAGACCGCGCCGCCCTCGCCCATCGTGATGTGGTGCGCCGGGTAGAAGCTGAGCGTGGCGATGTCGCCAAACGTGCCAACGAGCTGGCCGTTGTACGTGGCGCCCAGCGCGTCGCAGCAGTCTTCCACCAGCCACAGGTTGTACTTGCGGCACAGCGCCGTCACCACTTCGAGGTTGAACGGGTTGCCCAGCGTGTGGGCCAGCATGATGGCCTTGGTGCGCGGCGTGATGGCGGCCTCGATGCGGCTGGCGTCCACGTTGTACGTGCCCAGTTCCACATCGACGAACACCGGTACGGCGCCGCACTGCAGGATCGGGTTGACCGTGGTCGGGAAGCCGGCGGCCACGCCGATGACTTCGTCGCCGGGCTGGATGGCGCGGTCGCCCAGGCGCGGCGAGGTCAGCGTGGCAAACGCCACCAGGTTGGCCGACGAACCGGAGTTCACGGTCAGCACGTGCTTCACGCCCAGCAGCTTGCCCAGCCGCTGCTCGAAGGCATCGTTGAAGCGGCCGGTGGTCAGCCAGGCGTCGAGCGACGCTTCGACCATGGCCTTCATTTCCGGGGCGCCCACCACCTTGCCGGACGGCGGGATGATGGTCTCGCCGGGCTGGAAACCCGGCGTTTCGCTCTGGACCAGCGCCGCGTACTCTTCAACGAGACCGGCGATCTTTGCGCGTAGAGATTCTTTGCTCATTCCCATGACTCATGCTGGCCTGCCTCGACATGGGCAGGTCCGTTGTACTGGTCGGTTCCGGCCGCCGGGTATCAGGCGGCTTCCGCCTGTGCCGCAGCAAAGCCGTGCATGGCCTGCGCCACGGCGGCGGGGTTATCGTGAATCAGGTCATGCCCGCCGGCCACCTGCTGCACGGCAATGCCGCGGCGGCGCAGCGCGGCGAGGTCTTCCTTGTCCAGGCAGCACGCCACCTTGCTGGTGCGGCGCGGCGGATGCATCGACACATCGCCGGTCAGCACCTTCACCGGCGTGGCAAGGTCGTCCAGCAGATGCCAGAACGTGCGCTCCGTCAGCGCGTGCTCGGTCACGCCATAGATGTCCCAGGCGAAGCGGCGCACGTGCTGGTTGTCGGGGTCGTTGCCAATCATGCTGCGCAGGAACTGGTGGTTGTGCCAGAGCTTCTTCGCCTCGAACGGCGTATCGAGCAGCAGCACGCCCCGGCAGCGGCCGTTGTCGCGCGCCATGGCCAGGCCCACCGCACCGCCAAAGCTGACGCCCACGATCTGGTAGTCGCCCTCGATGGCCTGGTCGATGGCCGGGCGCAGCTCGCGCGCGAAGCCTTCGGCGCTGTACTCGGCCGGGCACCAGGACCGGCCCGAACCCGGCAGGTCGGCAAACACCAGGTTGACCTCGGGCACCGAGGCCTCGAAATCCTTCACGCCCTCGATCGAGCCCAGCGAGCCGTGCAGCACCACCCACGTGGGCGCGCCGGCCTTCCAGGCCTGCGGCAGGCGCAGCCGGACAATGCCGCTGGCGCCGGCCACGATGCGCTCGCCCTTGGTGGTGGAGCGCATCTTGTGAATCATCGCGGCCTTGGCCTGCGCCAGCTTGTCCAGCGCCGGCCCGCCTTCATTCATGATCGAGCCGATGCTGGCTTCGATCTCTTCCTTGGGCCAGTCCCACCAGCGCAGCGCCAGCAGGCGCGCACTGGTGGCCTCGTCGAAGCGGCGCTTGACGAACTGGGCCGGATTGCCCGCCCACACCTCGTACGCCCCCACATCGCGCGACACCACCGAGCCGGCGCCAATCACGGCACCGTCGCCAATCGTCACGCCGGAAAGAATCACCCAATGCGCGCCGATCCAGACGTCGTTGCCGATAGTCACGCCACCGCGCGTGGACGAAAAGTCGGGCACCGGCTTTGCCGGCCGGAACAGGTTGCCGAAGTTGGGCGCCGTAAACGGGTAGATCGTGTGCCAGTCGTGGCGGTGATAGCTGCCCAGGATGACCTTGACGTCGTGCGCGATGGTGCAATAGCGGCCCACGCGCAGCGGGGCCGGCTGGTCGGGCTGGTTATGCGGGAACACGGCCGGCACGCCATAGCTGAAGTCCCCAATGTCATACAGGTCGGGGCGGTGCAGGCCGATGGCGGTGAACTGCAGGTGGTTCACGCCATGCCTGATCGTCAGGTCGAGGTGGCGCGCGCCTACATGGCCCGGCCGGCCCTGCAGGATTTGCCGCGCGATATCGGCGGCCTGCGCGTTGTTGCCCTGTGCCCAGACGTTGACCGCCAGTTGCATGGCATCGTCAATCGTCAAGTTCTGTGTCGCCATGGCGTTCCTGTGTGTTGCGTCGGATCCGTGTTGCCGTACCGCTGTGTTGCCGTGTTGCCGTGTTGCCGTGTTGCCGCCCAGCCGGTGCTTAGACCGGCATGTTCATCATTTCCTGATACGCGGCGGCCAGGCGGTTACGCACCTGGACGGCGGTCTGGAACGAGATGTTGGCTTTTTGCATGTCGATCATCACGTCGTTCAGCGACACGCCCGGCTTGCCCATTTCAAAGGCCTCGGCCTGGCCGTAGGCGCGTTCCTGGGACACGTTCAGGCGCTGGAGCGAACGCTGCAGTTCGCCGGCAAAGCTTTCCGTGGCGGGCGAAGGCGTCTGGGGGGCGGTGCTGCCGCCGGCCGCCTGGGCCAGGCCGCGCAGCTGCTGGAGCATGCCCTCGATGGAAGAAATGGTCATGGCACGTACAGGTGATTGAAGTCGGAGATCGGGCGCCACGTGACTAAAGCGCCACGCACCACCCTGTTTCAGCCCTCGCACTGTACTGGCGGCCGGCATCCCGCCAAAGGACGAAATCGGCGGGAAAACCTTCGCTATTCAGCCGATTGTCATGGCGCCGTCTGACCGATCATCGCTACCGTGCCGGATCTGGCGGTTCGTGCGTTTCATGCCTTACCGCCCACGACACAAGGAACATCAACTATCCGCGGGGAGTGCGCGTGTTTTGTCAGCAGCGTAATGTGAGCCGTGCCGAAATGAATAACGGCAGCGCAGGCCAGAATGGCAAGGGCAGGGTATGCCCGGCCAAGCCGGAGATGCGCGCATGAACGCGACCGCTACCCTGCCGGCTGGCGGCGCAGCCCTGGTCGAGAAGCTCAAGGCCAATCCGCGCCTACCCATGATGCTGGGCGGCGCCGCGCTGGTGGCCGCCATCGCCGTGGGCGTGATGTGGTCGCGCCAGCCGGACTACAAGGTGCTGTACAGCAACCTGTCCGAGCGCGACGGTGGCGCAGTCATCCAGTCGCTGCAGCAGATGAACGTGCCGTACAAGTTCGCCGAAGGCGGCGGTGCGGTGATGGTGCCGTCCGAGAAGGTGCATGAAACGCGCCTGCGCCTGGCCAGCCAGGGCCTGCCCAAGAGCGGTACCACGGGCATGGAGCTGATGGACAACCAGAAGTTCGGTATCAGCCAGTTTGCCGAGCAGGTGAACTACCAGCGCGGCCTGGAAGGCGAGCTGGCCCGCTCGATCGAATCGATCGCGGCAGTGCAGTCGGCCCGCGTGCACCTGGCCATCCCGAAGCCCACGCTGTTCGTGCGCGAGCGCCAGAAGCCCACCGCCTCGGTGGTGCTGCAGCTCTACCCGGGCCGCGCCATCGATGAAGGCCAGGTGGCCGCCATCACGCACCTGGTGTCGTCCAGCGTGCCCGAACTCACCCCGAAGTCGATCTCCATCGTTGACCAGCACGGCAACCTGCTGTCGGGCAACAGCGACCGCTCGATGGACGCCACCCAGCTCAAGTACGTGCAGCAGGTGGAACAGTCGTACGTGAAGCGCGTGGAATCGATCCTGGCCCCGATCCTCGGCAAGGACAACGTCCACGCCCAGGTCACGGCCGATGTGGACTTCTCGTCGGTGGAACACACCGACGAGAGCTTCAAGCCGAACCAGGACCCCACCCGCGCCGCCATCCGCAGCCAGCAGACCAGCGAGTCGTCGCAGCAGGGCGCATCGCCCGTGGGCGGCGTGCCGGGCGCACTGTCGAACCAGCCGCCGGCCGCCGCCGTGGCCCCTGTGACCACGCCGCAGCCGCCGCGCCAGCCCGGCCAGCCGAACCCGCCGGCCCAGGCCAACCAGGCCACGCAGACGGCCGAGAAGACCGGCCCGAGCAGCAACCGCCGCGACGCCACCACCAACTACGAGCTGGACCGCTCGGTGCGTCACGTGCAACAGGCCCCGGGCGGCGTGAAGCGCCTGTCGGTGGCCGTGGTGGTGAACTACCGCGCCAAGACCGACGCCAAGGGCAAGCCGATTACCGAGGCCCTGTCGGCCAAGGAACTGGCCCAGATCGAGAACCTGACCAAGGAGGCGATGGGCTTCTCCGCCGATCGCGGCGACAGCCTGAACGTGGTAAACAGCCCGTTCACGGCCGAGAACAACAAGGAACCGGAACTGCCGCTGTGGAAGCAGCCGCAGATGATCGACCTGGCCAAGACCGGCGTCGGCTACCTGCTGCTGGCCCTGCTGGGCGTGTTCCTGTGGTTCAAGGTGGCGCGTCCGGTGCTGCGCAAGTACACCGCCCCGCCGCTGCCGGCCACCACCGAAGCAACGGACACCGCCGCCGAAGCCGCGCTGCCGCCGCCGGAAGAGGAAACCAATCCGGAAGTGCTGCGCCTGGCCGCGAAATACGAAAGCGATCTCGCCCTGGTGCGCGACGCCGCGCAACGCGACCCGCGCCTGGTCGCCAGCGTAATCAAGACCTGGATGGCAAATGACGAAGGCTAACAAGGGAGCCCCCGAAAAGGGCCTGCAGAAGAGCGCCATCCTGATGATGGCGGTGGGCGAGGATTCGGCCGCCGAGGTCTTCAAGCACCTGTCGCCGCGCGAAGTGCAGCAGCTGGGCTCGGCCATGGCCGGCCTCTCGGCGGTGACCCGCGAGGAAATGGCCGAGGTGCTGTCCGAGTTCCGCAGCGAGACCGAGCAGTACCTGGCGCTGAACGTGGATTCGAGCTCGTTCATCAAGAGCGTGCTGAACAAGGCGCTGGGCGAGGAACGCGCGCTGTCGGTGATCGAGGACATCCTGGAATCGCGCGACCCGGGCGGCGGCATCGACTCGCTGAACTGGATGGAAGCGAACACGGTGGCCGAGCTGATCAAGGACGAGCATCCGCAGATCATCGCCACGATCCTGATCCACCTGGACCGCCAGAAGTCGTCGGAAGTGCTGGGCTTCTTTACCGAGCGCCTGCGCAACGACGTGGTGCTGCGGATTGCCACGTTCGGCGGCGTACAGCCGGGCGCGCTGCAGGAGCTGACCGACGTGCTGACCAAGCTGCTGGCGGGCCAGAGCCTGAAGCGCAGCCGCATGGGCGGCGTACGCACGGCGGCCGAGATCATCAACCTGATGAGCACGGCCCACGAGGAAGCGGTCATCGACGGCGTGCGCACGCACGACGCGGACCTGGCCCAGAAGATCATCGACGAGATGTTCCTGTTCGAGAACCTGCTGGACGTGGACGACCGCGGCATCCAGCGCGTGCTCAAGGAAGTGGCCACCGAGTCGCTCATCGTTGCCCTCAAGGGCGCGCAGCAGGAGCTGCGCGACAAGTTCATCCGCAACATGTCGTCGCGTGCCGGCGAGATGCTGCGCGAAGACCTGGATGCCCTGGGCCCGGTGCGTGTGTCGCAGGTCGAGGCCGAGCAGAAGGCCATCCTGCAGGTTGTGAGACGCCTGGCCGAGGCCGGCGAAATCCAGATTGGCGGAGGCGACGATGCCTACGTTTGAACGCGGCTTCGCCGCAGGCCGCGGCCCGGGCCGCGGCGACCCCGGGTTCTACGGCGCGCCCAGCGCGCCGGGCACCGGCGGGTTCTCGAACACGCACGACAACGATGCCGGCTTCCAGGGCTTCACGCCGCCGCAGCGCAGCCATGCCGGCGGCGATGCCTGGAAGCGCTGGCAGATGGATTCGCTCGACCCGCGCGACGCGCTGAAGAAGGTGCTGGAAGCGCAGCTGCCCGTCGAGCCCCCGCCGCCGCCCCCGGTGGACTTCGCCGCGCTCGACGCGATGCGCGACGGCGCCCGCAAGGAAGGCTATGCGCAGGGCTATAGCCAGGGCCAGACCCAGGGCTACGGCGACGGCCACCGCGAAGGCTATGCGCGCGGCCTGGAAGCCGCCCGCAACGAGGCCGCGCGCCTGCAGGAGCTGGCCGGCAACTTCCGCCAGGCCCTGGGCCGCGTGGACGTGGAGATCTCCGACGCGCTGATCTCGCTGGCTCTCGACGTGGCACGCCAACTGGTGCGCAAGACGATGGACATCGATCCGGCCGCGCTGGTGCCGGCCGCACGCGAACTGATCAATGCGGAGCCACCGCTCTCCGGCGCGCCCTGCCTGCTGCTGAACCCCGACGACGTGACGCTGGTGGAAACGCACCTGCGCGGCGAGCTCGAAGCCGCCGGCTGGACCGTGCGCGCCGACGCCACCGTGGCGCGCGGCGGCTGCATCGCCAGCGCCGCCAGCGGCGAGCTGGATGCCACGCTGTCTACGCGCTGGGAGCGCGTGATCAAGGCACTGGGCCGCAACGACCCGTGGGAGCCCCCGCATGCATGACCCCCAGGCCACGGCCCAGCCCGCGATGCCGGCGCATGACGCCGCATCGGCACACACCGCACGCTGGCGCGACACGCTCGCCAGCGCATCGTCGAGCCTGAACGAGATCGACAGCAAGCGTACCTGTGGCCGCCTGACGCGCGCCGCGGGCCTGGTGCTGGAAGCCGTGGGCCTGCGCATGCCCGTGGGCAGCGACTGCCTGATCGAGTTGCCAGCCGGCCAGCATTCGCATGGCGGCCCGCGCACGGCCGAGGCCGAAGTGGTGGGCTTTGGCGCCGACCGCCTCTACCTGATGCCGCAATCGGACGTGGCCGGCCTGGTGCCGGGCGCCCGCGTCTATCCGCTCGAACCGTCGCCGCTGCCCAAGGGCGTGAGCACGCCGCGCGAGCCCGGCTCGAAGCGCCTGCCCGTGGGCGACGGCCTGCTGGGCCGCGTGCTCGATGCCGCCGGCCGGCCGCTCGACGGCCTGGGCCCGATCACCGCCGCCAGCGAAGTGCCGCTCGCGGGGTCGCAGATCAACCCGCTGATGCGTGCGCCGATCGAAACGGTGCTCGATACCGGCGTGCGTGCCATCAACGGCATGCTGACCGTGGGCCGCGGCCAGCGCATGGGCCTGTTCGCCGGCTCCGGCGTGGGCAAGTCCGTGCTGCTGGGCATGATGGCGCGCTACACGAACGCCGATGTGATCGTGGTTGGCCTGATCGGCGAACGTGGCCGCGAAGTGAAGGAATTCATCGAGAACATCCTCGGCGAGGAAGGCCGCAAGCGCTCGGTGGTGGTGGCCGCGCCGGCCGACTGCTCGCCGCTGCTGCGCATGCAGGGCGCCGCCTACGCCACGCGCCTGGCCGAGTACTTCCGCGACAAGGGCCAGCACGTGCTGCTGATCATGGACTCGCTGACCCGCTACGCGATGGCCCAGCGCGAGATTGCGCTGGCCATCGGCGAGCCGCCGGCCACCAAGGGCTATCCGCCCTCGGTGTTCGCCAAGCTGCCGACACTGGTGGAACGTACAGGCAACGGCCCCGAAGGCGGCGGCTCGATTACCGCGTTCTACACCGTGCTGACCGAGGGCGATGACCAGCAGGACCCGATCGCCGATTCGGCGCGCGCCATCCTGGACGGGCATATCGTGCTCTCGCGCAGCCTGGCCGAAGCCGGCCACTACCCGGCCATCGACGTGGAAGCCTCGATCAGCCGCGCGATGACCGCGCTGATCGAGCCACCGCAATTTGCCTCCGTGCGGCGGTTCAAGCAGTTGATGTCGCGCTACCAGCGCAATCGCGACCTGATCAGCGTGGGCGCCTACGTGCCTGGCAACGATCCGGAGCTCGATCTCGCGATTCGCCTGCATCCGCGCATGGAGGCCTTCCTGCAGCAGGACATCCACGAGCGCGCCGACTACGAGGCATCGATTGCCCAGTTGCACGCGACCATCGGAGCTTCACACCATGGCTAAGAATTCTCCGCTGACCACGCTGGCCGATATCGCCCATGACAACACGGACAAGGCCGCGCGCGAACTGGGCCGGCTGCAGGGGCTGCGCACGCAGGCCGAGCAGCAGCTCAACGCGCTGACCACGTACCGCCAGGAATATCGCGCGCGCATGCAGGCCATCGCCGCCGAGGGCATGACGTCCACCCGCTGGCACGATTTCTCGCGCTTCCTCGATTCGCTGGACCATGCCATCCGCCAGCAGACCACCGCGCTGGCCAAGGCCGAGGCCGACCTGATGGCCGGCCGCAGCCACTGGCAGCAGCAGAAGCGTCGCCAGAACTCGTTCGACACGCTGATTACGCGCGCCGAAGTGCGCGAGCAACAGGTTGCCACGCGCCGCGAACAGCGCGCCAACGACGAATACGCCGCCCGTATCACCCGCCAGTCGGCCACGGGCCAGAACTGAACCTGCTGAACCTGCCAATTCCAACAATGATCGATATCAGCCAGATCGTCGGCAACGCCACCGCCGCCCTGAACGCGCTCAAGTCGCCAGACGCCACGGGCAAGGGCGCGGATGCCAACCTGTTCCACGACGCGCTGTCGCGCGCGCGCCAGGACGGCAAGCCCGCCGCCACGCCGGCCACCGCGCAGGACAAGGTGCCCGCCAAGGACAGCAAGCCGGCCGATGCCTCGCAGGACGTTGCCCAGAAGCCCCAGCAGCCCGCCCCGAACAACGCCCTGCCGGACAAGGACAAGCCCGCCGGCACGGTTACCGAAGTGCCCGGCGCGAAGCCCAGCGAGGTCAAGAACGAACAGGACGCCACGACCTCGGCCGAAGCCGCTGCCGCTGCCGCCGCACTGGCCGCCGCCGCGCTGCTGGCTCAGCCCGTGAACCCGCAGGCCGCCACGGCCAACGGCGGCACGGCCGGCACGAGCGCCGACGCCGCTATCAACGGCCTGACGCAGCTGGCCGCCCAGGCCGCGGCACCGGCCGCCGCGGCCACCGCCACGACTGCCACCACCGCCGTCGATGCGGCTGCCGATGCCGCCGCACTGCAGGCGCAGCTCGACGCGCAGCGCCCGGCCACGACCCTCGACACCGCCGCCAAGGGCACCACGCCTAGCCCCACCGACACGCTGGCGCTGATCGCCCAGCAACGTGCGGCGCTGCAGAACACCACGCCGACCGTCGCCGACAAGATCGCCGCGGCCGTGACCACCCCGGGCCAGGCCGCCGCGCAGGACGCGCAAGGCCAGGGCGCCGGCCAGCAGCACGCCAACCTGGGCCATTCGAACCAGCCGGCCCTGACGCCTGCCGACAACGGCCAGGCCACCCAGTCCAACCAGCCGTCCGCCTCGCCGTTCGCGGCTGCGCAGGCCAGCGCACGCACCGGCGAAGCCGCCGACACGGGCGCCACCAATGCCAGCAGCGCCGCCACGCTGGCTTCGGCAGTGGCCGCCGCACAGGCACCGGCGCATTCGGCACAGGCCGCCGCACAGGCGGCTGCCGCGCGTCCGGTCGTCAGCCCGAACCTGAACGACAGCCAGTGGTCGCAGGCGCTGGGCCAGCAGATGGTGCGCCTGTCGACGCAAGGCAGCCAGTCCGCCGAGCTCGACCTGAACCCGCCCAACCTGGGCCCGCTGAAGGTGGTGCTGAACGTGGTCAACGACCAGGCCCAGGCCCAGTTCGTTTCGCCCCATCAGGCCGTGCGCGCCGCCGTGGAAGCGGCGCTGCCGCAACTGCGTACGTCGATGGCCGAAGCCGGCATCCAGCTTGGCCAGACGTCGGTGGGTGCCGACGGCTTCGCCCAGGCCAACTCGGGCGGCCAGCAACAGCAGCAGCAACGCCAGGCCAGCAACGGCAGCTTCGGCCAGGCCATGGGCTTCGGCAACGACACGAGCACCCCGGTAACCCCGGCCACACCGCGCACCCCGCGCCCGCTGGCACGCGGCGAAGTGGATACGTTCGCGTAATCACGACATAGCATTCGCGCTCGCCTCTCCCGCCTGCGTTGTGTGTTGTCTCCCCTCTCCCGCCTGCGGGAGAGGGGCCGGGGGAGAGGGCGGAACGCCAAAAGACACCCCCACGTCGACACCAGGCGCCAACCCTTTCCCCCGTATCCCCTCCTTATCTCCCAGCCGATACAACCCGAAGGAACTTCGGCTGCGCCAGCATGGTCACTTGTGCGACCCTCGACCTCCCGTCCACAAGCCGCCCCGACCATGCCCAGAAACCGCCCCACCGCGCTTGCCGCCCTCGCCGTCGCCACGCTGACCACGCTGACCACACTGAGTGCGCCGTTCGCCTACGCGCAAGCCGCCCAAGCCATCCAGCCCATCCAAACCGCCGACACCGGCCCCGCCTACGGACCCGAACTCGAAGGCTTCGACTACCCCTACCCCGTCCAGCGCTTCAAGTTCACGTCGCAAGGCCAGCCGCTGGAAATGGCTTTCATGGACATCCAGCCGGCCAAGCCGAACGGTCGCGCCGTGGTGCTACTGCATGGCAAGAACTTCTGCGGCGCCACCTGGCAGGAAACCATCCGGCAACTCAGCGGCGCCGGCTATCGCGTGGTGGCGCCCGACCAAGTGGGCTTCTGCAAGTCGACCAAACCCGCGCACTACCAGTACACGTTCCAGCAGCTCGCGCACAACACGCACGCGCTGCTGGCGTCGATCGGCATCCGCGACGTGACCGTGATGGGCCACTCCACCGGCGGCATGCTGGCCATGCGCTACGCGCTGATGTTCCCGCAGGAGACCAGGCAACTGGTGCTGGTCAACCCGATCGGGCTGGAAGACTGGAAGGCCAAGGGTGTGCCATCACTTACCGTGGACCAGTGGTACGCGCGCGAGCTGAACACCACGGCCGACCGCATCCGCAACTACGAGAAGTCGACCTACTACGTCAACCAGTGGAAGCCGGAGTACGAACCGTGGGTGCAGATGCTGGCCGGCATGTACCGCGGCCCCGGCAAGCAGGTGGTGGCGTGGAACTCCGCGCTGCTGTACGACATGATCTACACCCAGCCCGTGGTCTACGAAATGGGCGCCATCCAGGCACCCACGCTGCTGATGATCGGCGACAAGGACACCACCGCCATCGGCAAGGACGCCGCGCCCAAGGACATCCAGCCCACACTGGGCCGCTACCCCGAACTGGCCAAGGCCACGGCCCGCGCCATCCCGCACACCACCCTGGTGGAATTCCCCGAACTGGGCCACGCCCCGCAGATGCAGGATCCGGCGGCTTTTCACAAGGCGTTGCTGGAGGGAATGGCCCGATAGCAAATGCGCTACATTGAAGGCCTGCCTTTCTGAAGTGCAGTCTTGATGACTTTCGACCTCTTCGACGCCCTCCCCAGCGACCCCGACACGCCAACCGCGGCCGAGCCCCTTGGCCCTGGCGCGGTGGTGCTGCGCGGATTTGCGCGGGATGCCGGGCCGGCGTTGCTGCGGGCGGTGGGCGAAGTCAGCGCCGGCTCACCGTTCCGGCACCTCATTACGCCGGGCGGGCTGCGCATGTCGGTGGCGATGACCAATTGCGGCGAGCACGGGTGGGTGTCAGACCGCACCGGCTACCGCTACGATCCCGTCGATCCCGATACGGGCCGCGCATGGCCGCCGATGCCCGCGACCTTTCTGAAGCTGGCGCGCGATGCCGCCGACGCGGCGGGCTACCCCGGCTTTGCGCCGGACGCCTGCCTGATCAACCGCTATCTGCCCGGCACGCGGCTCTCGCTGCATCAGGATCGGGACGAACTGGATTTGCGGGCACCGATCGTCTCGGTGTCGCTCGGGCTGCCGGCCGTGTTTCTCTGGGGTGGCCTGCGGCGTGCCGACCGGCCCGCGCGGGTGCGGCTGGCGCATGGCGATGTGGTGGTGTGGGGCGGGCCGTCGCGGCTGGTGTTCCACGGCATCGCACCGCTGGCGGCAGGTGATCACACACTCACCGGCAGCGAACGCTTCAACCTGACGTTCCGCAAGACGCGCTAGCTCGCCCTTCAACCCTGCATGACCTCGCCCCGGGTATGGTTTGAGTTGCCTGCAAGAGCAGACAACCCTACGATAGCGGCTCGTTCCCCGCGCTCATAACAAGACCGGCGCACGCCGTGCGACCGGGCACCCCAGCGAGACAGCACCGATGTCAGCCACCCCCGGCCGTGCCGACGCACGGCCTGATGCCTCCAGCACCGCCCCCACGCCAAACCCGCTGCCCACCCCGCTGCCCAATCCGCCGCCCCCACCATCGCCACCCGCCGCGCCTCTGGCCGGCCGTCCCGCCGACTCGATCCGCGCGGCGCTGCTGATCGGGGCCTGCATCAGCGCGGTGTGGATCGCCGGCAGCGCCCTGCACGCGCCGCCCGCACTGATCTGGGCCGGTGCGCTGGTGTTGTCGACAGTGTGCTGCTGGGCCGTGGGCGTGCTGCCCGAGCCCACCGCCACGCTGCTGTTCTTCCTGAGCGCGGTGGTCTTCCACATTGCGCCGCCCACCGTGGTGTTTTCCGGCTTTACCTCGACGGCGTGGTGGCTGATGTTCGGCGGCGCCGTCACCGGCGTGGCCCTGCGCAGCACCGGCCTGGCGCTGCGGCTGGCAGACATCATCTTCCACAAGCGCGTGGGCACGTATCCGCAGGTAATTGCCACGGTGGCGATCAGCGCGGTGGGCCTGGCCTTCCTGATGCCCTCCACCACGGGGCGCGTGCTGCTGCTGCTGATGCCGATCGTGCTGGCGCTGGCCGACCGCCTTGGCTTTGCGCCGGGCACCAACGGCCGCATCGGCATGGTGATGACCGTGGCGGCCGCCAGCTACATGCCGCCCACGGCCATCCTGCCCGCCAATATCCCGAACAGCGTGCTGCTGGGCGCGGCCAGCTCGCTGTATCACATCAACCTGAGCTACGGCAGCTATCTGCTGCTGCACTTCCCGATACTGGGCGCGCTCAAGACCGTGGTGCTGATCTGGCTGGTCTGCAAGCTTTTTCCGGAGAACGGCCCGATGCCCGCGCAGCCGGCCACCGTGCGCACGCCGATGGGCGGCCAGGAGACCGCGCTGGCCGTCATCCTGGCCGTGGCCGTGGCGGGGTTCGCCACCGACGCCTGGCACGGCATCTCGCCGGCCTGGATTTCGCTGGCGGCGTGCATCGTCTGCCTGTTGCCCGGCATCGGGCTGGTGTCGCCCAAGGCCCTCGCCGAGCAAGTGCACCTGGTGCCGCTGATCTACGTGGCGGGGTTCCTGGGGCTGGGTGCGGTGGTGGAATCCACCGGCCTGGGCAGCGCCATCAGTGCCGGGCTGCTGCACGTGTTGCCGCTCACGCCGGGCCACACGGCCGCCAATGTGGGAGCCATCGGCGCCATGGGCGCGGTGCTGGGGCTGATGTCGACGCTGCCGGCTTGCCGGCCGTGCTCACGCCGCTGGCGCGCGACCTGGCGAGCGCCACAGGCCTGCCGCTGGAAACGGTGCTGATGCTGCAGGTGCCAATCTTCTCGACCGTGTTCTTCCCGTACCAGTCGCCGCCCATCGTCATCGCGATGCAGCTTGGCGGGGTGGGGCTGCGCCACGGCACGCGCCTGTGCCTGGCGATGGCGGCCATCACGCTGGTGGTGCTGCTGCCGCTGGACTACTTCTGGTGGAAGCTGCTGGGCTACCTGCCCTGAGCGAGGGCGGCGCCGACGTGGATGCCAACGTAGGTCCCGTCTTGGCTGCCGTCATTGGTTCAGATTCGCCGAGGCAGGCGCCCACGGCCTGCCGGCCCCTACCACTCCAGCTTTTCCAGCATCTCGTCGCGCACCGCGCGCGGCTCGATGACCAGATCGAGCCCGTAGGCGCCCAGCAGCGCCAGCAGTTGCGCCACGCTGATGGTTTCGGGGTTCAGCTCCATGTGCGAAATGCGACTCTGGCTGATGTCCAGCCGGTTGGCGGCATCCGCCTGGGTCAACCCGGCAATCTTGCGCGCTCCCTGAAGCAGCTGGCCCAGCTGGTCGCTACTGGTAATCGTGACTCTGGCCGACATCGTCTTCTACCCGGCAATCAATACAACCGGAAATCTAACAACGTCAGCCAAGATTCGACAAATGCTTCCTAACTGTCGAATGCGCGAAGGCTGTCATTACGCATGGGGTGCGTAGCAGAGCGCCATTCCGTTGCCAAAAACAAACGCCCGTTCCGGCAGTTACTACGAAAGTTGGGGGTCGGTTCAGCGCAGATAGTCGCGGAAGCGCGCGCGGATGTCCTCGACATTGGCGAGCGTGCCGGTCAGGTGGTGGCGCAGCGCGGCCTCGGCAGCAGCACTGTCGCCGTCGGCAATGGCGTCGATGATGGCCGTGTGGTCGCGCAGCACGGCATTGGCCTTGCCCGGCACCGGCAGATGCAGACGGCGCAGGCGGTCCAGGTGGCCGCTCTGGCGGCGCACCAACGCAAAGAGGTCGGGCACGGCCGCGGCCTCGTAGAGCTGGCGATGGAAATACTGGTCGTTGGCCGTGAATTCCGCCAGGTCGTCCAACTCGAGCATGCGCTGCTGGCGCGCCACGGTGGCGCGCAGCCGTTCCACCAATGCCGGATCGGGCGCCTGCGCAAGCGTGCGGACAATCTCGGTTTCCACCGATTTCCGCAGGAAATGCGCCTGCCGCGCCAGCGCCACGTCGATCCGGCTCACGCGCGTGGCGTGCTGCGGAAACACGTCCACCAGCCCTTCCTCGGCCAGTCGCATCAACGCATCGCGCACGGGCGTCTGGCTGATGCCGTACTGCAGCGCCAGTTCCGGCCGCGACAGCACCGTGCCGGGCGGCAGCACCAGCGAGATGATCTGCTCGCGCATGTGCTCGAACACCTGCGGCGCCGCCTGGCGCGTGCGGTCGAACTGGAATGCGGACGGAGAGGAAAGTGTGACGGCCATGCGATTTGCAAACGGATATTGGGCGCGATTCTAGCCGAACGCGCCCGCGAAATACCGCGTTGACGTACTAATATATTAGTGCTTTAATTCTCGAAACAACGGTCATCGTACAACTACGAACCGTGATGATTCTTACGTGGAAGAGACAACCATGACGGCACAGAAGAAGACGCCGGAGCAGCTGCGCAGCGCGCGCTGGTTCGCGCCCGACGACTTGCGATCGTCCGGGCACCGCTCCCGGATCATGCAGATGGGTTACGCGCCCGATGAATGGATGGGCAAGCCGCTCATTGCCATCATCAACACATGGTCCGACATCAACCCGTGCCACTCGCACTTCAAGCAGCGGGTGGAAGACGTCAAGCGCGGCATCCTGCAGGCCGGTGGCTTCCCCGTGGAGCTCCCGGCCATTTCTTTGTCCGAAAGCTCGGTCAAGCCAACCACCATGCTCTATCGCAACCTGCTGGCGATCGAGACCGAGGAACTGATCCGCTCGCATCCGATCGACGGCGCCGTGCTGATGGGCGGCTGCGACAAGACCACGCCCGGGCTGCTGATGGGCGCCACCAGCGCCGGCGTGCCGGCCATCTACGTGCCCGCCGGGCCGATGCTGCGCGGCAACTACAAGGGCCAGGTGCTGGGCTCCGGCTCCGACGCCTGGAAGTTCTGGGACGAACGCCGGGCCGGCAATATCAGCAAGACCGAGTGGATTGGCATCGAAGGCGGCATCGCACGCAGCCACGGCACCTGCATGACGATGGGCACGGCCAGCACGATGACCGCGATCGCGGAAACCATCGGCATGACGCTGCCCGGCGCGTCGTCGATTCCGGCGGCGGACGCCAACCATATCCGCATGTGCTCCGAAGCGGGCCGGCGCATCGTCGACATGGTCTGGGAAGACCTGACGCCCGCGCGCATCCAGACGCGCGCGTCGTTCCAGAACGCCATCGCCGTGGCCATGGCGATGGGCTGCTCCACCAACGCCATCATCCACGTGATTGCCATGGCGCGCCGCGCGGGCCACGACATCGGGCTGGACGACTTCGACAGCATGAGCCGCCACGTGCCCGTGATTGCCAATATCCGGCCCAGCGGCGACACCTACCTGATGGAGGATTTCTTCTACGCGGGCGGCCTGCCGGGCCTGATGACGCGCATCCGTGACAAGCTCGATCTTGAGGCGCGCACGGTCACCGGCCGCACGCTGGGCGAGAACATTGCCGGCGCCGAGGTCTACAACGACGACGTGATCCGCACCCGCGAGAACGCGCTGTACCAGGAGGGCGCGCTGGCCGTGCTGCGCGGAAACATCGCGCCCGACGGCTGCGTGATCAAGCCCAGCGCCTGCGAGGCGCGCTTCTTCAAGCATACGGGCCCGGCGCTGGTGTTCGACGACTATCCGTCGATGAAGGCCGCCGTGGAGGACGAGAACCTCGACGTCACCGCCGACCACATCCTGATCCTGCGCAACGCCGGCCCGCAGGGCGGCCCCGGCATGCCCGAGTGGGGCATGCTGCCGATTCCGAAGAAGCTCGTGAAGCAGGGCGTGCGCGACATGCTGCGCATGTCCGACGCGCGCATGAGCGGCACCAGCTACGGCGCCTGCATCCTGCACGTGGCGCCCGAAGCGTACATCGGCGGCCCGTTCGCGCTGGTGAAGACCGGCGACCTGATCTCGGTCGATATCGCGGAGCGCCGTATCCACCTGGAAGTGTCCGACGCCGAACTGGCCGCGCGCCGCGCCGCGTGGACGCCGCCGCCGCCGCGCTATGCACGCGGCTACGGCTACATCTTCTCGCGCCATGTACGGCAGGCCAACGACGGCTGCGACTTCGACTTCCTGCAAACCGACTTCGGCGCGCCCGTGGGCGAACCGAGCATCTACTGAGGTCCCGCCTGATGACTGCCCCCAAACTCACGCTCAGCGCCAGCCTGCGCGAAGCGCTGAAGACCGTCAGCACCGCCACGCTCTGCACCGCGCTGTTCAAGCGCGGCCTGCGCAACCAGTTCCTGCAGGACGTGCGGCCGCTGAACCCCACCGCCGGCACGATGGTGGGCGAGGCGTTCACGCTGCGCTACATCCCCGCGCGCGAGGATCTGAACCCGATCACCGTGTTCCAGGACCCCAACCATCCGCAGCGCCAGGCCATCGAGCAGTGCCCGCCCGGCGCCGTGCTGGTGATCGACAGCCGCAAGGACGCCCGCGCCGCATCGGCCGGCTCGATCCTGGTCACGCGGCTGATGCAACGCGGCGGCGCCGGCATCGTCACCGACGGCGGCTTCCGCGACTCGCCCGAGATCGCCCAGATGGCGATGCCCGCCTACCACCAGCGGCCGTCGGCACCCACCAACCTGACGCTGCACCAGGCGCTGGAATTCAACGTGCCGATCGGCTGCGGCGATGTCGCGGTGTTTCCCGGCGACGTGGTGGTCGGCGACGCCGAAGGCGTGGTCATCATCCCACGCCAGATGGCCGAGGAAATTGCCGCCGAGGCCGTGGAAATGACCGCGTTCGAAGATTTCGTGACCGAGGAAGTGCGCAAGGGCCGCTCGATCATCGGGCTCTATCCGCCAACCACGGAACAGGCGCGCGAAGACTTCGCCGCGTGGCGCAAGGCGAAGGGCCGCTGAAGCTGCTGGCGCCGACGGTTTGCTTGATCGCCAACGGTTTGCTCCCCTCTCCCGCAAGGCGGGAGAGGGGCCGGGGGAGAGGGCATGACGGCTCATCCATGACAGGTCGCAACCAGACACGCCCGCCCTCTCCCCCACCCCTCTCCCGAAAATCGGGAGAGGGGAGCGCATAGCCAAGGCTCGCGGAGAACCTCGCCGCACGCAATTCACACACCCACTACAACAAACAGGAGACAAACCCATGTTGAAGATTGCCCGCCTTGCTGCCGTCGCGCTGGCCAGCGCTTCCGCCTTCGCCGTGCCGGCGCATGCGCAGACCGACTGGCCCACGCGTACTGTCACCATCATCGTGCCGTTCACGCCGGGCGGTGGCACCGACATCGGCACGCGCCTGGTGGCGCAGCGCCTGGCGCAACTGTGGGGCCAGCCAGTTGTCGTCGACAACCGCCCCGGTGCGGCGGGCAACGTTGGCCTGGAGCTGACCGCGCGCGCCAAGCCTGACGGCTACACGCTCGTGGCCGGCAACGTGGGCACGCAATCGATCAATCCGTTCCTGTACAAGAAGCTCAACTACAAGCCCGATAGCTTCGTGCCCGTGACGATGATGGCCGAGCTGCCGTTCGCGCTGGTGGTCACGCCAGGCCTGCCGGCGAAGACGCCGAAGGAACTGGTGGCGCTGGCCAAAGCCAAGCCGGGCAAGCTGACCTTTGCCAGCTCGGGCACGGGCGGCTCGCCGCACCTGTCGGGCGAGATCTTCAAGCTTGCCACCGGCACCGACATGCTGCACGTGCCGTACAAGGGCGGCGGCGCGGCGATGACGGACCTGATGGCCGGCAACGTCGACATGCTGTTTGCCTCGATCCTCGAAACCGCGGGCCACGTGAAGGCCGGCAAGCTGCGCGCGCTGGCCGTGACCGGCACCGTGCGCTCGCCCTCGATGCCCGACGTGCCCACGCTGGCCGAGGCCGGCATCCAGAACGCCGAGTCGGGCTCGTGGGTGGGCCTGCTGGCGCCGGCCGGCACGTCGAAAGAGATCGTGGACAAGATCGCGGCCGACGTGAAGAAGGTAGTGGCCATGCCCGAGGTGAAGAAGCAACTGACCGAACAGGGCGCCATTCCGGTGGGCAGCACGCCGCAGCAGTTTGCCGACACCATCGCCCGCGACCGCAAGCGTTACGCAAGGATCATCGCCGATAATCACCTGAGCGCCGACTGAGCTTCCACGGAAACTCGGCTCGCCCTTCATCCAACAAGAAAGGACGCTTTTCGCATGAAACCCCGCCTTCTGCAGCACGGCCGGCTTCCCGAGCACACCGAAGCCCGTCTGGCCGAGCATTTCGACGTGCATCCGCTCTGGGCCGAGAGCGACGCGGCCGCCTACCTGGCGCAACACGGCGGCGAATTCGTGGCGATGACCACGCGCGCCGCCACCGGCGTGGATGCCGCGATGCTGGCCGCGCTGCCCAACCTGCGCGTGATCTCGAGCTTCGGCGTGGGCCTGGACAAGCTGGACCTTGACACCGCACGGGCGCGCGGCATTGCGGTGGGCTACACCCCCGACGTGCTCAACGACTGCGTGGCCGATACCGCCTTCGCGCTGCTGATGGACGCCGCGCGCCAGGTCAGTGCGGCTGACCGCTACGTGCGTCGCGGCGAATGGCTCAAGGGCCCGTATCCGCTCACCACGCGCGTCAGCGGCAAGCGGCTTGGCATCGTCGGCATGGGCCGCATCGGCCGCGTCATCGCCAAGCGTTCGAGCGGCTTCGACATGGGGGTGCGCTATTTCGGCCGCAAGGCGCAGGAAGGTGTGCCGTACGGCTTCGAGCCGTCGCTGCAGGCGCTGGCCGAGTGGGCGGATTTCCTGGTGATCGCCGCCTCGGGCGGCCCAGAGACCCGTCACCTGGTATCGGCCGACGTGCTCAAGGCGCTGGGTCCGCAGGGCTACCTGATCAACATCGCGCGCGGCACGGTGGTGGACGAGGCCGCGCTGGTGGACGCGCTGACGCACAAGCGGATTGCCGGCGCGGGCCTGGACGTGTTCGAGCACGAGCCGAAGGTGCCCGAGGCGTTGTTCGCGCTGGACAACGTGGTGCTGCTGCCCCACGTGGCCAGCGGCACCCATGAGACCCGCGCCGCCATGGCCGGCCTGGTGTTCGACAACCTGCAGAGCTTCTTCGCCACGGGCGCCGTGCTGAAATCGGCGGTCTGATGTAGGCGTCGCAGGCGCGGCGCGCCGGCGTGGCCAACCGGACTCTCGGCCATCGAGCCCGGCCGAAAGTCATAGAGCGGCCACCCTGGAGCCCGCGTCGCCTTTCCCCGTTGCGCCTGCCCGGCTTGCCGCTGTCTACTTCGCGCGCCGCATAGGCCACCCGCGCCGCCTTGCCTCTCCGCGGGCCCTCACCCGCCCCGGCGCGCGCCATTCTCCACCCCGCCATCAGGATGAATCCGGGCGTAAGGAAATTTCCCTTACCCTGTGGCGAAACCCGCGCCGCGCGGGGCACCGGGCGCGCTTGGCGCAGACCGGCGGAAATGCAAAAACGTAAGCAAAGTATCAGACGTGATGCGCGATTGTTAGCTATGCTCCCCAGAGGGGGCGTGTGATTTTTCGTGGTGAATCAGGCCGGGACCCCGGCGCCAGACAATCGACAGCGGCGCGATTCTGACTCAGCCACGCAGCGACGCAGCGTCGGGCGCGCCGCCCGGAATGCCCGGCGGCGAGGGCTGGTTTGTGAATGGGACGGCGCCCCGCCAGCGTCGAAGGCGTCTTCGTGGCGCGGTCTCCTGAGGGCTCCCGATGCAGCGCAGCTGGTTTTTGGTTGTGACGATCGTGCTGGCGACATTGGCCACGCTGTTCCCGGTGGGGATCGGTGTGTTCATGGCCCAGCTCGAAGCCAACCGGCGCGAGTCAGATCAGCTTGGCGTGTTCGCCGACGCGGCCGTCGCGCGCGCCGAAACCGTCATGACGCAGGCCCTGAGCGCGCTGCAAGACCTGGAGTCGCTGCGCGAAGATCCGTGCTCGCCGTCGCACCTGGTGGAGATGCGGCGCATTACCTACACCTATCGCCATATCCAGGATGCCGGCGCCTATCGCGGCGGCAAGCGACTGTGCTCGGCCTTGCTTGGCACCATCCAGGCCGACCAGCTTGCGCTGCCACCGTCAGACTGGCGCACGCGCGACGGCCTCGACTTCTGGTTCGACCAGCCGAATCCGTTCGCCGTGCCGCGGCGCTCGATGCTGCTGGGCCGCAACGGCAGCTACGTGGGCATCGATCCGCAAACCTTTGTCGACGTGGTGGACCGCGAATCGCGCATGCTGGCCGTGGTGCAGACCGATGCCGGGCGCATCTTCGCGGCCTCGCAGGGCGCCAGCCTGGCGCGGCTGCAGCGCGCCTATGCCGATCACGCTTATGGTTCGGGCAGCGGCGGCGACGCCAAGGCCGACGACGATGCCTCGATCGTGCTGCGCAAGTCGCGCAACATGCCGCTGGCCGTGGTGGTACTGGCCCCCCGCACCGCGCTGCTGGCCAACTGGAAATCGCTGCTGGTGGGCGGGCTGCTGGTGGGGCTGGCCGTGGGCGTGCCGCTGGGCATCCTGGTGTGGCGCCGTGCCGCGCGACGCTTCAGCCTGGAGGGCGAACTGCGCGGCGCGGTGCGGCGGCATGAAATGGCCGTGCACTACCAGCCCATCGTGTCGCTGGCCGACAACCAGTGCGTGGGCGTGGAAGCGCTGGTGCGCTGGCGCCGCCACGGCCGGCTGGTGCGGCCGAACCTGTTCATTCCGATGGCCGAGAACGCCGGCCTGATCCAGCAGATTACCGACCAGGTGCTCGACATCGTGCTGACCGAACTCGGTACCCTGCTGCGCCGCCGCCCGTCGTTCTATGTCTCGATCAACGTGGGCGTGGAAGACCTCAAGAGCCGCCGCTTCCTGGGCGTGCTGGACGGTCGGCTGCGCGGCAGCGGCATTGCGCCCGAGCAGATCCGCATCGAAGCCACCGAGCGCGGCTTTCTGGAGCCCGACGTGGCGCGCGACACGATCCAGGCCTTCCGCGATGCCGGCCATCCGGTCTATATCGACGACTTCGGCACTGGCTATTCGAGCCTGTCGTACCTGCAGAGCTTCAAGGTTGACGCGCTCAAGATCGACAAATCCTTCGTCGACACGATCGGGCAGGAGGCGGCATCCAGCACGGTGGCGCCGCACATCATCGCCATGGCGCGCTCGCTGGGGCTGCAGGTGGTGGCCGAGGGCATCGAGGACGCCAACCAGGCCGAGTTTCTGCGCGAGCAGGGCGTGGATTACGGCCAGGGCTGGCTGTTCGGCCGGCCCGTGCCGGCGGTGGAACTGGCGCAGCTGCTGGCGCGCGCGGCCCCGCAGGCGGCCTGAGCGGCGGCGTGGCACGGCATGGCTACCAAGGCGTCGAAAGCGGTGAATGGCGTGGGCGGAATGGCGCGGGGACGCTAGAATCGCCCGACAAACCCACACACAAGACGGAGACCGTCGATGTCCCTGCCCGCCCTCTTCCTCACTGCTGCCGGCGTTGGCCTGGCGGTTGCCGCACCGGTCGGCCCGATGGGCATGCTGTGCATCCGCCGCACCCTCAGCGATGGCCCGCGCGCTGGGCTGGCCATCGGCTTCGGCATTGCCTGCGGCGATGCGGTGTACGGGCTGGTGGCGGCGCTGGGACTGGTGGGCGTGTCGCAATTCATGCTCACGTACGACAAGCCGCTACACGTGGCCGCCGGGCTGTTCCTGCTCTACCTGGGGCTGCGCACGTTCTTCCAGAAGCCCACCGAGCAGGTGGCCACGCTGCGTGCCAATGGCTCGCGGCTGCGCGCCTTCGCCAGCGCATTCCTGCTGACACTGACCAACCCGCAGACCATCATCATGTTCGCCGCGCTGTTTGCCACGCTGGCGCCGCGCGGCGCTTTCTCGACCACCATTGCCATGACCACCGTGCTGGGCGTGTTCTGCGGATCGATCGCATGGTGGTGCGTGCTGGTGGCGATGGTCACCGGGGCGCGGCACGCGCTGGGCACGAAGCTGCGCCAGTGGATCGACCGCGTGGTCGGGCTGGCGCTCGCGGCTTTCGGCATCTCGGAACTGCGCCGCGCCATGTGAGGCGCGGCCGGGTGCCACGGCTTGTTCGGCTTATTCGGCTTATTCGGCCTTGGCGCCCGAGTCCTTCGCCACCTTGGTCCACTTGGTGGTCTCGGTGCGGATGAAGCCAGCCAGCTGCTGGGGCGTCATGTCGCCGGCGGTCACGCCCTGTTCTTCAAAGCGCTTCTGCACGTCGGGCAGCTTCAGCACCTTGGCCAGCTCGGCACTCATGCGCTGGCGCACGGCCTCGGGCGTGCCGTGCGGCGCCATCAGCGCGTACCAGGTGGTCACCTCGTAGCCCGGCACGCCGCTCTCGGCCACGGTGGGCACGCCGGGGTAGGCCGCCGAGCGCTTGGCCGATGTCACCGCCAGCGCCTTGACCTTGCCGCTCTTGATATGCGGATTGGCCGACGGGCTGGTTTCGATGGCCATCTGGATCTGGCCGGCCATCAGGTCGGTCATCATCGGCGCGCCACCCTTGTACGGCACGTGCGCGATGTCGGTGCCCGTGAGCGAGCGGAACAGCTCGCCAGACATGTGCTCGGTACTGCCAATGCCGGCCGAACCGTAGTTCACCTTGCCGGGATTGGCCTTGATGTACGCCACCAGTTCCTGCGTGGTCTTGGCCGGGATCGACGGGTTCACGATCAGCACGTTCGGCGTCAGCGCCACCATGCCGACCGGTTCGAGATCCTTCTGGAAGTCATAGGGCAGCGTCTTGTAGATGCCCGGCGCCATGGTGTGCGCCACCGTGGCCAGCAGGAAGGTGTAGCCGTCGGGGTTGGCACGCGCCACCAGCGCGCCGCCGATGGTGCCGCCCGCGCCGGGGCGGTTGTCAGCCACCACGGGCTGGCCCAGGGCCTCGCCCAGCCGCTGGCCCACGGCACGGCCGATGATGTCGGTGGTGCCGCCCGAGGCGAACGGCACGACCAGCGTGATCGGCCGCGACGGCCAGGTGTCGGCGGCGAAAACGGCCGGGGCCGCGGCAGTCAGGGCGATGGCGGCAAGCGCCGTCAGCACGATGCGGCGTGGCATGCGTGAAGTCATGCGAGTCTCCTGCGGGAATCGTTGGAATAGTTGAGTTCCCAGACTCTACGGATGCGGCCCCGTGTGCACCAGCCCCGACCCGGCGTACCGTGTTCAGGATTTGTGAAGACTTGCGCCGGGCCAGCGGCCGGCCGTCACGAGCTGGCGGGCCACCTGCTCCAGCACGCTGCGCGCGGCCAGCCCGGCCGGCGACAGTTCGTCGTCCGACAAGCTCACCAGCCGGTTGGTACGGCTTACCCCGGCGTCCGAGATCTCGATCAGCGCCAGCGGCTCGCCCAGGTGGCGGGCCACGGCGGCACCGGGCTGGATGGTCGCGCCAATGCCGGCGCGCACCGCATCCATCAACACGGCAAGCCCATCGATCTCCGCCACCACGTTCAAGGGTCGCTGGCTGCGGGCCGACGCCGCGTTCAGCACCGCGCGCAGGCCATGCGCGCCGCTGGGCAGGATCAGCGGCAGGTCGCCAATTTCATCGAGCCTGATGGCGCTGGCTTGCGGCAGGCCCGGCTGGTCGGGCCGCGCGATCACGAACAGGCGCTCGTCCAGCAACGGCTGGCTGCTCCAGCGCTGGCCCGGCTCCAGCTGGAACAGCACGGCGAGGTCCAGTTGCCGCGCGCCGATCATCGCCGCCAGCGCGCCAGAGAGGCTTTCCACCAGGTGCAGCCGGATATCGGGATAGCGCTCGCGCATGGCCTGCATGAACGCCGGCCCAAGCACGGAGAGCGTGCTGGGCGCCATGCCCACGCTGACGTGGCCAGAGAGCCGCGCGGTACGCGCCGCGTGCGCGGCGTCGTCGGCATGGCGCAGGGCCAGCTGGGCCTGCCGCCAGAACGCCAGTCCCGCATCGGTGGGCACCACGCCGGTGGAGGTGCGCTGCAGCAGCCGCGTCGATAGCTCGCTCTCCAGCCGGCTGATCTGCTGGCTCAGCGCGGACGTGACCACGCCAAGCCGCTGGGCCGCCTGCCCCATGCTGCCCAGCTCCACCACGTGCACAAAGTAGCGCAGTTGCCGCAGTTCCATTTCCCGTCCCCGTCACGAAGTGCCGGTATTGTGCCTGCGGCGCACGCCGGGAGCGAGCCATGTGTCGGAGGCCGGGCGCATGCATCGCGCATGACGAAAGGGACGTGGCACCTGTCGGTTGACCCATGCGCCAGCATCGAAGACGATGTGTCAGTCGCCCCCATGGATGAGCGTGATGCGCGCTTCACCCCGCCCCTGCATCTGCACGAACGGCGCCGCGCATCCCTCGCTTGCAGCACTTCTCTCACAGGTTTTTCAACCGGAGTTCTCCAGCATGCAAAGCAATCCGATGTCACTCTGGGCCACCTGGCCGATGCCGCCGTTCACGCTCCAGGCTTTTGGACAGATCGACGACAAGATGATCGAGAACTGGCAGAAATTCATGGGGCTCAACAGCGACTTTGCGAAGTCCATGGTGTCCGAAGCGCAGTTCGACTGGGCCTCGTGCTTCGTGCCGCAAGACCCCGAGGAACTCTACGCCCGCCAGTGGACCAACCAGATGCCGATGCTGTCGATTCCGCTGCACTACGCCACGGCAATGATGGAGCTGGGCGCGGCCACCCAGCGCGCCTGGATGGATGCCTGGGGCCGCATGCTGGGGTGGCCCATGCTGCTGCCTGACCTGGCGGTGATGCCCAACACCGACGCGCCCGGGACGGACGGGCCGAATGGGCCGAATGGGCCGAACGGGGCAAATGGGGCGAGCGGCGTGGAGGACGTACCGGCCGCCAACATCCGCGAAACCCCGCGTTCGCGCAAGTCCACATCGCACTAGCACGTGACGGCCCGGCGACTCGCGCACACGGTTACCCCCGGTTACGGCGCGTTGTGTCGTCAGGGACTATCCTTGCAGAGACAGCAAAGCAAGGCTTGCGTCATGCCGCCTGCCCGATGGCTTAGTGGGCGCACTCGGGCGGGCCCCTGAATCGCGCCCAATGGCGAGGCTCCCATGAGCAAGACACTCCTATCCAGCCTGATCGTGGCCGCCGCGGCGGTGGCCATGGCACCGCTTGCGCACGCGCAGACCAAGCAGGCCGACCCATATACGCAGGGCGCCAAGGCCGGCAAGGCCGACCCGTACACCGACGGCGCCAAGTCCGGCAAGTTCGACCCCTATACCGATGGGGCCAACAAGTCCACCCGCAGCGACCTGGCACCGTCCGCCAAGGCCGACCCGTACACCGATGGCGCGAAGTCGGACAAGTACAACCCGTACACCGACGGCGCCCGCACCGGCAAGCCAGATCCGTACACGGACGGCGCCAAGGTAGGCAAGCCGGACCCGTACACGGACGGGGCGAAGTCGAGCAAGTAAGGCCGGTAACGGCATCCTCTCATCTCAACCTGTCATCCTGATTCGCCCGGCGCTGCGGCAAGCGGCGCCGGGCAATCTGCCTTTTCCGGCCCTGGTCTTCCGACACCTTCCCGCAGCTTCGTCGACCAGCAGCGACCCAATAAAAAACCCCGCCGGCGCGTTTCACGCCGGCGGGGTTTTCAACGTTCAGTCTACCGACTTCGAAGACCTCAAACGTCAATCGGTTCGACCTTACATCGACACCGTGTCAGCCACTTCCTTGAAGTCTTCGATCTGGTCGAAGTTCATGTACTTGTAGATCTTGTCGCCGTTGGCGGTCAGCACGCCCATGTCGGCCATGTACTCTTCCTTGGTCGGGATACGACCCAGGCGCGAGCAGATGGCGGCCAGTTCGGCCGAGCCCAGGTACACGTTGGTGTTCTTGCCCAGACGGTTCGGGAAGTTACGCGTCGACGTCGACATCACCGTGGCGCCTTCGCGCACCTGTGCCTGGTTACCCATGCACAGCGAGCAGCCCGGCATTTCGGTACGCGCGCCAGCCGTGCCGAACACGCCGTAGTGGCCTTCCTCGGTCAGCTGCTTCTGGTCCATCTTGGTCGGCGGGGCCACCCACAGCTTCACGGGGATGTCGCGCTTGCCTTCCAGCAGCTTCGACGCGGCGCGGAAGTGACCGATGTTGGTCATGCACGAACCGATGAACACTTCGTCGATCTTGGCGCCGGCCACGTCCGACAGCGTCTTCACGTCGTCCGGATCGTTCGGGCAGGCCACGATCGGCTCGTGCACGTCGGCCAGATCGATCTCGATCACGGCGGCGTACTCGGCGTCGGCATCCGGTTCCAGCAGCTTCGGATCGGCCAGCCAGGCTTCCATAGCCTTGATGCGGCGCTGCAGGCTGCGCGGGTCCTGGTAGCCTTCGGCGATCATCCACTTCAGCAGCGTGATGTTGCTGTTGATGTACTCGATGATCGGTTCCTTGTTCAGGCGCACCGAGCAACCGGCGGCCGAGCGTTCGGCCGAGGCGTCCGACAGTTCGAAGGCCTGTTCCACCTTCAGGTCGGGCAGGCCCTCGATTTCGAGGATGCGGCCCGAGAAGATGTTCTTCTTGCCTTGCTTGGCCACGGTCAGCAGGTCTTGCTTGATCGCGTACAGCGGAATGGCGTTGACCAGGTCACGCAGCGTCACGCCCGGCTGCATCTTGCCCTTGAAGCGCACCAGCACCGATTCCGGCATGTCCAGCGGCATCACGCCCGTGGCGGCGGCAAAGGCGACCAGGCCCGAACCGGCCGGGAAGCTGATACCGATCGGGAAGCGGGTGTGCGAGTCGCCGCCGGTGCCCACGGTGTCGGGCAGCAGCATGCGGTTGAGCCACGAGTGAATCACGCCATCGCCCGGACGCAGCGAAATGCCGCCACGGGTGCTGATGAACTGCGGCAGCGTGTGGTGCGTCTTCACGTCCACCGGCTTCGGGTAAGCGGCGGTGTGGCAGAACGACTGCATCACGAGGTCGGCCGAGAAACCCAGGCAGGCCAGGTCCTTGAGCTCGTCGCGCGTCATCGGGCCGGTGGTGTCCTGCGAGCCCACCGAAGTCATCTTCGGTTCGCAGTACGTGCCCGGGCGGATGCCCTTGCCTTCGGCCAGGCCGCAGGCGCGGCCCACCATCTTCTGGGCCAGCGTGAAGCCCTTGCCCGTATCGGCCGGGCTCTGCGGCAGGCGGAACAGCGTCGACGGGGCCAGCCCCAGCGACTCGCGGGCCTTGGCGGTCAGGCCACGGCCGATGATCAGCGGAATGCGGCCGCCGGCGCGCACTTCGTCGAACAGCACGTCGGACTTGACCTTGAATTCGGCGATCACGGCGCCGTTCTTGAGGGCCTTGCCTTCATAGGGACGCAGTTCCACCACGTCGCCCATTTCCATCTGCGACACGTCCAGCTCGATCGGCAGCGCGCCGGCGTCTTCCATCGTGTTGTAGAAGATCGGGGCGATCTTGCTGCCCAGGCACACGCCGCCAAAGCGCTTGTTCGGCACGAACGGGATGTCCTCGCCCGTGAACCACAGCACCGAGTTGGTGGCCGACTTGCGGCTCGAACCGGTACCGACCACGTCGCCTACGTAGGCCACCAGGTGGCCCTTGTCTTTCAGCGACTCGATGAACTTCACCGGGCCGCGCTTGCCGTCTTCCTCGGGCTGGAACGCCGCGCCTTCGCGCTTGTTCTTCAGCATGGCCAGCGCGTGCATCGGGATGTCCGGGCGCGTGGTGGCGTCAGGGGCCGGCGACAGGTCGTCGGTGTTGGTCTCGCCCGGCACCTTGAACACGGTGATGGTCAGCGATTCCGGCAGCGCGGGGCGGCTCGTGAACCACTCGGCGTCGGCCCAGCTCTGCAGCACGGCCTTGGCGTTGGCGTTGCCCTTGTCGGCCTTTTCCTTCACATCGTGGAAGGCGTCGAACATCAGCAGCGTCTTCTTGAGCGCTTCGGCGGCCACGGTGCCCACTTCGGCGTCGTCGAGCAGTTCGATCAGCGGCGAGATGTTGTAGCCGCCCAGCATCGTGCCGAGCAGTTCGGTGGCGCGGGCGCGCGAGATCAGGGCGGTCTTTTCCGAGCCCAGGGCCACGGCGGCCAGGTACGAGGCCTTGACCTTGGCGGCGTCGTCCACGCCGGCCGGCACACGGTAGGTAATCAGGTCCACCAGGGCCTGCTCCTCGCCCGCCGGCGGGTTCTTGATCAGTTCGATCAGGTCGGCGGTCTGCTTGGCGGTCAGCGGCAGAGGGGGAATGCCGAGCGCGGCGCGTTCGGCAACATGGGCGCGATAGGTATCAAGCATGGGAACCTGCTGTTAATAGGGTTGTAACGGGTACGGCTTTGTCTCTTGTGGACCAGCGGCGCAAGACCACCAGTGGCCGCGTGATTGTAATCCTAAGTCTGCCGGAGATCAAATGTCTTATATCTTATATAAGAGTTAAACGACGCGAACCCAGGCAACACAAGGCCTGGCGGGTGGCGGAATCGCAAAACCTGCAAGCCGGGCGTGGCGCGCAGCCCACAACACAAGCCACGCCGGGCGCACTGGCGCGAGGCCGACGGCCGCCAGCGCGCCCGGCATGCCGGCCGTCCGGCCTCACACACGTCTTAAGTTCCGCCTCCCTTAATCGTTAACCAGCCTAAGCAGGCGCAAATGGCGCGCCAATGCGCCCCTGCGTCCGATGCCCGCTGGCTCAAACGGCCAAGCTAAGCGGGTTTCCCCCTTTTTATCGGCCCTTTGCTTACCTGCGATTCGGGAAGAATGGCAGGCATTCCGACACAGGCATCTCATGGCGAACACGCTTTCCCCCTCCCAGACTGGCGGCACTTCAAGCAAGCGCGGCCGACTGCTGCTGATTGGCGGCGGCGTGCTGGTGGTGGTGCTGGCTGCTGGCGGCTTTTTCCTTGGCAGCATCCTGAGCAGCAATCATCAGCCGGCCGCGCCGGCTGCACCGGTGGTACCGCCGCCGATCTTCGTGCCGCTGGATGCGTTCACCGTGAACCTCAAGAGCGAGGACGGCGACCGCTTCCTGCACACCGGGCTGTCGCTCAAGGTGGCCGATGCCGACACGCAGGGACGCCTGGCGCAATACCAGCCGGAAGCCCGCAGCCGCATCCTGCTGCTGCTCTCGGCACGCCAGCCGGCCGACCTGGCCACGGTGGAAGGCAAGCGCAAGCTCGCCCAGGACATCCAGGCGGCGATCAGCCAGCCGTTTGCCACGGGCCTGCCGCCGCAGAAGGTGCTGGATGTCTTGTTTACTTCGTTCGTGGTGCAGTAAGCCTTTGACGCCTGCACCGCGAACCCTGAGCCAAATCGAAATATGAAACTGCCTGCCCAACTTCGTCCTTGCCGTTGCGTTCCGCGCGACGTCTGAAGCCGGACATGCACCGTTTCATCCTTACAGCCGTTCACGGGGCAGGACACTAGATGGCCTACGACAAGTTCCTCTCGCAGGACGAGGTAGACGAACTTCTGAAGGGGGTCTCGGGCGAGACCGACACCCCCGCCGCGTCGAGCGCACCAGTCGTCGACGAAGGCGGCGTGCGCCCGTACAACCTGGCCACGCAGGAACGCGTGGTGCGCGGCCGGATGCACACGCTCGAAATCATCAACGAGCGTTTTGCCCGGGCCCTGCGCACCGCGCTGTTCAACTTCATCCGCCGCGGCGCCGACATCTCGGTGGGCGGCGTCAGGATCGAGAAGTACGGCGATTTCGTGCGTAACCTGCCGGTGCCGACCAACCTGAACCTGGTCCACATGAAGCCGCTGCGGGGCACCGCGCTGTTCGTGTACGACCCGAACCTGGTCTTCCTGGTGGTCGACAACCTGTTTGGCGGCGACGGCCGCTTCCACACCCGCGTGGAAGGCCGCGACTTCACCCAGACCGAGCAGCGCATCATCCGCCGCATGCTCGACCTGACGCTGAACAGCTACAGCCAGGCCTGGCGCACCGTGCATCCGATCGAGTTCGACTACGTCCGCTCGGAGATGCACACCAAGTTCGCCAACGTGGCCGGCCCGAACGATGCCGTGGTCACCACCGCGTTCCACATCGAACTGGGCGCCGTGGGTGGACAACTGCATATCTGTATCCCCTTCTCGATGATCGAGCCGCTGCGTGATCTGCTGATGAATCCGCTGCAGGACGAGGTCGAGGTGGACAAGCGCTGGCTAGGCCAGCTCTCCAACCAGCTGCGTGCCGCCGAAGTGGAACTGGTGGCCGAATTCACGCACCTGCGCAGCACCGTGGCCGAGGTACTGGCCATGCGCGAAGGCGACGTGCTGCCGATCGAACTGCCCGAGAAGATCTTCGGCAAGGTCGACGGCGTACCCGTCATGCAGTGCGGCTTCGGCACCATGAATGGCCAGTACGCACTGCGCGTGGAACGAATGATCAATCACCAAGACAGCGATTCCAACAAGGAAACCGATCATGACTGACGGCACTCAGGACAAGCCGGTCGATCCGATGGACGATTGGGCCAGCGCCCTCGCGGAGCAGACCAGCGCCGAGCAGGCAGCGCCCGTTGCCGAAACGGCTGCCCCGGCGGCCGCCGCGGCAACACAGACCATGCCCACCGCCACGCCCGCGGCTTCCACCGTGTTCCCGCCCCTGGCACAGGAGGCGCCGAGCGGCTTCCACAACGATATCGGGATGATCCTCGATATCCCGGTGCAGCTGACCGTGGAACTGGGCCGCACCAAGGTACCCATCAAGAACCTGCTGCAACTGGCGCAGGGCTCGGTGGTGGAACTGGACGGCCTGGCAGGCGAACCGATGGACGTACTCGTGAACGGCTACCTGATCGCCCAGGGCGAAGTGGTGGTGGTGAACGACAAGTTCGGCATTCGCCTGACCGACATCATCACGCCGTCCGAACGCATCCGGAAGCTCAACAAATGACAGCCGCCTCGCGCCGGTTTGCAGCTGCCGCGCGCATTGCCTTGGGTCTGGCCCTCTCGGGCCTGGCCGCAACCGGTGCGCAGGCCGCTGACATCGTGCTCAGCACCGCCCAGGCGGGCCACCCCGCCAGCGGTGCGGCCGCCAGCCAGATCACCACCAGCACCGCCCCGGTCATCAGCGGCGGCGCCAGCCTGGCCCAGGCCGGGCTGGGGCTGTTTGCCGTCATCGCGCTGATCCTGGGCATGGCCTGGGTGGCGCGGCGCGTTGGCCTGGTGCGTCATGGCACCGGCAACGCCTCGATCAAGGTCGTGAACAGCCTGGCGCTGAGCACGCGCCAGAAGGTCGTGACCGTTGAAGTGGGCGACACCTGGCTCGTGCTGGGCGTCTCGCCCAATGAAATCCGCCCCCTCCATACGCTGCCGGCCCAGCCGGACAGCGGCGTGCCCAGCGGTTCGCAGCCCACCCCGCCGATGCAGGGCGGCTTTGGCGAACGCCTGATGCGCGCCATGCAGGAAAACCTCAAGAAATGAACCCGCCACGTGCCGCCGCTGTCGAGCGGCAACCCGTGAAGCCCCAGGTGCGTCCGCCGCGCGTGGCCGCCGCCGTGCTGGCCCTGCTGCCGCTGGCCCTTTGCCTGCTGCCCGATGGCGCGCTGGCCCAGTCGCTGCCGGGCGTTACCAGCAAGGCGGCCGCTGGCGGTGGCCAGGTGTGGTCGCTGTCGATCCAGACGCTGGTCCTGCTCACGTCGCTGTCGTTCCTGCCGGCGGCCATGCTGATGATGACCGGCTTCACGCGCATCATCATCGTGCTGGGCCTGCTGCGCAGCGCGCTGGGCACGGCATCGTCGCCGCCCAACCAGGTGCTGGTGGGGCTGTCGCTGTTCCTCACGTTCTTCGTGATGTCGCCGGTGTTCGACAAGGTCTACACCGACGCCTACAAGCCGCTGTCCGAGAACCGTATCAGCCTGGAAGTGGCCGCGCAGCGCGCCGCGGTGCCGGTGCGCGCGTTCATGCTCAAGCAGACCCGCGAGAAAGACCTGGCGCTGTTCGCGCAGATGGCCAAGACGCCGGAAATGCAGGGCCCCGAGGACGTGCCGTTCTCGGTGCTGGTGCCGGCCTTCGTCACCAGCGAGCTGAAAACCGCGTTCCAGATCGGCTTCACGATCTTCATTCCCTTCCTGATCATCGACCTCGTCGTGGCCAGCGTGCTGATGGCGATGGGCATGATGATGGTGCCACCCGCCACCATTTCGCTGCCGTTCAAGCTGATGCTGTTCGTGCTCGTCGATGGCTGGCAACTGCTGCTGGGTTCCCTGGCGCAGAGCTTCATGAACTGAGCGGAGCCCTGACATGACACCCGAACTGGTCATGACGATCGCCACCCAGGCGATGAAAATGACGCTGATGCTGTCTGCCCCGCTGCTGCTCGTGGCGCTGGCCGCCGGCCTGGTGGTGAGCCTGTTCCAGGCCGCCACCCAGATCAACGAAATGACGCTGACATTCATTCCCAAGCTCGTGGCACTGTTCGTGACGATGGTGCTGGTGGGCCCGTGGATGATCAACACGTTCGTCGACTACATGCGCGAAGTGTTCCAGGGCATTCCGGCCCTGGCGCACTGAACCGCCGCGTCTTCGCCTTTTACGTCTCCCAGGGTCCGGCGTCGTGTTCGAGGTCACCACCGACCAGTTGTATGGCTGGATCGCCGCGTTCCTGTGGCCGATGTTCCGGCTGCTGGCGCTGATCGCAACGGCGCCGCTGTTCGCGGAATCCACCATCCCGCGCCGCGCCAAGGTGCTGCTGGCGGCCTCGCTTGCCGTCATCGTCTCGCCGACCATCGGCAACATTCCCACCGCTCCGGTCTACTCGTTCGAAGGGCTGCTCGTCGTGATGAACGAAGTGGGCATCGGCGTAGCCATGGGCTTCTCGATGCGCCTGGTGTTTGCGGCGGTGCAGATGGCCGGCGAAGTGATCGGCCTGCAGATGGGCCTGTCGTTCGCGTCGTTCTACGATCGCTCGTCGGGCGGCCAGACCATGGTGCTGTCGCGCTTCCTGAATATCGTGGCCACGCTGATGTTCCTGGCGCTGGACGGCCACCTGATGATGCTGGCGGCGCTGGTGGACAGCTTCCAGGGCGTGCCCATCGCCGGTGTGCCGCTGTCCGGCCACGGCTGGGGCATGGTGGCGCGTGCCGGGTCGATGGTGTTCGCCTCCGGCACGCTGCTGGCGCTGCCGATGATCGCCGCGCTGCTGACCCTGAACCTGGCCATGGGTATCCTCAACCGCGCCTCGCCGCAACTGTCGATCTTCGCGGTGGGCTTCCCGGTGACGCTGCTGGGCGGCATGCTGGTCATGGCGCTCTGCATGCCGCAGATGGGCGTCTACATGCAGCACCTGGTGGATACCGGCCTGCAGACCGCCGCCGCGGTGATCGACCAGCTCGCGCCCTGATACCGGCGCGATTGCATTACGGCAGCGCGCCCACCTGCTTCAGCACCGCGCGCGCAATCGGCTGGCGCTGCGCGCCAATTTCCGAGCGGGGCATGTCCAGGTTCATGGCGAACACATAGGTGTCCTCGCCGCGCGTGACCCAGCCCACCCACCAGCCCACATCCACCTTGCCTGACGTGGCCCAGCCGGTCTTGGCGCGCAGCGTGTAGGTGGGCGTGCGCTCGATGGTCAGGATGTCGTCGAGCGCCTCGAAGCTGCGCGCGGAAATTAGCGGCACCTTGTGCGCGGCGGCATCGCGCAGGAAGTCCACCTGCTGATAAGTGGTGATCTGCAGATGACCGTTGAGCCAGAAGCGATCGACCGGCCCCTCCGCATCGGCATTGCCGAAATGGGCGGCGCCCAGGTATTTGCGATATTGCGCGGCGCCCACGCGGCGGGCCAGCGCCTGGTAGGCCGGCACGCACGAGTTCTTCAGCGCCACGCGCAACGGCACCTCGCCATTGCAGACTTCCGGCAGGATCGGCTTGCCGTGGTGCATCCAGACCTTGCCGTCCCACGGTAGCCGGTCATTGTCCACATCGGCCACGGCGCCGGTTTCCAGGCCGATCAGCGTGTTGAAGATCTTGAACGTCGAGGCCGGCGAATAGGCCGTGGCCGCGCGTGCGGTGTTGTAGGTCATGCGGCGCTGGTTGCGCACGTCGTACACCACCATCGTGCCGTCCACGCCGGCGGCATCGAACAATGCCTTGGCATCGATTGGCACGTCGGCCGCCTGCGCGCCGCAGGCCGCGCCAGCCAGCAGCGCGGTGGTCATGAAGATTCGGGCAAGTTTTTTTCGCATCGCCATACACCTTATGGTTCTTGATTCTGGGGTTGGGGGAGTGTCGTCCGCCGACGACGTGCAATCCAGGCCCGGATCGTGGTGCGCAGCATAGGTGGCGGTGTGCCCCTTCGCCAACCGCGCGGGCTGTAACACGCGTAACATGCGGCCCATGCCAGCGTCCACCGTCCTCGTCCAATTGTCTGCCCGCTACCGCGTGGATGGCCATGCGGCGCGTTACCAGTCGGTCTGGCTGCTGGCCCGCATCTGGCTGGCTGCCACGCGCGACCGTGAAGACCTGCCCGCCGCCGCCTTGCGCGAGCGCTTTGCCGATGCCACCGACATCCGCATGATCGTGTCGCGCGCGTTCGGCGATTTCGCGCGCTGGCACATTCCCGTGGGCTGGGGTAGCGATCGCTCGGTAGGCATCTCGGGGCTGCGTGCCGACGGACGCAGCCGTGGCCCGTTCTGGATGCCGGCGGCCGCCGCCCAGCGGCTGCGCTTTGTGGCCGACGGCAAACCCCTCGGCCCGGCGGGCGTGGCGCGCTGGCTCGGTCAGGCACCGGCGGGCACTGCCACACCGACAGCGCCAGCCACATCGACAACCGCAACCAGCGGCCTGCATTACGTGATGCGCGACATGGCGTTCTGGCGCCATCTGACGCAGGCGATGCGCGGCGCGCAGGACGGCTTCGCCGGGGCGCTCGATCACAGCGTGGCCGAGTCGTTCCGCGCGGCGCAGCGCAGTGCCGCGGACGACTTCCAGCAGGCGCTGTCACTGCTCAAGGAAAGCCTGGCATGGCGCCGCAGCGACCGCCTCGACAAGAGCCGCGCGGCGCTGCGCCGCTTCGAACGGATTGTGGTGGCCGGCGGCGTCAACGCGGCCCTGCCAACGTTTGCGGCCATGGCCCACGTGGTGCGCGGCTGGGAACACTACGCCCGTGGCGATCTCGATGCCGCGCGGCGCGAGCTGGCCCGCCTGACAGCGGATGCCGAATTGCGGCCCGTGGTGCGCTACAACCCACGCATCCGCTTCGAGACGCTGAATCTGGAGGCGCTGGTGCACAAAAGCACCGCGCTGCGGCCCGATGACGCGACGACAGATGCCGCGACGACCGATGCCACGGCCACGACATCAGCCACGCAACGGCAGCAGGCCGCGCGCGCGGCGCTCGACGCGTTTTCGGGCGCGTTGCAGGCCGCCTACGAGGCCGATTCGGTGGACGCCGTGCAGCACGCGGCGGCCAACATCGGCTGGTCGCTCTGGCTGTTCTGGCAGCACGGGCTGGTCGACGACGACCGCTCGCTGGCGGCTGGCGACGTGCAGCGCCAGGCCATGCGCTGGCTGGGCCTGTCCGAATGGATCTGCGACCGCTTTGGCGTGGGGGGTGGCTCGGCGTGGAACACCATCTTCCTGCTGCGCGTGGCGCGCGGCCATCTGGACGACGCGCAGGCCCGCGAGCCCATCACGCTGGCATCGTTCCGCGCGCAACAGCCACTGACCGTGGCGGCGGCCATCGACGCGCTGCGTCCGTTCCATGCGCCGTTCGCACCGGCCAAGGGTTTCGTGCGGTGGTCGTCGGTGGCCACCTTCGCGCTGGAGGAGCACGATTCCGGCCGCGTGCGCTACAACGCGCTGCAGCTGGCCAACCTGTTGCTGGAGGCGGCCTGGTATGTGACCCACGAACAGGGCGCGTCCGCGCCGGCCTATGCCGCCGTGGAGCGCCTGGCCGTGCATGTGAGCGGGCTGCGCGCCGCCGAGCGCGGGTTTTTCCACGCCGGCCTGCGTGCGTTTCCGCCCGAGTTGCGCGCGGCCGCCGCCGAGGCGGCGCGCACGCGGCGCACGCGGCGCACGCGGCGCACGCGGCTCAAGCGGGCGGCGTCAGCGTGACGCCAGCTCAGCCATAGGCCACTTCGCTGGCGGCACGCCGGCGCGCGGCCGTGACATGGCGCGATACCGTACCCGCACCCGGCAGCTTGAAGAACGCCACGGCATCGGTCAGCAGCTTGCCCTGCTCCTCGAGCGATTTCGAGGCCGTGGCCGCCTCATGCACCAGCGACGCGTTCTGCTGCGTCACCTGGTCGATCTGCACGATGGCCTGGTTCACCTGCTCGATGCCGCGGTTCTGCTCCGCCGAGGCGGCCGCGATCTCGTCGACGATGTTGGTCACGCGCGCCACGGCCTCGGTCACGTTCGCCATCGTCTGGCCCGCTTCGCCCGCCAGCGTGGCGCCGGCCTGCACCTGCGCCGCCGATGCCTCGATCAGTTCCTTGATCTCCTTGGCCGCGTTCGACGAACGCTGCGCCAGGCCCCGCACCTCGCTGGCCACCACCGCAAAGCCACGCCCCTGCTCGCCGGCGCGCGCAGCTTCCACCGCGGCGTTCAGGGCCAGGATGTTGGTCTGGAACGCAATGCTTTCGATAATGCCGGTGATGTCGGCAATCTTGGCGGAACTGGCGCTGATGCCTTCCATCGTGCTCACCACACGGCCCACCGTGCCGCTGCCCAGCTGGGCCACGTCGGCCGCGTTGCGTGCCAGTTCGCTGGCCTGCCGCGCATTCTCGGTGTTGTGCCGTACCGTGGCGGTCAGTTCTTCCATGCTGGCGGCAGTTTCTTCCAGCGACGCCGCCTGCTGCTCGGTGCGGCTGGACAAGTCCATGTTGCCGCTGGCAATTTCGCCGGTGGCCACCTCGATGTTGCCGCTGCTCTCGCGCACGCGCGCCACCGTTTCCGCCAGGCGGTCGTTCATGTCGCGCAGCGCTTCCAGCAGGCGCCCCGGTTCATCATGCGAATTCACTTCGATCTGCCCGCCGATCTCGCCGCGTGCCACGGTGCGCGCCACGTCCACGGCGCGCTGGATCGGCACGGTAATCGCGCGCGTCAGCAGCAGCCCGCCAAAGATGCCGAACAGCACGGCGGCCAGCGCCACGACGATCAGGAACATGCGTTGCCGCTCGTAGTCTTGTTCCAGCTCGGCAATCATCTCGTGCTGGCGCCCGCGCGTGAAATCGGCGTAGTCGCGCGTGGCCTTGACCAGCGCGGCCAGCAGCGGCCGGCACTCGGCGTTCATCTTGGCGATGGCGGCGTCCTTCTTGCCGTCCAGGGCCAGGCCGACGATGTCGGTGGCCACCTTGCCGTAGCGCGTCTCGATGCTGTCGATCTCGGCCACCAGCTTGCGGGCGCCCTCGTTTACACCCGGCGCCGTCACCATCTGCTTGAGCTTGCCCAGGCGCTCCTGCACGTCGCTGTGTGCCTTGAGCACATCGGCTTTCTCGACGTCGACGTCGGCCTGGGTGGTTACCAGCACCAGGTTGCGTGCGGCGATGGCGCGCCGGTCAACGGCCGTGCGAACCTGCGAGGCCATCTCTGCCCGCGCGTTCAGCCCGTTGATATAGGCGGTGAAGCCGTCGGTGGAGCGGCTCAATGCGCGCAGCGACAGCCCCGACACCACCAGCACCAGCAGTGCCAGCGTGCCAAACCCGGCCAGGAGCTTGGTCTTGATCGACAGATCACGAAATTTCACGGTCTTCCCCTCTCTATTTCCCGATTGAGGCCCAACGGCAGGCCGAAAAACGATCGCGCCATGACGAAATGTGATGGCGCAGGCATCGCTGAGAGAACCCGTTCTGTTTGAAGTGGCGCAGGCGTCCTGGCACCGTCGCTCTCGAATGTATGCTTTGTCCGGCTAACGGCAGACATTGGCTCCTTTACCCCCTCCCATGGGAGGGGTTGCCGCACTAAGGGCGCCGGTGTTTACCCTTGCGCACCGCATTGCAGCATCGCCGAATCTTTAAATTGCATTTCACATGCATCTTTCCTAGAATCGTAGACGTCACACGCCATACAACGCCACACGCAGTCCCTCCCGCGCGCTGCGCAGTCATCATGTCCGTCCTCCTGCAGATTTCACCCCCGTCCCGCACGCCCGCTTATCGCGGCCTGCCGTTCCTGGCGCTCGGCTTTCGCCCGTTCTACCTGCTGGCGGCCACCTTCGGCGGGCTGGCCATGGCGGTCTGGATTGCCATGTACCTGGGCTGGTGGATACCGGCCGCGCAGCCGTGGCTGGGCGGCATGCTCTGGCACGCGCACGAGATGGTGTTCGGCTTCTCGGCCGCCGTCGTGGTGGGCTTCCTGTTCACCGCAGGCAAGAATTGGACCGGCCTGCAGACACCGCAGGGCAAATGGCTCGGCGCGCTGGTCGGCATCTGGCTGCTGGCGCGCGTGCTGATGTGGACCGGGCCGGCATGGGCCGCCATCGCCGCCGACATCGCCTTCCTGCCGATGTGCAGCCTGAGCTTCTTCATCATCCTGCGCCGCGCCAGGAGCCAGCGGAACTACGGCCTGGCCATCGCGCTCGGCGTGATGGGTGCGCTCAATATCGCGTTTCACGCCACCACGCTGGGCGGCCGCATCGACTGGGCGCTGCACGCGGCCGAAGCGGCCACGGGCCTGGTGGCGATTTTCGTCACGGTCATCGGCGGCCGGGTGATCCCGATGTTCACGGCCAACGCCATTCCAGGCGTGCGTATCCGCCGCTGGCAATGGGTAGAGAAGGCGGTCATTCCGCTGACGCTGCTGGCCATCGTCTCGGCGGCACTGCCCGTGCCGGGCTGGCTGATGGGCCTGCTGGCCGTGGGCGCCGCCGGCGCGCAAGCGGTACGCCTGTATGGCTGGGATTCACCGCGCACGCTGCGCAAGCCGATCGTCGGCATCCTGCACGCGGCCTATGCGTTCCTGCCGGCGGGCTTTCTGCTGCTGGCCGGCGCGGCGGCCGGCTGGCTGGATCGCTCCACTGCGCTGCATGCGCTGACCGTGGGCGTGATCGGTTGCGCCATCATCGCGATGATCACGCGCACCGCCCTCGGCCACACCGGCCGTCGCCTCGAAACCGGCCGCATGGAACACCTGGCCTATCTGAGCATGGTCATCGCCGCCGTGGTGCGCGTAGCGGGGCCGCTGTTGCTGCCGGCGCTCAAGCCGGGGGCCATCGCGCTGGCCGGTGGGCTGTGGGTGCTGTCGCTGGCGTTGTACGTGATCAAGTACGCCCCATTCCTGACCCGTCCGCGCATCGACGGCAAGGAGGGCTGACCGCCTGTCTCCCATCCGCAACCGTGCCTTGCGGATGCCAGCGCATGTGATACGATGACTTACAACTTGCGCGAGCCCAGCCGCTTGCGCAGGTTGTTCTTATCGACTCAGTATTCAAAAAGAAACGGGAGACATCATGCGCAAACTCACCGCGGCGCTGGGCGCCGCCGTCGTCCTGGCCATCGCCGCCGCCCCGGCCCTGGCTCAATCGAATGACTCGCAGGCCGTCACGGCCGCAGCCGAGAAGCTGCGCGTGGCGATGGTCGATCCGGACCAGGCCACGCTCTCCGGCCTGGTGGCCGATTCGCTGAGCTACGGCCACTCCGGCGGCCGCATCGATACCAAGGCCAGCTTCATCGGCGACCTGCTCGACAAGAAGTCCGACTTCGTCTCGATCAACATCACCGAGCAGTCCGTCAATGTCTCCGGCGACGTGGCCGTGATCCGCCACACGCTTGCGGGCGAGACGCTGGACAGCGGCAAGTCCGGCAATGTGCTGCTGAAGGTGTTGCAGGTGTGGCAGAAGCAAGGCGGCCACTGGAAGCTGATTGCCCGCCAGGCCGTCAAGGCCGCCGCCTGACACAGCAGGCCGGCTACCTGTCTTACGATGCGGACATTGATAGGATGTCCGACCTCCTAGACACAAAAAAGGGCGCTACCCTTCCAGGTAGCGCCCTTTTCCATTTCATTCCAATCCCTCAGTCGAAGATCTCGTAGAGCCAGGATCTCTTGCGCTTGTCGTAGCCATGATGGCTGCGCTGGTCGCCGTGGTAGGCCGGCGACCCATGCCGCTCGCGCGGCGCCGACGCCTGCGCCGGTGGCGCGGCCATGGTCGATCGTTCCAGGATCTTGTCCAGTTCGCCGCGGTCGAGCCACACGCCGCGGCACTGCGGGCAATAGTCGATCTCTACGCCCTGGCGCTCCGCCATGGTCAGCGTGGCATCGGGACAGGTCGGGCATTTCATCTTGCACTCCTTCGGACGGCTGCGCCCTGCGGCGCGGATTGGCCATTCTATGATCCGCCCACCGGCCCATGCCGCGCATGACGCAATTGTCATGGCCGCGTCATGGCACATGCCCCCTTTCGTTCTGCCCTGCTACAGCGCGCCGTGACGCGGCGGCCGCTGGCCGTTCAGGTAGTAATTGCCCACCGCGTGGTACTTCCAGCGCACCGGGTCGTGCAGCGTATGCGTGCGCGCGTTGCGCCAGAAGCGGTCCAGCCCCAGGCCGTCCAGCGTGGAAGCCGTGCCGCCCAGTTCGAACAGCGCATTGCTGGCCAGCAGCGACGCCGTGGTGGTCAGCGCGCGCGCTTCGGCCACGGCGACCGATGCCGCCGCCACCGTGCCCTCGTTCATATCGCGCCGTGCGGCGTCGATGCTGCGCCCGGCGCGCCGCACCAGCGCCTCCGCCGCGCGCAACCGTACCGCGACATGCCCCACCTGATGGATCGTCAGCGGGTCGTCGCTGGCGCGCTCCACCTTTGCATCAACCCACGGCCGCGCGTGGTCGCGCACGAACGGCAGCGTGGCCGCCAGCGCGCCCTGGCCGATACCGAGATCGATGGCCGCATGCAGCAACTGCGCGAACGGCCCCACGGTCGTCGGCGCTTCAAACGCCGGGCTCAACGGCACCACCCAGTCGCGTAACACCCGCACCGCGGCGAACGTCACTGAGCCGCTGCCCGTGACGCGCTGGCCAAAGCCGTCCCAGTCGTCGTCGACCGAGACCCCGGCCGCCGCGCGCGGCACGAAGGCCAGCCACGTCGCTTCTCGGCCAGCTTGTTCGCCAGCTTGGTCAGTCAGCACCAGCGTCGGAATCCAGTGCGCGTAGAGCGCGCCAGTGCAGTAGGCCTTGCGGCCGTCGATGCGGAAATCGTCGCCGTCCGGCATCAATCGGGTGCGGCGCTTGAAATCCTTGCGTCCAGTCTCCGCCTGCGCGTTGCCGAAACGCTCGCCCGCCAGCGCGCGCGAAAAGAAGAACGCTTGCTGCGCCGGCGAGCCGTTGACGCACAGCACTTCCAGTGCGTGGTAGTGATTCTGCGGAATCTGGCCCAGCGAACCGTCGGCCGCCGAGATAATGGCCACCACTTCGGCCAGTGTCTGGGCCGACACCTCGGCGCCGCCAAACGCCCGGGGCACCGTGATGCCCCACAGCCCGCTTGCGCTGAACGCGTCCAGCTCGGCCCACGGCAGCCGCCGCTCGCGATCTCGCAGCGAGGCCTCCGGTGCAAAGCGCTCCGCCAGTTGCCTGGCCACGGCAAGCGCTTCGGCATCGCTGACGATGCGGTGTGCCGGTTGCGCGGGCGCAGCCGCCGGCTCGGGATGGCGCGCCGGATGCGTCTCGGCCGGCGCGGATGCAAGCAGCAGCGTCATGTCAGTTCCAGGAATGCCGCGCGGGCAGCGCATGGTTGAGGCGGTAGTTGCCGATCAGGTGCAGCTTCCATCGAACCGGATCGTGCAGCGTATGCGTGCGCGCGTTGCGCCAGTGACGGTCGAGGTTGTGCCGCGCGCGCGTGGCCGAGGTGCCGGCCAGTTCGAACAGCTTCTCGCTGCATGCCAGCGCCACTTCGGTGGTCAGCACCTTGGCTTCGGCCACCGCCACCGAAGCCCGCGCGCCAGCCTCGTCGGTCAACGGTGAAGCCGCCACTTCGTCGAGCGTCCGGCCCGCTTCCAGCAAGACCGCATGGGCCGCGTGCAGGTCGATGGCCAGCCGGCCGACGTCGGCCACCAGGTACGGATCTTCGGTGGCATGCGCCACGTTGGCATCTACCCAGGGCCGCGCATGCTGGCGCACGAAGGCCAGCGCATCGTCGAACGCGGCCTGGGCGATGCCCTGGTCGATGGCCGCCTGCAGCAGTTGCGAGGTGGCGCCGGCGAGCCCTGCGCGCGCGGCAAGCTGCCAGAGCGGCAGCACGTCGTGCTCGTCCACGGGCACGTCTTCGAACGTGACGGTGCCGCTGGCCGTGGTGCGCTGGCCAAACGCCGACCAGTCGTCGACCACGGTCAGGCCGGGCGCATCGCGCGGCACCCATACCTGCACCGCGCGCCCGTCATCGTCCAGGGCGCGCACCGGCACGCGATGCGCGAACAACGCGCCGGTCGAATAGAAGCGCTTGCCATCGAGCCGCAGGCCCTGGGGCGTGCGGCGCAACCGGGTGCCGGTATGCAGCACCGTCTGGCTGGTGGGCGAGCGGCGCTCCGGCCCGGCGTTGCCGAGGCGGCGCCCCGCCAGCACTTCCGCGTAATAGCGGCGCTTCTGCGCCTCGGTGCCAACTTCGCGCAGCACGCCGAGCACGCCGAAATGGTTTTGCGGAATCTGCCCGAGCGCCGGGTCGGCCGCGCACAGGATCACGAACACTTCGGCCAGCGTGGCATACGACACGTCGGCGCCGCCATAGGCGCGCGGCACGGTGATGGCGCCGAGCCCGCTGGCGGACCAGCGGTCCAGCTCGGCCCACGGCAAGATGCGCTCGCGGTCACGCCGCGACGCGCCGTCGGCGAACACGGCAGCCAGCCGGTGTGCCACCGCGATGGCCTCGCCGTCATCGGCAATGCGCTGCACCGGCAGTTCGGAGGAATTCGTCATGACGCAACGGGGGATGTCTGATACGCCAGCGAGTCTACGGAGCCACCCGCCGAATCCCAACGACGGAATTCGCCGCTCGATATGCGCAAATTTGCGGCCGCTCCCCGGTGTCTGTCGTGCTGCCCGGACTGTTGCCCGGACTGTTGCCCGACGTGCCGCCCGACGTGCCGCCCGATGTGCAGCGCTGCGCCCATGGCGCCGCCCGCCGCGCCAATGACTTCCTGTACCATGTTGGCTTGTCGTCGCCCTGCCACTGGCAGCCCTGTCACCCGCGCGCGAACGCGCATGGGACAGCGCCTGCGTAGCAGCCTTCGGGATCATTCGATCATCATCAGTGTGACGGAACACTCCTCCACCTCTCGCGACGTGCTCGCCGCGCTGCGTGCCGCCACCTCGGAACGCCACGCGTTGCTGGACCGCGCGATGCCGCTTTCCCAGCCCTCGCCATCGCTGGCCGACTATCGCGATCACCTGCTGATCTTGCGTGCCTGGCTGGCGCCGCTCGAACGCTGGCTGGCCAGCTTCGACGACGGCCCTCAGGACGCCGCACAGCTTCCCGCCGTGACACGCGTGCCGCTACTCGCGCAGGATCTCGCCCATCCGGCCACGCCGCCCGGCGGCATGGCGGTGCCCGACATCGAGGTCCGCACGCTGCGTGGCGACGCCGCGTTCCGCTGGGGGCTGTGCTACGTGATCGAAGGCTCCCAGCTTGGCGGCGCCGTGCTGTACCGCCAGCTCGCCCAGCGGCTGGCCCCGCACCCATTGCACTACCTTGGCGCAGGCGCTTCCCCGGGGCCGCGCTGGCAACAGTTCCTGCATGCGCTGCGCGCCAGCGTGCTCGGCCCCGACGAGATCGCGCTGGCCTGCACCGGCGCCCAACGCGCGTTTGACGACCTGCTGGCGCGCGTGCCCGCCGTCGCGCATGACGCGGCTGGCCGGCCCGGCCCGTGACAAGTGCGCGAGACATGATGTCAGGCGTTGATCCCCAGCTTCCGGACGCAGTGGCCGTCGATACGGCGGCGCTGTTCGATGTCCTGCCCGACGCCTACCTGGTGCTCGACGCCCGTCATGCCGTGGTCGAAGCCAATGCGCGCTACCTGGCGATGTCCGGGCGCACCCGCGACGAAGTCATCGGCAGGTCGGTGTTCGACATCAATCCGTCGCTGTCCGAATCACAGATGACGGCGCGGCGCGAATGGCTGCTGGCCACGCTCGATGACCTGGCCGAGGGTGAGTCGCGTCTGTCGCCGCTGATTCGCTACGACGGCCATCCCACCGGCAGCGGCAACGACGAACGCTACTGGCAGGTCAGGGCCACGCGCCTGGCCGGCAACGCCGCCACCCCGCTGGTGCTACACGTCATGGACGTCACCGACCAGATCCTGCGCACCGAGCAGGCGCGGCGCGAGCACGCCAAGCTGCGCTCGCAGGCCCGCCTGCGCCAGGTGCTGGTGGACGAGGCCAACGCGGCGCTGCAATCGCACCAACAGAAGCTCGAGGAGCTGCTGTCGTTTGCCAAGGTCGGGGCGTGGGAGCTGGACGTGGCCACCGGCGTGATGCACTGCACAGACCAGTGCAAGGCCAATATGGGGCTGCAAGCGGACGAGGACATCGACGAGACACGCGTCTTCGAGACGCTGATGCACCCCGACGACCGCAGCGCCGTGCGCAGCGCCATGGCCCACGCCGTTGCCACGCGCGCGCATTTCGAAGTCGAATACCGGGTGATCTGGCGGGACGGCACCATGCGCTGGCTGATGTCGCGCGGCGCCGCGCGCTACCTCCAGGACGGTTCGGCCGAGTCGATGATCGGCTTCACGATCGACATCACGGCGCGCAAGGCCTCCGAACTGCACTACCAGGCGGTGGCCGAGGAAGAACAGCGTGCGCGCGAGGTAAGCGAGCGCGGCGCCCGCGCCATGGACCACTTCGTGGCGGCCGTGAGCCACGAGTTGCGCTCGCCGCTGCACGCCATCCTCTGGTGGACCACGCTGCTCGAACGCGGCACCGACCCCACGCACGTCAAGCGCGCCGCCGAAGTCATCGAGCGCAATACCCGGCAGCTTGCGCGCATGGTGGACGACCTGCTCGACAGCGGCGCGATTGCCACCGGCAAGCTGTCGGTGGACCTGCGACCGCTCGACATGGCCGGCCTGGCCAGCACCGTGGCGGAGGATCTGCGGCTCGATGCGGAGTCGCGCCAGGTAACGCTGACCGTCGCGCCGGCATCGCCGTGCGTGGTGATGGCCGACGAGCACCGCCTCAAGCAGGTGGTGCTGAACCTGCTTGCCAACGCGTTGAAGTTTGCCGAGCGCGGCGCCGTGGAGTTGTCGGTGGCGCAGGACGGCATGCATGCGGTGCTGTCGGTGCGCGATAGCGGCGTGGGCATTTCGCCGGAAGCGCTGGAGCGGATCTTCGAACGGTTCGAACAGGCGCACCCCGAGCGCGCCAACCGCATGCCCGGTCTCGGGCTGGGGCTATGGATGGTGAAGAACCTGGTGTCGATGCACCATGGCACCGTGACCGCGCACAGCGACGGCCTGGGCAAGGGCTCGACCTTCCTCGTGCGCCTGCCGCTGGCGCGCTAGCGGGACGCACTATCGGGACGGGCTAGCGTGAATAAGGCGGCGGTTCATTGAGCACGGCCCAGAACACGCCCAGGTCGTTGATCGCCGCCATGAAGTCGTCGAACTCCACGGGCTTGACCACATAGGCGTTCACGCCCAGGTCGTAGCTCCTGAGCAGGTCGCGTTCCTCGCGCGAGGACGTCAGCATCACCACTGGCACGCGCCGCAGCCGATCGTCGGCGCGCACTTCGCGCAGCACCTCGTGCCCATCCACCTTCGGCAGCTTCTTGTCCAGCAGGATCACGGCCGGGTTCTCGTCAGACCGGCCCGCGTAGGCGCCTTCGCGGCGCAGGTAGTCAAGCGCCTCGGCGCCGTCGCGCACGGAAACCACCGGGTTGGCCAGGCGGCTTCTCTGCAGCGCGATCAGCGTCAGCTCGATATCGTCAGGGTTGTCTTCCACCAGCAGGATCGGCCTCAGCACGCTCATTCTCTATATTCCTTGTGTCCTTCAATACGGGTCGGTAAGGCTGGGCGGACGATACCGCCGCCAGCCGCGCGGCCGCCTCCGCCGCCGTTTCATTGACCCCGGCGGTGCCCTCGGGCACGAAGTCGCGCGGCAGCGAAAACCAGATCGTGGCGCCGCGTTCCGGCTCGCCCTCGGCCCAGGCCTTGCCGCCGTGACGTTCGACGATGCGCCGCACGCTGGCCAGGCCGATGCCCGTGCCCGGGAACTCCTCCACGCGATGCAGCCGCTGGAACACGCCGAACAGCTTGTCGGCGTAGCGCATGTCGAAGCCCACGCCGTTGTCGCGCACGTAGAACAGGTCCTGGCCCTCCAGTTCCCCGTCGCCAGGCATCGTGCCTACCTCGATGGTGCCGGCCGGGCCGTCCGCCTCCACGCCGCGCGTGGCGGTGAATTTTATCGCGTTGGCGATCAGGTTACGCAACACCACGTCCATCAGCACCGGATCGGCCGTGACTTCGCCCAGCGCGCCCACCTGCCACGTCAGCCGCCGCGCGCCCACGTCCTTTGCTTCCTCGGCCAGCAGCCGCTCGGCCATGGCGCGCAGGTCCACGCGTTGCGGCCGCAATGCGGCGCGCCCCATCTGCGAGAACGCCAGCAGGTCGTCCACAAGCTTGCCGCCGAAGCGGGCCTGCGCAATGATGCGCTCGACGAAATGCTTGCCGCGTTCCGACAGGCGGCTGTGGTCCAGCTCGCGCAGCAGGTCGGCAAACCCGACGATATGGCGCAGCGGCGCGCGCAGGTCGTGCGACACCGAGTAGGAAAAGCCTTCCAGCTCGCGGTTGACGCGGCCCAGCTCCAGCGCCAGTTGCGCCAGTTCCTCGGCACGCCGCAGCACGATGCCGAGCAGCGCGCCGCGAAACTCCACGGCGATCTCCAGTTCCGCCGCGCGCCACGGCATGGAGCGCCCGCGTACGGTCTGCGTCCAGGCCTCGAAGCTCTCGCGCGGCGACAACGACGCCGACAGCCCCGACAGCTTGGCGCGCGGGTCCCCGGCCCAGCGGATGGTGCGCACCACCTCGGCCCGGAACCAGATCACGTAGTTGCGGAACATGCGCGACAACGGCACCACCAGCACGCCGGCCGCCTCCGGCCCCAGCCCCTGTGCGGCGGCCTCGGGCCATTCCGACGCGAGTTCGTCGGTGGCGAAGACGTCGTCGCCGCGCGTATCGAGCCATGCCAGCATGGCCTCGATCTTCGGCGCCTCGGGCACCTCGCCCAGCCGCACGACGCGCCCTTCGAACACGGCCGCCACGCCGGTGGCATCCACCAGGGCCAGCAGATTGTCGGCATCGCCGGCAATGGCCTCGACGAAGTCTTCGGTGTTGGCCATCGACGCCAGCAGTTGCGCCTGCCGCCGTCGCAGCGCCAGCCGCAGGTTCGCCTCGGCATGGTCTTCCTTCGCTTCCACCTGCAGCGACAGCACCTGCGCCACGTGCTCGCAGGCGGTGCGCACTTCGAACGACGGCACACGCGCGGTGGCGTGGTGGCACGAGATCAGCCCCCAGAGCCGGCCGCGCACGACGATCGACATCGACATCGACGCCCACGTGCCCATGTTCTTCATGTACTGCACGTGCACCGGCGAAATGCTGCGCAGCGAAGCGTAGGTCAGGTCGGTGGGCTGGCCCGTGGCCGGGTGCAGCGCCGGCACCAGCGGCGACGCCACGTAGTCGGCATCGGCGATCAGGCGGATACGGTTGCGCACGTAGAGTTCGCGCGCCTGGCGCGGGATATCTGACGCCGGAAAGCGCTGGCCCAGGTAGCTGGCATAGCCGGGCTCCATCGATTCGGCCAGCACGTGGCCGTGGCCTTCCTCGTCGAACGCATACACCATGGTGCGACCGAAGCCCGTGATGCGGTGGATTTCGGCGGCGGCCAGCGCCGCCAGCCCCGCGATGTCGTCCACGCCCTGCAGGCTGTTGATGAAGGTGCGCACCAGCGGATACATCGACGCGAAGACGTCGGCCGTGCCGCGCGCCGGCTCCAGTTCGACGATGCGCAGCCCCTGCCAGACATGCACCACCACGGCAAGCGGCGCATGGCGGCCATCGCCCCGGGCGCCGCGCGGGTCTTCGATCGACCCGGCGTAGAGCGGAATGCCCTCGGCCGTCAGCGTGCCGAGCGCGTCGAGCGCCAGCCTGGCGCCGTCGCCCAGCAGCCGGGCCAGCGGCTGGCCCAGCACGGTGTCGATGCTGGCGCCGGCCAGTTGCTCGACGTTGCGGCTGGCCTGCACCACCGTGCCTGCGCCATCGATGCAGAAGAGAAAACCGTGCGGCTGGATGCCGCCGGGTATGTGAATCGGCTCCCGGGCGCAATCGTCCGCCATTGCCTTGCCCAGGGAATCGGGTACTTGCGCCATGCCTGCTCCGCCGAAAGCCATGGCGGCGATTCTCCCACAGCGTGCGGCCCGATGCCGGCGCTTTGCGTAATTGACAGCACATTGGCGGGCATCGGTAAGAACTACAAGCGCTGCGCCCGGCACCCCCACGCCGCGCGGTTCAGGGTCTACCCGTAGGCGGCCCGCTCTCTCGTTGACAATCCAAAACCTTCCACCTACAACTCAGTACACAAACAAAAACGATTTTGTAGACAATTTTGTCGCCAAGACGACATCGGCACATGACCGGCGCACGTATGCCAGGCCACCAACGGAGACACGAGATGCCAGTGACAGCTTCCCCAGCGATCGATACCATCGGCACGCACGCCCCTGAAAGCAATGCCGTGATCAAGCCAGGCTACGACGAACGGCTGACCAACGAGGACCTGGCCCCGCTGCGCAAGCAGACCTGGGGCACGTACAACATTTTCGCGTTCTGGATGTCAGACGTGCACAGCGTGGGCGGCTACATCACCGCCGGCAGCCTGTTCGCGCTGGGCCTGTCGAGCTGGCAGGTGCTGGTGGCGCTGCTGGTGGGCATCCTGATCGTGCAGTTCTTCTGCAACCTCGTGGCCAAGCCGAGCCAGATCACGGGCACGCCCTACCCGGTAATCTGCCGCGCGTCGTTCGGCGTGCTGGGCGCCAATATCCCGGCCATCATCCGCGGGCTGATCGCGGTGGCGTGGTATGGCATCCAGACCTACCTGGCATCGAGCGCCTTCCTGGTGCTGGCGCTGCATTTCTTCCCGTCGCTCGCCCCCTACGCCGACCTGAAGCAGCACGGCTTCGCCGGGCTTTCCACCTTGGGCTGGGCGGCGTTCATGACGCTCTGGGTGCTCCAGGCGCTGGTGTTCTGGACCGGCATGGAAACCATCCGCAAGTTCATCGACTGGGCCGGCCCGGCCGTGTACGTGGTGATGATCGCGCTGGCCATCTGGCTGATCAACAAGGCCGGCATCGAGAACGTCAACTTCACGCTCAGCTTTCTGAAGTACCAGGGCTGGGATGCGGTGCCCGTGATGCTCAGCGCCATTGCGCTGGTGGTGTCGTACTTTTCGGGCCCGATGCTGAACTTCGGCGACTTCTCGCGGTACGCCAAGGATTTCAAGTCGGTGAAGCGCGGCAACTTCTGGGGCCTGCCAGTCAACTTCCTCGGGTTCTCGCTGCTGGTGGTGGTCACCACCTCGGCCACGCTGCCCGTGTTCGGCAAGCTGATCACCGACCCGGTGGAAACGGTCAGCCATATCGACAGCACGTTCGCCATGCTGCTGGGCGCCTTTACGTTCATGACGGCCACCATCGGCATCAACATCGTGGCCAACTTCGTGTCTCCGGCGTTCGATTTCTCCAACGTCTCGCCCAAGCACATCAGCTGGCGCACGGGCGGCATGATCGCTGCCGTGGCCTCGATCTTCATCACGCCGTGGAACCTGTACAACCACCCGACGATGATCCATTACACGCTGGACGTGCTGGGCGCGTTCATCGGCCCGCTGTTCGGCATCCTGATCTCCGACTTCTTCCTCGTACGCCGCCAGCACGTGGTGGTGGACGACCTCTACACGCTGCGCCGCAACGGCACGTACTGGTACCGCAAGGGCTATAACCCGGCCGCCGTGGCCACCATGATTCCCTCGGCCATCATCCCGGTGCTGTGCGTGGTGATTCCGTCGTGGCAATGGCTGGCCAGCTACAGCTGGTTCATCGGCATGGGCATTGCTTTGGTCCTGTACCGCGCGCTTGCCCCGCGGCTGATGCCCGGCCATCTGGCCGACGCCCGCCAGGCCTGATCCCCTTCACCCGTGACCCCATCATGAAGATCAAGATCATCAATCCGAACACCACGCAGAGCATGACCGACAAGATTGGCCAGTGCGCCCGCGACGTGGCCCAGGCCGACACCCGCATCGTGGCCGTCAGCCCACGCATGGGGCCGGCCTCGATCGAAAGCCACTACGACGAGGCGCTGAGCGTGCCGGGCATCCTGGACGAAGTCATGATTGGCGAGCGTGAGGGCGTGGACGGCTATGTGATTGCCTGCTTCGGCGACCCCGGCCTGTACGCGGCGCGCGAACTGGCGCGCGGCCCGGTGATCGGCATTGCCGAGGCCGCCATGCACGCGGCCAGCTTCATCGGCACGAGCTTCAGCGTGGTCACCACGCTGTCGCGCACCTGCAATATCGCCTGGCACCTGGCCGAGCGCTATGGCATGAAGCGCTTCTGCCGCAACGTGCGCGCCAGCGACCTGCCCGTGCTGGACCTGGAGAAGCCGGGCTCCGACGCCCGCCGCATCATCACCGACGCCTGCCGCCAGGCGCTGGCCGAGGATGGCAGCGACTGCATCGTGCTGGGCTGCGCCGGCATGACCGACCTGTGCGAGGAGATTGCCGACGCCATCCACGCCCCGGTGATCGACGGCGTCACCTGCGCCGTCAAGATGGCCGAAGCGCTGGTTTCTGTGCGCCTGGCCACCAGCAAGCGCGGCGACTGGGCAAGGCCACTGCCAAAGGCGTATGCGGGGATGCTGAGCGAATATGCGTTGAATGGGTAAGGCGTCGTCGAGCGTGAGGTTGCTCCCCTCTCCCGCACGCGGGAGAGGGGTCGGGGGAGAGGGCAAGCGGTCTAAATTTCGCGCCATCTCTGATTGGCCGGCTCACCCTCTCCCCCAGCCCCTCTCCCGCAAGGCGGGAGAGGGGAGCCACATCGCGGGGCCTTTCGCACCATTTTTGTGTACGATATGCACAACTTTTGTCATCACCCGCGCATTTCCGCTGCGGGATATCGTCCCCAAATGGCAACCCGTCGCAAGAAAGCCGTTGATCCCGTGCCGCCGCAGGATGTTCCCGACGCCGCCACCAGCGAAGCCGCCGAGTCCTCGATCAACGAAGGCATTTACCAGGATCTGCTCAACGCCATCATGGAGCACCGGCTGCTGGCCGGCACCAAGCTCGTGGAGGAGCGGCTTTGTGAAGTCACCGGCGCCAGCCGGGCACGCATCCGCCAGGTGTTCGCACGGCTGGCGCACGAAAAGCTCGTGACGCAGGTGCCTAACCGCGGCGCCTTCATTTCCAGTCCCAGCATCGAGGAAGCGCGCCAGGTGTTCCAGGCGCGGCGGCTGGTGGAGCCCGAACTGGCGGGCCTGCTGGCCAGCACGGCCTCGGCCACCCAGATCCGCGGCCTGCGCCGCCATATCAGGCAGGAAGACGACGCCCGTGCACGCGGCGACCGCGCTGCCGTGATCCGGCTTTCCGGCGAGTTCCATATCGTGCTGGCCGAAATGGTTGGCAACGCCATCCTGGAAAAGCTGATCCGCGAGATGGTGTCGCTCACCTGCCTGATCATCACGCTGTACGATCGCCCCGGCGCGCCGGCCTGCCCCGAAGACGAGCACCTGGCGCTGGTGAACGCCATCGAGCAGCGCGATGCCGGCGGCGCCCAGGCGCTGATGGCCGAGCACCTGGCGCATATCGAGGGCTCGCTGGACCTGACCGTGCGCGAATCGGGCGCGCCCGACTTCTACAGCATCTTCAACAAGGGCTGACGCGGCGCGCCTCTGTCGCTGCCACCGCCTCCACCGCTCCCCTTCCATCCATGGACAAGCTGCTCGCGCTGAAGATGTTCGTCGAAACCGTGGACGCTCGGGGCTTCTCGGCCGCCGCGCGCCGCATGAGCCTGGCCACGTCCTCGGTCACGCGCACGCTCGATGGGCTGGAAGATTCGCTCGGGACGGTGCTGCTGAACCGCTCCACGCGGCAGGTCACCGTGACCGAGGCCGGCGCCAGCTACTACGCGCAGGCACGCCGCATTCTCGACGCCGTGGAAGAGGCCGATGCCTCGATCACCGACCATGGCGACACGCCGGTGGGCCAGTTGCGCGTGTCGTTGCCGGTGGCGTTCGGCCGCTGCTGCATTGCGCCGTACCTGGGCGCCTGGCTGGCGCAGTATCCGCAGCTCGAACTGGAGGTGGAACTGACCGACCAGATCGTCGACCTGCTGGGTGCGCGCGTGGACTTGTCCGTGCGGCTCGGCGCGGCAGCCGCCTACGACAACGTCATCGCGCGCGAGGTGGGCCGCTTCCGCCGGCTGGTGGTGGCGCACCCCGACTACCTGGCCACGCACGGCAGCCCCAGGGAGCCTGCGGATCTGGCCGACCACTGCTGCCTGCGCTTCAGCTTCGGCACGCGCGACCAGTTCTGGATGTTCCAGCGCGACGACGCCAACGTGCGGGTGCCCATCCATGGCAGCTTCCGCAGCAACAACAGCGAGGTACTGCACCAGATGGCGCTGGCCGGCACCGGCATCGCGCTGCTGCCAGACTGGCTGGTCGGCACCGATATCGCCGCTGGCCACCTGGTCACGCTGTTCGACGACTGGTCCGTCACGCCCAACGCGGCCAGCTCCGTGGTGACCGCGCTCTACCTGCCCACGCAGCGCGGCTCGCGCCGCATCGCCGCCTTCCTCGCATTCCTGGCCGCGCTGCCGGGGCCTACCGGCCAGCGCGACTGACAGCGCCGGCGGCATCGATATTGCCGTCGTCCGTCAGCGTCTGCGCAGACAGTGCAGGGTCAGAGCATCAGGCCTGAATTGAACTTTGCACGGCCGTTTCATAGAATCCAGCGCGACATCGTTCGTCAGGTCCGCGCAAGGGGGTTTCATGAAAGCCGTGCTTGCCCACATCATGCGCAGGAAGCTGGCCTATGCGCGCTTGCCCTTGTTCGATCGCATGCGCGACGACGCGCTGCCGCCGCAGGCCCGGCTCGAATTCATGCGCGGCTTTGCGTTCTTTGTGATGGCCTTCGGCGACCTCAACCGCTACGTGCTGCGCCAGGAGCCGCCGCGCGACACCTGCCAGGAACAGGTCAACACCCACACCCGCGAAGACGACCACCACTGGCCGTGGTACCTGCATGACTTCGAGAAACTGGGCTGGAACCGCGTCACCACGATCACCGACGCCATGCGCATGCTGTGGAGCGAGGACACCCATCGCAGTCGCGTGCTGATGTACGACCTGTGCGCCATCATCGACCGCGCCGCCGGCCCTGAACGGCTCGCGGTCATCGAAGCCATCGAGGAAACCGGCAATGTGCTGTTCGCGCTGACCGTGCCACTCGCCGATGCGCTGCAACCGCACCTGCGTGCCGAACTGCGCTACCTCGGCCGCCACCACTTCGCGCTCGAAACGGGCCACCTGCACCACGCCGATCACCAGGCGCTGGCCGCCATCGCCCTGCACGACGACCAGCGGCAACATTGCATCGCGCTGGTCGACCGCGTCTACGAGGCCTTCACGGCCTGGACGCACGAGGCCGCCAGCCAGATCGACCGCGTGGCGGCCTAGCGCGGCGCCTGGCCCGCGCGAGCAAGCAAGGCAAGGTGACGATCGAGTAACCGGGGTCCAACGGGTTTTCCCGCACTGTCCCGTAATGCAAAGCACTTGTCCCGGATAGTCAAACCACAAGCCATCAATCCTACTTCGCTCGTCGCGACCTGACCGCGGCGAGCCTGCGAGCCCTGTTTCGGGCCAGGCGCGCGGCGCAGGTCATCAAGGAGATGGCTTCATGCCGGGATTGCTTGCTTCCACCGTTTCACAACCTCGTTCCACAGACGCCCGCCCGCGCGCTTCGCATCGCTATGCGTGGCTGGTTTTCGCGCTGAGCTTCGGGCTGCTGCTGTCCGACTACATGTCGCGACAGGTGCTCAACGCGCTGTTCCCGCTGCTGAAGGCGGAATGGGGGCTTAGCGACGCCAATCTTGGCGCGCTGGGCGGCGTGGTGGCGCTGATGGTAGGTCTGCTGACGCTGCCGCTGTCGATTCTGGCCGATCGCTGGGGCCGCGTGCGCAGCCTGACGCTGATGGCGGTGCTGTGGAGCGTGGCCACGCTCGGCTGCGCGCTGGCGAACTCCTACGGTGCGATGCTGGTGGCGCGGCTTTGCGTCGGCATTGGCGAAGCGGCCTACGGCAGCGTGGGCATCGCGCTGGTGCTGTCCGTGTTTCCGCGTCACATGCGCGCCGGACTGAGCGCCGCCTTCATCGCCGGCGGTGCGTTCGGCTCGGTGCTGGGCATGGCGCTCGGCGGCGTGATTTCCGCGCACCTCGGCTGGCGTTCCGCATTTGGCGCCATGGCCCTCTTCGGCCTGGCGATGGTGGGCCTGTACCGGCTGGCCGTCACCGAGCGCCGCCTGCAGACGCAGCGCCAGGCGCTGGGCGAACCCGCCGACGTCGCCACGCGCCGCACCGTGATGTCGCTGCGCGCGCTGGTTCGTGCCCTGTTCGCCTCCCGCTCCATCCTGTGCGCCTACGTCGGCAGCGCGCTGCAGCTGCTGGTCATGGGATCGCTGCTGGCGTGGATGCCGAGCTACCTGGGCCGCTACTACGCCATGAGCACCGAGCACGCCGGGCTGAGCGCGGCAGGCTTCGTGCTGGTTGGCGGCGCCGGCATGATCGTGTGCGGCGCGCTGACTGATCGCGTGGCGCGCAACGCACCCGCCCGCAAGTGGCTGATGGCAATGACGTACAGCCTGCTCTGTTTCGCGCTGCTGGGCACCGCTTTTCACCTGCAGCCGGGCGTGGCGCAACTGGCGCTGGTTGCCGGCGGCATGATGCTGGCCGGCGGCAGTGCCGGGCCCGCCAGCGCCGCCGTGGCCAACCTGACCGACCCGAGCATCCACGCCAGCGCCTTTGCCACGCTGACGCTGGCCAACAACCTGTTGGGGCTGGCGCCAGGGCCGTTCTTCACCGGCGTGCTGGCCGATCACATCGGCCTGGCCGGTGCGCTGCAATGGCTGCCGCTGACAGGACTGCTCGCCGCGTTCTGCTTCATCGTGGGCCGCCGCACCTATGCCGCCGATCTGCAACGGCTGGCGCAACGGCCCAACGCCTGAGACGCGCACCAGCGCCGCCCCGTATCCCCCGATTCCAGTTTTCCTGAAGATCACGATGTCCCAGCCTTCCCACACGACCATCCTGTTCGTTCCCGGCCTGCGCGACCACGTTGCGGACCATTGGCAAACCCTGCTGCAGGCCGAGTTGCCGCACGCCGCTTCGGCGCCGCCGCTGGAACACGACAAGCTGAGCTGCGCGGCGCGCATCGCGGCACTGGACAACGCGCTGGACAAGGCACTGGCCGCCATCGACGGCCCGGTCGTACTGGTGGCCCACAGCGCGGGCGTGATGATCACCGTGCACTGGGCCGCGCAGCATGCCCACCGGCTTGCGCCGGGCCGCATCCGCGGCGCGCTGCTGGCCACGCCGGCCGACCTCGAAACGCCGATGCCGGCGGGATATCCCACGCGCGACACACTGGCCCAGCACGGCTGGCTGCCGATTCCGCGCAAGCCGCTGCCATTCCCGACGCGCCTGGCCGCCAGCCGCAATGATCCGCTTGCTTCGTACGAACGCGCGGCCGGCATGGCGTGCGACTGGGGCAGCGAACTGGTGGATCTGGGCGAAGTCGGCCATCTGAATCCGGCTGCGGGCTACGGCCCGTGGCCACAGGCCATGGCGCTGCTGGCGCCGTGGCTGCAAACCACCGGCGCACAGCCGGCCAACCCTTCCGCGATCACGCGGTAAAGCACCAACGCGGTACCCCATTTCGACGGGAACACCCACACCCCACCAGAAGACCATAAAGGAGACAGCTTCATGAATTTCAGGCACGTGGCCATGGCCGCCCTGCTCGCCACCATGGGAAGCGCATTCGCGCAGTCAAACGTCACGCTGTATGGCGTGGCCGACATCAACGTCGAATACGCCAACCATGTGGGCAACATCCCGACGGCCGCCAACGGCTTCAACCCGGGCCCGTCGAACAACGTCTATCGCATGAGCTCCGGCGGCCTGGCCGGCTCGCGCTGGGGCCTGCGCGGCACCGAGGACCTGGGCGGAGGCCTGAAGGGCGTCTTCGTGCTGGAAAGCGGCTTCAGCCTCGACACCGGCACGCTGCAGCAGAGCGGCCGCCTGTTCGGTCGCCAGGCGTTCGTCGGGGTCAACCAGCAGGGCATCGGGCAGATCAGCTTCGGCCGCCAGTACACGTCGATGTTCGAGGCGCTGGCCAACTTCTCGCCCACTGCGTACGCCACGCAGTACGAGCCGGTGGTGCTGCAGTCTGGCGCCAACTTCCGCGAAGACAACACCATCAAGTACACGGGCCAGTTCGGCCCGGTCACGGCGCTGGCGCACTGGTCGTTCGGCACGGGCCTGGCCCTGCCCGCGTCGGTGGGCATTCCCACGCCGATCGGCGGCAACGGCGAAGTGCCGGGCGCGTTCCGCCGCGACACCGCCTACGGCGCGGCGGTGGCCTACGCTGCCGGCCCGCTCGGCCTGACCGTCGGCTACGACCAGTGGAACCCCACCATCGGCGCCAGCAGCGGCACCATGCGCAAGGTGGCGGTGGGCGCCAGCTACACCGTCAGCAACGTGGTCAAGGTCATGGGCGGTTACCGCTGGGGTCAGAACAAGAATGCGTCGGGCAGCGTGATCCAGCGCGACGACTTCTACTGGATCGGCGCCAACTACCAGGTCACGCCGGCCATCGGCCTCACGCTGGAATACAACTACGACGACATGAAGAACCTGTTCGGCACCAACGCGCCGAACCCCTGGCAGGTGGCCTTCGTGGCCAACTACACGTTCTCGAAGCGCACCGACGTGTACCTGTCCACCGCCTATGCCAAGAACGCCGGCCTGATGCTCGAATCGCTGGGCACTGTCTATGCCAACAGCCTGTCGCTGGGCAACAGTTACGCGCTGGCCAACGGCCAGAGCAACATGCTGGGCGTGGCCATCGGCGTGCGCCACAAGTTCTGATCATGTAGGGATCGGCGCGCACCGGGCGGGACACTTGCGTACCCCCTCGGCCGGGACGCGTCGAGCTTCGTTGGGCCACGCCGGCAGTGCTGCCGGCGTGGCTTTTTTTTCATTCCGGGCTTCGTTCGGGGGCGCCGCCCTGCCAGGTCAGCCCGCGCGGGCGCGCTCGGCACGCCACTTCGACACGCTGCAGCCGAACTGCACGCCGAACCAGCGCGAAAACGCGCTCAGCGACGAGAAGCCCAGCAGCGTGGACACCTCCGAAAGCGGCCGCGCGCGGTTCTCGATGTACCGGGTGACCAGCCCAGTGCGGGCATCGTTGACGATGGTCGAATACGAGGTGCCTTCCTGGTCCAGCCAGCGATGCACGGTGCGCCGGTCCACACCGAGTTGCTGGGCCACGCGATCCACCGAACACATGCCGCTGGGCAGCAGCGCATGTACCAGCTTGCGCACCTTGTCGGCCATGCTCGTGTTCGACTGCGCCAGCAGCGTGGCCAGGTAGCGCCCCACCTGCTGCGCCATCACCGGATCGTACGAAGGCAGCGGCGCTTCGAGATCCTGCGCCAGGCACACGATGCCGTCGAAATCCTGGTTGTACAGCGCCGGCATGCCGAACACGCGCTGGCAGGTGGCCTGGCTCTCTGGCGCGCCATGCGTGAAGCAGACGCTGCGCGGACGCCAGCCCGTGCCCAGGAACAGCGTCAGCATGCGGAACATCACGCCGGCGGCCAGCTCGGTGGCCTGCCGCAGCGAGCCCGGCGCATCGCTGAGGATATGCAGCCGGATCAGCACCAGGTCGTCGTCTTCCTCCACGCGCATGACCAGCGCTTCGTTCTGCAGCCCCATGTAGCGCACCATCGACTCCAGCGCGCGCCGCAGCGTGGGCGCCTCGCGCACCACGAACGCCAGCGGGCCGAGATTCGAGAACTGCCGCAGCTCGGCCAGGCGCAGGCCGAAATCGTCGGCATGGGCGGCCTTGGCTGACGCCTCCAGCAGCTTGCCAACCAGCGCCGCCGGCATGCGGATGTCGGGGTCCAGCAGCACGTTGCGGCTGATGCGTGCCGCGCGCAGCATCTGGTGTGGATCGAGGCCCACGGCCCTGGCCACATCAACGTAGTTCGTGAGGCTCGCACTGCGTAGGTAGTAGGACATCGTGTTTTCCCTGACTGTCCCGAAATGTAAATCGAGTGTCCCGAGGCGTCAAATTGCACCGCACCGTTCGCCGATACTTCGTGCACTGGATACGCACCCGACACAAGGAGACGATATGCAATTCCTGGACGATTCCCTGCACCCCGAGAACATGGACAAGGTGGTCATCACCGTGGCGCCGTACGGCCCGGAATGGATGCCCGAAGACTTCCCGGAAGACATTCCGGTGACCATGGAAGAACAGGTGCAAAAGGCGGTTGACTGCTACAACGCCGGCGCCACCGTGCTGCACCTGCACGTGCGCGAACTGGACGGCAAGGGCTCCAAGCGCCTGTCGAAGTTCAACGAGCTGATTGCCGGCGTGCGCGCCGCGGTGCCCGACATGATCATCCAGGTGGGCGGCTCGATCTCGTTTGCCCCCGAGGACGAAGGCCAGGCGGCCGTGTGGCTGTCGGACGATACGCGCCACATGCTGGCCGACCTGACGCCCGCGCCCGACCAGGTGACCGTGGCCATCAACACCACGCAGATGAACATCATGGAGCTGCTGTACCCCGAGTATCTGGCGGGTACCTCGCTCTCCAACCCCGCGTACATCGAGGCGTATCGCGAGATGACCGTGCCGGCGGGCCCGGGCTGGGTGGAAGAGCACCTGCGCCGCCTGAGCGCAGCCGGCATCCAGCCGCACTTCCAGCTGACGGGCATCCACGCGCTGGAAACGCTCGAACGCATGGTGCGCGCGGGCGCCTACACCGGGCCGCTGAACCTGACGTGGATCGGCATTGGCGGCGGCTTCGACGGCCCCAACCCGTTCAACTTCTTCAACTTCATCCATCGCGCGCCCGACGGCTGCACGCTGACGGCCGAATCGCTGCTCAAGAACGTGCTGCCGTTCAACATGATGGCGATGGCAATGGGCCTGCATCCGCGCTGCGGCATCGAGGACACCATCATCGACCAGCACGGCAACCGCATGACGTCGGTGCAGCAGATCGAGCAGTGCGTGCGTGTGGCCCACGAACTGGGCCGCGAGATTGCCACGGGCAAGGAAGCGCGCCAGATCTATCGCATCGGCACGTGGTACGACAGCGTGGACGAAACGCTGGCCGCGCACGGCATGCTGCCGAACCGCCAGGCCGGCCAGAAGAACCTGCCGCTGCGCCGCGCGGCCTGAGCGACCGCTTCGCCATGTCCGCCGCCATCTCCGTTGCCACGCCCGCCGCCATGCCCGTCGCCAACCCGTGCATCAACATCTGCCGGCTCGACCAGGCACGCCGCTATTGCCAGGGCTGCCGCCGCACGCCGGCCGAGATCGGGCTCTGGGACGGCATGACCGATGCCCAGCGCGCCTTCGTGCTGCAGGCGCTGCCCGCACGGCGCAAACCCGTGGCGAAGGCGGCGACAAGCCACACAGACGCGGCGGCAGGGCAACCCTGATCGCCCCCTCCCCGGCGACGTGCCGCACAGCGTATGCGGCACGCGCCCAGCTTTACGCGGGACTCGCCAGATTCAACGCAGCGACATTTTCCTCTATCAGCCCAATGCGGGCGGGTCCGGCGCTTTTACATCCCACAAGACCTATCATGGAGACAACCATGCCGAAACACCCTGCCCTTCTCCGCATGCGGCGCGCTGCCGTGGCGGCCGTCCTCACGCTGGCCGTTCCCGCCGCCATGGCTTGGACCGGCAAGCCCGTGCGCGTGCTGGTACCCGCGCCCGCCGGCGGCACCATGGACGTCATGGCGCGCCTGCTGGCCGAACAGCTTTCCGCCGACCTTGGCCAGCCCGTGGTGGTCGACAACAAGCCCGGCGGTGGTGGCGCGATCGCCATCAACACGCTGCTGGCCGCACCGGCCGACGGCCAGACCGTGATGGTCACCGCCACCAACGTGCTGACCGAAGTGCCGCAGGTGCAGAAGACCGCCTACGACACGATGAAGGACATTCGCCCGCTGGCCGCCGTGGGCCGTTCGCGCATGGTGCTGGTGGGTGCGCCCAACCTGCCGCCGAAAGACCTGAAGACGCTGATCACGTACGCCAAGGCCAACCCGGGCAAGCTCAGCTTCGCCTCGTACAGCGCCGGCACGGCCTCGCACTACGCGGGCGCCATCATGAACCAGGAAGCGGGCATGGATCTGCAGCACGTGCCGTTCCCGGGTTCGGGCCCCGCGCTGGCCCAGGTCATGGGTGGCCAGATACCCCTGATGTACGACGGCATGGTCACCTCGCTGCCGATGATCCGCGCCGGCAAGCTGCAGCCGTATGCCGTGGCCTCCAAGTCGCGCTCGCCGCTGCTGCCGCAGGTGCCGACGTTCGCGGAGCAGGGCTACCCCGATATCGATTTCAGCAACTGGGTGGGCGTGATCGCGTCGGCGCAGGTGCCGACAGACCTCGCCCAGAAGATCCAGGCCGCGGTCTACAAGGCCGCAGCCAACCCGAAGGTGCGTGAACGCCTGGAGACGCTGGGCTACGAGCCGATGGCGCCCCAGTCACTGCAGGACCTGAACCAGTCGCTGCACGCCGAGTACGACCGCAACGCCGGCATCGTGAAGACCTTCCATATCAAGCAGTAACCGGCCGGGCACCTGGCCCGTTTTCGAACGCCGCGCGGCATCACCGCGCGGCGTTTTGCCGTTTCAGGCCCGGCCAAACGCTTCCAGCACCATCCGGGCACCCGGCAACCGAAGCCGCAGAAGCCGCCCGTGCGTCCACCCTGCGACTTCCTGGCCGGGCAGATACTGGCCCACCTGCGGCCAGACGGTGTGGCTTGATGCATCGCGACGCGGCGCGGAAACGCCGCGCCAATGAAAAAAGCCGCTCCGGGTCACGGAGCGGCATGAATTTTCCCTTTACGCTTCAGGCTGCCTTGCTTTCCCTCAGGCGCTTCTTGTCGATCTTGCCCACGCTGGTCTTCGGGATCGCGGCCACGAATGCAATGCGGTCACTCTCGGGCACCGCAAACTTGCTCAGGCGCCGGGCGTCCACGTGGTGCAGCAGCGCCGTGCGGATCTGTCCGGCATCCACCTCCACGCCCGCCTTGCGCACCACATAGGCCATCGGCCGCTCGCCCCAGCGCGCATCGGGCACGCCCACCACGGCACATTCCTGCACGCCGGGCACCTGCGTCACGAGGTTCTCGATCTCGATCGACGACACCCACTCGCCGCCCGTCTTGATCACGTCCTTGAGGCGGTCGACGATCTGCACGAAGCCATCGGCGCCCATCACCGCCACGTCCTGCGTATGCAGATAACCGTCGGCCCAGAGTTCTTCCGACGCGCTCGGCTTGCGGAAGTACGCGCGGGTCAGGTACGGCGCACGCAGCACGATCTCGCCTTGCGCCTTGCCGTCATGCGGCACTTCGCGCATGTCGGTGCCGACGATGCGGAAGTCCACCAGCGGAATCGGCCGGCCCGTGGCGCAGCGCATGCGCACCTCCTCCTCGCGGCTGCGCGGCGCCGAGGCCGGCGGCAGCTGGGCCAGCGCCACGATGGGCCCCGTCTCCGACATGCCGTAGCCCGCGAAGATGTCGATGCCGCGTGCCAGCGCGGCCTCGCACAGCACCGGCGGCAACGCGGAACCACCGATGATCATCTTCCAGTCGCGCAGGTCGTGCTCGCCCTCGCTGGCGGCCTGCAGCAGCATCTGCAGGATGGTGGGCACACAGTGCGAGAACGTCACGCCCTCGGTCGCACGCAGCTTTAGCAGCGCCGCCGGCACGTAGCGGCCCGGCAGCACCGTGCGCAGGCCCAGCATGATCGCCACATAGGGCACGCCCCACGCCATCACGTGGAACATCGGCGTGATCGGCATGTACACGTCTTCGCGGTGCATGCGCTGCCCCGTGCGTGGCGAGCACAGGCTGGTGGCGGTGGCCAGCGTATGCAGCACGATGTCGCGATGGCTGTAGCACACGCCCTTGGGGTCGCCCGTGGTGCCCGTGGTGTAGAACGTGGCCGCCTTGGTGCGCTCGTCGAAGTCCGGAAAATCGAATTCTGCCGGCGCCGCCTGCAGCAGCGCCTCGTACTCGCCTTCGAACGGCAACGCGCTGGCCGGGGCTTCCTGGCCATCGGCCAGCAGCACCAGGCGCGGCGGGCGCACGAGCTGGTCGCGAATCTGCTCCAGCACCGGCACGAAGTCCGGGTGCACCAGCACCACGTCGGCGCCGGCGTCGTTGAGCGTGTACAGGATCTGTTGCGGCGACAGCCGCACGTTCACGGTGAACAGCGTGGCGCCCATCATCGGCACGCCGAAATAGCATTCCAGGTAGCGGTGGCTGTCCCAGTCCATCACGGCCACGGTGGAACCGTGGCGCACGCCAAGCGCCGTCAGCGCGCAGGCCAGCTTGCCAAGCCGCTGGTGGAAATCGCGGTACGTATAGCGCATTTCACCGCGATAGCTGATTTCCTGATCGCCATGCAGGCACATCGCATTGGTCAGCAGCTGCTTGACCAGCAGCGGATAGGCGTATGCGGAAGGGGTGGAGACGACGAGATTGTCTTTCATGCTGCCAGGTTTCCTGAAACGGTCAGAACGGTACGCTGCCGACGATGCCGGCGCGCTCCATCTTGCGGTGGCACGGCGCGTAGTCCATCACCGCGTAGTGTTGCGTGGCAGTGTTGTCCCAGATCGCCACGCTGTTGGGTTCCCAGCGCCAGCGCACCTGGAACTCGGGAATGTATGCCTGCGACACCAGGTAGCGCAGCAGGTCGGCCGCGCCCGGATTGGCGTCCTGCCCGAAGCGCACGCGCGACGCGGTGTGGAAGTTCGTGAAGTGCGTCGTGAAGCCGTTGACGTACAGGATCTTCTCGCCCGTGTCGGCATGCGTGCGCACCACCGGGTGCTCCGCATCGGGAAACTGCGCCTTCAGCGCCAGCCGCTTCTCGATCGGCATGGCCGCGCCGAAGCTGGCCTCGATGCTGTGGCGCGCGCGCAGGTCGGCGATCTGTGCCTTGATACCGTCGGGCAGCCGCTCGTAGGCCAGCGCCATGTTGGCCCACATCGTGTCGCCGCCAACCGGCGGGCATTCCACGCAGCGCAGCACGGCGCCGAACTGGGGTGCCTCGCGCCATGTCGTGTCGGAGTGCCAGCAGTTCTCGTAGCGGTCGTTCGGCTGGTCCGGCGACTTGTAGATGCGTACCAGGCCCGGATGCTCCGGGTCGCTGCCGGCCACCGGGTGGTCTTCCAGGCTGCCGAAGCGGCTGGCGAACGCCACGTGTTCCGCGCGGCTGAACTGCTGGTTGCGCAGGAACAGCACGCGATGCTTGAGCAGCGCGGCGCGGATGGCGCCGAACAGGTCGTCGTTGCGCACGGCCTCGGCCAGATCCACGCCGACGAGTTCCGCGCCCAGGGCGCAGGTCAGTTGCTGGATTTTCATGATCGGTTCTCTCAGATGACGAAGATCGACGAGCCCGTGGTCTTGCGGGATTCCAGGTCGTGATGGGCCTGTACCGCGTCGGCCAGCGCATAGCGCTGGTTGATCTCGATGCGGATGCGGCCCGACCCGACGTGGTCGAACAGCTCGCCGGCCAGCTCCGCCTTCTCGGCGGGGTCGGCGATGTAGTCGGCCAGCGCCGGACGCGTCACGTAGACCGAGCCCTTCATGGCCAGCAGCACCGGATCGAACGGCGGGATCGGGCCCGAGGCCGTGCCCACGCACACCAGCAGTCCGCGACGCTTGAGCGAATCGAGCGACGCCATGAAGGTGCTCTTGCCGACGCTGTCGAACACCACCGTGGCGCCCACGCCTTCGGTAATCTCGCGCACCCGCGTGGCCACGTCCTCATGGCTGTAGTTGATGATGTGCTGGCAGCCGTGCGCGCGGGCGATCTCGCCCTTGGCTTCGGTGGAGACCGTGCCAATCACGTTCAGGCCCAGCAGCCGCGCCCACTGCGAGACGATCAGGCCCACGCCGCCGGCGGCCGCGTGCAGCAGGATGGTGTCGCCGCGCTTGAACGCGTGGATGCGGCGCATCAGGTAGGCCGAGGTCAGGCCGCGCATGGTCATCGCCGCGGCCGTCTCGAAGCCGATGTTCTCGGGCAGGCGGATCAGCGGCGCGGCCGGCACGATGCGCTCGGTGCTGTACGCGCCCAGCGTGTTCAGGAAGCCGGTGTAGGTGACGCGGTCGCCCACCGCCACGTTTGCCACGCCGTCGCCCACGGCCTGCACCACGCCGGCCGCTTCCACGCCCATGCCAGCGGGCAGCGGCACGGGATAGGTACCGTTGCGGAAATACGTGTCGGCGTAGTTCAGCCCCACCGCCACGTGGCGGATACGGACCTGTCCCGGTCCGGGGTTGCCTACCGCCACGTCTTCGAGGCGCAGTACCTCGGGTCCGCCGGTCTCATACATGCGTACTGCCTTGGCCATCTGATGGTCTCCAGATTCGTTCGGGCGGCACGACATGCGCCGCCATGCCTGCAATCTAGAATCCCGGCCGCGCGGCCGCTTTGCTCCGTTCACCGGGCACTTTGCATTTCATGCCATGGCCGCCTATCATCGCGGCAACGACGCGTCATGGCCCTTGCATGTGGCGCGCGCAGAACCGGATGGGAGACAAACTTGAGAACCCTGGTGCGCGCGGCCGCGCTGACCAATTTCTTCGACGTGGCGCGCGAGCTTGGCCTCAATGCCGTGCCGCTGCTGCGCGCGGCGCGCCTGAACCAGGCGCTGCTGGGCGACCCCGAACAGCGCATTCCGGCACAGGCCTGTGCCGCGCTGCTGGAAGCCGCCGCCGAGGCGGCCTCGTGTCCCACCTTCGGCCTGCGCATGGCCGAGTCGCGGCAGTTGTCCGATTTCGGCGTGATGAGCCTGCTGATCAGCCAGCAGGCCACGCTGCGTGACGCGCTCGACACCATCATCCGCTACCGGCACCTGGTGAACGAATCGGTGGCCATCGTGCTGGAGCCGGTTGGCAAGGTGGTGGTCATCCGGCAGGAGGTGGTGCTCGATGCGCCCTCGCGGCAGGCCACCGAGCTGGCGCTCGGCGTGGTGTTCCGCCTCTGCCGCGCGTTGCTCGGGCCACACTGGCGGCCGCTCAGCGTCAATTTCACGCACGGCGCGCCGCCGGACCCACAGGTGCATCGCCGCCTGTTTGGCTGCCCGCTCGCGTTCGACGACGAGTTCAACGGCATCGTCTGCCTGGCCGAGGACCTTGACGCGCCGAATCCCACCGGCAACCCCGCCATGGCCCGCCATGCCGAGCGGCTGGTGGAAACGCTGCCGCACCTGAACGAGGCCTCGATCGTGCGCGACGTGCGCAACGCCGTCTATGTGATGCTGCCGATGGGACGCGCCACCAGCGAGGCGGTGGCCCAGGGCCTGGGGCTGAGCCTGCGCACGATGCAGCGCGAGCTGGACGCCTCGGACGCCACCTTTACCGCCATCGTCAACGACGTGCGCCGCGAGCTGGCGCAACGCTATGTCGCCAACGCTGCGTTCTCGCTGCTGCACGTGTCCGAGCTACTTGGCTACGGTTCGGCGGCAGCGTTCACGCGCTGGTTCTCGGCGCAGTTCGGCGAAGCCCCGAACGTCTGGCGGCGCCGGCACCTGGCCCGCGCGTGACAGCGCACGGCGGCGCGGCGCCCAAGCTCACGGCGGCGTCCTGCCTGCGCGCAGGCGGGCCATGTTGCTTTTCACCACGTCGAGCACGGCCGCCGTCATCAGCGCCGTGGACAAGCCGAACATCAGGATGCCCTGGGCCGACTCGATCGGCCCGAGCATGCGCCAGCGCGGCGACATGACGATATCGCCATAGCCGAGCGTGGCGAAGTTGACGGCCGAGTGATACAGCGCCGCGCCGAAGTTATCGAACTCGCCCAGCAGCAGGAACAGCGCCGCCCATAGCGCCATCTGCGCGAAGTTGCACAGCAGCGTCAGCAGCATGACGGTGGTCAGCAGCATCACGTCCATCCACATCGGCTCGCGCCCCTGCCAGCGGTTCTGGAAAACCGCGTACCGGCGCAGGCACAACGCCACCACCAGGCATTGCATCAGCAGGCACAGCAGCATCACCGGCGCCGCCGTGAACAGGTGCCATCGCATCGCACACTCCTTCAGTCCAGCGCCATCGACGCGCCGCGCCGAGGCTCCAGCAAGGCCAGCATCAGGCAGGCGTAGGCCGCCACGCCGATAAACAGCCCCATGCGGATCATGAACGCCTGGTAGACGTCCTTGCCCGCCGCGCTGTCTTCCACCGACTGCCCCAGCAGGATGATCATCGTGACGAGGCTGTTCAGCCAGAAGCCCGGCGTCTGCGTCGTGGGCGAGAGCTGGAACAGCCGCCGCGCCACCCACAGCCCGAACAACGCCATCCAGAGAAAGAACATCCACAGGTGCACGAACAGGCCGAGCGCCAGCCAGCACAGCATGGCCATGAGCCCGCCGAGCAATGTGGAACCCACCAGCTCCCACGCCGCCCCGCGCGCGGAGGTGGTGCACGTCTGCCGCCCCAGGCTGACCGCCTTCATGATGATCGGCAGGTAGGCGGCCGGGTCCGACATGGCCAGCAGGAACGGCGGCATCACTACCAGCGTGGCACGCAGCGCCACGCGGTCGGCTCCGGCATGCGACGCGCGCGGCTTGGGCGCCGCCGGCGCGCGCGGCGGCTCCGGCACCAGCCAGTAGCACACCGCCAGTACCGCAATGGCCAGCAGCAGGCCACGCGTAAGCGCGCCGATCACCGTCAGCGCCAGGCCGCCGTTGGCGGTGCCCGCCGCCGAGATCAGCGTCACGCCCGCCACCAGGAAGGTGGATACGAGCTGGTTGCCGCCCCGCAGCCCATGCCGGAAAGCGAGGAACAGGCACAGCCCGGTCATCAGCACACCGCTCAGCGGCGCATGGCGCAGGAACGGCACCAGCAGCAGACCGCTGCCGGTGGTGAGCATCACCATCAGCGCCACGCCCAGCGCGGCGCGCCACGGCAACGGACGATCGAGCGTGGCGAACAGGAACACGGCCAGCACCGGCGCCATCACCGGCACCGCCCATTGCAGCCCGAAGGCGATGGCCACGCACGCGGCCACGCCCAAAGCCATCCGCACCGCGCGGCGCGCCATCGCGGCCCGCAAGCGCGCAGGGTGGGCCGGGCGCGCGGCGTCAGTAGACATAGGACAGCCAGCTCATCACGCGCAGGAACGCGCGGCCCAGCAGGTTCAGCGGATGACCCTCGGTGGGAAACGCCATGACCTCGGCCTGCCCGCCCACCCGAATGCCGCGTAGCGTGGGCAGTTGCCCCGGATCGATATCGACGATGACCGGAAAGCGCTGCGCCGGGCGCAGCCAGTCGCGGCTGTTCTGGATCGTCGGCAGGCCGCCCGGCGGTGCGCCCTGCCCGGTGCTCACGCCATAGCCGATGCTGCGCACGCGGCCCGTGAGCACGGTGCCGGGCAGCGCATCGAGCACGATCCGCACCGGCGTGCCCGGTGCCAGACGGCCGAGGTTGTTCTCGGTCATGTCAGCGCTGATCCAGACATCGTGGATGGCGATCAACGTCATGACGGGATTGCCGGCCGCCGCGTACAGGCCGGCCTCCGTGCGCAGATCGGTAATCAGTCCCGCCGAGCGCGCACGCACCTGCGCGTTGGCCAGATCCAGCTCGGCCTTCTGCACCGCGGCGGCGCCGCTGCGCAGCTTGGCATTGTCGTCGGTGCTGCCACCCTCCTGCTCGCGCGCCCGTTCCACCTCGGCGCGCGCAGCGGCCACCTGGCTCACGGCCTGCTCATGGCTGGCCCGCGCCACCTCCAGGCGCCGCACCGAGACAGTGCCCGGATCCTCGCGATAAAGCCGCTCCAGACGCTCGCTGTCCTGGCGCGTCTTGAGTTCGTTGGCCTGCGCCGCCCGCAGCGACGCGCGCGCCGCATCGATCCCCGCCGTGCTGGCGCCGATTTGCCGGCGCGTGGCGTCCAGGTCGGCGCGGGCGCGATCGAGCGCAATGCGGTAGTGCTGCGGGTCCACGTCGAACAGCGGCGCACCGGCCGCCACGTTCTGGTTGTTGTGCACGTACACGCGCGTCACGCGGCCAGACACCTCGGACGCCACCGGAATCACGAACGCCTGGATGCGCGCCTGCTGCGTATAGGGCGTGATGCGGTCCGCCAGCAGATACCACGACAGGCTCAGCACGATCAGGGCCACCACCCAGTACAGCGCCTTGCGCGACGGGTCGGGCGGCACGGCGGGCGGCACTGCGGGCGGCGGCGCAGTGGCGGGCCCGGGCGTGGCACGAACGGGCGTGGCGGGTGTGGCCGGTGTGGCGCGCACGGCTTCGGCTTCCTCGCTCATGGCTGCACGCTCCCCTGCGGGCTGCGCACCTGGCCCACCGGCATGCGCGGGGCTTCGTCGAGCAGTCCACCCCAGTTGGTGCGCTGCTGCATCTGGGTGCGCGTCGCGGCGTCCAGCAGCGGCGCCGTGGTATCCCAGCCGCCGCCCAGCGCCTTGTACAGCGCAATCAGGTAGTTCACGGCGTTGCTGCGATTGACGAGGTACGCGTCCTGCTGCGCAAACAGCGCGCGCTGGGCGTCCAGTACGCGCTGGAAGTCTGAATAGCCTTCGCGGAACACCGTGTTGGCCAGCGAGAGCGAGCGCTGGGCAGACTGCGCGGCCTCGCCGAGGATGCGCTCCCGTTCCAGCGCCCTGGCCAGCCCGCTGGCCGCGTCATCGGCTTCGCGCGCGGCCTGCCGCACCGCCGCCTGGTAGTCGACAATGCGCTGCTGCAGGCGCGCGTCCTGCACCCGCACGTTGTTGACGATGCGCCCATAGTCGAAGATGTTCCAGCGCACGCTGGGCCCCCCCACCAGCAGCAAGCCATTCTGCGTGCCTGGCAACGACGTGGCCGACCAACCGATGCTGCCCATCAGCGTGACGGAGGGATACAGGTCGGCCTTGGCCACGCCGATCTGTGCAGACTGCGCGGCCACGCTCCACTCGGCGGCACGGATGTCGGGCCGGCGCAGCAACAGCGCGGCGGGCACATCCTGCAGCACGGCGTGGTCGATCAGCGGCAGCACGCCTTCGCGGTCGGCCGCCCCGGCCAGTTCCGGCAGCGGCCCGGGCGGACGGCCCAGCAACACCACCAGCGCATTGCGGGCCTGCCAGATCTGATTTTCCAGTTCCGGCACGCTGCTCAACGTGCCCAGGTATTGCGTGCGGGCCTGCTGGAAATCGAGTTCGTCGCTTTCGCCGCCCTTGAACAGCCGCTCGGTGATCTCGAAGCTGCGCTGCTGCAGCCGGGCGTTTTCGCGCGCGATGCGCAGCCGGGCCTCGGCCGTGCGCAGCGCATAGTAGGTGGAGGCCAGTTGCGCGTGCAGCAGCACCAGCACCGCTTCGCGGCTGGCCTGCGCGCCGAAGTACGCAGCATCGGCCGATTCGATGGCGCGCGCAAAGCGCCCCCAGAAGTCCAGTTCCCAGCCGATATCGATGCCCGCGCTGTACTCCCACAGGCGGCTGGACTGCGCGGTGGCGCCCGACTGCCGGCTGTTCACGTACATGGCCGACGCACTGGCCTGCTGCATCTGCGGGTAGCGACCCGCCAGCGCAATGCCCAGCTGGGCCCGCGCCTCCAGCACGCGTAGCCCCGCCACGCGCGCGTCGGGGTTGTCGGCTTCCACCTGCGCCATCAGGCCCGTCAGCACCGGATCGTCGAACACCTGCCACCACTGGCGCAGGTCCGGCAGCGGCTGCTGCGTGCTGACCTGGTCGATGGCGCCGCTGCGCCAGTCGGCCGTCCAGGCTTCGTGCTGTGGCTGGAAATCAGGACCCACGCGCGCGCATCCGCCGAGCAGGAGGGCCACGGCGACGCCGGCAAGCCTGCGCATGGCTATTCACCGGCGATACCGGTGATGCCCGAGGTGCCGTGCGATTCAGCCTCCACGCCAGCGTCCACCACCTCCAGCCGCGGCGGCCCCTCGTCCACCCATTGCCAGAACAGCTGATAGCCCACCGACAGCACGATCGGGCCGATGAACAGCCCGATCACGCCACCCGTAACCATGCCGCCCAGCGCGCCGATCAGCACCACCGGCATGGGCACGTCCACGCCGCGCCCCAGCAGCAACGGCTTGAGCACGTTGTCGGCCAGGCCCGCGATGAACACGTAGATCGAGAACGCGATGGTCGCGGCCGTAGCGCCTTCGCTGGCAAACACGTAGATGATCACCGGCACCGTGATCAGCGTTGCGGGCAACTGCATGATGCCGAGCAGCAGGATGGCCAGCGCCAGCAGCCCCGCGCCGGGCACGCCCTTGATCACGAAGGCGATGCCGATCAGCAACATCTGGATGAACGCGATGCCCACCACGCCTTGCGCCACCGCCCGCACGGTGGCCGTGCACAGCGCCACGATGCGCGGCCCACGCTCGGGTCCGGAGATGCGCGTGGCAATCTGCACGGCGCTGCGCGTGCCCAGCTCGCCATAAGCCATGATGATGCCGGCGATGATCAGCGCGCCCACGAAGATCAGCAGCCCCACGCCCACGCCGCCCATGGCGCCCAGCGCCGCCACGCTGGCCGTCTTGATCTGCGGCCCGAGCTTCTGCACCAGCCCGGTGGCGTCGGTGGCCGCCAGCGTCCAGAAGTCATGGAGCCGTTGCCCCACCAATGGCCAGCTGGCCACCGCTTCCGGCGGAGGCGGGATATGAAACTCGCCGCTCTTGGCAATCGCCATGGCGTGCTCGACGGACTCGATCAGCGCCAGGCCCAGCAGGTAGGTGGGCACCAGCACCACGGCAATCACCAGCACGATGATCAGCGTGGCGGTACGCCCGTCGCCGGCGAACACCTTGCCGCGCAGGCGCACTTGCAGCGGGTAGAGCGTGATGGCGAGGATCAGCGCCCACACCAGCAGGTTCATGAACGGCTTGAAGATCTGGAAGCACAGGACGGCGAGCAGCGCGATCAAACCGAAGCGGATCAGGGTGTCGATCAGCGTGCGCGAGTACGTCGCAACCGGGATGGGAACTTGCAGCATCGATGCCTCCCTTGCAGCGGCACGCAGCGCGGCGTCAGCCCGCCTGACGCCTGCGTGCCACCAGGACCAGAACGGCGCCTCCCGCGAACAGGACGATGCAGCCAAGCAGCCAGTCCCGCGCGAGCACGTTCACCAGGTAGCGCGGCGGGTCGCCACCGGTGCGGAACATCTGCACCTCCAGCCCCTGCAGGGCGAACCGGAACAGGTTCAGCTTGTCCGGCATCTGTCCGCTGGGATCGCTGAAGAAGATGCCCAGGACCGCCAGCCACAGCGCTCCCACCATCAACAGGAATCCGCACTTATGCATGATGATCAACGCGAACGTCTTCAGAAGAAGAGTCAGCCAATCGCCCCGGCAATGCAATTGGTCCTTGGGCCTAGCCTTGGACCAAGGTCCAATGCCAAAGCCGCACGCAGTGTCCAGATTGGATAGGACGAACAGGTGTATCCACGCAGGCACGCAGAAGGGAACAGGACATGGCAAAGCACGAAGGGCGTAACGGGAGCAATGGGCGCAAGGCCCAGGCCGCGACCGAAGCGGCGGACACGGGCACCGCGCTCGATCGCAAGGCCTACGAAAGCGCGCTGGAAGAGTTGCATGTGGAACTGGTGCACATGCAGAACTGGGTCAAGGCCGCCGGCGCCAAGGTCTGCGTCGTCTTCGAAGGGCGCGACGGCGCCGGCAAGGGCGGCACCATCAAGGCCATTACCGAGCGGGTGAGCCCGCGCGTGTTTCGGGTGGTGGCACTGCCCGCGCCCACCGAGCGCGAAAAGAGCCAGATGTACATGCAACGCTACATCCCGCATCTGCCGGCAGCCGGCGAGGTGGTGATCTTCGACCGCAGCTGGTACAACCGCGCCGGCGTGGAGCGCGTGATGGGCTTTGCCGACGACCAGCAGGTGGACATCTTCCTGCGCGCCGTGCCGCTCATGGAGCGGGCCATCGTCGGCTCCAATATCCTGCTGCTGAAGTACTGGCTGGAGGTCAGCCCCGAAGAACAGACGCGCCGGCTGCAATCGCGCATCGAGGACGGCCGCAAGACCTGGAAGCTGACGGACATGGACCTGAAGTCGTACAGCCGCTGGTACGACTACTCGCGGGCGCGCGATGCCATGTTCGCCGCCTCCGATACCGAGTTCGCGCCCTGGCATGTGGTGCGCTCCGACAACAAGCGGCGCGCGCGGCTGAACATCATCTCGCACCTGCTGGCGTCGGTGCCGTACGAGCGGATGCCGCGCAAGAAGGTCAAGCTGCCCGCGCGGCAGAAGGCCCGCGGCTACCAGGCGCCCGACTATCCGTACCGCTACGTGCCGGAGCGGTTCTGACGCGCGGGCCGCACAGGCCGCACAGGCCGCTAGTCCTTCAGCATCGTCTTCTTCCACTCGCCGTCGGGCTGCTGGCAGTACCAGCCCGTCCAGCGCTCCGGCTGCCGGCCCGGCTGCCGCAGTTCGCTGCGCACCTTGCGGCAGCGCTGGTCGTTCTCGGTACGGGTCTTGAGCGGCGTAAACGTGCCGTCGGTGGCACGGCCCTTCGCGTTTGGCGGCAGGTGGAACGGCGTGCTCTTGCCATCGTCAGATTCGGACATGGCCTTGCCGAAGGCGCTGATCAGCTCGGCGGTCTGGTCCTTGTCGAGCGTGCCGATGATCGTGCCGTTCAGGAAGTGGTCGAAATACGCCTGCGCGGGCCACGCCGCGCCAAGCAGCGTGGCCACGCACAGGGCATGCAGTGACGCGATGGGTTTCAAGGCTGCCTCCATGCCGCGATCATCGGACGGGACCCCACGGCTCGGGATCTGGGCTCGGGATCATGGCGCGGCACCCGGCGTGACCGACACCGCGACGGCTTCAGTATAGACAGCCTGCACGCGATCCCCCTTCTTGATGTTCTTCATCTGTTCGGGGTCTTCCACCATCAGGTCCACCACGTGTCCCTTCGGACCCTTCACGGTCACGATCTGCGCCTCCTTGTTGACGTTCACGACCTGCGCCACCACGGTGACCTCGCGCCCTACCCGGCCGCCGGGCTTGGCGCCGGGCTGCGAACGCTCCTCGATCTCGCGCTCCTGGCGCGTGGCCGCGCCGCTGCCCTTCTTCAGGCTCACGGTCAGCGCCTCGTTGTACTCGACGGTGACCTTGTCGCCCACCTTGAGCTGGTCGAAATTGCGCGCCTCCTCGCCCACGTTCATGTCCACGATCTTGCCGGCCTGCGTCTTCAGCGTGACCTTGCGCGAGGCCGCGTCGATCGCGGTGATGGTGCCCGTGGTCTTGACCGAACCGGTGGCCGTGGTCTGGCCCGGCGTGCGCGTCACGTCCATCTTCATGTCGGGCTGCGCCCCCGACACGGCCGGCAGCCCGAGCATTGCCACCGCCGCCATGATTGCCACTTGCCTGAACATATGCCCTCCTCCGTTACTGGATGGTGTAGCCGCGCCCCTGCATGCAGGCCGCATACGCGCGGTAGTAGGTATTCATGGCGCCCGACTGCTGCGCCTGTGCATTGGCCTGACTGTTGCGCTGGTTCTGGCGCGCGCGATGCCCGCCCGCCATGGTGCCCACGGCCGCGCCGGCCGCGGCGCCCTTGCCCGCGTCGCCGGCAATGCCGCCGATCACGGCGCCGCCCAGCGCGCCCCGCGCCGCCCCGCCCACCCGTTCGCCACCGCCCACGGCGGGGCCGCTTGGCGCCGGGGGCGGTGCGGCGGCCACGGCGGCCGGGTCGATGCCGGTGTTCGACTTGGCCCACGAATAGCAATAGCCGTCATCGTTCTGCTGCTGGGCCTGGCTTTGCCCCTTGGCCGGATAGGCAATCGGCTTCTGGGCCAGCGCGGGTGGTGCGCTCAGCGCACCGCAGATGGCCACCCAGAGCAGGGCGGCGGGAATCCTGGATCGGGACATGGTCACTCCTTCGCGGTACCGGCGGGCAAGCCGAGGTTGGCCTGCGGCGCGGCGGCGTTGATGGGGTCGGGAACGGAGACGAGGTCGGGGACGGGCCAGCCCCCGCCAAGCGCCTTGTAGAGTTGCACCAGCTGGCCAAATTCGGCGCCGCGCAGCGTGGACTGCTCCAGTTGCGCGGCAAACAGCGAGCGCTCGGAATCGAGCACCTCGAGGTAGCTCGTGTATCCACCTTCATAGCGATCCCGCGCCAGCAGCGCGTAGCGCGACAACGCCTCCACCTGCACGTTCTTGGCGTCGAGCTGGCTGCGGGTGTACTGCACGCCGGCCAGCGCATCGGCCACTTCGCGGAAGGCGGTCTGGACCGCCTGCTGGTAGCCGTAGAGCGCCTGCTTCTGGCGCGCCTCCGCCTGCTTCACGTCGCCGGCGATGGCTCCGGCCGTGAAGATCGGTACGTTGATCAGCCCGCCATACGACCACGCCCGGGCCGATCCCACCCACAGCCCAGACAACGCGGTGCTGGCCGCGCCGAACATGCCGGTCAGCGAGATCGTCGGGAAATACTGCGCGCGCGCCGCGCCAATCTGCGCGTTGGCGGCCACCAGGCCCTGCTCCGCCTGCAGCAGGTCGGGGCGCTGCTCCAGCAGCGACGACGGCAGCCCCACCGGCACGGTGGGCAAGCCCAGTTCGTCGATGGTCTTGCCCCGCGGCATGGCGCGCGGATTCTCGCCAATCAGCACCGACAACAGATCTTCCTGCACCGCCACCGATTGCCGGAACTGCTCCACCGAGGCCAGCGCCGACGCATACTCCGAGCGCGACTGCGCATACTCGACCTCGGACACCACGCCACCCTCGAAGCGCTCGCGGAACACGTTCAACGCGCCTTCGCGGCTGGCCAGCGTGTCCTGCGCGATGCGCAGGCGGTTGTCCAGGTCGCGCAGCGTGATGTAGCCGCTGGCCACGGCGGCCACCACGCTGATCTCGGTGCTGCGCCGCGCCTGCTCCGAGGCCGCCCAGTCGGCGCGCGCCGCCTCGGTCAGGCGGCGGATGCGGCCGAACAGGTCGAGCTCCCACGATGCGTAGACATCGGCGCGCACCTGGTTGAACGGATTGTCGATCGGCAGCACGCTGCCGCCGTTGCTGCTGATACGCTGCCGGCTGCCACCAGCCTCGGCGCCCACTTGCGGGAACAGTCCGGCGCGTGTGGTCATCACGCGGCCGTAGTATTCCTCCACCCGGGCCGTGGCAATCAGTACGTCGAGGTTACGCGCCCGCGCGGCGGCAATCAGCTCATCGAGCACCGGGTCGCCGATCTGCGTCCACCAATAGACCGCTGGCGAGGGGTCCGGCGCCGGTGTGGCTGCAGATGTGGCTGCAGGCGTGGCCGGTGAGGTCGAAGACGGCGCGGCGTCCTCCGGCGCGAAGCGGTACGCGTCTGGCACCGGCAGCGTGGGACGCACGTAGTCTGGCCCCACGGCGCATCCGCCGCTCACCAGTATCGACACCCCGCATGCGAAGGCCGCGCGCCAGCCGAGCGTCATGGATTGCCTCCGCTCGGCGCGGCCGGGCCGGGGCCGGCACCGGTGCCGGCTTCCGCTTCCTGTGCCGCCTTCTTCGCGAGCTTCTTCTTGCTCTCGCGCTCCAGGCCCCAGAAGAACATCGGAATGAAGAAGATGGCGATCACCGTGGCGCCGAGCATGCCGCCGATCACGCCCGTGCCCAGCGACTGGCGGCTGGCCGCCGACGCGCCGCTCGCAATTGCCAGCGGCACGCAGCCCAGGATGAACGCCAGCGACGTCATGATGATCGGCCGCAGGCGCAGCTTCGACGCCTTGACCGCCGCATCGTACGGGCTGAGCCCTTCCTTGACGCGCATCTCCACGGCGAACTCGAAGATCAGGATGGCGTTCTTGGCCGCCAGCGCAATCAGCACGGTCAGGCCAATCTGGAAGTAGACGTCGTTCTCCATGCCGCGCAGCAGAATCCCGACCAGCGCGCCGAACAGCGCGAACGGCACGGCCAGCAGCACGCCAATCGGCAGCGACCATTTCTCGTACTGCGCCGCCAGGATCAGAAACACCATCAGCAGCGCGAACGCAAACACCAGCGCGGCCGTGGAGCCGGCCTTTTTCTCCTCATAGGCCTGGCCGCTCCACGCGAAGCTGTAGCCTTCGCCAAGCACTTCGGCGGCCACCTCCTCCATGGCCTGCAGCGCCTGGCCCGAGCTGTAGCCCGGCGCCGCGTCGCCGGTGATCTTGGCCGCCGGGAAGTTGTTGAAGCGCGTGACCAGGTCGGCGCCCGCCACCCAGCGCGCGTTGGTCACCGCCTTGATCGGCACCATGTCGCCGCGCGCGTTGCGCACGTAGACGTTGTCGAGGTCTTCCGGGCGCGAGCGGTATTCGGGCTCGGCCTGCAGGATGACCTGGAACAGCCGGCTGTTCTTGGGAAACTGGCTCACGTACAGCGACCCGAACATGGTCTGCAGCGCCGAATACACCTGTTCCACCGGCACGCCCTGCGTTTCGGCGCGTTCGCGGTCCAGGTCAACCAGCAACTGCCGCGATCTTGTATTGATGGTGGTGCTCACGCCGCGCAACTCCGGCCGTTGCCTTGCCTTGGCAATGAACGCGCGGGTGCGTTCTTCCAGTTGCTGGTAGCTGCCGTCGCCGGTGCTCTGCAGCCAGAATTCGAAGCCGCCCGTGGTGCCCAGCCCCGGGATCGACGGCGGATTCACCGGAATCACCAGCCCGTCGCGGTAGGTAGAGAACTCCTGGTTGGCCTTGGCGATCAGGTCGGCCGCGCTCTCGCCCTTGCCGCGCTCGTGAAACCCCTTCAGCGTGATGAACAGCGTGCCCGCGTTGGACTTGTTCTGCGAGTCGATCAGGCTGTAGCCATCGGGCACCGCCACAGACTTCACCCCGGGCTGCTTCGCGAACCATTCCGCGGCGCGGGTGGACAACGCGCCGGTACGGTCAAGGCTGGCCGCGTCGGGCAGGATCACCGCGCCCAACAGGTAGCCCTGGTCTTCCACCGGCAGGAACGACGACGGAATCCGGATGAACATCAGCACGCTCGCCACGATCAGCGCGGCCACGATGGCCACCGAGATCGCCGTGCGCCGGATCACGGCCTGCACGGACGAACCATAGCCTTCCACCATGCGGTCGAAGCTGCGGTTGAACCAGCGGAAGAAGCGGTTTTTCTCGTGGCTGCCCGGCTTGAGCAGAATGGCGGCCAGCGCTGGCGACAGCGTCAGCGCCACCACGCCGGACAGCAACACCGACACGGCCAGCGTAATGGCGAACTGCTTGTATAGCTGGCCCGTGATACCGGACAGGAACGCCACCGGAATGAACACGGCCAGCAGCACCAGCACGATGGCGATCACCGGGCCGCCGACTTCGTCCATGGCGGCCTTGGCCGCCTCCTTGGGCGGCATGTGGAACTCCATCATGTTGCGCTCGACGTTCTCGATCACCACGATGGCGTCGTCCACCACGATGCCGATGGCCAGCACCATGCCGAACAGTGTGAGCATGTTCACCGAGAAGCCGAACGCGGCCATGGCCGTGAAGGTGCCGATGATCGACACCGGCACCGCCAGGATGGGCACCAGCGTGGCGCGGAAGCTCTGCAGGAAGATGTACACCACCAGGATCACGAGGATTACCGCGTCGCGCAGCGTGTGCACCACCTCGTTGATCGACTCATGCACGAACTCCGTGGTGTCCAGCGCAATCTCGTACTCCAGACCGGGCGGGAACGTCTTCTTCGCTTCCTCCAGCGTCTTGCGCACCTGCCCGGCCACCGCCAGCGCGTTGGCGCCCGGCTGCTGGTACACGGCCAGCAGCGTGGCCGTCTTGCCCTGGTAGCGGCTGCGCAGCGAATAGTCCTTGGAGCCCAGCTCGGCACGGCCGATGTCCTTGAGCCGCACCAGCGCCGCGTCGCCCGACGCCGCGCGCAGGATGATGTTCTCGAACTCCTTCGGCTCGGTCATGCGGCCCTTGGTGGTCACCGGGAAGGTCTGCTTGACCGGGCCCGCCGTGGGCGACTGCCCGATGCGCCCGGCCGAGAACTGCTCGTTCTGGTTCGACACCGCGGTCTTGACGTCCTCGGCGGTGATGCCAAGCTGCGCCATGCGGTCTGGCTTGAGCCAGATGCGCATCGCGTAGTCAGGCGTGCCGAAGATCGACGACTGGTTGGCGCCCGGAATGCGCTTGAGCGCGTCGAGGATGTAGATGCTCGTGAAGTTGTCGACGAAGGTCTGCGGATAGCTGTTGTCCGGCGAGTACACGGCGATCACCATCATGAACGCCTGCGAACGCTTCTCCACCGTCACGCCCTGGCGGGTGACCGCATCGGGCAGCGTGGGCAGCGCCAGGTTCACGCGGTTCTGCACGTCCACCTGCGCCAGCGAGGGGTCCGTGCCGATCTCGAAGTACGTGGTCAGCGTCATGTTGCCGGTGGACGAACTCGTGGACGACATGTAGAGCATGTTGTCCGCGCCGTTCACCTGCTGCTCGATCGGCGCGGCCACGTTCTGCGCCACCACCTCCGAACTCGCACCCGGGTAGGTGGTGGACACCGTGATGCTGGGCGGCGTGATATCGGGAAACTGCGCAATCGGCAGGTTGAACATCGCCACCAGACCGCCCACCACGATGATGATCGACAGCACCGACGCGAAGATCGGGCGATCGATGAAGAAATGGGACAGCTTCATGAGGCTGCCCCCTTGCCCGCATCGCCGGCCGCCGGCTTGCCGGCGGGCTGGGTGGCAGGTTGCGCGGCAGGTGCTGCAGGCGACGATTCGGTGGCGGCGGCCCCTGGCGCCGTCGGTGGCGGCCCGCTGCTGGCCTGGCGTGGCGCCGCCGGCACCGGCTTGACCGGTGCACCGGGCACCAGCCGCACTGCGCCGTCGACGATCACGGTGTCACCCTCGCGCAGGCCCGAGCGGATCACCCAGTTGCCCTGCGACCACTCGCCCACGTCCACCACGCGCGACTCGGCCTTGTTCTCCTTGCCCACCAGCCACACCGACTGGCCGCGCTGCCCCTGCACCACGGCCTCTTGCGGCACGGTGATGGCACGCGTGCGCAGCGCGCCAAGCAGGCGCACGCGCACGAACTGCCCGGGGCGCAGCGTGCCCTGCGTGTTCGGCATCTCCGCGCGAATCAGGTAGGTGCCGGTCTCCGAGTTGAACGACGCATCGGCAAATGCGATGCGCCCCTTCTGCGGATAGAGCGTGCCGTCGGCCAGCACGATCTCCACCTCCATCGCGCCGCGCTCCGGCAGCTTCAGCGAACCGGACGCCGTCTGCGACTGCACCTGCAGCACCTCGTTCTCCGACAGGCTGAAGTTCACCCAGATCGGGCTCAGCTTCGCCACGTAGGTCAGCAGGCTGTTGCTGGCATCGATGTACGAACCCACCTGCTTCTTGGCGTAGCTGGACAGGCCGTCCACCGGCGAGGTGATCGTGGTGTAGCCAAGGTTGAGCTTTGCGTTGGTGACGTTGGCCTTGGCGGCCTCCACCGCCGCGGCGGCGGCCTGCTCCTGTCCGGTGGCCTCGTCCAGGTCTTTCTGGCTCAGCGCATTCTTGGCCGCCAGCGGCCTGACGCGCCCCAGGTTGGAGCGTGCCGTGGTCAGGCGCGCCTGCTGCTGCGCCAGTTCGGCCTGCGCGGCCTCCAGCGCCGCCTGGAATGGCTTCTGGTCCATGCGGAACATCACTTGTCCCGCCTTGACCATCGAACCTTCGGTGTACACGCGCTGTTCCAGGAAGCCATTCACGCGCGCGCGGATTTCCACCTGTTGCGAGCTTTGCGTCTCGCCCACGTATTCGTACGTCAGCGGCACGTCGCGGAGTGCCACCTGCACCACGCCCACCTCGCTCACCGGCGGTGCGGCGGGCCCCTTGGCCTGCTGCTTCTGGCAGCCGGACATCGCCAGCGCGGCCAGAACCAGCCATGCACACCCCCTGCCCATGGATTCCAGACCGGTTGCCATGTTGTATGTCCTCCGCTCGCGCCGGCCAACGGCCTGGCCCTGCCGTTACCGATACCGCTCCCTGAGGATCAGGGCATTGATCTTGTGGCCATTCCAGAAGACACCATGGATACGGGGCTGGAGCTTGTTCAGCTCGGCCACGTCCGCCGTGTGGAAGGTCAGGGTCATCGAGGGCCGGGTGCCATCGCCCTCCTGACGCTCCGCTTCGTCGAACGGTGGAAAGCCATAGCGGCCCAGGAACTCCCGCACCTGTTCCTCGGTGGTGTCGGGATGGAGGTTGGATAGCATCATGAGCGCCATTTGCCGTTCCCCTTTGAGACGTCCGGGCCACGCCACACGCCATGGCAGCCGGTGCCCGTACCGTCTAGAGTGTGCCTCCTGGCACCTGAATGGCAATTGGACCAAGGACCAAAGGCGAGGGCCTACGGCATCACGCTGCGAACGAGGGCAACCAGGTGGGCCGTGTTGAACGGCTTGCGCAGATAGCCGATGGCGCCGGCGTTCAGGGCCTTGTCACGCGCCTCGGGCACGTCGTGGGCCGTGATGAAGATCAGCGGCAGGGCCAGGCCGGCAAGTTCGTGCTGCACGGTCAGGCCGTCCACGTCGGGCATGCAGACGTCGAGGATCACGCAGGCCGGCAGGTAGGACGGTGGCGTGCGCATGCGGTGCAGGAAGTCGGCGCCGCTGGTGAACGTCTCCACCGTGATGCCGGCGGCACGCAGCAGTCGCGATGTGGCACGCGCCACCGATTCGTCATCGTCGACAACCACCACGAAGTTTCCGGTAGCACCCATTTGTCAGTCGCGCGGCCGATGGTAAGCACTGACACTAGGCTACGAGACAGGCGCGGCGGGCGATATTGGCCCATGGTCCACGGCGGGTTGCCCCGATGGGCCCGGCGCCGGGCGCGAGGACGAGGACGAGGCAGGATGGGAAGGGGCGGAGGCTGCAAGGCGCCCAAACGCGCCGAAAGACGCCCAAAGACGCCCGAGCGCGCCGGAAGATTGTCGACGCGTTCAGGCGCGCGTGCCGGCCACCATGCCCATGCGGTCGGCAATGCGCACGAGCGCCGGCAGCGAATCCACCTCCAGCTTCTGCATGACGTGGGCGCGATGCACCTTGATGGTTTTCTCCACCGTGCCAAGCTGGCTGGCCACCTGCTTGTTGCGGCAGCCGGTGACAATCCACGCCAGCACCTCGCGTTCGCGGGGCGTCAGGCGGTCCACCTTCTTCTGCAGGTCGCGCAGCTCGCGCCGCTGGGCGAACTGGTGCGTCGCGCATTCGCAGCCCTTGCTTACCGATTGCAGCAGTTGCGTGTCGGATACCGGCTTCTGCAGGAAGTCGATGGCGCCGGCACGCATGGTGGCCACGGCGCTGGCCACATCGGCGTGGCCGGTGAGGATGATGACCGGAATGCGGCTGCACACCGCCTGTTGCAGGTCGATGCCGCTGACCTCCGGCATCTGCAGGTCCAGCAGCACGCAGCCGGGCATGCTGTCCAGGTCGGCTTCCTGCAGGAACTCCCGGGCCGAGGCGTAGCCGGACGCCAGATAGCCGTGCGCGGCCAGCACGCGGCCCAGCGCGCGGCGCACGCTGTCGTCGTCATCGACGATGTAGATGTGGGGAGTGGTGGCAAGCATGGCGGCTAACTCCTTGAGGATCCGGTTCGAAACCTCGACGCCAGCACCATCGGCGCAGCATGATGGGTCTTGACGACGGTGGCTTCCTCGGCGCGCAACAGGCATTCGAACGTCATGCCGTGGTCGCTGTTGCGGATGGCGCGCAGCTGGCCGCCGTTACGTTCCATGAGCGCGCGGCTGAACGACAGGCCGATTCCCATGCCATTCGGCTTGGACGAAAAGAACGGACGGAAGATCTTGTCCATGTCGCCGTCGGCCACGCCGCAGCCGTTGTCGCGCACGGCCAGCCTGAGCTTGCCGTCGTGCGCGTGTACGGTCACCGAAACGCTGCGCGGGCCATGGCCCGGCACCGCCATCACGGCATCCAGCGCGTTCACCAGCAGGTTCAGCAGCACCAGCTGGACCTCCATCGGGTCGCCCATCGCGCGCGGCAGCGCCTTCTCTACTGCCCCCTGCACGGACACGCCACGCGTCCTGGCTTCCTCCCGCACCAGTTCCAGCGCGCGCGCGATGACGTCGCCCACATGGAATGGCACCGAGCGCGGCGCCTCGCCGCGGATCAGCGCGCGCACACCCTTGACGATGTCGCTGGCGCGCGATGCATCGTTCACGATGTCGTCCAGGATCTCGCGGATCTCCTTCTGGTCCGCCGCACCCGACATCAGGTATTCGCGCGCGGCCTGGGCGTTGCTGGTGATGGCGGTCAGCGGCTGGTTCAGCTCATGCGCCAGCGAGCCCGCCAGTTCCACCATGCCCGGGCGCGTGGGCGCTTCGGCAAGCTGGCTGGCGTCGGCCACGCGCGGCACGGCGCGCACGGCCCGGCGTGGCCGGATACCCGCCAGCGCAACCACCCCGCAGCCGATCGACATGCCGGCCAGCAGCAGGGGCAACCACCATCGCGTCTCGGCGCTGGCCATGGGCCTAGATATCGAGCTTGCCGATCTTGGTCCCTTCCAGCGAAAGGTTGGCCATGAGACCGGCGTTGGTCAGCACGAATCCGATGATGGGCGCGCGTGCCGTGTTGGTGTCCACCTGGCCGTTGGCGCCGATGGTGGCGAGCGCCACCGAACCGTCCACGCCAGCCGTCCAGCCCTTGCTTTCCTGGAATTTGCGCAGCGCATCGTCGGTCATGAACATCATGACCAGCGCCTTGGACTGCACGCCCGCGAGCAGGCCGAACGACGCTGTGGTGGTGCGGTAGTAGGCCACCGGGGCATTGTTGACCCGCAGCGCGCCCTCGCCGTATTCGGCGCCGACGATGAAGCCGCCCGCGAGGATCTTTGGAAAGACCAGCACGCCCTTAGCCTGCTGCGCCAACGATTGCGCGGAACTGGCCGAGGCGTACAGCTTGCTCAGCGTGCCATCCACGCCGGCGTCGATCTCGCGCCGCTTTGCCGCGGCGTCGCTGCCGGAGGTGTTGGTGGTGCAGGCAACCAGCGCGGGTGCCAGCGCCACGGCGGGCAGAACCAGGAACAACCGTCGATGCATGATGACCTCCCATGAGGGCGGGAGCAGGCAGACGGAGACACGGCGGATGCATGCGGCGGCACACGCGCGGACGAAAGACCCCCGCAGCGCCGGCATGAAAAAAACAAGCGTCCCTGTGCGCTTACCCCACGCTACTGCAACTGAGCCTTGGTGCTATTTTTATGGTTTCGATGTTTGTGCCATATCACGTTAGGACGGTGACCTATCAATTGCAATCTTTACTTTGTCGGGCGTGTAAATAGTTGCCGAAAATGAAAATAGGAATCGCGCATTTTGCGGCGTCTTATTTGACCGCTTAATTCCACGCGTCCCATCCGCCTCTCGCGAACGCATCGTGCGCGGGCATTCGTTCGGAGCGGGGAGGCGTAGGAATTCTGGGCGGTGAGACCCGTCGCGCGCGGCATGGGCCGGCGCGACGGTGGCGCTTCAGGGCGCGCTGGCGGTCACCGGCTGCAGCAGTTCCGGCGACACCTTGTTCCACCCGGGGCCCGGGTCGAACTTGTCGATGGCGGCGGCGCGCGCCGCGGTGTCGCTGCCCAGGTTGCGCTCGTACACCTGGCCGTCGTGACTGACCATGAAGCTCTTGATGCCGGTGTCGCCGTAGCGCGCGGGCCAGGCCAGTACCGCGAAGCCGCCGAACAGCTTGCCGTTGACCAGGTAGTGATACGCGCCGCCCGGCGCCGCCGCACCCTGGGCGGTGAGCAGCTTGTAGCGATAGCCGTTGTAGCCGTCGGTGGTGTTGCGATGACTCGTCACGGCATCGATGAAGGCCGGCCCCAGCGGGCTGGGCGGCTCGCCAGGACGGGTTGGCCAGTAGAGACCGTCGTGCTTGCCCGGTGAACTCACCAGCTTGCGCGCGTAGACCACCAGGCCGTTGCCCTCGCGCTGGTCCATCGCGTAGTCGTGCTGCGCATCGTAGACGGCCAGCATGGTCTGGATCGTGGCCAGTTCGTTCCGGCCAATCCGTCGCAGTCGAATCTCGCTGACGCCGGCCTGCGCGTCGAAGCGCCAGCGTCCGTTCGATGCCACCAGCGGAATCGGCAGCGTCCAGCCATCCTTGCCCACGGCGATGCGTGCCCGGCCGTCGTCACCCTGGACGATGCCATGCGACTGGCTCCACGCCGACAGGAAGCGGTAGCGCAGGTCGGCGCCGAGCGGCGGAATCAGGCGCCGGGCCGGCTCGCCCAGCAGCGCCGTCATCGCCGCATCGTCGCTGGTGGCCACCGCGTTGCCGAAGGCGTTCATGGCGGCCTCGGGCGTATCGAACGCCTTCTGCGCGTGCACGGCGGTGGCCAGGCCGAGTCCCGGTCCCAGCACCAGCCCCAGCACGAACGGCAGGACCATGCGCCGGCCACGCGACTGCAAGAACCTTGTCAATGCACGCATGCACGTCACCTTCCGGTTGTCTTCTTCGAGCATCTTTACCGCCGGCCGCCACGGCCGCCTCCACCACCGCCGAAGCCTCCACCTCCCCGGCCGCCGCCACCGCTGAAGCCGCCTCCGCCACCTCCCCGGCCGCCGCCACCGCCGCTGAAGCCACCGCCACCGCCACCGCCGCCACGCTGCGCGGCGCCCTGCCCTCCTCCCCCGAAACCTCCGCCGCCCGAGCTGGCGCGGCCGCGATCGAAATCGCGCTGCGATGCACTGCCGCCGCCGCCCACGCCCTGGAACGCGTTGTCGCGCCCGCCTCCTCCGCCATACCCTGTACGCTCGGTCCGGCCGCCGGCACTGCGGTCACTCACGCCGGCACGGTCGCCGGCCCCGCCGCGATCGGTGGAGAGCCGGTCGCCCCCGCGGTCGCCGCCAAGCCCCGGGCCGCCACGGTCACCTGCGCGGTCACCTGCGCGGTCTCCGGCACGATCCCCGGCGCGGTCGCCTGCGCGATCACCTGCGCGGTCACCGCCCCGATCCCCTCGTTCACCGCCCCGGTTGCCCGCGCGGTCGCTGACGCCGTCGCGCCCGCGAAAGTCGTTGCGCCGGTCGGCACCGCCCACGTTGTTGCCGAATTTCTCGCGCGTGGCGTTGTCGCGATAGGCCACGCCCTTGCGGTGACCGGCATCGTGCTTCCACTTGTTGCCGCCCTCCACCTTGGTGCGGTCGAAGTTGCGGTCGATATTGGTGGCGCGGTTCACGTTGATGTTCACGTCGCCGCCGCCCCAGTTGCAGTTGCCGAAGATCGCCCCGGCCGCGGCCAGCCCCACGCCCCAGGCAAAGCCCGTCATCAGCGCGGCGCCCGGATAGTAGGCCGGGTACGGCGGCCAGTAGTACGGCGGATACGACGGGTATCCCCAGCTGCCGTAGACCACCGTGGGGTTGTAGGCCGGCACGTAGATCACCTGCGGATTGGCGGGCTCGATGATGATGGTCTGTTGCGTGCCCGAGGCTGCCGTGCCGGGCTCCACCTTCACGTTCTGCTGCTCGTTCGATTTCAGGTTGCCCGACTGCTGGGCCTTGGCGCGCAGGCGCTGCACCGCCGCCAGCACGTCTTTTTCCTGCGCCAGGAAGGCGTCGCCGAGCTTCTGCGTCCAGTCGAGCTTGTCGTTCAGCGGCTCCAGCACCTGCGGGAATGCCACCAGCGACTTCACGCTGACATCCCACGGCTGGTCCTGCACCGCCTTCACGGCCGCGTCGCCGGTCAGCTTCGAATTGGCTTTCTGCCAGCGCGCCGCCTGCACGATCTCCAGCGGATAGGTAGAGGCCATCAGCACCTGCGACAGCACGGAATCGGGATACAGCGCGATTGGCGCAACCAGCGCCTCGATTTCCTCGGGCTTGAAGGTGGGCGCCTGGGCCTGCGCCGAGGCAGAAGCGGCCGGCGCCTGGGCGGCGGGCGCGGCGCCGGCTGGGGCCTGGGCTGGCGCCTGTGCCATGGCCGTCGAGGCCAGCAAGATACCCACGCCTGCGGCCAGCCATCCGTGGCCGATGTACTGCCTGCGTCGCATCCGTCGCACGCTGCCGCGAGTCATGGCACCCCTCCCGCAAATGGAGCCAACTGCCCTCCCGGTCGGCATCCTGCAGAACATATAGATGGCGGGGACACCGCCTGCAATGGAACCTTGGTCCAATACGCGCCGGCGCCGGCCTGGCGTACGCTTGCCACCATTGCTGAACGCCGCCGGGCTTGCCGGCCGACCGCATGGGCCGCCTGACGCCGCCGAGACCCGGCCTTCCTCGCGCCGTACGCCGCGCGTGCCTTCGCCCTTGCCTGGGGGCGCTGCCGCTGTGGCTGCTGTGGCTGCTGTCGATGCTGTCGCTGCTCTACGCCGGCACGCCGTGCGCGCACGCGCAGCAGACCCCCAACTTCAACGTCGTGTTCGGCCCGGCCGTGCAGCGCTCGGCCAATGCCGTGCTCACGCTGATGAGCTTCTCGGTGGTGCCTGACCTGGCATCGAGCTCGCTGTCGATCACCGATGCCCAGACCGCCAACCCCGGCATCGTCATGTCGCAACTGGGCGGCGGCTTCACGCTCAGCAAATCGGTGCCCATTTATCTGGAAGGGTCGATCGCCTACAGCCGCTACGACCCCACCTTCGTGGCCTCGGACGGCTCACAGTCGCGCGAACTGCCCACACGCTGGAACACCGTGGCCGGCACCATCGGCATTGGTTGGGACTTCCCGCTGACCGAGGACCGCGAACTGGTGTTCCGGCCCATCTTCAACGCCTCGCTCGGCAATGTGTCGAGCGACCTGCGGCTGGCGCAGGGCTTCGTCAACCGCAAGACCGACCGCGACATCAACTTCCTCGACGGCGGCTCGCTCAACGCGTACGGGCTGGGCGGCTCGGTGATGATCGACTGGGAGCACTACCGGCCCGAGCACGACATCGACGTGGAACTGCGCTATACGAATATCCAGCTGAAGAGCTTCGGGGGCTCGTCGGAGGCGGTGCAGGGCTCCGCCAAGGCCCAGACCGCCAGCCTCTATGCGCGCTGGCGCGCCCCCACCGGCCTGTATGCGATGGATCGCCCGGTGCGCTATGTGCTGGAGCTGTCGCATTCGCACTACCTGGGCGCGCAGGCCGGCGCGCTCGGCTTCAACTACCTGACCACACTGGGCCTGGGGCTGGAACTCGACACCACCGCCCACGAGGTGTTCGTCACGCGCGTGCGCGCGGTGGTGCGCTACGTGTTCGGCAACAACGTGTCGGGCATCTCGCTCGGCCTGGCGGCGAGCTTCTGAGGCTGCGACACGTGCGCACCCGCGGCCGTCACACGCCGTCGGCCCCGCCGCCCAGCACCTTGTACAGCGTGACGAGGTTGCCCTGCCATGTCAGCTTAAGCGTGACCAGGTCTTGCTGCGCCGAATACAGCGAACGCTGTTCCACCAGGACGCTCAGGTAGCTGTCCACTCCGTTGCGATAGCGGGACATTGACAGGTCATAGGCAGCCTGGCTCGCATCGACGAGCGACTGCTGCGCCGCCAGCCGCTCGTCGATGGTGCCGCGCGTAGCCAGCGCATCGGCCACCTCCCGGAACGCGGTCTGGATCGCCTTCTGGTAGTTGGCCACCTCGATGCGCTCGCTCACTTTCGCGGCGTCGAGATTGGCGCGGTTGGCCCCGCCATCGAACAGCGGCAGGCTCACCGACGGCGCGAACGCCCACGCACCCGAGCCTGCCTTGAACAGGCCCGACAGCGCGCCACTGGCCGTGCCGGTGCTGGCAGTGAGCGTGATGCGCGGAAACAGCGCCGCGCGGGCCGCGCCGATATTGGCGTTGGCCGCCAGCAGCGTGTGCTCGGCCTCGCGCACATCGGGGCGCGCCAGCAGCACGTCGGACGACACGCCGGCGGACACCTCCCGCATCACGCTCGCGGTGAGGTCTTCCAGCGGCGCCACGTCGTCGGGTATCTGCGTGCCCAGCAGCAATGCCAGCGCGTTGCGGTCCTGCGCCACCTGCGCGGTGTACCGCGCCACATCCACGCGGGCACTGTCCACGCTGGTCTGCGCCTGCTTGACGGCCAGCTCCGATGCGGTGCCAAGCTCCTGGCTGCGCCGGGTGATGTCGTAGGTGCCGCGCTGCGCGGCCAGCGTCTGCTGGGCCAGCTTGTACAACGCTGCGTCGCTGCTCCAGGACAGGTAGGCGGTGGCCACTTCCGAAATCAGCGTGACCTGCGCGGCGCGACGCGCCTCGCTGGTGCCCAGGTAGCTTTGTAGCGCCTGGTCGCGCAGACTGCGCACGCGGCCGAACAAGTCGAGCTCGTAGCTGGCGGCACCCACGCCCACGCTGTACTGGTGCGAGATGGTGGCGGATGAGCCGCCGGACGCAGTGCCGGCATATGAGGCCGGCGTGCGTGAGGCCGAGCCGTCGGCCGTGGCGTTGATCGTCGGGAACAACGCTGCACGGTTCACCTGGTACTGCGCCCGCGCCTTCTCCACGTTGAGCAGACTCACGCGCAGGTCGCGGTTGTTGTCGAGCGCCAGCGCAATCAGCCGGCGCAGCGTGGCATCGGTGAAGGCGTCGCGCCACGGCAGGTCGGCCGATACGGCGACGGCCGTCCGGTCATCCGTCGCGCCCGCGGCATCGGCGCCCTTGCCGTACGACTCGCCTGCCGGCCACGTGGCCGGCGTGGCGGTGTCGGGCCGCTGGTAGGCGGGTGCCAGCGTGCCGCACCCGGCCAACACCGTGGCGCAGGCCAGCGCCAGCGCTGCGAGAGAAGGGCGATGCATCATGTCGGCTCCTGGGTATCGGTATCGGCATCGGTATCGGGCGCGAGGCGCGGCCACCGTGCGGCGCGACGCGCCATCACGTCGGTGATCGTGTGGAAGAACAGGGGCGCGTAGAAGATGCCCAGCAGCGTGGCGGCCAGCATGCCGCCGGCCACGCCGGTACCCAGCGCGTTCTGGCTGCCCGCGCCGGCGCCGGTGCTCACCGCCAGCGGCAGCACGCCAAGGATGAAGGCGAACGACGTCATCAGGATGGGGCGCAGCCGCATGCGCACGGCCTGCAGCGTGGCCCGCGTCAGCTCCATGCCCTCGCCGTGGAGCTGCTTCGCGAACTCCACGATCAGAATGGCATTCTTGGCCGAGAGCCCGATCGTGGTCAGCAGGCCCACCTGGAAGTAGATGTCGTTGTCGAGCCCGCGCAGCGTGGCTGCCACCAGCGCGCCCAGCATGCCCAGCGGCACGACGAGCATCACCGAGAACGGTATCGACCAGCTCTCGTAGAGCGCGGCCAGGCACAGGAACACGAACAGCACCGAGAGCGCATACAGCGCAGGCGCCTGCGAGCCGGACATGCGCTCCTGGTCCGACAGCCCGGTCCACTCGTGGCCGATGCCATCGGGCAGCGTGGCCAGGATGCGTTCGATGGCGGCCATGGCCTCGCCCGAGCTCTTGCCCGGCGCGGCCTCGCCGACGATCTCCACCGACGACACGCCGTTGTAGCGCTCCAGGCGCGGCGGCCCCTGCGTCCACGATGCCGTGGCGAACGACGAGAACGGCACCATGTCGCCATCGGCATTGCGCACGTACCAGTGATCGAGGTCCTCGGTCATCATCCGGCTCGATGCCACGCCCTGCACATAGACCTTCTTGACCCGGCCCTGGTGCAGGAAATCGTTCACGTAGGCGCCGCCCCACGCCGTGGAGAGCACGTCGTTGATGTCGGCCACGGTCACGCCCAGCGCGCCGGCCTTGGCATGGTCGATATGCAGGCTGACCTGCGGCGTGTCGTCCTGGCCATTGGGACGCACTGCCATCAACGCCGAGTCTTTTGCGGCGGCCGCGAGCAGCGTGTCGCGCGCGGCCATCAGCTTGTCGTGGCCCAGGCCGCCGGTGTCCTTTAGCTGCAGGTCGAAGCCGGTGGAATTGCCCATGCCCATCACGGCGGGGGGGACCATCGGGAACACATTGGCTTCGCGGATCTTTGCGAACGCCATGCGGGCGCGCCCGGCCAGTGCGGCGGCACGCAGCGATGCCCGGTTGCGCACACTCCAGTCCTTGAGTTGCACAAACACCATCGCATTGTTCTGACCGTTGCCGCCAAAGCTGAAGCCCACCACCGCAAACGCCGAGTCGACCGCGTCCTTCTCCTGCGTCAGGTAGTACTGCTCCACCTGCCGGATCACTTCGAGCGTGCGCGCCTGCGTGGCGCCGGCCGGCAGTTGCACCTGCGTCATGATGATGCCCTGGTCCTCCTCGGGCAGGAACGATCCGGGCAGGCGGGCCAGCAGCAGCGCCATCACGACTCCAAGCGCCACATAGAGTGCCAGGTAGCGGCGCCGCCGGCCGAGCATGCCGCGCACCGCGCCTTCATAGCGCGTGGCGCCGCGGTCGAAGGTGCGGTTGAACCAGCCCAGCAGCCCGCGCGACGCCGGCGCACCACCGGGTGCAAGCTGCGGGTGTGGCTTCAGCAGCGCCGCGCAGAGCGCCGGCGTCAGCACCATCGCCACCACCACCGACAACGCCATGGCCGACACGATGGTCACCGAGAACTGCCGGTAGATCACGCCGGTGGAGCCACCGAAGAACGCCATCGGCACGAATACCGCCGACAGCACCAGTGCAATGCCGATCAACGCGCCGGTGATCTGCGACATCGACTTGCGCGTGGCTTCGCGCGGCGACAACCCCTCCTCGCTCATCACGCGCTCGACGTTCTCGACCACCACGATGGCGTCGTCCACCAGCAGCCCGATGGCCAGCACCACGCCGAACATCGTCAGCGTGTTGATCGAGAAGCCCAGCGCCGCGAGCACGCCGAACGTGCCCAGCAGCACCACGGGCACGGCAATCGTCGGGATCAGCGTGGCGCGGAAGTTCTGCAGGAACACGTACATCACCAGGAACACCAGCACCACGGCTTCCAGCAGCGTCTTCACCACCTCCTGGATGGACAGCGTGACGAACGGCGTGGTGTCGTACGGATACACGGCCTTCACGCCGGCCGGCAACGAGGCCGACAGCTCCGCCACCTTGGCCTTCACGGCCTGCGCGGTGCTCAGCGCATTGGCGCCGGTGGCCAGCTTGATGCCCAGACCCGTGGCGGGCTTGCCGTTGTAGCGCGAGGTGGAGTCGTAGCTCTCGCTGCCGATTTCCACCTTGGCCACGTCGCGCAGCCGCACGGTGGCACCATCGGTAGTGGTCTTGAGCAGGATTGCCTCGAACTCCGCGGGCGTCTGCAGGCGGCTCTGCGCCGTGACCGTGGCGTTGAGTTGCTGCCCCGCGACCGCTGGCGCACCGCCAATCTGGCCGGCGGACACCTGCGTGTTCTGCGCCTCGATCGCGGTCTTGATGTCTGCGGGTACGAGTTTGTAGCTGCGCAGGCGGTCGGGGTCCAGCCAGATGCGCATGGCGTACTGCGCGCCGAAGACCTGGACGTCGCCCACGCCGTCCACGCGGCTGATGGGATCCTGGATGGTCGACACTGCGTAGTTCGACAGGTCGGCCTGGCTCATCTTGCCGTCCTCGGAGACGAAGCCGACGATCAGCAGGAAGCTGGTGGACGACTTGGTCACCGACACGCCAAGCTGCTGCACCGTGGTGGGTAGCAGCGACGTGGCGAGCTGCAGCTTGTTCTGCACCTGCACCTGCGCGATATCGGGGTCAGTGCCGGCGTTGAACGTCAGCCGGATCGACGCATTGCCCGACGAGTCGCTCGACGACGACATGTAGCGCAGGTTGTCGATGCCTTTCATCTTCTGCTCGATGACCTGCGTGACGCTGTCCTCGATGGTCTTGGCCGAGGCACCGGGATAGGTGGCCGAGATGCTGACCGAAGGCAGGGCGATCTCGGGATACTGGGCCACCGGCAGCGTGCGGATGGCCAATGCACCCGCCAGCATGATGACGATGGCAATGACCCACGCGAAAATGGGGCGGTCGATGAAGAAGCGCGACATCGTTACTCGGCCCTCCCTGCCTCACCGGGCTGCGCATGGCTGGCCACCACCGGCGCCGCCGGCGTGACATTGGCAACGACCGGCGTCACCGCCATGCCGTCGCGCACCTTCTGCAGGCCATCCACCACCACGCGGTCTCCCGCGCTGATGCCCGAGGCCACCACCCAGTTGCCGCCCGTGCTGCGCGAGGTGCTGACCTGCCGCACATGGATGCGGTTGTCGCGGTCCAGCACCATCACCGTGGGGTTGCCCTTGCCGTCGCGGCTCACGCCCTTCTGCGGCACCAGCAGCGCCTTGTCGTCCACGCCTTCCTGCAACACCGCGCGCACGTACATGCCCGGCAGCAACTGATGCCCGGGATTGGCGAAGGTGGCGCGCAGGGTCACCGCGCCGGTGGTCTGTTCCACCGAGACGTCGGTGAACTGCAGGCGGCCCGACTGCGCGTAGGTGCTGCCATCCTCCAGCACCAGCTTCACGTCCGCCGCGCCGTGCTGCAGCGTGCCTTCGGCCAACCGGCGACGCAGCCGCAGCAGTTCGGCGCTGGACTGCACCATGTCCACATAGACCGTATCGAGCTGCTGCACCGTGGCCAGCGCCGTGGTCTGGCTGGCCGTCACCAGCGCGCCGGCCGTGACGCTCGACCTGCCGATGCGCCCCGTGATTGGCGACGTCACCCGCGTGCGTTGCAGGTCGATGCGCGCGCTCCGCAGCGCGGCTTCGTTCGAGATGACCTCGGCCTCGTAAGCGTCGAGCGACGCCTTGGCGTCGTCATAGTCCTGCTGGCTCACGCCCTTGATGTCGAGCAGCGCCTTGTAGCGCTGCGCCTTGAGCTTCGCCGTGGCCAGCGAGGCCCGCGACTTGGCCACCGCGCCACGCGCGTTGTCATAGGCGGCCTGGTAGGAGGCCGCGTCGATCTGGTACAGCACGTCGCCGGTCTTGACCTCGCTTCCCTCGGCAAACAGCCGCTTCTGCACAATGCCGCCCACCTGCGGGCGCACTTCCGCTACCAGCGAAGCCGAGACGCGGCCCGGCAGCTCGGTCGTCAGCGTGGTGCTGGCCGGCTGGATGGTGACCACCCCAACTTCGGGCGCGGCGGCAGCGGGCGCCGCGCCTTCGTTGCCGTGGCAGCCGGCCAGCATTGCAATACCGGCCAGCGCCACGGCCAGCGGCGGCATGCGTTGGATACGAGTTGTCATGCGTTCCTTTCCTGAAGCTCGGCGCGGCCGCCAAATGTGATGCAAGGGCAATGCGGACGCCGCGTGATTGGCATGCGGCCATTGTCGCGAGCGGCCCCACGCGCAGGGGTAAGCATCCGCAAAGGAATTCGTAAAGAAGCTGTAAAGCCGCCGTTTCGGCGCCAGCGCGGCGGCCGGAATGGCCGATAATGCGGCAACGGAAAACGGGGACAACGTGGAAATCCTGCTGATCGACGACGACGCGGAGCTGTGCGAGATGCTGGCGGAGTACCTGGCGGGCGAAGGGTTCGCCGTGACGGCCTGCGCCAATGGCGACGCCGGTGCGGATTTGGCCGTCTCGGGCCGCTTCGTGGCGGTGGTGCTCGACATCATGCTGCCGCGCGTGAGCGGCATCGACGTGCTGCGCGAGATCCGCACCCGCAGCACCGTGCCAGTCATCATGCTGACCGCCAAGGGCAGCGATATCGACCGCGTGATCGGCCTGGAGCTGGGCGCCGACGATTACGTGCCCAAGCCCTGCTACCCACGCGAACTGGTGGCGCGCCTGCGCGCCGTGCTGCGCCGCACGCAGGGCGGCGTGCCCGCCGAGCGCAGCGACGAACTGACCGCCGGATCGATCACCATCGCCCCGTCGCAGCGCGTGGCCCGGGTGGGCGGCCATCCACTGGACCTGACCGTGACCGAATTCAACCTGCTCGAATACCTGGTGCGCCATGCCGACCGCGCGGTGTCGAAGGACGACCTGTCGCTGCAGGTGCTGGGCCGCCCGCGCATGCAGTACGACCGCAGCCTCGACGTGCACGTGGGCAACCTGCGGCAGAAGCTGACGGCCGCCGGCGCGCCGGAATCGATGATCGCGACGGTCTGGGGCTTCGGCTACCGGCTCGACGCCCCCCAGGCGGACTGAGCGATGCCAGCCACACCCCACCCGCCCGCCCCTGCGAGCGCCTCCACCACGCCCGCCACCCGCCAGGCATGGCTGCCCTGGCTGCCCGTGGGCGGCCTGTTCTGGAAGATCATGGCCGGCTTCTGCCTGACCGTGACGGCGGTGTCGATCGGCATCTGGATGTGGTTCTCGCTGCTGCGCAACGATGCCCCGCACGTGCAGACCATTCACGCGGTGCAACAGGCCGCCGCGCGCAACACGCTGGGCGCGGCCCGCGTGTTGATGGAAACGGGCGGGCAGCCGGCCATCGAGCGTTTGCAGCGCGAGCTGGGCGACCAGGGCACGCTGACATGGTCGCGCGTGTCCACCACCTCCGATCCGCTAGCCGAGGACATCGTCTGGAGTCCGGACGGCCAGCCCTGGCAGATTGCCTACACCCCGCCCGACGTGCTGAGCCGCCTGCCGCCCGATACCGGTCCGCCCGCCCCGGTGATCGTGCTCTACGTGCTGTTCGGCCTGCTCTACAGCATTGCGCTGGCCTGGTACCTCACCGCCCCGCTGCAGCGCCTGCGGCGCGCGTTCGACCGCTTCGGCGCAGGCGATCTTGCCGTGCGCACGGCGGCGGGCGTGCAGGGCCGCCACGACGAGATCGCCGAGCTGTCGCGCGACTTCGACGCAATGGCCGCGCGCATCGCCCAATTGATGGAGGGCCGCGAACGGCTGTTGCACGATGTGTCGCACGAACTGCGCTCGCCGCTGGCGCGCCTGCACGTGGCGGCGGGGCTGGCGCGGCAGGATCCGTCCCGCATCGGGCAATCGCTGAACCGCATCGAACGCGAGGCCGCGCGGCTCAATGAACTGGTGTCGGGGCTGCTGACGCTGTCGCGCATCGAGTACGGCAGCCAGGCGCCGGCCGACCACTTCGACCTGCGCGCGCTGTGCGAGGACGTGGCCGCCGATGCCGGCTTCGAAGGCTCGCACCGGGGCGTGCGGATCCGCTTCGATGCGGCCGCCGGTGGCACCCAGGCCACCACGCACGGCGAGGCACCGATGCACGGCAACCTGGAACTGATACGGCGCGCCGTGGAGAACGTGGTGCGCAACGCGCTGCACGTCTCCACGGCGGGGCAGGAAGTGGTGGTCAGCTTCGACCATGACGCGGCGCGGCAGCGCTACCGCATCCGCGTGGCTGACCAGGGGCCCGGCGTGCCGCCCGAGCTGTTGCAGACCATGTTCGAACCGTTCGTGCAGGCCAAGGCCAACCAGGGCGGTTTCGGACTTGGCCTATCCATCGCCCAGCGTGCCATTGCCGCGCACGGCGGCACCGCCACCGCCGCCAACCGCCCCCAAGGCGGGCTCGAAGTCAGCATCGTGCTGCCGGCGGACCGCGCCGCCGGCCTCTCCACTGCCTGAGCGCTGTGCCGGCGCGGCCGCGACGGTCGCGCCTGGCTCGGAAATGTCCGAGCCCGATGACATTGGCGGGCATTTCGTAGTTCGCTGAAATCTCTCGCAATCGGCAACTGGTGATTGACCGGCGCCATGCGAATGGCTTACGTTTGCGCCCGTTGTTGAAGAATCCAAGCCGTGCGGGCCGGGCCGCGATGCCACCAGAAGGCATCGGCCCGTCCCGCAGCCAGCCATCGCCTCCGCGCGACCAGCAAGCCCTCCGCGTCGCCTTCTACTCCGCCCCCCTTCGACCACGCCCCGAGCGCCCGTCATGCGACCGGCGCAGCGGATGCCCGCGTCCGTGCCGCATCCGTCCGATTGTTGTCGTCAACGCTGGAGTCAGTTGTGCAGCAGAAAATCCTTTCGTCATCGATTCGTGTACTGGTGTCCGGCGCCGCCAGTACCGGCACCGCCCTTACGCTATCGGCCCTGCCGCACCTGGCGCACGCGCAGGCCGTGACCGAGCTGCCGCCGGTTACCGTGACGGGCAAGCACCCCGGCAACACCAACGAGGCCGGCACCGGTATCGCGCGGTTGCCCGACACGGTGAAGGAAACGCCCAAGACCATCTTCGTGATTCCGCGCGAGATCCTCGAGCAGCAACACGTGGCGTCGCTGGAGCAGGCGCTGAAGAACGTGCCCGGCATCACGATCTCTTCAGGCGAGGGCAACGGCGGCCAGAACGGCGACCAGTTCCGCATGCGTGGGCTGTCCGCCAAGGGCGACATCTACCTGGACGGCCTGCGCGACTTTGGCGCCTACAAGCGCGACAGCTTCAACACCGAAAGCGTGGAGGTCATCAAGGGGCCGTCCGGCGAGAGCTTCGGCGTGGGCAACATCGGCGGCCTGATCAACCAGACCAGCAAGCGCGCCGGCATGGAAAACCGTACCAGCCTCGACCAGAGCTTTGGGTCGGGCGCCACCTACCGCACGCTGTTCGACGGCACCTACGCGCTGACGAGTACCAGCGCCGTGCGCATCAATGGCATGTTCCAGGAAGGCCGCGTGGCCGACCGGGACCACGTGGACGACGACCGGCGCGGCCTGGCCATCGACTTCGGCATGGGCCTGGGCACGCCCACCGCATGGCACCTGAACTATGCCTACCTGCATCGCAGCGGCCCGCCCGACTTTGGCCAGCCGATGGCGCAGGACACCGACGGCGTGTACCGGCCGATTGGCGAATACGACGTGCCGGGGCTGTCGCGCACCACGTCCTACGTGCGCAATACCGACCGCGACTTCAGCGACGCCCACGTGGTGACCTCGGGCTTCCAGACCCGACTCGGCAACGGCATCACGCTCAACAACGACACGCGCTTCAGCTACTTCCAGCGCGACTTCTCCGGCACCAATCCGGAGGGGGTGAACCAGAAGACGCTGCAGACGCTGCTGACCGGCGGCAACGCCCCGCTGCGCTACGGCGCGCGGGGCGGCATGACGTATCTGCAGCGCGGCTGGGGCGTGCAGAACGTGCTGACCGCCAAGGGCGACTTCCGTACCGGGCCGGTGCGTCATCGCGCCATGGGGGGCCTGGACATGAGCTACCAGCGCGATCACCGCGACATTGGCATCTGGACCGGCCGCCTGAACAACCAGACCGTCGTCTATCCCGCCTTCGATGCCAGCCAGAACGCCTCGGTCCGCTACGGCGGCGTCACGCGCGATGCCAATGCCATCGACATTGGCGTGTTCGCCAGCGACCGCGTCTGGTTTACCGAGCAGATCTCGCTGCTCGGCAGCCTGCGCTGGGACTATTTCCGCAGCGAGTACGCCACCAACGCCTCGGCGGTGGGCGGCGTGGCCGACGCGAAGAAGCTGAGCCCCGCGCTCAGCGCCATCTGGGAGCCGAACCGGAACGCCATGTTCTACGCGGGGTTCTCGCGCACCTACCGGCCGGTGGGCACCGATATCGCGGTGGCCGTGGGCGGCGTGCAGACCGAGGTGCCCAAGGATGGCGCGGGCAATGAACCCGAGCGCGCCGACACGGTGGAACTGGGCGCCAAGCTCGACCTCCTCGACAAGCGCCTGGGCGTGACCGGCGCGATCTTCCAGACGAAGAAGACCAATGCCTACACGGTGGATCCGGCCACGGGCGAGGTGGTCAACGGATTCTCCGAGAACGGCGAAGGGCGGCGCATCCGCGGCGTGGAGACGGGCCTGACCGGGCGCCTCACGGCCAACTGGCAGGCCAACCTGGCCTATGCCTACCTGGACGGCGAAGTCACGTCGGCCTCCAACCCGACGCTGGTCGGCAACGTGGCGCCCGGCGTGCCCCATCACAACGTCACGCTGTGGACGGCCTATGACATCCCGGACTCGGTGCTGCGGCTGCCGGGCCGCCTCACCATCGGCGGCGGGCTGCAGTATGCGTCCGGCTGGTGGGCCAACTCCGCCAACACGGGCCGCGTGCCGGACACGCTCTCGATCGATGCCATGGTGGCCTGGCAGGTCGGCCGCTTCCGGGCCTCGCTCAATGGCTACAACCTCACCAACCGCATGAACTACCAGTCGGCCTTCAATGCGTCGCGCGCCACGCCGGCGTCGGGCCGCACCGTGCTGCTGAACGTGGGCTTCACGCTCTGATGAACCGGGCGGCGCTGGCGCACGATGCCGGCGCCGCCGCCCTTCCCTTCCACTCCAAACCCCTGAGGTTTCCATCATGCTGATCCGCATTCCCGCCGTACTGACACGCGACGAAGTCCGGGATATCAGGAAGCGCCTGGAAGCGGCGCCATGGATCGACGGCATCGCCACGGCCGGCGACCTTGCCGCGCGCAGCAAGCACAACATGCAGGTGCCCGTGGACAGCCCCGAGGCCATGGCCCTTGGCGACCGCATCCTGCAGGCGCTGGGACGCTGCCCGGCCTACCATTCCGCGGCGCTGCCGCTGCGCGTGCTGCCGCCGATGTTCAACCGCTACGAGCCGGGCATGACATTCGGCACGCACGTGGACAACGCCATCCGCACCATGCCCGGCACCAACGGCTTGCGCATGCGGGCCGACGTGTCGAGCACGCTGTTCCTGTCCGACCCCGAGGAATACGAAGGCGGAGAACTGATCATCGACGACCAGTTCGGCACGCACTCGGTGAAGCTGCCGGCCGGGCACATGGTGGTGTATCCTGCCTCGTCGCTGCATCACGTCACGCCGGTGACGGAAGGCTGCCGCTGGGCCTCGTTCTTCTGGGCCCAGTCGATGGTCAAGGACGACAGCATGCGCACCATGCTGTACGAACTCGATCTCGCCATCCTCGACGTGCGCATGCGGCTGGGCGACAACTACGAAGCCGTGCTGTCGCTGGTCAACCACTATCACAACCTGCTGCGCCGCTGGGCCGAGCTTTGACGATGATTCCCGCCGATACGGTTTCACTGCGCGACTACGAGCGCCGCTTCCACGAACGGGTTACGCCCGCCATCGCCGCCTACATCGCGGGCTACGGGGCCGACGGCATCACCCAGCGCGACAACCAGGCCGCGTTCGAACGCATCCGCCTGATGCCGCGCGCGCTGGTGGACATGTCGCAGGCCTCGGCGCGCTCCGAACTGTTCGGCATGCCGCTCGACTACCCGATCCTGATCGCCCCCACCGCGTACCACAAGCTCGTGCATGGCGACGGCGAGCTGGCCACGGTGCACGCGGCCTCGCTGACGCGCACCTGGATGACGGTCAGCACGCAGTCCAGCGTGACGATGGAAGACGTGGCGCGCCAGAGCACCACCACGCTGTGGTTCCAGCTCTACCTGCAGCCGCGCCGCGACGACACGCTTCGCCTGGTGCGGCGGGCCGAGGACTCGGGCTACAGCGCCCTTGTGCTGACCATCGACGCCGCGGTCAACGGCATCCGCAACGTGGAGCAGCGCGCCGGCTTTCAGTTGCCCGAGGGCGTCAGCGCCGTGAACCTGGCGGGCTTTCCGCCGCCCGAGACGCACGACGGCACCCACGGCAGCCCGGTCTTTCGCGGCATGCTGCGCCATGCGCCCACCTGGCAGGACGTGGCGTGGCTGTGCAGCCAGACCCGGCTGCCCGTGCTGGTCAAGGGCGTGCTGAACCCGGCCGATGTGCGTCCCGCGCTGCAAGCAGGCGTATCCGGCATCATCGTGTCGAACCATGGCGGCCGCACGCTGGACACGGTGCCGGCCACGATCGATGCCCTGCCGGCCGTGGTGCAGGCCGCTCACGGCCAGGTGCCGGTGCTGCTAGATGGCGGCATCCGGCGCGGCACCGACATCGCCAAGGCCATTGCACTGGGCGCCAAGGCCGTGCTGGTTGGGCAGCCGATCCTGCACGCGCTGGCCGTCGGCGGCATGCCCGGCGTGGCCCATATGCTGACCATGCTGCAGGCCGAGCTGGAAGTGGCCATGGCGCTGCTGGGCTGCCCACGGCTGGCGGCACTGGACCGCCACGCGTTGTTTCAAGGCTAGGCGCCCGCCATGCCGACCCAGAGCGGCGCGCTGCGCCCCCGCAAGACGCCCCGCCAGGCACGCGCCGGCGAAACCGTGACCGCCATCGTCGAGGCGGCGGCGCAGGTGCTGGAAGCGGGCGGCGTGGCTGGCTTCAACACCAATGCGGTGGCGGCACGCGCCGGCGTCAGCATCGGCTCGCTCTACCAGTATTTTCCGAACAAGGATGCGTTGACGGTGGCGCTGATGGCGCGCGAGTCGGCGCGTTTTCGCGAGGACATGGCGGCGGCGCTCGTCGCACCGGACGCCACCGCCGCGCTGGAATGCCTGATCGCCGCCTGCGTGCGGCAACAGTTGCAGCGCCCGGTGCTGGCACTGCTGCTGGACGAGGCGGAAGATCGTCCGGCACTGCGCGGCGAGGTGGGCTCGGCGGAACTGGAGCGTCTGTTCGCGGCCATCGTCGCGCGGGCCCTGCCAGACCGCGCCGAGGCCGACGTGGCCACGGCCACCGCCGACCTGTTCGCCATCATCCGGGGCTTGGTGGACGCCGCCGGCGCGCGCGGCGAGCGCGATGCCGGCAGCCTGGAACGCCGCCTGCGTGCCGCCGTTTTCGGCTATCTGGACCACACCGCGCCGCGCCAAATGTGAGCAACGGCGGCGCGCCCGTGGCGTGGCGCCCACCGCGCCGAGCGCCGGATCGACGGCCTGGCGCGGCTTGCACGCCCATACGCGCCCCATACGCGTCCCCTACGCGCCCCCTACGCACCCATACGCGGCGGGATGGACAATGCGAGTTGTCCACCCCGGCCGCGCTCCCTATTCTGAAGTCCTCCGGCGGCCATGGCATGGGGCCTGCGCCGCACGCACGAGAGACCGACGATGACCGAAACAATCCAACGCATGAAGCTCAACCACCTGAGCTTTCCTTCCGCAGACCCTGCCGCCACGGCGCGCTTCTTCGAACGCCATCTGGGCTTCACCATCGCAGGCAGCTGGGACCAATCCTTCATCCTGAAGCGGCCCGGCTTCGACGTGGTGATCGACCATGTGGGCGACCACATTCCCGCCTGGCCGCGCAATTTCCACGCCGGCTTCGAACTGCCGAGCCTGGAAGACGTGCGCGCGCTGCATGCGCGCTTCGAAGCCGACGGGGTGGAAATGGAGACGGCTGTCTTCAACAATGGCCGGGGCTCGCGCTTCTTCTGCCGCGCACCGGGCGGCGTGATGTTCGAGCTGAACACGCGCGCCGATGCCGCACCCGAGTACCAGGGCACGTTCGACGACTAAGCCCGGGCCCGCCTTCAGTTTCAGGGGGACCCGTCCGATAAACATACCGGGCAGGTGTCCCCCCCGAAACAAGCTGAACGGAGCCAGTTGTGAGCATTGACAGCATCATGTCGAAACAGGTTGCCACCGTGGTCTTTGACGACACGCTGGCCACCGTCAAGGAGATCTTTGACGCAGCCAGGTTCCACCACCTGCTGGTGGTGGAAGACGGCCGCCTGCATGGCGTGGTGTCTGATCGCGATCTGCTGCGCGCCGTCAGCCCGTTTATCGGCAGCACCGTGGAGTCTGCCCGCGACCTCAACACGATGAATCGGCGCGTGCACCAGATCATGTCGCGCCAGCCCGTCACGCTGGGGCCGGAGGCGTCCATCGCCGATGCCATCGACGTGTTCATGGCGCACAGCGTGTCGTGCATTCCCATCGTCGATGCGCAGTTCCGGCCGGTGGGAATTGTGAGCTGGCGCGACATCCTGCGCGCCGTGCGGGCCGACCTCGCGCCGCCCGCCGAAACCGAAGCCAGCGCCCCGGGCGCCGCCTGACCGGCCCCATGACGGGGCAGATCCCCGTCGCCCGCTTCAGGGGCCCTGAAGCGGCAGCACCACCGTCAGCACGGTGTTGCCCGGCGCCGAGGTTGCGCCAATCGTTCCACCATGCAGTTCGACGATCGAGCGGCAGATGGCCAGCCCGATGCCCATGCCGTCGTCCTTGGTGCTGAAGAACGGATCGAACACCCGGCTCAGCGCATCGGGCGCGATGCCGCATCCGTTGTCGATGACCTCGACGATCGCGGTCGCACAGGGGCCGGGCCGCAGACGCAGCAGCACCGTGGCCTGCCCGGGCGGCAGTTCGCGCCGCGCCTCCACCGCGTTGAGCAGCAGGTTGAGCACCACCTGCTGGATCTGCACCCGATCGCCATGCAGCGGCGGCAACGCCGCGTCGAGATCGAGTTGCAGGTTCACGCCCGCCACGTGGATCGTGCATTCGGCCAGCGGCAGTACATCGCGCAGCGCCTGGCCCAGCGCAAACGGCCGCACCACCACCGGGTCGCGGCGCATCAGCGCGCGCAGGCTGCGGATCACCTGCTCGGCCCGTTCGGATTGTTCCTGGATACGCTGGATGGCCTCCGACACCTCGTCGGTGGCCGCGGCGTCACGGTTCAGCCAGCGCTGGATGGCGCCGGCCTCGATGCGGATGGCGGTCAGCGGCTGCCGGATCTCATGCGCGATCGACGCGGACAGCGTGCCCAGCGTGGCCATGCGCGCCAGATGCACCATCTGCTCCTGCAGGCATTGCGCCACGGCGGCATCGCTGCGGCAGTGGCTGGCGTCGGTGCCGGGCGCATGACGGTCTTCGAGAATGCGGCGCTCGATCGCCAGCGCCGTCTCACGGACCAGCCGGATGGCGTCTTGCTGGAATGCCATCCCCGTGGGCGGGGCGCCATGCGAAGTCACAGCCGAAATCTCCTGTGGGCGGGATGAGGCACCGACCGCCCCAGTACCACGCGTACGCGGCGCTGCACGCGCGGCGGCAGTCCACCGCAATGTACGCCGCGCCCGGATTCCTGCCTTGTGCGATTGTGCTGGCCGTTGTCTGGAATTGCGCAAAACTGGCGCGCGCGAGTCAGCCGGCCGCGCGGCGGCGCCACACCCCCGGCGCCACGCCCATGTGGCGCGAGAAAGCGCGCGTGAAATGGCTCTGGTCGGCAAACCCGCAAGCCACCGCCACGTCGGCCAGCGGCAAGGCCGCATCGCGCAGCAGCGCGCACGCCCGTTCCAGGCGCTGCGCCATCAGCCATTGGTAGGGCGTCTGCCCCGTGGTATCGCGGAACGCCCGCGTGAAATGACTGCGCGACAACTGGCACGCATCGGCAATGTCGGCAATCGACAGGTCGCCGTCCAGCTTGGCCACCAGCAGCTCCTTGGCGCGGGCCTCGCAGCGCGCCGAGAGCAGTCGGCTGGCGCGGTTCGACGCCACCGGCGCGTCGCCGTACTGGCTCACGAGGTGCGCACCGATGGTCAGGCTCAACTGGTCGACGAACAGCCGGGACACCTGTTCGGGGTGGCGCAGCGCGGGCGCCAGCGCCTGTGCCAGATGCGCGAGCACGGGGTCTGGCGCGCCGGTGGTCTCGCGTAGCGCACGCAGCCGCGTGCGGCCCATCTCGCCGCTGGTGCGCTCGATCAGGCTGCGCGGCACTTCCATCAGAATGAAATCGAAACTGGTGTGGTAGTCGGCCTTGTAGTCTTCGGCCAGGTCGCGCACGTAGACATCGCCGACCGCGAATTCGAGGCTGCGCGCCTGGCTGCCACGGAGGATGCGCCGGCGGTGCCCGGCCCGCAGCGCAATGCCGGCCACGAAGCCGCGCTCGGCGGCCGCCATCGCGATCTGGCCCGACGCCTGCCGCGAACTCTTGCGGTGGAACTGGATGCTGCCGCTGGTCAGCGATTGGTCGGCCTGGAGCTTGTCCGCCGAGCATCCGAACGCATCGACCGCGCCGGGCAAGGCCGGCTGGAAAGCAGGGATCGGGGAGGTCGGCATTGTTTCATCCTGATTGGATTGGACGATTGCCGCATCGGATGCGACGGGGGCCGGCGCAGAATAGCACGCTCTCCGAGGGCCGGGGGGCACAGGGCGTGGCGGTTCAAACTGCCAGCCTTGCGTCTTGACATGCTGGCCCTCTCCCCCAACCCCTCTCCCGCGCTGCGGGAGAGGGGAGAAAACATCGGGACACACACAACGAAGCTGTTGGTTGTATCCCGCCCGGCAGCATTCGATACGGTGCGACCTCTCCCCCAAGCCCCTCCCACAAGTGGGAGAGGGGAGCGGCGCCCCAATGCGGGGCACGGCTGCCGCACTAGTAGGGCTGTGCGGGCAGGCGCGGCGCGAACCGCTGGCGCTGGATCTCGCCGCCCTTGGCCACCAGGATCGTGGCTTCGGGGATTTCCTCCCACACGCCTTGCACGTCGATCAGCGGTTCGGACAGCACCAGGAACGCGTCGTCGCCGGCGGCGATGATGCGCGGGTCTTCCGGATACAGGGCCCGCAGCTGCCGGAACGACGTGCTGTGGAACAGCGACCGCGACGCCCCCTCGCTGGAGTAGCGCACCGAGACGATCTGCTGGCCGTCGGTCACGCAGACGGTCATGTTCAGCGGGTGCTCCACGTCGTGGCGGTGGCCCACGCTCTCGATCAGCCCCGCCATCTGCTCCAGCGCGCCCGCCGGATCGCGCTCCAGCCCGAACGTCAGCGCCAGGAAGAACATCACCTCGGAATCGGTGGAGCCCTCGATCCAGCGGAACAGATGCGGCGCCACGGCCATCATCAGGTCGCGCCGCACCAGCGGGAAATCGCGGATCAGCCCGTTGTGCACGAACAGCCAGCGGCCAAAGCGGAACGGATGACAATTGGTTTCCTGCGTCGGCGTGCCGGTGGCCGCACGTATGTGGGCGACGAACATCGGGGCCCTGACCGCGCGGGCCGCCTCGCGCAGGTTGGTGTCGCTCCACGCCGGATGCAGGCAGCGATAGCGGAACGGCAACTCGGTATGCCGGCCGTACCAGCCCACGCCAAAGCCGTCGCCATTGGTGGTGGTATGGCCCAGGCGGGAATTCAGGCTCTGGTCGATCAGGGAATGTTCCGGCTGGAACAGCACGGCTTCCAACGGGACGGAACGGCCGGAATAGGCCAGCCAGCGGCACATGGGGGCGACTCCTCTAAACGGTTCTGCGTTTCAGGATAGCAGTTACACGCGTTTTGTGATGAGAGCGACGGATGGACGCGGCCGGCCCGGTGCGGTGCGGCGCGGCGCGGTGCGGTGCGCCATCGTGCGCTTGCCGCCAATTTCGGCGACTTCCCCCGATTGCCGCAATTGCCGGCGCCAGCGAATCCTCTAAGATTGCGGTCTTCGCACGCACCACCAATCGCACCACCAATCGCACCACCAATCGCACCGCCATGGCCCGCCTCAAGCTCGATCTGCCGATCGACCAGCTCTGCTACTCCACCCATCTGACCGTCCGCGTCACGGACATCAACGCCGCCAACCACCTGGCCAACGACTCGATGATCTCGATGATCTCCGAGGCACGGGCCCGCTTCCTCTATGAATATGGCGGCGGCGAACTGGTGGGCAACGCGCGGATCATCGTGACCGACCTGGCCACCATGTACTGCAGCGAGGCCCATGCCCGCGACCACCTGTTGTTCGAGGTGGGCGTGATGGATTTCAACAAGTACGGAGGCGACATCATCTTCCGCATCACCCGCCCGCAGGATGGCGTGCTGATCGCCATGGCGAAGTCGGGCTTCGTGTTCTTCGACTACGAAAGCAAGCGCGTGGTGCCGATGCCGGCCGACTTCGCGGCGCGCTTTCCGGACGTCAACCGGGTGGACTGACTTGCATATCGACGACGCCGAGCGCGCGGCGCTCTACCGCATCATGGCGCTGCGGCGCGACTGCCGGCACTTCACGCCCGGCCCCACGCTGCCCGATGCCCAACTGGAACGCCTGCTCCATGCCGCCCACCAGGCGCCCTCGGTGGGCCTGATGCAGCCGTGGCGCTTCATGCGCCTGAGCACCCCGGCGTGGCGCGCGCGCCTGGCGCCGCTGGTGGAAGCCGAACGGCAGGCCACGGCCCAGGCGCTGGGCGCGCGTGCGGCGGAATTCCTGCGGCTCAAGGTCGAGGGGCTGCGCGACTGTGCGGAACTGCTGGCGGTGATCCTTGCTCCCGACGACGGCACGGTCTTCGGCCGCCGCAGCATGCCCGCCGAGATGGCCTGGGCGTCGGCCGCCTGCGCGGTGCAGAACCTGTGGCTGGCGGCGCGTGCCGAAAACCTTGGCCTCGGGTGGGTTTCGATGTTCGATCCCCAGGCGCTGGCCCGCGAACTCGGCCTGCCCGACGGCGCCACGCCGTTCGGCCTGCTCTGCCTGGGCCCGGTGCCCGCCTTCTACGAGGCCCCGATGCTGGAGCAGGCAGGCTGGCGCCAGCGCCGCACGCTGCAGGACATCCTGTGGGACCCTTCGCTGCCGCTGGCGTCCGCCTAAGGGCTACGCCGCGCCGATACGCTACTTGCGCGCCGTTGCCGGCGGCGCCTCACTGGCCAGCAGCACGCAGATCGCTTCGAGTCGTGCCGCCAGTTCCTGCGGATCGGCCTCCGTCAGGGCGCGCATTTCCACCACCTGGCGCATCAGCTGGAACCCGGCGATGACCACCAGCAGCAGCGCGGCGCGCTGCTTTGCCTGAGCGCCGGGCAGCACGGCGGCCAGCGGGCCGGCGAAGCACCGCTCGAACTTGTCGCGCAGGATGGCCGTGGCCTTGGGGCTGCCGGCCGAGCGCAACATGATCAGGAACCCGTCCAGCGGCGTGGCATCGGGCGCGGTGCGCGCCACCAGCGCGTGGGCGAGATCCTGGCAGAGCGCGGCCAGGGCAGCCCGGTTGGCCATGACATCGGTCGTCACAATGCCGGGCGCGGACAGCACGGTGTCAACCACCTCCTCGAACAGCTGGTCTTTCGAACCGAAGTACCGGTTCACCAGCATCGCGGTCACCCCGGCCGCTTCGGCAATCTCCCGCACGCCTGCGTCATAGCCCGAAGCCGTGAACGCGCGCCGCGCGGCATCCAGGATCAGTTGGCGCGTGGCCGCGCCCTTCCTGCCCAACTCGGCCATAATTTATACACCCGTAGACTTTTTGGAACGAAAATTATACACTCGTAGAACTTTCACAAGCGGGATGGCAGCATGGATCTGAACATCAAGGGAAAACGGGCGCTGGTCACCGGTTCGACGTCCGGCATCGGCGAGTCCGTCGCCAGGCTGCTGGCAGCCGAAGGCGTCATCGTGGTCGTGCACGGCCGGTCGCGCGCGCGCGCCGAAGCCGTGGCTGCCGCGATCGTCGCCGCCGGCGGCGGCGCCGACATCGCGCTGGGCGATCTGTCGACCGATGCCGGCGCCGATGCGGTGACCGCGCAGGCGTTGGCGGGCGGTGCCGTCGACATCCTCGTCAACAACGCGGGCCGCTACGAGCACCTGGACTGGACCACCGCGCTGCCGGAGAAATGGAGCGAGACGTTCGAGGCCAACGTGCTGTCGTCGGTGAGGATGATCCAGCGGCTGGTGCCGGCGATGCGCCTGCGCGGCTGGGGACGCGTCGTGCAGGTCGGCGGCGGCCTGGCGGGCCAGCCGGACGCGGCGCTGCCCGACTACAACGCCTCGCTGGCTGCACGGCACAACCTCGCGGTGTCGCTGGCGCGCGATCTCCGCAATACGGGCGTGACGTCGAACATCGTGGCGCCGGGCGCGATTCTCGTGCCGGCAGTCAAGGCGCTGCTTGAACACGTGGCGCCACAGCGCGGCTGGGGCAACACCTGGGAACAGATCGAGGATGGCTGCGTGCGCGACATGGTGCCCAACGACGTGGGCCGCCTGGGCCGGCCCGAAGAAATCGCGGCGGCCGTGGCCTACCTGTGCAGCACCCATGCCGACTACGTGAGCGGCGCCACGATTCGCGTGGACGGCGGCACGATTCGTTCGGCATTCTGAAAGAAAGCCACGTCCCGAAGGACGTGGCTGGGTGACTGGCAGGCGGCGCCGATGCTTTCGGCAATGCATGGCGCGGCCTTGTCACATGGCTGACCGCCTTACCACTTCACGCGCACGCCGAGCTTGGCGCCGATCGCGTTGCTGTCGCCGAAGTCCTGCAGGCTGGAGCGCGCCAGCACTTCACCGTAGACCGTGTAGCGGTCGTCGTCCCAGTTCACCGAGGCACCGACGCCCAGGCCGGCCCACAGCGCCTGCTCCTTGCTGACCACGCTCAGGCCCGACACGCGCGACGCGCTGCCGTTCAGGAAGTCGTAGTACAGGTTCGTGATGCCGTACACGTGCGAGCGGCGCGTCTTGCCATTGGCCGCCACGGTCTTCGTTTCATGGTCCAGAGAAACGCCCAGCCGCGAGACCAGGCTGTTGCCGTTGTCACGCGACACTTCGGCGCCGTACTGGTCAGTGAACGTGTTGAAGCGCACCTGCGACCACGCCAGTTGCGCCTGCGGCGTGACCGACCAGTTGCCGCCCAGCGGCAGTTGGTGGCCCGCTTCCACGCTGGTGGCCACACCGCTGCCGCGATTGCCGTTGGCCAGCTTGGTGCCCAGCGTCGACGAGCGGATGTCGGTGTCGTACCACGTTACCGTGGCGCGCGCATCCACGTAGGCGCCATTGTTGCCGTACCACGTGGCCGTGGCGCCCAGGCCGTAGCCGGTGGTGCCCACCGCGCCGTTGCCGAACATCGAGTAGACGTTTGAGTTAGCAATGCCGTAGTGGAAGGTGGGCCCCACCACCAGCGTGCCGGACGGGTTTTCGACAACCGGCATGTCCACGCCACCTTCGAACTTCCACATGCGCACGTCGTGGCTGGCGCTGGTGGTGCTGGTGGACGGATCGATATGGGTGTTCGAACCTTCCACGCGCGCCCACGCGCCACGGCCCACGATGGGCTTGCCCGCTTCCTGCTCGGCCGGCACGGCGGCGTTGGGCGACCACGAGCGGTTGCCCACGCGCTGCTGCAGCGTGCCCAGTTCGTTGAAGCGTTGCAGCACGCTGGCGTAGGCTTCGTACAGCGGCACGGTCGGCGCGTAGAGCGGCGAGGAAGCCGCGGCCGATACGCCGCCCGAGCTTGACGTGGCATCGGTCAACGAGGAGCGCAGATACCAGTCGCCGTCGGCCGTCGCCACGCCGTTCTTCGCCAGCCGGTACGCATACGCGCCGGCCACCACGGCCTGCTGGCCCTGGAACGTGTAGTCGCCAGCCAGCGTGAACGTGGCATTGGACGCGCCCTGCACGTCGATGATCTTGATGCCTTCGACGGTTGGCGCGCCTTTGCCACCGACGTTGGTCACGCGCACCACGCCCGTACCCGAGGTGTCGCCGGTCACCACCAGCCGGCTGGTGGAGGCGCTGTCATCGCCCAGCACCGTGCTGACACGCACGGCACCGCCATTGCCGATGTAGTTGCCGGCGATGGTCAGCGCGCCCCAGCCCGCGCTGTTGCCCGCCGCCACCGTGCCGCTGTTGGCGACGTTGCCGAAGATCGTGCCGGTGCCCGCCAGCGTGCCCGCGGCGGCCACGGTCACCGGGCTGGTGATCGAGCCGTCGATGGCCAGCGTGCCGAGGTTGACGGCGGTCGGGCCCGTGTAGGTGCTCGCGGCGCTCAGCGTGGTGGTGCCGCTACCGTTTTGCGTCAGGCCGCCGGCGCCCGAGACCACGCCGCCATAGGTGTAGGCATCGGAACGGTTAAAGGCGAGCGTGGCGCCCGTGTTCACGGTCACGTCGCCGGCCAGGCTGCCGCTGGTGCCACCGTTGCCGATCTGCAGCGTGCCCTGGTCCACCGTCCACGGGGCAGCAACCGTGCCGGCGCCGATCAGCGCCCAGGTGCTGGTGCCGGTCTTGGTGAAGGTGTCGAAATAGCGGTACTGGGCCGCGTCGCCGATGGTGGAGACGTCGAATACGCTGTCGGTGCTGCCGCCGAGGCGGAACGCGTCGTTGGTGCCTGTGGCACTGGCGACGACGTTGCCGACGATGTTGGAGCCGGCTTGCAGTTCAAGCACGGACCGCCCAGCGCCCGTGGCAAACTCGATGGCATTGGCATAGCCCGCGCCCGCACGGATGGTTCCCGCGTTGATCAGCGTGAGGTTGCCGGCGGCGTTCTGCACGAAGATGCCTACGTTGCCTGCGCCACCCTCGATGAGCCCGGAGTTCTCGATCCTGGTCCCGGTGATACCGGTCAAGGAGATGCCTCGGCCACCCCTCCCAGCGCCCAGATCGCTGCCGCCACGTATGGTGCCCTGGTTGACCACGCTGCCGGTAACCGTATTCGAAATGGTCACGCCCGAACCGCCTACACCGTCGAAGCTGTTGCCGCCCTCGATGAGGCCCGTCGCCGAATTCACCAGGCTGACGTTTGAAGACAGCGTGACACCCGCCCCACCGTTCGCTGCGACGCCGCCAGTAGCACTCCCCCCCTTGACCGAACCGTTGTTGAGGAGGTCCGTGTTGATCAGTACCGAGATGCCGGTGGCTCCCGCCCCGCCGGCAGTGGTCGTATCGCCGCCAGTGACCTTGCCGTTGTTGATGCCGAGGCCGCCGCCCGTGATCATGAGGCCGTTGGTTGGCGTCGCCCCCGTCGAGCCCAGGTATGTTCCATTGAACGTGACCGGCGCTGTCGCAGACGTGAAAGCGCCCGACAGCGAATTGGTCTTCGTTAGTACAAAGCCGTTGGTGTCGATAGTGAGCGGCTTCGTTGGGGCACCGAAATTCCAGGCGCCGGTAATGTCAGCGCTCAAGCGAATGACAGCGCTGCTATCCCCGTCGGCATTCGCGGCCGTGTAGGCCGCCTGCAGCTCTGTCAGATTGGAGACCAGGTATTCGGCGGCCGACGCCCCGAGCGGAAACAGCAAGGCGACGGCCACGGTGATGGAGGACGCTTTGGGAGCGCGCGCGCCAGCCCGCCGCATTCCACGACAAAAGTTGGAAGACACTGAACTACCCCTTATTTGTATTGTTATTGCTACATACGTAGCGGGGCCGATGTTAGATCACACCGTGAGGCTATGTAAGCGTTTCAATAACGATCTGTGGCGACTTGCCGACGGGCGGAGATATCCCCGTTGCGAGCAGGGTTAGCAACGCATTAGAACAGACGCTCTAATGGATATGGGTTCTGCCAGGCGGAAGCGCACCGTGAGATGAAGCTTGGAACGACGCCGCGGAACCCGTTACGAATCGTTGCAATACACGCCGCGTACGACATTGCATCAACAAATGCCAGTTTCGATACTTGGCGCGTATTCGCTGGCATCACCGGGGCCACGGCCGTGCGGCCCGGCGGCGCGTGCAACTTCCAACCACGACAAAAAGGGCGCTAGCCCCTACCAACCATGAAAGCCATTCTTATCATGATCACCGTCGGCGCCACGCTGCTTGGCGGCTGCGCCTACTACGTGCCCGACCCGGGCCCGGGCGCCCGTCCGCAGGGCGGCCCTGGCAACAACTATTGCCCCCCGGGCCAGGCGAAGAAAGGCAACTGCTGAGCGCCTGTGCCGCCAAGCGAAAAAGGCCGGTCATCGTGACCGGCCTTTTTCGCTTTGGCGACCCCCCGATGGCGCGTGCAAATGAGAACCGCGCACGCCAGTGCAACCATTGGTAACCGTCGCGCCGTCGAACCTCCTCATCCAGGCACCCAGCCGCCCCCTAATGCGCGAAACAGGGCGACGCTCGCGGCAAACTGGCGCCGATGCACCGCTTCAAGCGCCCTGGCGTTCGTCAGCATGGCAGCCTGCACCACGTTGACTTCGATATAGGCTGCGGCCCCTTCGCGGTAGCGATGGGTTGCCTGATCCAACGCGCGGTTCGACGCATCGACTGCGGCCTGTTGGCGGAGCGCTTCCGTTTGCAGGAGCCGAACTGCCGCGTAGTTGTCTTCCACATCCTGCACCGCCTTGAGCACCGTCTCGCGATAGTCCGCCGCCGCGGCGTCGAACTGGGCGTGTGCGCTGGCCACGCCGGCCTCACGCTTGCCACCGTCGAACACGGTAGCGGCCAGGGCCGGACCCACGGCCCAGAAGCGGCTGGGCGCCGTCAGCCAGCCGGCCAGGCCCGAACTCTCCAGTCCACCATTGAGGTTCAGCATCAGCGTCGGGAAGAACGCTGCGCGCGCCACGCCGATCTGCGCGTTGGCAGCGGCAACACGGCGCTCGGCCGCCGCGATATCGGGGCGCCGCTGCAGCAGCGTCGCCGGCACGGCGGCAGGCGTGACGGGCAGCGTGATATGGCTGTCGACGGGGGCTGCCTCGGCCGCCGGCAGCGTGAAGGTGCTGGCCGGCTCGCCCACCAGCGTGGCCAGCGCGTGCAGCAACTGGGCGCGCGCGAGTGTCAGGTCGGCAAGCTGGGCGCGCGCGCTTTCCCATTGCGCGCGGGCCTGATCGACGTCGCCTTCGGCGGCGATGCCACCCTGGTAGCGGTTGGTCACCAGTTGCAGCACAGATGCGTAGGCCGCCACCGTCTGGTCGAGCAGCGTTGCCTCGCGGTCGAGCGAGCGGATGCCGAAGTAGTCGATGGCGGCCTCCGCCTGCAGCGCAAGCCGTACGGCCGCCACGTCGTCGGTGCTGGCCTGCAGGCGCGCGCGTGCGGCATCGACGTTGTTGCCGATGCGGCCAAACAGGTCGGGCTCCCAGCTCGCGCCGAGTCCGAGCAGATAGTCGGGCGTGGTCTTGCCGGCCCGCGAGTGGCCCAGCACGTTGGCCGACAAGTGCGTACTCGTGACGCTGGCCCCAGCGCCGATGGTCGGAAAGTAGTCGGCACGGGCGGCATCCACCTGGGCGCGGGCATCGTTCAGCAGCGCCACCGACTTGAGCAGGCTCTGGTTCGAGACGTCGATACGCGCCAGCAGGGTGTCCAGCGCGGGGTCGTGGTACGCGCGCCACCAGTCCGGCGCGATGGCGTCCTGCTGCAAGCTGTTCGGGGCTTCCTGGTACGAGGGCGGCAACGGCATGGCCGGCGCCTGGTACGGCACGCTGGCACAGCCGGCCAGCCACGCGCAGGCCAGCATCAGCGCCGTGCGCTTCATGCAACGGGCCATCATGCCGGCGCTCCCTTGGCTGGCGTGGCGGCGGGTATGGGAGCGGCCACGCGCACCGCCATGCCGGCGGCAATGCCGTCGCCCGGGTTGACCACCACCCGTTCGCTCTCCTGCACACCGCTCAGGATTTCCACATGCGCGCCAAAGTCGCGCCCCAGCACCACATGGCGGATGGCCAGCTTGTTGTCGGCGCCAACCACGGCCACGGTCGGGCCGCCCGCCGGGAACATCAGCGTATTGGCCGGCAGGTCCAGCCCGGTCTGTGCGCTGCCCACTTCCAGATGCACCTGGGCATATGTGCCGGGCAGGATGCGCCCGTCCTGGTTGTCGACGTCCAGTTCCACGCGCAGGCTGCGCGTGACCGGATCGATCGCACCGGTGGTCCGTGCCACGGTGGCGGGGTAGCGTTGCCCGGGCACTTGCGGCAGCGTCAGCCACGCGTGTGTGCCCGGGCCCACCGATGCGCTGATGTCCTGCGGCACCTGGGCGTAGACGCGCAATTGCCGTCCGGCGGAAATATGGAACAGCTCGCGGCCCTGGCCCGGCGCGCTGCCGGCATCGATCAGCGCGCCGGCATCGACGTTGCGCGCCGTGATCACGCCATCGAACGGTGCGCGGATCTGCGTGTAGCGCGTCAGTTGGGTCAACCGCTGCATGTTCGACCGCGCGGCGGCCAGCAGCGCGGCCTTGGCGTCCATGTCAGCCACCTTCTGGTCGGTGTCCTGCTGCGCGACGGAGTTGGTGGCCTGCAGCGCTTGCCAGCGCCTGGCCGTGGTGCTGGCAAGCTGGTAGTTGGCGGCGGCCGTGGCTTCGTCGGCGCGCGCCTGGCGCAACTGGTCTGCCAATTCGGGGGCATCGATCTCGGCCAGCAACTGGCCCGCCTTCACCGCCGTACCGATATCGGCATACCAGCGGCGCAGATAGCCATCCACGCGCGCGTGAATCGCCGCATCCTCGTAGGCGCGCACATCGGCCGGCAGCGCGATATCGTGCGCGGCGGCTGCCGTGCGCGGATGAACCACGCTGACGATGGGAACCTGCGCCGCCTGCACGCGCCGTTGCAGGGCTGCCTGCCCTTGCCAGCGCGGCACGAGGCCGGCCGTCAGGGCCAGCGCCACGGCAACGCTTGCCAGCCCAAATATGGCAAAGCGCGCGGCAAAGCGCGACCGTTGCGGATTGCCGTGCGCGGCCACGGTTTTGGCGTCGGAGTCAGTGGTGGTCATGCCAGGCCTTCGTGGAGGTCGGGAGTCTGGTTGTCGGGGCGTGCACGGCGGGCCATCCAGCCATGCAGCGCGGCAAAGAAGACCGGCACCAGCACCAGCGTGGCCACCGTGCCGAACGCCAGTCCGCCGATCACGGTGCGGCCCAGCGGCGCGTTCTGCGAGCCGGCGCCGCCTGACCCCAACGCCATCGGCACCATGCCGAACAGCATCGCCAGCGCGGTCATCGCCACCGGGCGGAAGCGGCTGAAGCCGGCCTCCCATGCGGCATCGCGGGCGGCCTTGCCAGCCGTCAGGCTTTCGCGCGCATGGCTGATTACGAGGATGCTGTTCGCGGTGGCAATGCCCATGCAGATGACGGCGCCGGTGAGCGCCGGCACGCTGATGCTGGTGTCGGTGGCAAACAGCATCCATGCCATGCCCGAAAGCGCCACCGGCAACGCGCCAACGATGGCCAGCGGGTCGAGCCACGACTGGAAGTTCACCACCATCAGCAGGTACACCAGCACGATGGCGGCAGCCAGGCCGCTCAGCAGGCCGGCAAACGACGCATGCATGGTCTGCACCTGGCCGCGCACGACGATCTCCGAGCCGGCCGGCAGGTGCGGGCGCGCCTGGTCGACGAGGCGCTGCACATCGCCCGCCACGGCGCCGAGGTCACGCCCGCGCACCGCACCGAACAGGTCGAGCACGGGCTGCACGTTGTAGTGCGAGACCACGCCTTGCTCGCTGCCACGCGCAATGGTGCCGAACTGCCCGATCTGCGCCGCCCCGCCCTCTTGCGCCGTGCGGGCGCCCAGGCCGAGCGGGATATTCGACAACCGCTGCAGAGAGTCCATCGCGTACTGCGGCACCGATACGGCCAGCGGATAGCTGACGCCGTTCTTCGGGTTGAGCCAGAAGTTGGGCGCGGTCTGGCCGCTGCCAGACAGCGCGATCAGCAGGTTCTGCGCCACTTCGCGCTGAGACAGCCCGGCCTGCAGCGCGCGCGTGCGGTCCACCTCGATACCCAGTGCGGGCTGGTCGTCCGGCTGCTGCAGGTGCAGGTCCGCCAGGCCGCGCACATCGGCCAGCGAACGCAGCAGCTGGTTGGCCACCTTGCGATTGCCGGCCAGGTCCTCGCCGACGATCTGGATATCGATCGGCGCAGGCAGCCCGAAGTTCAGGATCTGGCTCACCATGTCCGCCGGCAGGAACGAGAAGCTCACGCCCGGAAAATCCTTCTCCAGTGCGGCGTCGAGCCGGTCGACCAGCACGCTGGAGCGCCCCGCCTCCGGCTTCAGAGACACCAGGATCTCGGCGTCGCCCGTGCCGATCGGCAGCGACGAATCGTAGGTCAGGTTGATGCCGCTGACCGGCAGGCCGATGTTGTCGACAATGCCTGCCACGTGCTGCGGGCCCACCACGCGCCGGATGTCGGCTTCCACCTGATCGGTGATGCGCGCGGTTTCCTCGATGCGCGTACCGGTACGCACGCGCATATGCAGCCGGATCTCGCCGCTATCCACAGCCGGAAAGAAGTCCTGGCCCAGGAACGGCACCAGTGCCATCGACACCGCACAGCCGAGGGCAAAAATCGCCACGGTGCGGCGCGGCTTCGACAGTGCGGCCGAGAGCATGCGGCCATAGGCCCCGCGCACCCGTTCGAAGTGGGACTCGAAGCGGCGATGGATCGCGCCGAAGGCACGGGCGAGGGGCCCTGTGGCGGGCCGCCCGGCTGACTCGCCGCGCAGCAGGTAGTGCGCCAGCGTGGGAATCAGCGTGCGCGACAGAAAATACGAAGCCATCATCGCGAACACCACTGCCTCGGCCAGCGGCACGAAAAGGTAGCGCGCCACGCCGCTGAGCAGGAACATCGGCAGGAACACGATGCAGATGCACATGGTGGACACCAGCGTGGGCAGCGCGATCTCGCCCGATCCGTCCAGAATGGCCTGCTCCAGCGGCTTGCCGGATTCGCGATGGTGGGCAATGTTCTCGATGGCCACGGTGGCGTCGTCCACCAGCACGCCCACCGCCAGCGCCAGGCCGCCCAGCGTCATGATGTTCAGCGTCTGCCCCAGCGCCGCCAGCGCGATCAACGCGGCCAGTACCGACAGCGGAATCGTGATGGCGATGATCAGCGTGGCGCGCCAGCTGCCCAGGAACAGCAGGATCATCATGGCCGTGAGGCACGCGGCCACCAGCGCCTCGTGCAGCACGCCGTCGATGGCCGAGGTGACGAACACGGACTGGTCGGACAGCGGCTGCACCTGCAGCGACTTCGGCAGCCCGGCCGTGATGTGCGGCAGCAGCGCGCGGATCTGCGCCACCACTGTGAGCGTGGACGCACTGCCGGTCTTCTCGATTTCCAGCAGCGCCGAGCGCTTGCCGTCATGCCGCACCACGTTGGTCTGGGGCGCATAGCCGTCGTGCACCTGCGCTACGTCGCGCACATACACGGTGCCGTCGGGGCCGCTACGCACGGGCAGGTCGTTCAGCGCGGCAACGGTCTGCGTGCTGCCGTTGAGGTCCACACGGTATTCGAGCGCGCCGATCTTGGCGGTGCCGCCCGGCAGCACCAGGTTCTGGGCGTTGATGGCGTTGACCACGTCGAGCGGCGCCAGGCCGCGCGCCTGCAACGCCGGCACGTTGAGGTCCACCATCACCTGCCGCACCTTGCCCCCGTAGGGCAGCGGCACCGACGCGCCCTGCACCGTGGCCAGCTGCGTGCGGATGAAGCTGTTGCCCAGGTCGTACAGCGCCTGTTCGGGCAGCGTGTCGCTGCCCAGCGCCAGCCGCAGGATCGGCACGGTCGATGCGTTGTAGCTCAGCACCAGCGGCGGCGTGGCGCCGGGCGGAAACTGCTTGAGGATCGATTGTGCGCCGGCCGTGGCTTGCGCAATCGCCCGGTTGATATCGGCACCCGGGTGGAAGAAGACCTTGACCACGGCCACGCCGGGCAGCGACTGCGACTCGATGTGCTCGATATTGTCGACGTCGGTGGTCAGCGACCGCTCGTAGCCGGTGACAATGCGGTGCGCCATGTCTTCCGCGGACAGGCCGTTGTAGGTCCACACCACGCTGACCACCGGGATGTCGATCGACGGGAAGATGTCGGTCGGCATGCGCACAACGGCCACCGTCCCCCCCAGCAACAGCAGGATGGCAAGAACGATAAACGTGTAGGGCCGGCGCAGGGCGAGCTTGACGATCCACATGCCGCTTCCTATGAGCAAGATTCCTCGATCTCGCAATTCTAGGAAGGCCGCCAGACGCAGCTATCGGCTGGACGGCAGTGCTTTCGGATTCGAACGCCCGCCAGGGCGGGCTTCGGACGTCAGCTGCGCAGGAAGCGCAGCACCATCGGCGCCACTTCGCCGACGCGCGTCAGCAAGAACAGGTGGCCGTCCTCGAAGACATGGAGCGCCGCGTGGCGTATGCGTGAGGCGAGGATCCGCGCGTTGACCACCGGCACGATGGGGTCATCGTTACCGTGCAGGATCAGCGTGGGCTGGACCAGCGTGCCCAGCCACAGCAGGCTGCTCCAGCCCCAGGTTGCCAGCAGTTGATATACGTAGCCACGGCCTCGCGGCGGATGCATATGCTGGCCGTGTTCTTCCAGCAGGGCGGGATCTTCACGGAAGGCGCCGCCGTAGATATCGGCGCCAACACGCCGCAGGTAGTCGGGGTCGCTGTAGCGGCGTGCACCGATCATCTTGGAAAGCACGGACAGACGGCCCGGCACCATCAGCACGCCGGGCGACGTGGCCGCCAGCACCAGCCGGCGACAGCGCCCCGGGTACAGATGCGCGAATTCCTGCGCAAGCGCCCCGCCCCACGATACGCCCAGCACATCCACCTCGCCCGTATAGCCCAGGTCTGCCAGCAGCTTGTCGGCGAGCACGCACAGGTTGGACAGGCGATAGGGCAGCAGCGGCGCAGGGGAGCCGCCGGCGCCCGGCACGTCGAAAATGATCACTTCCACGCCATCCAGCGCATCGACGAACGGCTCGACGAGTTCGAGGTTGGCGCCGATGCCGTTGAAGATCAGCAGCGGCGGCCCGCCGTCGTGGCCAGGCCGCTTGCCCACGCGCAGCACCTGTCCATCGAGATCCACGGTCCGGATTGTCATCTTGTGGCCAGCTTCCATGCTGGCGCCGGTTGTTGTCATCAAGTCGTCCCGCAATGAAATGGGTGATGCGGCACGGGGCGTCACACCGTGCCGGCTCACTTACTGCTTGACGCGCAGCACGCCTTTGACTTCCTCGACGTTCTCCGCCAGGCGCTTGCCCACGACGGCGAAGCTGTCGGCCTGCGCCTTGTACAAGGTGTCGCCCATGCCGCGCAGGCCGGCCACGGCCTTGTTCAGGCTCAGCGGCAGCAGTTCGGTCACGCGCACGGTGGCCTTGCTGGTGTCGTCACCCTGCTTGGCGGTGCCAAGGGACTGCAGATCGGCGGCGGTGCCGCACAGATATTCGGCTTGCAGGCGCACCAGCGATTGCAGGCCCGACAGCAGTGTCAAATTCACACTGGCCAGCGCCTCCACGTCCTTGCGGCGCGATTCCAGGATGGCTACCGGGTCCAGCCGGTTGTGCTTGACGAAGTCGAGCAGCTTCTTGTGCGGGGCAAACGTGCTCGCGGTGTTGTTGGTGGATTCCATCGTGATGATCTCCTCTGAGGTTGCATAAAGAAAAGGGACAGCGCGCAAATGCCGGTCATCAGGCTTTCAGGCTTCAGGCTTCCAGGACGTAGCGTCCCGGTGCATCGCCAAGCGGCGCATGACGGGCGCTGCCGGCTGCGGCGGGCGCGCGGCGCTTGCGCCCCGAACGCTGCTTGAGCCATTCGCTCCAGTGGCCCCACCACGAACCCTCGGTGGCTTCGGCGCCGTCCAGCCAGGTCTCCGGATCGGCCGAACCGTCGCTGTTCAGGAAGAACTTCGCCTTGGCGTTGCCGGGCGGGTTGATCAGGCTTTGGATATGGCCGCTGGAACTGAGCACGAATTCGGTGTCGCCACCAAAGGCCCGTGCCGAGCGGAACACGCCCTGCCAGGGTGTGATGTGATCGGTGGCGCCGGCGAGCACGAACGTGTCGCAAACGACCTTGGACAGGTCGACCGGGTGGCCCAGTACAGTCAGTGCGCCCGGCTCGGCAAGCAGGTTGTCCGAGAGCATGTCGAGCATCTGGCAATGGAAGCCAGCCGGCAGCCGCGTGGTGTCGTTGTTCCAGTACAGCACGTCGAACGCGGGCGGCGCCTTGCCAAGCAGATAGTTGTTAACCCAGTAGTTCCACACCAGGTCGTTGGGGCGCATCCACGCGAACATGCGGCCCAGTTCCTCGCCGTCGAGCACGCCGCGGGCGTTGCTGTTTTGCCGCGCGGTGGCAACAGCTTCCGGCGTGGCGAACAGGCCCATCTGCGATTGCTCGTCGAGGCCGAACACGGCCACCATCAGCGTGGCGGCGTGCACGAGGTTCTGACCGCTGCTGGCGCAGTAGCCCATCAGCGCGGCCATCGTCATCGCGCCCGCGCAGGCGCCGTGGAGATTCACGTCCTCGCTGCCCGTGATGTCGCGGATCGCATGGATGGCTTCGACCAGCGCACCCACGTAGGTGTCCAGGTTCCATTCCCGCTCGGCGGCCGTGGGGTTGCGCCAGCTGACCGCGAACACCTGGAATTCCTGGCCGAGCAGGTGTTCCACGATGCTCTTGCCCGGGGCCAGGTCGAAGACGTAGTACTTGTTCACCTGCGGCGGCACGATCAGGTGCGGCCGGGCATGAACCTTGGCCGTGGTCGGCGTGTACTGGATCAGTTCCAGCACCGGGTTGCGGAATACCACCGTTCCCGGCGTGGTGGCCAGATCCTTGCCCACGCGGAAGGCAGACATGTCCACCTGCGACGGCATGCCCTGATTGGTCAGCGCATCGGTCAGCAGATTAGCCATGCCCGAGAGCAGGCTGAGACCGCAGGATTCGAACGTTTGCCGCAGCGCGGCCGGATTGCCGAACAGCACGTTGGTGGGCGCCAGCGCATCGAACACCAGCGAGGTGAAGAACTGCGCGCGTTCCTTGCTGCGGGCATCCATCACCGATCGGCTGACAAAGCCTGCCGCGGCATTGCGCCAGGCCAGGTAGCCCTGCAACGGCATGCGGAACAGCGGGTTGTCGTGCCACTCGCGATCCGCGAAGCGGCGGTCGCGCGCCGGCGGGGCTTCTGCCGTGCCGTCGAGCACGCGCAGCAGGTCGTGGGCCAGTTGCGTCTGTTGCTCCAGCAGCAGCGCGGGCTCCTGCGCGCACTGCGCGCCGATCTGCTGCGCAGCGCAGACCAGGTCCTCGGGGCGCACGCCCACGAACGGATTGGGCGCACCCGCGATGGTGGCCGGCACCTGCGCCGGCTTGCCTGAATTGTCGGCACGTTCGGCGCGTTCGGCGCGTTGCTTCGTTGCTTCCATCACCGCTCTCCCTACGCCACCAGCATGGCCAGTGATTCGGCGACCATGGCCGGCCTGGACCCGCCTTCGATCTCCATCGTATGTTCGGTGCGCAGCATCACGCGTCCCTGGCCCTTGGCCTCTGCCGCGAGCAGCTTCACGCGATTGCGCACCCGCGCGCCGGCCAGCACCGGCGTCAGGAAGCGGGCTTTCTCGAGCCCGCAGTTCACGGCCGCCTTGGCGTCGTCGGGGACGATACCCATGCGGGCCAGCTGGCCGCCCAGCAGCGACAGCGTCAGAAAGCCGTGCGCCACGGTGCCCCCGAACGGGCTCTCGCGGCTGGCGCGGTCCACATCCACATGAAGCCACTGATGGTCTTCGGTGCAGGCGGCAAACGCGTCGATGCGCGCCTGATCCATCTCCACCCAGTCCGATACGCCTAATTCCTTGCCGACGAACGCGTCGAGCGTTGCCATGCTGTAACCATCGATTGCCATTGCTGTCTCTTCCGATCTTCTTGAAATTGGGGTGCGCTCAGAACTGTGCGTGGTTCAGCGCGAGGTAGCCGTCCGTGCCGTCGGCGCTGGTAATGGCCGCTGCCAGGCCAGACGCGCGCACGAGGATGTGTTTGGCAAAGAATGCTGCCGTGGCGATCTTGGCGCCGTAGAAGTCCGGATCTTCGTCCTGGCGGTCCGTGGCGACGAGCAGCGACCGTGCCATCTGCCAGCCTGTCAGCACGATGCCGGCCAGCTTCAGATAGGCAACGCTGACGCCGAACACGGCATTGGTCTCGGTACGCGCGGTCAAGACGATGAAGTCGATGACATGGCCCAGCGCCGTGCGCGCCGTGCTCAAGCGGCCATGCATCGCGCTGCAGGCGGCATCCGCGCCGCGCTCGGCCAGTGCGGCAAGCGTGTCATCGATCTGCGCGAGCAACGCCCGGGCGGCGGCGCCGCCGTCGCGCAAGGTCTTGCGGCCCACCAGATCGTTGGCCTGGATGGCGGTGGTGCCTTCGTAGATGGGCAGGATGCGTGCGTCGCGGTAGTGTTGCGCGGCGCCCGTTTCCTCGATGAAGCCCATGCCGCCATGCACCTGCACGCCAAGGCTGGTCACGTCGATCGACATTTCCGTGCTCCAGCCCTTGATGACTGGCACCAGGTACTCATAGGCGGCGGCATATTCCGCGCGCGTCTTGGCATCGGTAGCGCGGTGCGCGATATCCGAATAGCCGGCCGCCACCAGCGCCAGCGCCCGGGCACCTTCGGTCAGGGCACGCATTTCGGTCAGCATGCGGCGCACATCGGGATGGTGGATGATCGGTACCGCGTCCTTGGCCGAACCGTCCACCGGACGGCTCTGCACGCGGTCTTTCGCGTAGGCCACGGCCTGCTGGTACGCGCGATCGGAGATGGCGATGCCCTGCACGCCCACGCCGAAGCGCGCCGCGTTCATCATCACGAACATGTATTCCAGCCCGCGATTCTCTTCGCCGATCAGGTATCCGGTGGCGCCGCCGTTGTCGCCAAACTGCAGTACCGCAGTGGGGCTGGCCTTGATGCCGAGCTTGTGTTCGATCGACACGCACTCCACGTCGTTACGCGCGCCCAGCGAGCCGTCGTCGTTCACCAGGAACTTCGGCACCAGGAACAGCGAGATGCCCTTCACGCCTTCGGGTGCTTCCGGTGTACGGGCCAGCACCAGGTGCACGATGTTCTCCGCCATGTCGTGCTCGCCATAGGTGATGAAGATCTTGGTGCCCGACACCTTGTAGCTGCCATCGCCCTGGCGCACGGCCCGCGAACGCACCAGCGCTAGATCGGAGCCGGCCTGCGGCTCGGTCAGGTTCATCGTGCCGGTCCACTCGCCGGCAATCAGGCGCGGCAGGTAGCGCCGCTTCAGTTCGTCGGAGCCCGCCGTCAGCAGCGCCTCGATAGCCCCGTCGGTCAGCAGCGGGCATAGCCCGAACGACAGGTTCGCGGCGTTCATCATTTCGATGCACGGCGTGGCCACCAGCTTGGGCAGGCCCTGCCCGCCAAACTCGGTGGGATGCACGATGCCTTGCCAGCCGCCTTCGCCGAACTGCTGAAACGCCTCGCGAAACCCCGCCGTCGTGCGCACCTGGCCGTCATGCCAGCTGCTCGGCGCCTTGTCGCCTGCCGCATTGAGCGGCGCCAGAACCTCGCCGTGGAACTTGGCGGCTTCTTCCAGCACGGCCTCCACCGTCTCCGGCGTGGCGTCCTCGAAACCGGGAAGCGTGGCAACTTTTGTCAGTCCGGCCAGTTCCTGGATCACGAACAGCATGTCCTTGGTGGGTGCGGTATAGCTCATCTCGTGCCTCTTTATCCTGAGATGCAGCGCCCCGCGGCCACCCTGGCTCGCTGCGCTGCGACATTGACGGATGGATCGTAATGTCGCGCTGCGCGGAGTCGATTACCCAAATCGGCCCATTCGCTGACAAATCCTGCCGCATTGCGTTGCAGCGGCGGGCGCGCCGGCTGCAGACGGCGTTTGCGGCGCCTGACGTGGCAGGATCGGTAAGTCGACGGCCAGGATTGGCAGTCCGCCGGCGCGGACAGGCCCCGCTCAGAGCGGGCGGCGGTAGGCGTTGGGCGTGCTGCCCGTCCAATGGCGGAAGGCGCGGTGGAAGGCGGTGGGGTTGTCGAAGCCGACGTCGTAGGCGATCTCGGCGATCGAATCTTCCGAGCGGGTCAGGCGCTGGATGGCAATATCGCGCCGCACTTCGTCCTTGATGGCCTGGAACGTGGTGCCCTCGGCCGACAGGCGCCGGCACAGCGTGCGCACCGAGTTATGCAGCGCCTGCGCCACGGCGTCGATGGTGGGCGACGCGGGCAGGGCATCGGCCAGATGCTGGCGTACCCGATGGCAGGTCAGCTGTTCGGCAAACGCCACAAAGATCCAGTCCTCCGGGGCGCGCGCCAGAAACTTCTCCAGGTCTGGCTTGCGCTGCCGCACCGGCAGGTCGAGGTAGGCGGCATCGAAGCTGATACGGGTATGCATGCGGTCGAAATGGACCGGCCCCGGGAACAGGTACAGGTGGTCGCTGCTCTGGGGCGGCAGCGGAAACGAGAACTCCGCGCCGTGCAGCAGGATTCTTTGCCTGATCAGCCACGACGCCATGCCATGCACGAGCTTCAGCATCAGCTCGCATCCCAGCACGCTGACCCCGGGCCCATCGGGATTGGCCACCAGTTCGACATGCGCGGCACCGCCATCGCGTCGCAGCGTGACGCGGAACTCGTCCAGGATCAGGTGGAAGAACTGGCCGAACCGATGCAGGGCCACCTCCAGCCGGGGCGCATCGAGCAGGCTCAGTCCAAGGAATTTGAGCACCCCGTTGCGCAGCGGACGGCTGAATATGCCGGGCATCTCATCGTCCAGCTCCATCGCCAGCAGCCGGTACAGCGTGGCGAACTGTTCCTGGGTCACCCGCGCGGCCGGCTCCCGCAGCAGCTCATGGGCAATGCCCGAGCGCTCGGCAAGCCGCGCAATCGCGGCCGGATCCGCGCCGGACAAGAAGCCGTTGACGACGGAAATGGGAACGGTGGCGGATAGGCCTGTCAAGCGAGGAAGCCGCGAAACGCCGGTCTGTGATGGTGATGGCGCATTCTGGCACAGCGGCCGCCAGTTGCGGCGCATTGATGGCCAGGCTGCCGGCACCGGCCTGAGCGAGTCGCGCGGTGCGTAGTGGAAGCTGGTTGGCACTTCCCCTTCCGCTGTTTGCCGGACCGATCGGCGGGTTTCGAATCGACGCTTTCGTCGAAAGCTACCTACGAGCCGCCCCACCACCCCTCGTTAGGGGGAGATGGTGACTTTGGCACGCTTGCTACATTAGCTGCCGCCTGCATGACAGGTGAGCCATACATAGAACACCAACAATAAGTTTCGGGGAAGCATGCGGGTATCCGTATTCTTGGTCATCGCCAGCACGAGCCTGGCAGGCGGCTGTGCCGCGATCGTGGGCGGCCTCTCGCAAGAGGTAACGGTCGAAACGCATCAGAACCGGCAAAGTGTGGCAGGTGCGCGTTGCGAACTCGTCAACGGCAAGGGCACCTATGAAGTCATCACACCGGGCAGCGTCACGATTCGTCGCGACTTTGCCGACCTGAGTATCACCTGCCAAAAGCCCGGCATGCCGGCCGGCACCGCCAACGTCATATCGTCGACCAAGGGGCTCGTGTTCGGCAATTTGCTCATCGGTGGCCTGGTAGGCGCCGCCATTGACACGTCGACGGGCGCCGCCTACGACTATCCGGACCTGGTCCGCGTCGGCATGGGCACGAACACCATCATCAATGGCCGTACGGGCGCCGACGATGACATCTTGCCTTCGAGCACGACTGCCGCCTCCCCTGGCGCACCGGCCCCGGGCGCGGCGCCGGCCTTCGCGACGCCCACGGCTAACAAACCGGCCAACAGCGTGGTAGCGGCACAGCCGGCAGCCGCTGCCGTGCAGAAGTCCGTGTCGATGGACGACCTGCGCATGCTGTTGCCGACGCGGTAATGGCCATCCGTGCTGCTGCTTCTTTCTCATCCAGGCTTTCGAACCATGCGCCTTTCACCCTTCCGCCCGCTTCTGGCGGGCATGCTCCTGACTTCCGCGACGTCCGCCAGCGCCATTGGGCTGGACCAGATCACCGGCAACGTCTATAACGTGCGCGCCAATGGCCCGCAGACGTCGCCGACCGGTTCTGGTGTGGTAATCGGGCCGGGTCAGGTGGTCACCGCCTGCACGCTTCTGGCGGGCGCGCGCTCGATCAGCGTGATGCGCGAGAACGTGACCTATGACGCCACGCTGGCTGCGCCAGATATCGAACGCAACCTGTGCCTGCTCAAGGTGCCGAATCTTCCGGGCAGTGGCGTGTCGCTGCCTGCCGGATCGACCGCGCCCGGACTCGGACAAAAGATGGTCATGGCGTCGGCAGCGAGCGGTGCCGTGGCGGTACGCGAGGCGACGGTGACGGGTCTGCAGGCCAGCAACGACGGCAAGCTGACGACAATCGAGTTGTCCGCCGCGCCCGACGCCGCGGCCAATGGCGGTGCACTGTTCGACGATGCCGGACGCCTGGCCGGCATCCTCGCCGATGACGGCACGCCGGGCAAGACGCGACAGCGCGCCGTGCCTGCCGCATGGGTGCGCGATATCACGACGCGTGGCGCGGCGGCGCTGGCCACCTACCGCCCATCGGTCAATGACAACCGTGCCGCAAGCCCGGCGACTGTTCCTGCCCCCAATGCCGCGGACGGCTCTCCGCGTGTGGGCGAGGTCTGGCAATACGTGCTGACCGACAGCCTCACGAACCGGCGATCCGATGTGATCTTCCGCGTCGATCGCATCGAGAACGGCCGTGTGATCTACAACCAGGGAGCCCGCATCGAGCGCGCAGACGGCACACTGGAGCGCATCAACGCGCCAAGCGCCGGCGAATTTGACGCCGCCTCGCCGCCGTCCGGCTGGGTGCCGGCCAACGTCAAACCCGGCGCGCGCTGGAAGTATTCGTACCGGCAGCCGGGCAGCGGCGCGCAGACGGACCTGGAAGGCAGCGCGAGTGGGGAGTCGGAGATGACGGTCGCGGGCGGTACCTATCGCGTGATTCGCATCGCGTACCGTGGCTACGCACAGAAGCCGCTGCGCCCGTTCGGTGCCGGCCCCATCATGACGCAGCAATACAAGGCCGTAGCCTGGTACGCCCCGGAGATCGGCCGTGTCGTCAAATTCGAGGCCAGCACCGCCCAGAACGCCGAGAAGCTGGAGCTTGCCGCGCACCGGTACGAATGACGCATGGCCGTACCGCTGACGCGGCGGCCCGTTCGAAGTCTGCAAATGCGTGGCATGAGGCGGCGTGCGAACGACGCCTCGCAAGTCGCGTGCGAACGGTACGCGTGATCGTCCACCACGCGGGCGACGGTCAGCAGTGCTTGCCGCAGCGTCTCGACGCGTCCTCAAGGCATTGCCATGGCTAGCGCTGGCCCGGCCCGTTGGCGCAGTCTGGACGCTGATGGCGATTTGCCTTTTGGCCGTACCGTCCGGCGTCTGGCTCGGCTGGCGTCTGCATGGGAGACTCGGGACGGCGCCATGGGATACCTCTACTGATGTCTTGCCTGACGAAGGCCACCGTCCTGCAGCTACTCCTCGATCGCGCGACGTATGAGCGCCTCCAGGGAGCGGAGCTTTTCCCTGCGCAACTGGACCGACTCCGCTCGGCCGGTATCACCACACTCCCCTGCGGCTTCCGCCTCCTCTTTCAAGATCTGGTCGAACTCGCCCGCCATGCGGATCGCGGCCCACAGCGTGGTTTCCAGCATCTCGTACCGCACGGATTGCAGCGTGCCTTGGGTAAAGGCATGTCCCACATGGCACCGGTATCGCACCGGGTGATGATTGCGAATCTTCCAGACTACGCCGCCGCACTCGGGGCAGGTCAAGGTACTTCGCTCGCCGATGCGGTCCATATCTTCCGGCGCGCTGATTTGCTGGCCCTTGGCGAAGCGCAGCTCGGTAGCAAGCAACGCCGTCTCGGGCGTGGTGACCATATGGCCAACAGGCGACGCGACCGCTTCGACAATGGCATCGGCGATCGATGCCAACGGCAGCACGCGCGCCGCCTGAACTGCACGCAGCGCGCTTGAGGGCATCGACGGCGCGACACAATCGTCCGGGTCCTGCACGATCACTGTGCCGCCGCAAGCGGCAATGGCTGCGGCGCCTGCCGCGCCGTCATCGAGTTCGCCCGTCAGCACCACGCCTGTCGCCGCAGGACCAAATTCCAGCGCGACGGAACGGAACAGCGGATCTATGGCGGGCCGTGTGTAGTTTTCCTTGGGGCCTTCGCTCAAGCGTATGCGCCGATCCACCACCAGCATATGTCGGTCGGGCGGGGCAACGAAGACCTTGCCGGCCGCCAACGGCTGCTGGTCGGTGCCGGACCGGACCGTCAACCGGGTATGTGCCGCAAGCAGATCGGTCAGCAAACTCCGGTGATGACCGATATGCATGACAACAAGCACCGAAGCGTCGAGATCGGGCGGCAGGCCCCCAAGCACGGCACGCAAGGCTGCAAGCCCCCCGAGCGATGTGCCAATGGCCACGACGCGCGTCGTGTCAGCTTTGGCTGCAGGCATATCCGTTTCCGTGAGTGAAGTTCTCTCAACGGTGAAGCGTGAAGCGTGCCAGCGGTCTTCCCGCGCGCCTTGCAAGCGGCGTCGGACGTTCACGGCGACCCGGCACGAATGATGCCTCCGGCTGGTCATGACTACCCGTCTACCGGAGGCAATATGACTACCGCGAGGGCCGCAACACTGGCCGCAGCGCTGAAACAGATCGTTGCCGCGCCCGACGAAACCGTGCGGGTGGAGGATGTACTCGCGCAGCACAGGCTGTTTACGCAGATGGTCACCGCTGCGCGGGGCGACGTCACATTGCAGCAGCTGCTGGATCTCGGCGCAGAAATTGCCGCGAAAGGCGCCAACGCCCCAATGGCCAAGGTCATCGAATTGCGCAGCGACAGCTCGATGGCCATCACCAGCCAGTTTGGGATGTTGCCGCAGGATGTTGGCAGAACAGCCGGCAAGGCGGCCAACGGCAACCCTCCCGGGGAAGCGATAAGGAGAGCCGCGCCCGTCGTGGATCAGGATGTCCGTCGTCGGCCACCGGAGGCGCTGCCTGATTTACTCAAGGAGAAGGCGGTCGTCACCTCGGTGAACCTGCCCCTGCTCAACGAACATGGCGCATACGGCGTATTGGAAGTGGATTATCGGGAAGAAGTGAGCGTCAGTGCCCTGACGCTCTCGTACCTTGCGTCTGTGGCCAGCGTGCTTGCCGAGAGCATCGAGAATCAACGCGTGCAACACCAGCTTATGGCCGAGCGCGACGCCAAGGCCGTGTTGCTGCGGGAGCAACAGCACCGCATCCGCAACAACCTCCAGATGGTCATTGCCATGGTCCAGCGCATCGGGCTCAAGGTGGCCGAAGAAAGCCGGAAGGACTTGCGGAATATCGAGCGGCGCGTGCTTGCCATGGCCGCGCTCTACGACCATTTGCTAGGCCTCAGCGAGCAGGCGGAACGTGCGGACCTGGGCCGGTATCTGGCTGCCATGTCTACCACCTTCGATGATTTTTACGACCTCGCGAGAGCCAACATCTCGCTGAAGATTGCGTTCCAGTTCGGCATCGTCGTGGACCTCGATACCTGCACCGCCGTCGGCACCATCGTGAACGAGCTGGTGGCGAACGCCGTCGAACACGCGTTCGACAACCAGCCCGGTGAAATCCTGGTGTCTCTGTCCCGGCTTGCCCCGGAAGGATTTACCGTCACCGTGGCAGACAGCGGCGATGGGGTCACCACGCCCACGCTGACAGAGAACATCGGACTCCGAACGGTACGCAATATGCTCGACAGCATCAAGGGCCGGCTTGACCTGCAGTCATCCCCCACGCACGGTACGGTGTGGACGATAACCATCGAGAATCCGCGGAAATAGTGGCGCCTGGCCGCCCATGACGGCGCCGTGTCCGTTGAAGGGCCACGTCCCCTGCTATCGGGCGCGCTGGCGTTTGCGTCGCAGAAACCCTGGCACGAAGCGCCGCACACTGTCGTCCGGAAAGCGAACTTCGACCCACTCCTCCGATATGTTGGCCACCACGCCGTCCCCGAACCGCCGCGCGCGCACCGGGTCTCCCTTGGCAAAGGGCAGCGGCGCGGGATGCGCCGGTTCCGGCGGTGCTTCGGCAGCCGATTGGGTATCCACTTCGCCCATGCGCCCGCAACTATCGCAAATGCCGCAGCGCGCCGGGCCGTCTGTCTCGTCGTAATAGGCCAGCAACGTAGCCCACCGGCAACCTCCGCTGCGTGCGTAGTCGAGCATCGCTTGCAGGGTCGTGTGGTCTTCACGGCTGCGGGCCGCGTAGCGCTCGGCGATCTGCCCGACGCCGGCTTCATCGCCGTGGCACGGCGAAAAGCGACCTCTGCGATCACGCTGGACGATGCCGAAGTCACGCAGCATGCGCATGCCGACCTGCAGGCGGCGCACGCCAATATCGTCCAGTGCCGTGCGCAGCGCCGACATATCCATCGGCGTGCCGCGAACCGCCGACGCCATCCGGCGAAGGTCCGCCTCGGACGGGTATCGGGTGGCCAGGAAGAACTGGTGAATGCGCTTGTCCTTCTCGTCGAACACCAGCGTGCAGCGCGCAAGCTGGCCATCACGCCCAGCCCGGCCCGACTCCTGATAGTAGGCGTCCAGGCTGCCTGGCGACTGCGCATGCACGATAAACCTGACATCGGGCTTGTCGATGCCCATGCCAAACGCGTTGGTGGCAACCATCACGTCCGCCTCGCCAGCCATGAAGGCGCTTTGCGCTTCTCGCCGCTGCGTCGCCGTGAGGCGCCCGTGATAGAGCGCTGCGCGCCTGCCGCCGTCGCGCAAGGCGTTGTGCAACTGCTCGGCCACGGCGACGGTCGCTGCATAGACGATGCCCGCGCCCGCTTGCGCGGCCACGAGACGCCTGACGGCATCCAGGCGGGCGGCGTCGCCAGACACATGCTCCACGGCGTAGGCCAGGTTCGGTCGGAACAACGGCGCGCGAACCACGCACGGATCGCGCATGCCGAGCTCCCTGGCAATGTCGTCGATCACCGCGTCGGTGGCCGTGGCGGTCAGGGCCAGCATGGGCGGCCGCGATAATGCGGCGGCGGCATCCCGCAGTGCCAGATAGGCGGGCCGGAAGTCATGTCCCCACTGCGAAATGCAGTGCGCTTCGTCCACGACAAATAGCGCCACCTGATTACGGCGCAATACGTTCAAAACCTCCTCATCCTCCAGCTGTTCCGGGGTCGTCAACAGGATGCGTTCGTTGCGCTGTGCGAGCGTATCGAGCGCCGCATCGCCTACCGCGCTGTTCAGCACCGCGGGCGCGAGGTCGAACTCGCCCAGTTTCGCGGCCTGGTCCTGCATCAGTGCGATCAACGGCGACACCACCACGGTCAATCCGTTACGCATCAACGCCGGAAGCTGAAAGCACAGTGACTTTCCGCTGCCGGTTGGCATGACGGCGATAGTGTCCCTTCCGTCCAGTACGCAGGCCAGCACCTCGGCCTGGCCACGACGCAATCGTGTGACGCCAAACCGGCTGCGCAGAATCTGCATCAAGGCGGGCGGGAGTGTCTGGGACATCGCGGGCAATGGGAACAGGTTGCTGAATTGCAGGCCTGAGTAGAGGGACTGTCGAAGCGCCAGCAAATGCCGCGCCAATCAGACCCCGGAGAGTTAGCGCGCCGGCACGCCGAAAAGCCGCCAGGCGCCGTCTGCCGGCTCGCTGCCATTCTTTCAATTGCTGGCATTTCTGGCGGCCTGAGCGACAAATTTACCGATGGCTGCCGAAGCTGAACCATGGCCTCGCCACGCGGAGGGCGGTGTGTCGCAGGGACACCATGGCGCACACTTCAGATCTCAGGCGTTCCAGAGCTGGAACGTGTCTTGCGGTGGCTTGGATAGCCGGACCATCGCTGCGCCAGACCCGCTCGGCCAACGCATACCGGAACCATCCGTTCAGCATAAGGAGCCTTCCATCATGACCAAGACTGCATCGCCGTCAAACCGTTCGGAGCAAGATGCCCGCGCCGAAGAAAACTCGGGCAAGGCCGCAACGTCGCCGAGCAAGAAGCCTGGCAGCGGGCAACATGCTGCAAGCCACGTCAAGGCCGGAAAGACGCACGGCGCTGGCGGAGGCGCAAAGCAACGCCACGGACCGAAATAACTCAGGAGTCGACATGAAGCATGAGGAAACCAGCAGCCGGCATCCGGCACGCAAGCCGCTCAATTCCGAACGACAAAAGGCATCGACCGATCCTGACGTCGTCGGAGGCGGGCCCGCTGCGGCCCACCGCCGTGGCAAGCCCACCCCCAACGAGATCATGAACGAACAGGTCTCGCCGCGGGACGAGCAGGGCAATCGCGATCAGTCCGACAAGCCCCACATCGGTGGTTGACTACCCCGAGTACCGCGCGCCGGTACGCTCGTTGCTTGGATAGAGATTCGGGGCGCCGCCATTCCAACGGCAGGCGCCCGGACAACGAAAACGGAGAATGCTTATGCAAAGCCAATTCTGGCGTCCGCTGGCCGCCATCGCCAGCGTACTCGTCTGGTCTGCCGCCTCGGCGCAGGGATCAAGCGTTTCGCCGTCATCCGGCGCCGACGGCAATATCACAACGGGCGCAATGGCGTCCAGCGGCGCCTCCACCGGTAAAACCCGCCTCGCTCACGGCGACAGCAAATTTATCGAGAATGCAGCACAGGGCGGCCATGCCGAGATCGAAGCGAGGAAGCTGGCCCAGCAGAAGAGTCAAAACGCCGATGTGAAAGCGTTTGCCGCAAAGATGATCGAAGACCATGGCAAGGTGGGCTCCGAACTGGATGCCATGGCGTCCAGAAAGGGCGTCACGCCACCCAAGGAGCCTTCGACCATGCAGAAGAGCGAGATGAAGGCCCTGAGCGCGCTCAGCGGCGCGAAGTTCGACAAGATGTACGCGAGCCGCATCGGCGTAGCCGCGCATGAAAGTACGGTGAAGATGTTCCGCGAGGCGTCAACCAACGCCAAAGACCCCGACGTCAAGGCGTTCGCAGCCAAGCATCTGCCGGAACTGGAAAGCCATCTGCAAATGGCTCGCGATCTGAAGAAGAAGGTCGGCGACGAATAAGCCACGAACAGAGCTTGTGCACGACGTGCCGGATGCGCCGTCCGGCACGGACAAACATTGCACGTTACGCATGGAGGCGTTGTAGTTCTCGATGCCGTGGCGTGCGGTAGACGATGCCTCCACTTCACCGCCTTATCAGGCTTCCCATTGTGAACGTGTCCGAAATACATCGATGGCGCCTGCGCATCGCGATATGGCGGCAAGCGCATTGCGCAACTCGACGTCAACACGCAGGACGCCGTTCTGGCTGAACTGGAGGCCGGCAAGCTGGCGCTCGATGCACTGCCGGGTGTGCTGTTCTTCCAGATGCTGCTGGACGGCGCGGTGGAAGGGTTCTTCTCCGACCCCGTTCACGGCGGCAACCGCGACATGGTGGGCTGGAAGCTGATTGGCTTTCCAGGCGCCATGGCCAGCTTTGCCAATGACATCGAACGCCATAACGTGGCTTATGTCCGCGCGCCCGTGTCGATTGCGACGGCCCCGGCACACGACATGAAGCCGGAAACGAAAGTCTCGTCGGCGGTGCAGGAACAGTCGCCTGTCACGTTCCTAGCGGCATCGAACAACGACATCTGCCGCAGTACGCCCGATACCGGCGCGCTGCCCGGCAAGGAGATCCGATGAGCAAGACGCTACCGGGCGTGGACGCCGTCGTGATTGGCGGCGGCTGGACAGGGGCCATCATTGGCAAGGAGCTGGCCGCGCGCGGGTCACGCGTTGTGGTGCTGGAACGCGGCCAGCCGCGCTGGCCGTCGCCCGACTTCCAGGCGCCGGCCATCCATGACGAACTCAAGTACACGCGTCGCCATGCGCTGCACCAGGACACGGCGCTGGAGACCTTCACGTTCCGCAATCGCACCGACCAGGTTGCCCTGCCCATGCGCCGCTGGCAGTTTGCCTATCCGGCCACCCATCTGGGCGGCGCAGGCAATCACTGGTCCGGCGCCTACTATCGCTTCGACCCCACCGACTTCAAGCTGCGCAGCCACTACAACCAGCGCTATGGCGCGCGCATCTTCGACGCCGACCTGACGGCGCAGGACTGGCCGCTCACGTACGACGAACTCGAACCTTACTACGACCGCTTCGACTACCTGATTGGCGCGTCGGGCTTTGCAGGCAACCTCAAGGGCAAGCTGCAGCCGGGCGGCAATCCGTTCGAGCCATGGCGCTCGCGCCCATACCCCAATCCGCCCATGAAGGTGCCGTTTGCCTCGGCACTGTTCGGCACGGCCGCCGCATCGCTGGGTTATCACCCGTACATCCAGCCCTCGGCGCTTTCGACCCGGCCGTACGTGAACAGCGAGGGCCTGAACATGAGCGCCTGCGTCTATTGCGGCTTCTGCTCGAACTTCGGCTGCGAACACTTTGCCAAGGCCTCGCCGCAAGTGTGCATCCTGCCGGCCGCGCTCAAGCAGAAGACGTTCGAATTGCGCACCAACGCCCATGTGCTGAAGGTCGAGCTGGACAGTTCGCGCAAGCACGCGCGTGGCGTGAGCTACGTGGATGCCGGCGGACAAACCGTGTTCCAGCCCGCGGAGATGGTCTTCCTGTGCGCATTCAGTGTGCATAACGTCAGGCTGCTGCTGCTTTCGGGTATCGGCAAGCCATACGACGCCGCCACCGGCCAGGGCGTGGTGGGCCGCAACTTCACGCATCAGACCACCTCGGGCGTGAACCTGTTTTTCGACGAGCAGACGCACCTGAACCCTTTCATGGGCGCCGGCGCGGCGGCCGTGACGATGGACGACTTCAGCGCCGACAACTTCGATCACGGGCCGCACGGCTTCGTGGGCGGCGGCTACATCCAGATCCAGGTGGTGAGCGGCGCGCCGATTGGCTACCACCCCACGCCGCACGGCTCGCCGCAGTGGGGCAGCGCCTGGAAGCGCGCGGTCAAGCGCTACTACAACCACTCGGCTTCGATCACCATCACGGGGTCGGCCATGCCTACGCGCACGACATGTCTCGACCTGGATCCCACGTACCGGGACGCCTACGGCATGCCGCTGCTGCGCATCACCTATGACTTTCCGGACAACGACATCCGCATGTCGGCCTTCCTGACCGAGCGCGGCAATGCCATCGGCAAGGCGATGAAAGGCGTGGTGGCTACCGAGCCGGGGCCGCGCAAGCGTCCCTACACTTCCACCAGCTATCAGTCCACGCACCTGACCGGCGGCGCGGCGATGGGCGATGACCCGACTACCAGCGTGGTGAACCGCTTCGGGCAGTGCTGGGACGTCCCGAATGTCTTCGTGACCGGCGCCAGCCTGTTTCCGCAGAACTCCAACTACAACCCCACAGGCACCGTAGGCGCCACGGCATACTGGATTGCGGACGCCGTGAATGGCCGCTATCTCAAGGCGCCGGGGAGGTTGCTGACATGAGCGACAAGCCCGCAGGCCGAACCGCGCCACGCCAGCTGCCCGTTGCGGTCTGGTTGATTCCCGCAGTCGGCATGATGCTGCCGCTGGTGGCAGCGCTGTACGACACGCTGCTCGAACATCGCGGCCAGGCGCCGTCCGCATCGCGTACCGCCGAGCCGGCGCGGGCGGGCAGCAGCGCCAGTGCCGCGAGTGCCGCTAATGCCCCCGAGGCGCCGCGACGATCCGCGGATTTCGTACCAAAGCCACCGGCGTGGTCGGCCCTGCTGGCCGCCGCTGCGCCGCCAGACCCCGTGCGCGAGAAGCGACTGGTTACGCAGGGCAATGGCGCCACCATGCCGGCATGTGCGAGCTGCCACGCGGCAAGCTCGCCGGCGCCACAACCGTTTCCGCGACTGGACGGGCTGCCACAGGAATACATCGTCAAGCAACTGCTGGATTACCGGCACGGGGCAAGACAGTCGCCAATCATGCAACCGATCGCCATGGACATGGCCGATGCCGACATTGCCGCCGCTGCGCGCTACTACGCGGCTCAGCCGCGCCCAGCCGGTGGCGAACTTGCTACCACTGGCGCACCTGCCACACTGCATTTCCTCGGCGACAACGCCCGTGCATTGCCTGCATGTACGAATTGCCATGGCGCGCAGGCAGAAGGCGGGGGACCAGTGCTGCCGCCACTGGTGGGGCAACCGCAGGGCTACATTGCCGCCCAGTTGCAGGCCTTCCGTCAGGCAACCCGCGCCAACGACGACGACGGCGTCATGCGCGCCTTTGCCAGGCGGTTGACCGATGCGGAGATCGAAGCGCTGGATGGCTTCTACGCCAAGGGCCCGGCCAGCGCGGCCCCTCCGGGCCCCGGCAGGTAGCGCCTGGAACGCGACAGGCACATTGCTTGCACGCGTCAGGGATACTTGCCCTCCAGGAGAAACGAGATGCCCAGCAAACCATCGAGCGATGCGCGTTCCACCGACGCAAAGCGCACCGAGGCAAAAGGCCAGAATCCGGGTGCTCGCACCGACCGTCGTGCGGACGAGTTGAAGAGCCGCAGCGCCGACCCCGGCCAGAGCAGCTACGGCGGCTTCCGCAACGAAGATCCCCGCCATCAGCATCAGGCCACTGCCGGCACCAAAAAGATGCAGACCGGGAAGGGGAAGTAACAACCCTTATCCGACCCGCGCCGACAGGCAGACGGGAAACGTCATGCCGCCAGCCTGCCCGTGCAATTCTTGCACGGGCGTTTTGCGTGTCCGATCGCGAGAGGAAAAAAGTACAAGAACTGTCAGCAACGACAACAAGATCGCCTGCTAAGTGCGCTGGCGCACAAATCTCGCCGTCAGGTGATGCTTCGGACGTTGCTGCAGTGCACGCATGCTGCCTATTATTCCCAACGTTTTCACGTTTCGCAGTATTCGCGCTATCAATCAATTCTCTTGCCATCCCACGCACCGACAGATTCAATCGCCTCACGCGCTATCTGGGATGCCCTTGATGTAGTCCTCTCCGGGGAAAGTTATGGGGCCGGTCGCCATAGAGTCACCAGCAGTGAACATCATGCAGGCAGAGCCCGAGTCGACGCATCACCGCGACGAATTCGGGTACGGATGGCTACGGCAATTGAGGCCATATCTGCGGGAGGATGCCAACGTCAGTGCCGGCCTGTATCCCCACGCAGCCTTCCGGTGTACAGGCGGGATGCTGGCCAATGCGCATTACTTCAGCCATCCGAAGTGGATGGATGACTGGCTGGCCCATGTGCATCGCTACCCGCAATGGCGAGAGCGCTGGCAAGCGGCCATCGGCTCGCTCGACGACAAAGTTCTGGTAGACATCGGCTGCGGGCCCGGCAACGTCCTGGCCACGCTCGGCGGCAAGCCGCGTGTGGCGATTGGTGTCGATATTGCCGAAGGCAGCCTGGAGCGCGCCGCGTCGGTGGGCTACGTGCCACTCCATGCCGATGCCCACGATATCCCGCTGGCCTCCGGCATTGCGGACATCGTGGCCATCAACGGGTCGCTGCATCACTGCGACGACATGGCGCGAGTGCTTGCCGAGGCCAGGCGCCTGGTCAAGCCGAACGGCATACTGATTACCGATCACGACCCCCAGCAGAGTGCCTGGGATTTTCGCGGCCTGGCCATGGGTATGTGGCGGCTGCGCTTGCCGATCTATCGCTGGCTCAAATTCGGCGGTCATGCCGCGGCAGACAACGAGCAGTTCTGGGCATTGGCCACGGAGTTGCACCATCGCCCGGGGGACGGCGTCAGCGAGGCATTCTTGCGGCGCGCCCTGGAGCCAGATGGCTGGCGCGTTACGGTGTTGCCGCACAATCATCTGGTAGGAGCCGAAGTGTTCACCGGCGAGATTGGCCGGCCGCCACTGAAGATTCGCCTGGCGCAATGGCTGTCGGGAATCAAGTCGGGAACGCCAGCGGCCGCGATGAGCCTGTTCTGCGTGGCTACGCCTCCCGGGCGCCACTGCGGAGACTGAGCGAATCGGTATTTCTGGCAAAGATGGCAACCGGCTCGGTAACAACGCGGGCCGGCTGCCAATTCGGCGAAGGCGGGATTGGGGTTATGCCAGTTCGCCCTTCCGCGTGCGCAACTTCGTGGCAACGTCCTCAAGCGGGACCGCATTTGAAACCACCATCGGAAACATCTCGCCCTCTTCCTCCTCGACGTGATGTTCCACCCCCGACACCAGCGCTTTGAAATTTTCCTCGAGGCCTTCTGACGAATTTGCCTGAATCTTGGCAATGATGGCTTTCGCCTCTGCGTGCTCGTCCTTGGCTTCGTCCAGCAACTTGTCCAGCTCCGCCGAGAAGCCGCGAATCGCCGGATAGAAAATCTCCTCCTCAAGCTGGGTATGTACTGTCAATTGCTGGCAAGCCTGTGTCGCGATGGCCTGCCGCTCCTGTGTGCTTGCGGAGTCGAAGCGCTGAAAAAGCGCCTGTACTGCCCGATGGTCATCGATTAGCAGTGACAGCGCAGAGCGTTGTTCGGGCGGTACAGTCGAGATGTCCATGACATGCTCCGGTGGAAGTCTGATGCGAAGAGGGCTGCCCCTACCGCCTAGAGCGAACTCATGGCAGCAATGAGCCCCGCGAGGGTGATGGCGAAGCCCGAGACCAGCCGCAACGGATGCCGCTGCCAGTGGAATCGGGCCGTATCAAGAATGCGCATGGCGGTCATGCATGGCGGCGGTCAACGCGTGGGCGCCCCGTCTTGAACGCTATCGGGGTCTCCAACGCCGTCAGGATCGCCATCGGCCTGGCCAAGGTCGGCGCCGGTCACCGGATCGCTGTTGATATCGGACTGGCCGCGCATCGCGAAAGCCTCGAGCGTAGACTGCTGGTCCGCCGGCAGCGTAACGCTGGCTGTGCCGTCGCCGCCGTCCACCGCGGGTGGCGGATCCTCGATGAAAGTAAAGTTGCTGTCCGCGTTCCAGGGGCCGCGCAGCACTTCGCCACCTTGCGACATCTTGAAGTACACGCTGGCGAACTTCGGATCGGCGGGTGCCTTCCCCGGCGGGAAATTCGGCGTGATCGAGTACAGCGCCTTCTCGAAGGACTTCTGGTGCGACACTTCCCGCGTCATCAGGAAGCCCAGCGCTTCCTGCACGCTCGGGTCGTCGGTCACATTGATCAGACGCTCATAGATCAGCTTGGCGCGCGCCTCCGCAGCGATATTCGACCGAAGATCGGCAGTGGGCTCACCGATCGTATCGATGTAGGCAGCCGTCCACGGCACGCCGGCGGAATTCACCAGCGCTGGCCCGCCGCCGTATAGCAGCTGGGTTACGTGGCTGTCGTTCCCCGCACCTTGCAGCGAGCGGTAGAGCTCGGCTTCGGCCTGCACGCCTTCCGCCAGGTCGCCCTTGGCGCCGCGATTCAGCATTGCAATCAGCGAGCCGATGACTTCCAGATGACTCAGTTCCTCGGTCGCAATGTCGAACAGCATGTCCTTGCGGCCGGGATCTTCCTCGGCCAATGCCTGCGTGAAATAGCGGCACGCCGCCGCCAGTTCGCCCTGCGGCCCGCCAAACTGTTCCAGCAGCAGATTGGCCACGCCTGGATCCGGTCGGGACACGCGCACTGTGTATTGCAGTCGTTTGTTGTGGATAAACATGAAGGTTCTCCAATCAGCAAAAGGTCGATGAGCCAAAACTGGCTGAGTTGCCTCCGCAACGGCTGTGCCAGCGGACTGCGGCCTGGGCCCTCTTTTCAAAAAAGAAGGACCCGCGCGCTCGCGCGGGCCCCACGAAAAGGAGCCCATATGAACGGCACAGAGGCGGGCCGTCGCCTGCTTCCCGCATGAAACGTACCCGCGAATGTCATGGCAAAAGCGGGGCTCGGTGGCCGTGACATGCGGCGCCGGCTACACAGCAGCGACTCCCCCTTTGCAATGCGCGCATGGAGCGGTTGTAGTTTGATCGGTGAGATTGGCCTATGGGCCGCACCTATGGGCCGCCCCCGTGCTTTCGAAAACGCGCCCTACCGCGCGGCACCGCGCATCTGCAGCGAAGATTGGGTTGCAGCGCATGTCGTCGTGCAGCAGGCATGCATGTTGCTGACGCCTTGACGGTGGGCCGCGACGTGTCACAAGTCGTGGCAATGGCTATGTGCAAGCACCCCACCGATAAGAGGAGTTCACCATGTCCCAACCATCGAAACAGCCGTTGACCAACCACCGCTATGGCGGCCACAGTGCCGTCAGCGACGACCACACGAAGCAGCAATACGAGGAAGTTGGCGTGGCTCACGAGTCGATGTCGCCCACTCCACCCTATGCGCCCAGCGGCGGTAACGAGCCAGTCGGCGTCGAGCAGCACGGCATGTATGGCACGTCGCGCGCGGGCGCCAACCCACCGCCGCCGCTCGCCGATGCCACCGGCCCCGTCAACAGTCCCGCATCACTGGGCCAGTTCACCTCCACGGCGCCCGGCAGCACATCCGACAGCGCCAGGCCGCTCGGCGATGCGCAGCGTCTCGAAGTGCTCAGCGAGCGGCTGATGGCGCTGGTCAATCCCCACACGGTGCAAGCGACTCGTCACGACGGCATGTGGGTGCTGCAAGGCCGCGTGCGCAATGCCGAAACAAGCTCGCAGATCGAGCGCCTGGCCATGGAAGTGCTGGAGCCAGACCTCGTGCGCAATGAACTGGTGATCGATCCGGGACCCTGAGCCTGTCAGAGATATCCTCTGCACGCTGCCCCCGCTGGGCGCGGATTCCCGCCAACCTATCGCTTCTTTCCGACAACCTGCCTTCAGGCGCCGGTTGCACCACCGCAGACCGCGCGGCTGGCCAGTAAGCTGCATGGAAGCCCGGGCAGTACAGCGCGCCGGACATGCAAAAAGGCAGTAGCAAACGGTAGCAGCGATGAAACACCCTTGCGGAGCGGTCACCCATGCTGTAGCGGTGCGAGGTAGCCGCAGATGAAGCGCGGCAGACGCCCCATGCGCCGCCGGCTGGGCATTGCCGCCGCGATCGCAGCCGTAGCGGCTGGCGGTATCGCCTTGCTGGCGCAATGGCCGCAAACGGTGGCGCCGGTATCCCCGGCGATTGGCGCGCCAGCCGATGTGGTGGTGCAGCCAGGCGCCAGCGGCACAGACCAGGCCGATGTCCTGCAGGCCGCGCTCGATAACCTCCAACCGGGACAACGGCTGGTGCTCGCCCCCGGCAGCTATCTGGTGGGCCGCGTGCTGGCGGTGCGGCGCGAGCAGGTCGTGCTATCGGGCTACGACGCCACGCTCGTGGCGTCGAATCCCGATCAGCAGGCCATCCAGATCACCGGTGCCAATTCGACGCTGGTCGGCGTGACGCTCAAGGGCACAGGCACACAGCGGCTGGAATCCGCCACGTCGGCCAAGGTCATCGTCGACGGCACGGGCATACAGGTACTCGACGTGACCATCGAAGGCGGCGCCAGCGCCGGCATCTTCGTGTCGCGCGGTGTTGGCATCGCCATCGTTGGCGACAAGATCAGTGGCACGCTTGCCGATGGCATCCACATCACGGGCGGCTCGCAGGACGTGCTCGTGCAGAATTCGTCCGTCACCGCCACCGGCGACGACATGGTTGGCATCGTCAGCTACCAGCGTGACAACGCGCAGACCCGGAATATCTACGTCACAAGCAACTACCTGGCCGGCAATGCCTGGGGACGCGGGGTAGCAGTCGTCGGGGGTGCCGATGTCACGGTTGCCGGCAACTGGATCGAGGGCGTGCAGAAGGCGGCCGCCGTGATGGTGGCGCAGGAAGACGGCTATCGCACCAGCGATGCCACCAATGTGCTGGTGGCCAGCAACACGATTGCCGATAACCAGAACGCGACGCAGCCGGGCAACAATCGCACGGCAACGGGCCATGCCGCCATTGACATCAATACCGGCAGCGGCAGCGTGACGCGCGTGCAGGTGACTGGCAACCGGGTCACGCGTACGCGCTTCGACGGCTATCGCGCGCAGGGAAACATCTGCCAGGCCGACATCAGCAACAACCGCTTCGCGGCCATCGGCGGCACCGCCATTGCGCTGCCGTATCGCAACTGCTCGGCTGACCAGTTCACCTGCGGCACCAATACGCTCGATGGCGCGACCCTTGCACCAGCGTCAGGATGCTCCGGCGCGGGATCGATCCAGGCCGCCGGCGCGGACGCGAGCCGCCTCCCTCAAGTGCGGACTTATCTGCGGCGTGCGCGGTAACGCCCGCCAGGCCCGCGCGCGCCTGGCATCGTACGCCGTTGCGACACTGGCTGCCCATGCTGGCTCACCTGACGCGCGGCGATTCCGCCAGCAACCGCTGCAGGTACTTGCCGTAATGGCTCTTGCCCAGCGGCGCGGCCAGACGTGCCACCTGCTCCGCGTCGATCCAGCGACGCCGGTACGCTATTTCCTCGGGGCACGCCACCATCAAGCCCTGGCGCTTCTGCAGCGTCGATACCATCTGCGCCGCATCGATCAGGGAATCGTGGGTGCCGGTATCGAACCATGCAAAGCCGCGCCCCATGATGTCGACGGAAAGCTTGCCCGCATTCAGGTAGCGGGCGTTGACCTCGGTGATCTCCAGTTCGCCACGTGCCGACGGCCGGATATCGGCGGCGATGTCGCAAACGCGGCTGTCATAGAAATACAGCCCCGTCACCGCATAGTTGGAACGCGGTTGCGCCGGCTTCTCTTCGATGGATAGCGCACGGAAGTCGTCGTCGAACTCCACCACGCCGTAGCGCTCGGGATCATGGACGTGATACGCGAACACCGTGGCGCCGTCCTCGCGCCGGCCGGAGCGCGCCAGCATGCGGGCCAGGTCGTGCCCATAGTAGATGTTGTCGCCGAGAATCAACGCCGACGGATCGCCCCCCACGAACGTCCGGCCAATGATGAATGCCTGGGCCAGACCGTCCGGCGACGGCTGCTCGGCATAGTGCAGGTTGAGCCCCCACTGCCGGCCATCGCCGAGCAATGCGGCAAAGCGCGGTGTGTCCTGCGGCGTGGAGATGACCAGCACGTCGCGGATGCCGGCCACCATCAGCGTGGAGAGCGGATAGTAGATCATCGGCTTGTCATAGACCGGCAGCAACTGCTTCGAGATGCACTGCGTGACGGGATAGAGCCGCGTGCCGGAGCCTCCGGCGAGAATGATGCCTTTGCGCGTCATGCCTGCATCTCCTTGGCAGTGGGGGAATCCTTTACGACCGGCATCGCTTCCGGCGCACGGCCCATGGACGCCCGCCGGTAACAGAGATAGAAGGCGATGGCGCCGGCGGCCTCCGTGATCAACACCGATATCACCGTGCCTTCGGCGCCCAGGTACATCACGAAGGGCACGGCGTAGAGCAGGTGCATGACCGTCACGGCGGTATAGATGTTGCGCACGGCGCGGTGCCGGCCCGACGCCATCAGGCCCAGATTGCCGAAGATGAAGGCCACGCTGGTCAGCGGCAGCAGCACGCCTTCCAGCCGCAGGAGCAGGATGGTGTCGTGGAACGGCTCGCCGAGCCACATGCGGATGCCGACGCCCGCAAACAGCTCCACCGCCACGAACATCGTGCCCGAACAGGCAAACACAACCACCATCGCGCGACGCATCAGCGCACGGGCCGCGGCCGGGTCGGTGACGTTGTACTGGCTGATGCGCGGATAGAACGCCGTACCGATCACGGTGAAAATCGTCTGACCCGCTATGCGGATCTTGTCGGCCATCGAGAACTGCCCCACCGCCACCGGGCCATGGAAATGGTTGAGCAGGATCGCGTTGAAGTTCACGTAGAAGCTGACCAGCACCAGTGACAAGAACATCGGGAACCCTTCGCGCAGCGACGCCATGGCTGCCGCTGCCGGCACCCTGACCAGCGAAGCCAGTTGCCGGCGCCACACGCCCCAGAGCGCAGCAATCGCCAGGATTACCGTACCGACGCTGATGCCCAACGCGGCCAGCGCGGCGTCGCCAGGCGAGTTCACCCATGCCACCACGCATGCCAGGCTGATGGCCTTGGATGCAAAGTTCGGCAAGACCAGCACCTTCATCCGCTCCAGGCCCTGGTAGAGCCAGATTGGCGTCACGGCGTTCGCCACCACGCCAACGAACGCCGCCGCCAGGATGGTCCAGTGCTCGCGCAGGGCCGGCGTCCACCACAGTGCCCCGGCGAGCAACAGCGCCGCCGCCAACGTGAGCAGCAGCTTGGCCGCCATCGTGGCTGAAAACACGGCCGACACGGCCGACTGGTCATCGCGGCGGAGCGATACGATCCGCGTCGCCGACAGGTTGTGGCCGTAGTCGGTCAGCAGTATCAGGTACTGCGCCAACGCCTGGCAGTAGGCCAGCACGCCGAACTCGCGCACGCCGAGCTTGTGCCCCAGGAACGGCAACAACACCAGCGGAAACAGGTAGTTGCCGCCCTGTATCAGCAGCAGATAGGTAGCCGTGGAGCGTATGGATGGCGGCATCGGGCGGGGTCCTCGTTCAGCGCGGACCTGCGGTTGGCAGATTGGCGCGACCGTACAGCGGAGCGCCGGCCGTTGGCGCCGTGCCAGTGGCCTGGCGTCCCAGGCACCGGAAGACGAGCCACAGCAACGCCAGCGGCACGAAGTTGCGGCCGCTGAACAGGTTCGGCACGCGCAGGATCTCCATCAGCGATACCAGCAGCACGGCATGCGCACAACACCAGAAGCCGTGTCCGGCGCGCCATCCCGCATAGCTGCGGCCCAGCAGCCAGCCCATCAGCGCCGCCTCGAGCCACGCGAATCCGCCCCACTCGTAGAAGTGCACGAAGATCCCGGAAGGGTTGTTGAACTCCGGATCGCCGAACGTGTTGAGGAACAAGCCATAGCCGTCGTCGGCGCCGACCAGCGGCCGAAAGCTCTCGCCGACGACCGGAAACCGGATGAGCCAGTCGAACGTGAACGTCGGCGCGCCCGTGCCCCACCCCATGATCGTCAGCAGGCCCGCGCCGTTGTTGATGGCCGTCGAGTAGTACAGGCCCAGCCGTTCCAGCGCGAAGTCGAAGATGTTGTCGTAGATGTTGATGTAGTACGTTTCCCAGGACCGGTTGTACTCGTTGGCAATGAAGAAGCCGATCAGCGGCGGGATGGCCGCAAAGGGCCCGAGTGCCAGCAGCGCTGCACGCAGCGACCCGCGCGGTGGCCGCAAGCGGAAGCGCGCCATCATCAGCGCCCATGGCAACACCACCTCCACCAGCGCCAGCCGCTCGGCAAAAATGAAGCTGCGCAGCAACGTCAGCACGAACAGCACGCCCAGATAGACCTGGTAGCGGTTCACGCCACGCGGCGGTGTGCGGAAGATGACGAAGTACAGGGGCACGTAGGCCACCGAAGCCTGCGTCAGCGTGCTGATGCCCACCACGCGCCCTTTCAGTTCCAGCACGTCGTAGGTACTGGCGGAACCGTTCAGGTAAGAGAGCAGCACCGCCGGCCGGCCAATCACACCACCCATCATCACCACATAGCCGATGCAGGCCAGCCAGAACAGTGCATCGAGCACCAGCGGCGACAGCGTCACCGGCGTGTCGGCATCGCGCGGGGCCAGCACGCGCTCGCCCGTCGCGCCTGCAGCGATCGCAAGCAGGAACAGCGCCCCGGCCAGTGCGTACGTGCCGCTGAAATAGATGTGATCGATGGCCTTCTGGTCGCCCAGCAGTTCCAGCGATACGAGCCCGTACAGCGGCAGGATGAAGCACAGCAGCAGCCGCGCGGGATCGTCCCACCAGTAGCCGTCGTACACGTTACGGGCGCCCGGCATCGTCATCGCCCGTTCAGCGCGAAGCCACCGCCAGCGGATCGGTGAGTGGAAGCGGTGGCACCGAAGGCGCCGCAGACCGCACCGCAACGGCATCCTGGGTCATGGCCGCGTGCACCAGCGTCCGGAATTCCCGACGGAACCGCTCGGGCGAGAACTGCAGCGCATTGCGGCGGCATGCCGCCGGCTGGAAGGGCCCGCTGTCCTCGAACCGGCAGACCGCGCGGACGATGTCCTCCACGGTCTGGCGCGGGAAGAACACGCCGGTGCGCAGGTCGCGGTCTCGACTGTCGATCACCGTCTCGCGCGCCCCGCCCTGCCCCAGTGCTATCACCGGGGTGCCGCAGGCCTGCGCCTCCACGGCAACGATGCCGAAATCCTCTTCGGCCGCAAACACAAAGGCCTTGGCACGCTGCATATGGGCCACCAGCACGTCGGCGGGCTGGTAGCCCAGAATGCGCACGTTCGGCGTGGCTATCTCGCGGATGCGGTCGAGGTCCGGGCCGTCGCCAATCACCACCAGCTGCTTGTCCGGCATTTCCGCGAACGCCTCGACGATCAGGCTCACGCGCTTGTAGGGCACCAGCCGCGACGCGGTCAGGAAGAAGTCCTCGCGCTGCTCGGACAGACTGAACTGCTCGATATCGACTGGCGGATAGACCACGGCCGCATCGCGTCCGTACACCTTGCGGATGCGCCGTGCCACGTAGGCCGAGTTGGCCACGAACACATCCACGCCGTGGGCGGTGCGATGGTCCCACATCCGCATGTAGTGCAGAATCACCCGCGCCAGCCAACTCTTCATGCCACGCGTGAGCTTCGACTCGCTCAGATACTGGTGCTGCAGGTCCCACGCATAGCGGATCGGGGAGTGTACATAGCTGACATGCACCTGCCCTGGCCCGGTGATGACCCCCTTGGCCACCGCGTGGCTGGACGAGATGACCAGGTCGTAGGCCGACAGGTCCAGCTGCTCCACCGCCAGCGGCATCAGTGGCAGGTAAGACCGGAACGACTTCCGCGCGCGCGGCAGCTTCTGTATGAAGGTGGTCGTCGCGTGCTTGCCCTGCAGCACCCCGCGCAACGCCTCGGGAAAGAAGTCCACCACGCTGAACAGGTCGGCATCGGGCCATATCTTCAAGATCTGCTCGAGCACCCGCTCTGACCCGGCATAGGTAGCCAGCCATTCATGGACGACCGCAACCTTTCCGAAGGTGGCGTCACCGGTATCGTGTCGTGCGTTCATCGTTGTGAAAGACATGGAGATATCTCGCCAAGTAGCCGCGCGGCGGTGTCGCGCCAGGAATACCGTTGCACCCACGCGTAGCCGCGTTGCCGCAGCGTGTCGCGCAACGTGCCGTCCTGCATCACGTGCGTCAGCAGCTCGCCGAATTCGGCCGGGCTGTTGGGCCGGAAATAGAGCGCGGCGGCACCGCACGCCTCGCGGACCGAGGGCAGGTTGGATGCCAGCACGGGGCAGCCGAGCGTCATGGCCTCCACGGGCGGCAAGCCGTAGCCTTCATAAAGCGACGGAAAGACAAAGCAGGCGGCGTCGCGAAACAGGGCCTTCAGATCCGCGTCATCGACATAGCCAAGTCGGGTGACCGGCGCTGCGCCTTCGTCGCTCAGCGGCCGGAACACGCTTGCCGAGCCGCCGACGATCACCACGTCATAGTCGGCCGCGCCCAGCATGCCTACCGCCTCGACCACCAGCCGAAAGTTCTTGTGATAGCTCGCGCTGCTGACCGCCAGCACATACGGCCGGTCCGACAACCCGAACTTGCGCCGGATGCCAGTCACTTCGGGCAGTCGCAGCATATGGTCGCCGCTGAGCGGCAGCACGCCGATCTTGCCGCCCGGAATGCGATAGGCATCGGCAATTTCCCGGCGCGAGAACTCCGACACGGTCAGCACCCGGCGTGCCATGCGTCCCACCCACGGCGCCATGATGCGATACCAGGAACGGAATGCGCGCGAGTACGCCTGCGGCACACGCACCGGCGCGGCATCGTGCATCACCGTCACCTGATTGCGATACAGCAGCGGTGCGGCGTTGCACAGGTTCAGCAGCAAGGCCCCGCGCGCCGCCATCGGCAGGCTCACCTGCTCCCAGAACTGCGCGCTGCGGCGTCCGATGGCATGGCCCACCGTGCGGATGCGCACGTGCGGGAACTCGGCAGGATCGACCTCCACCCCGGGAGGCACCAGCAGCTCGAACGACAGACCGGCCGTGGTGCGATCGTTGTCGGCCACCAGACGGTCGATGGCACGCACCACCTCGTGCGCGAAGCGGTCGACGCCGGTTGCGCGCCGCCCCAGAAAGCGGCCGTTGATCGCAATGGTCTGCGACATCGCCGGCGCTCCTAATGGCCGGCCCGCGCGAGCGGGTTGGCGATGTATCGCACGATGCGGTTGCTGAACGAGGCCGCCGGCAACAGGCACAGCGTTGTCAGGCATCCGACCGCCACTTTCTTGCGCAGGCTCCAGAACGGATTGGCCGCGATGGTGTGGAAGTATCGCCCCGATTCATGCTGGAACCAGTACCAGCGGCGTGCCAGCGTGGCGCCATACACGTGGTGCGCAAACTGGGCCTTCTCCAGGGAGAAATCGAGCACGGCGGGCGGCAGGTCGATGCCGAGCCTATCCTTCGCAAGACCGCGCAGGATCTGCCAGCGCCGCGCCGACTGCCGCGCACCGGCCATGGCGTCTTCGGCATTGGCCAGCGACAGGCCATTGCCTGGCGCGTCGGCGCGCGTGTGGCGATGCACGCGGTAGCAACCCAATGCCGTCTCGATGGCACCTACGTCACCCAGCAGCGCCACCCCGTAGATGGCGTAGAAATCCGCACCGTGCATGTTGTCGGCGCCGGCCGGCACAGGAAAGATTCGGCGCAGCGCGTCCACGCGGTAGGCATTGCCGGAACCGGGCGGCGACGGATACAGCCATCCGGCGCGCAGCATTCGCCCGCAACCTTCGGCGCGAATCGACTGCGGCACCTGAACACCGGTCGGCGCCCCATCGGCCGTCACGACATCGAGCCGGTACTGCACCTTGACCCGATCACCCCTCGCAAAGGCCGCCAGCACCGTGGCGGCGGCCTGCGGATGCAATGTGTCGTCAGCATCGAGGAACAGCACATAAGGCGTGCGCACGCGCTCGAGCGCATGGTTGTACGCGGCAACCTGTCCGCCATTCCGCTGAAACACGGCTTCGACGCGCGCGCCATAGCCCTCGATGATTGCGCGTGAGCCGTCGGTGGAACCGTCGTCGACCACCATCACATGCACTGGCGTGGACTGCCCGAGCGCCGAATCGATGGCGCCCGCCACGTACCGCGCGTAGTTGTAGTTGGCAATCACGATGGTGAGCGCGGGCGCTACGGTGGTGTCCGGCATGTTGGCCTCGGTAGTGTGAGCGCGCATGAGCGCTACAGCGAGTAATCGGCGTGGAAGCCCAGCCTGTTGGCCTCGCCGTCGGCAATCGCGCGTTCCAGCAGCCGCAGCCGCGCACCGGCGTTGCGGCGCTTGCCATACAGCCGCAGCAACTGCAGGAAGACAAAGCGATTGAGCCGGTACATCAGACCGGACGTGGACCAGTGGTTGCGGTCGAACCACGCCTGGTTGCGGCTGCTGTAGTAGGCACGGAAATCGGAGCCGCTCAGCAGCATGCATTCGAAGTGATTCTTCCAGTTGCGCTTGACGTTCCAGGAGCCTTCCAGGTCTTCGAGCCGCGCGGCGGTCACCAGCGCGATGCACCCGCCCCGGGCCGTGAGCCGCCACGTGTATTCGGTATCGTCGGCGTAGAGCACCAGTTCCGGCTCCGGAAGTCCCAGGTCCACGTACATCTCGCGATGGCCAAGCAGGCCGCCGTATGGCGCGAACGGCAGCTGCACCACGGCGGGAATCGCATCGGGCCGCGGCTTGCCCCAGGGCGTGCGCCGCCAGATCTTGTACGGGATGCGCCCAACGTGAAAGCCGAAGTAGCTGGAGCGCGGTGGCATGGCCAGGCCCGCCGGCACGCCCGCAGCGATGTCGCCCTGGTGGTCGGGACGGAAGCCGAGCACTGCCACGCGGTTTCGGCCCTGCTTGCGCGTCAGCACATCCAGCTGGTGGCATAGCGCATCGAGCGCCCCTTCGCACGGCGCGTTGTCGTCGTCCATCAGCCAGATGTAATCGGTGGCATCGCGTTCCAGCGCCCGGGCGATGCCCACCGCATAGCCATTGGCCGACCCCGTGTTCGCGGCAAGCCGCACGATAGTCACGCGCCTGCCCCAGGCCGCCTCCAGCGGCGACAGATCGGCGCTGGCGTTGTTGCTGATGACGATGGCGTGCGCCACGCCATCGCGCTCGAAGCTGCGCCGCAGCAGTTCCGCGCAGTAGTGCAGGCGGTCGCCGTAGGTGACGGTCACCAGCGTGATGCGCTTGTGGTGCAGGTGCGCCATGTCGGTTCTCCGTGTCAGGCGGGCGTGCCAGGATGGCCTTCGGTAACGCCGTAGGCGTAGCTGTAGCGGTGCAGAGCGCCAGTGAAATCGTTGAAGATCACGCCGCGCACCGCGACGCTGGCCTGGGCCAGCCGCCGTGTGCTCTCGTCGATCTGCTCGACCGTGGTCACGCGGTGGCGCGCCACCATGAACACCGTACCGGCAAGGCGACCGAGCACCAGCGCATCGGCAACCGGCAGCAGCGGCGGCCCGTCGAGCACGACCATGTCGTATTGCGACGCCACCCGCTGGACCAGCGCCGACAGCTCGGGCTGCAGCAGCAATTCGCTGGGGCCAGCCGTAAGCGCCCCCGTCGACAGGAAGTCCAGGCCGTGCGCAACGTCGCGCCGGATCACTTCACTGGCCTCGCACGTGCCGGCCAGCACCTCGGCCAGGCCCGGGCCACGGTCTACCCGGAAGCGCTTGTGCAGCACGCCATTGCGCAGGTCGGCGTCGATCAGCAGCACCCGCCGTTTCGAGGCCCCCGCCAGCGTTGCCAGGTTCGCGGCGACGAACGACTTGCCCACCCCTGCAGTGGGGCCGGTGATCAGCACCACGCGATTCGGTGCATCGCTGAGCGCAAAATGCAGCGTCGTGCGCACCGCGCGCAGGCTTTCGATGGCCGCATCGGGCAGGTGCGAGCGGCCGCCCTGAAGATGCGGCCACGATGAACGCAGCGGTCCCGTCAGGCGGCTGCGCGGCACGGTGGCATAGACCGGTATGCCCGTGGCGATCTCGATCTCCTCGCGGTCCTGCACGGTGCCGGCAATGCGCCGCCGCGCCATCGCCAGCACGATGCCGGCCAGCAGCCCGGTCAGCAACGACCCCGCCACGGCCACGCCACGCCGGGGCTTGATCGGCGTCTCGGGCGGCGTGGCCGGATCGATCAGCCGCACACTCGCCACCTTGCCAGCCCGCACCAGCGTCAGTTGCTGGCGCGCGTTCAGGCGGTTCGTGTACAGCTCCGTATCCACCTGCATGTTGCGCTGCAGCTGCAGCACCTTCTGCTCGATCAGCGGCAACTGGCGCGTCCGGGCCTGTACGACGGACCACGCGGCCTGCGCCTCGCGCAACTGGCCGTCGATGCTCAGCAATGCGGGGTGCTTCTCGGTGTACTGCGTCAGCAGCTCCTGGCGCTTCTGACGCAGGTCCACCAGCCGGGTCTCGGCCTCCACGCTCTGCTGCAGCAGCGCCCGGGCTTCCTGGCTGGTATCGACCGTACCCTGCTGGGCGCGAAAGGCGTTATAGCTGCTCTCGGACTCGGCCAGCTGCTTCTTGAGTTGCGGCAATTGCTCGTCCAGGAAGCGGATGGACTTGTCGGCTTCTTCGGACCTGCGGCGCACGTTCTGGTCGACGTACTCCCGGCCGATCTCGTTGAGAATGCGCGATGCCTGCGCCGGATCTGCGCTGTCGAGCGATACCCCGATGATGCTCGACTGCTTGCCGCGCTCGCCAATGGCCAGTGTCTTCTGCAGCCATTCGGTGGTGGCGTTCTCGGAGTAGCGCTTCAGTGTGAAGCTGGCGCCGGGCTGCCCGTCCGCCGCGCGCACCAGCAACGCCAGCGGCCCGCGCGGCGTGTTGGCGCGCAACAGCACGCCGACACGGCCTTGCAGGGACACGACCGGTGCACCAAGCGCGGACGACAACGCCAGCGTGAACGTGTCGTGGTCGCCGAGCGTGAGCGTGAACGGCTGGCCCTGCAAGGCAGCCGGCACGTCGAAGGTCGTCACGTCGATCCGCTCCTTGCCGTAGACGTGCCCGGCAATCGGACGCGAGTAGCCTTCGGCACGCTCGGCCAGCCACCAGCCGATCACGGGCAGGTAGCGTGGCGTCACGTCGACATAGAGCCGAAGCGTGTCCACCGCCCGCGATACCACCATGCGCGAACTGAGCACCTGAATTTCGGACGTCGTATCGGGCTTGATCTCGGGCGTCAGCTTCGGGTCCCCGGACATGGACCGGTTCTCGATGGTGCTGGGCTCAACCTGGATCAGCATGTCGGAGCGATAGACCGGGCGCGTGAACACGGCATAGGCAATGCCAGCCAGCAGGCAGACCGATGTCGTGCATGCGATCAGCCAGCGGCTTGCCGCCAGCGTCGTCAGCGGGTTCATGGCCCGTGCCGCCGGACGGGACGCGGGCTCATAGACCGGATTTGCCAGGTACGAGGTATTCATGACCGAGTCACTCCAGGAATGTGCACGCCTACGGCGCCAGCGCGCGGCTGGCCGTGGCGGTCTGCGCTGTCGGCAACAGCAGGTTCACCACCCGGCTCCAGCGCACCAGCGAGGACGTGTCGACGAACACCACGTCGTTCGCCTGCAGCGCAAACCCATCGGCCAGCGCCATCGCCGAAGGCGTGCTGGCGTCCAGATGGAAGACCTTGGGCTGGGTGCCGCCGTTGCCACGCACCACGTACACCTGCTGCGCATCGCCCGAGTACTGGCTCACGCCGCCCGCATCGCCCAGCGCCTGGTTCAAGCTCAGCTTTCCGTTGTTCATCGTCAGCGCGGCATTGCGCGCCACCTCGCCAATCACGTAGACCTTGCTGTCGTTGGCGGCATAGACGCGCACCAGATCGCCATCGCGCAGCAGGATGTCGGATGGATTTGCCCCTTTCGCAATCAGGTCGGGCAGGCTCACGCGCGCCGTCTGCTCGCCGCGCGTGACGGCAATCCAGGAACGGTCTGCCGCCGCGCTGAAGCCGCCGGCACGGTTGATGGCCTCGGGCAGCGTCATCGGCACATCGTTGATGATCTGCAGGCCGGCTTGCTGCACGGCGCCGTCCATGTACACCCGCTTGCTGCGATACGCCTGGATGCGAAGTGTTACCTGGGGGTTGCGCACATACTCGGCCAGCCGTTGCGTGAGCCGCTCGCGTGCCTCGGCCTCCGTGAGGCCCGCAACGGGCACCATGCCGACAAACGCGTACTGGACATTGCCGCGCGCATCGACGGTGTACCCGGTGACCACGGCATTCGACCCCGATGTATCGACGCCACTGGTCACCTGCAGCGCTGGCAGGTTCAGTTCCGGATGGCCCCAGACCACGATGCTGAGCACATCGCCGGGGCCCAGCACATAGGGGCGCGGTTTGTCGAACAGCGCGCGCACCTCTGGCGCAACGCCGTCCGGCTGTGCGGCACGCTGCGACGCGAGCAGCCCGTGGTCGATCTCGATCAGGCTGTCGCGCGACACCGATTGCACGCCCTGCATGGGCGGCAGGCTGGCCACGGGCGCCGCCGGCGGCGAGTCCGGCCCCGGCTGCGGCGGCGGTGCGGTGGCCTTGTACGTCATGCCCGGCGCCATGGCGCAGCCGCCGAGGAAATGCAGCACCACGCCCCAGAGCAGGACGGCAGCCAGGCGCTTGCGCCACGGCGGGTCAGTATGCGCCACGACCATGGAACACCACGCCGATTGTCTTGAACAGGATCACGATATCGCCGGCAAAGGTCCAGTTGCGGACGTAGGCCACATCGAGCGCGACGCGCGTGTCATAGTCGGCGTCGTTGCGCCCGCTGACTTGCCAGAGCCCCGTGATGCCGGGCAGCACGCGCAGGTAGTACGACACCGATTCGCCGTAGCGTTCCAGCTCCTTCTCCACCACCGGGCGGGGCCCCACCAGGCTCATGTCGCCACGCACCACGTTCCAGAGTTGCGGCAACTCGTCGATGCTGGTCTTGCGGATGAAGCGGCCCAGCGCTGTCACACGCACATCGTTGCGCAGCTTGAAGTCTTTCTCCCATTCCGCGCGGGCCGCCGGATCGATGGCCAGCAGTTCCTTGAGCACCGCGTCGGCGTTGCGCACCATCGAGCGAAACTTGAGGCAACGGAACTTGCGGCCATCCATCCCGACCCGGGTATGACCGTACACGCACGCACCGCCGTCGCGCATGACGAGCAGCGCCACCGTCAGCATCAGCGGAGACAGCACAAGCAGCAACGCCAGCGCCCCGCCGACATCGAACACGCGCTTCGCGGCCAGGCCGTAGGCACCGGCATAGCGCTGGCCGCCGGTGCGTGCCGGTGCGAAGCCATCGGCCAGGCCCGGTGACAAGACCGACGATGCGGCGGTAAAACGCGTGGGCAGGATGCCTGATCTGGCAAGCAGTGATTTGATGAAGCGCATGACGCCTTCTCCCGTGAGCCAAAGGTGGACGATGGCGCGGCAATCAAGCGCAGCGCCCGTAGGTATCGGCAATGCGCACGATGTCGTCCTCGCCCAGATAGGCGCCCGATTGCACCTCGATGACTTCGAGCGGCAGCTTTCCGGGGTTCTCCAGCCGGTGCGTGACCCCGATCGGGATATACGTCGATTCGTTTTCGCTCAGCAGGAACTGCTCGTCGCCGCGCGTGACGCGCGCTGTGCCCCGCACCACCGTCCAGTGCTCGGCGCGGTGGTGGTGCAGCTGCAGCGACAGGGATGCGCCGGGATGCACCACGATGTGCTTCACCTGAAAGCGCTCGCCCTGGTCGAGCGAGTCGTAGCATCCCCACGGCCGCTGCACCTTGCGATGGTTCTCTGCCTCGCTGCCCTGCTGGCGGGCGATCCGTTCAACCAGCCCCTTCACGCCCTGCACCTGAGAGCGATCCACCACCAGCACCGCATCGGGCGTTTCAACCACGATCAGGTGCGTGGTGCCCACGCACGCTACCAGCCGGCCGTCAGCATGGACGTAGCACGAGGTAGCGCCTTCGTACATCACGCGGCCACGCGCGGCATTGCCGTCGGCGTCCTTGTCGATGGCATCCCACACGGCGTCCCACGACCCGAGGTCGGACCAGCCTGCCACTAGCGGCACCACCACGCCCTGCACGCCATCGGTACGCGCCAGATGCTCCATGACGGCGTAGTCGATCGAATCGGACGGGATGGCCGCGAACGCCGCGGCATCGGGGTGGTAGTACGCGCCGTCCTGACGGCCCTGCGCAAAGGCGCTGGCGCACGCCGCATGCATCTCCGGCTGCAGGCGCTCGAGCGTGGCCAGCCAGGTGCTGGCGCGCACAACGAAGATGCCGCTGTTCCACCAGTATTCGCCTGATGCCACGTACTGCTGCGCGAGTTCGGCCGCCGGCTTCTCGACAAAGCTGTCGATGACGTGCGCCACCTCGCCCAGTGCCGCGCCAATGCGGATGTAGCCGTAACCGGTATCCGCGCGGGTGGGCGGCACGCCGAGCGTCACGATGGCGCCCTGCTCGGCAAACCTGGCCGCATGCGCGACCGCGAAGCCGAACGCTTCGGTATCGGCAATGATGTGGTCAGCCGGCATGACCACCAGGATGCCGTCTTCACCCTGTGCCGTTGCCAGCTGGGCGGCCAGCGTCAGCGCTGGGGCCGTGTTGCGCCCAGCCGGCTCAACCACGATCTGGGCCTCGATGCCAGACGCCGCAAGCTGCTGCGCCGTCATGAAACGATGCGGCTCGCCGCACACGACGATCGCGGCGGCGTCGGCGCGGCGGCCATCCCGCAGCACCGCCATGCGCCGTACCGTGGATTGCAGCAGCGAATCATGTCCGATCACATCGATCAACTGCTTCGGATAGTGCTTGCGCGACAGGGGCCAGAGCCGCGTACCCGAGCCGCCCGCCAGTACCACCGGGCGCAACCGCAGCGCGTTCTGAACGTTGCCGGGCATGACGCCGGCATGAGAAGGGAGTTCGGCGGGGGCAGTGAAAGGCATCCTGGGCTCCTGTTCAGGCAGCGCAGCGGCATGAAACCGCTTTGCTGCACCGAAGCATAGATGCGCAAAAATGCATCAATTGCCCGATGGCCGATAATGCAGAGCATTTGACCGATGCAACTTGAAAACCGGCGCAAAAACGTATTTTTGCTGATACAAGCCGATTATGCGATCGCACCGCCTGCATTTATGCGTGCACGATTCCCGGGCACGGTGCGCGAATGCCCCGCAATGCAGCCGACCTTCACAGGAATTGCACAGACACAGTGAAGTGACTGATTTTCATGCCATTTCTGGCATTTAGAAATGCGGACTGTGAAAGCCGTGGCGTAACGCTTACCAAAAGTGATTCATTTTTGATAATCGCGTTGCGGCGCATGCCGCATTTTTCCATCGATTTTTATCGCTACCCGCCTCGATCGGCCAACATCACGGAAAAATCCGACACCGACCGTTGTGCATCGCCGCAAATTGAATATGATGCAATGCAATAGATTCGCTTCTGAATCGCCTTCGCAAGGGGTGGACACGCCATGGATCACCTTGTCGAGATGCTTGCTCCGCCCCGGCCCTCACGGCCCCCACGGCCTTTCACCATCGCCGAACACGCCCCCACGCAGCGCATCGGCCTGCTGCTGTTCGACGGCTGCTCGCTGCTGACGGCAGGCATCATCGCCGAAGCCTTCCGCGTGGCCAACGAGCTGGAGCTGCAACGGCATGGCCGGCCGTTCTACCAACTGTCATTGCTGTCGTACCGTGGCGGCAACATCGCGTGCTCCTCGTCGGTGCGAATCTGGACACAGGGCCTCGATGCCGCCGGGCAGCGTGGCTTCGGCGCGGTGTTCATCGCCTGCAGCGAGCGCGAGCCCGCAAGCGAACGCGACGCCCGCGTGACCTGCGCCATCATGGAAGTCAGTGCTTCGGCGCTGGAGCGCAGCACGCACGGCCGCGAACTGCTGGCGCCACGGGTTTCGCGTGCCGAGGCAACCAGCGCCACGGACGGCGACGCTGGAGCGTCAGCGTCGGTGTTCTGGTGCCGGGGAGGCGCAGACCAGGCGCCCGAAGTCATGCCGTCGGCCATCGACATGGCACTGGCCCAGATCGAGGCCGACCTGGGCGCCGAGGTGGCCGGCGAGGTGGCCCGGCAACTCGACCCGCGCCGCGAGACCATCGCCGAGACCGATCTCGACGACATCGACGACCCGCCAGACCTGTCGACCGTAACGGCCAACAAGATCCTGGCCTCGGCGCGCTGGATCGCCGAGCACTACATGGAGCCCATCTCGGTTGCCGACGCCGCTCGCGTTGCCGCGATGAGCGAGCGCAACTACCTGCGCCGCTTCAAGCTCACCATCGGCATGACGCCGTCGGAATACCTGCTGCAGAAGCGGCTCGACATGATTTGCCAGTTGCTGACAAAGACGACGCTGCCGGTGGACAAGATCGCCCGGCGCTGTGGCATGGGTAACGGCGACCGGCTCGGCAAGATTTTCCGCAAAAGGTTTGCCTTGTCGCCCACCGAGTATCGGAACCAGGGGCCGGCGGGCCCGGGGTCGGAACCTACGGCAACCTGAGGAGTGCTGAGCATGCGTAACGAACTGCTTGACCTGGCCAAACTCGACTGGATGGCGCGCGAACTCGCCGAGCCCTACAAGTCCGCCCCGCCCTTCCCGCATGTGTGCATCGACAACTTCCTGGACCCCGACATCTATCGCGAGGCCAGCGACGCCTTCCCGAGCCGGAAGGAGGGCAGCTGGTTGAAGTATCAATCCGCTGCCGAGAACCTGAAGCTCGAGATCCAGGATTTCTACGCCATTCCGCCCGCGCTGCGCGCCCTGATCGTCGAACTGAACGGCCCGGGCTTCGTCCGCTTCCTGGAAACGCTGACCGGCGTGCGCGGCCTCGTACCAGACCCTCACCTGCACGGCGGGGGGCTGCACCAGACGCTGCCCGGCGGGCATCTTGGCCTGCATATCGATTACAACTATCACCTTGAATGGAAGCTGGACCGGCGCATCAACGTGCTGCTCTACCTGAACGACACCTGGGACGACAGCTGGGCCGGCCATCTCCAGCTTTGGGACGAAGGCGTGCAGCATTGCGTGCAGAAGATCGCGCCCATCGGCAACCGGCTGGTGGTGTTCAGCACGAACGAATACTCCTGGCACGGGCATCCCGTGCCGCTGGCCTGCCCGCCGGGCGTTGCACGACGCTCGATCGCCCTCTACTACTACTCCAACGGGCGACCCGAGGACGAGGTAGCGGACGTTCACACGACGCGCTTCCAGGCGGCGCCCGGCGCGCGCTTCCCGCTGACCGCGCGCGACATCCTGACCGGCATCACACCGCCCTACGCCAAGGCGCTGGCGCGACGCATCGTAGGCCGCTGACCGGGCAAGGGGTGCATATGCCGTCCATACTCGTCACCGGCGGCGCCGGCTTCATCGGTGCGAACTTCTTGCTCGACTGGCTGCGACAGCCAGCGGACGCTGGCAGCGAAGCCGATCATGTCATCAACGTCGACAAGCTGACCTACGCAGGCAACCGGCACAGCCTGCGCGATCTGGACGCCGATGCGCGCCACACCTTCGTCCAGGCCGATATCCGCGACCGGGCGGCGATGGACAGCCTGCTCGCGCGCCACCGCCCGCGCGCCGTCATCCACTTTGCGGCGGAAAGCCATGTGGACCGGTCCATCCGCGGGCCTGCTGCTTTCATCGATACCAACATTGGCGGCACCTATACGCTGCTGGAAGCCGTGCGAGGCTACTGGAGCGCGTTGCCCGAGTGCGAACGAACGGCCTTCCGCTTCCTTCACGTATCGACCGACGAGGTATTCGGGTCGCTGGGGCCTGCGGACGCGCCCTTCTCCGAGACCACCCCTTATGCGCCAAACAGCCCCTACTCGGCATCGAAGGCCGCCGCCGACCACCTCGTCAGGGCGTGGCACCACACCTACGGGCTGCCCGTTCTGACCACCAACTGCTCGAACAACTACGGCCCGTACCAGTTTCCCGAAAAGCTGCTGCCGCTGATGATCACCAGCGCGCTGGGGGGACAGCCGCTGCCGGTGTACGGCGACGGCGCAAATGTGCGCGACTGGCTCTACGTCGGCGATCACTGCACCGCGATTCGCGAAGTGCTGTCGCGCGGGCGAGTTGGCGACACCTACAACGTGGGCGGCTGGAATGAAAAGACGAACCTCGAAGTGGTGCAGGCCCTGTGCGATCAGCTCGACATGCTGCAGCCGCGCGCCATGGGCTCCTATCGGCAACAGATCCGCTTTGTGAAGGACAGGCCCGGCCACGACCGCCGCTACGCCATCGACGCACGCAAGCTCGAAAGCGAACTGGGCTGGCGCCCCACCGAGACGTTCGAAACCGGCCTGGCCAAAACGGTGGCGTGGTATCTCAACAACCAGCCATGGGTACGGGGTGTGATGTCGGGCGAGTACCGCAAATGGGTGGAGACGCAATATGCCGCATGACGACCTCACAGCGCCAACGCTGCTCGTGACGGGCTGCAACGGCCAGATCGGCTTTGAACTGTGCCGCAGCCTGGCGCCGCTCGGTCATGTGATTGCACTCGACCACACGGCATGCGACTTGTCTGACGCCCTTCGGCTGCGCAAGCTGGTACGCGAACTCGCACCCAGCGTCATCGTCAACGCGGGGGCCTATACCGCAGTCGACAAGGCGGAAAGCAACCCCGCGCTTGCCTTCGCCGTCAATGGCGAGGCACCCGGCATCCTTGCCGAGGAGGCGAGCGTGCTTGGCGCCCTGCTGGTGCACTACTCCACCGATTACGTGTTCGATGGCACAGCGAACGGCGCGTATGCGGAAACGGACGCGCCCAATCCCTTGTCGGTCTACGGCAAGAGCAAGCTGGCCGGCGAACGCGCTGTCCTGGAAAGCGAGGCCACCGCGCTGGTCTTGCGCACGAGCTGGGTCTTCGGAGCGTACGGCAACAACTTCGCGAAGACCATGCTGAAGCTGGGTCGGGACCGCGACACCTTGCGCGTCGTTTCTGACCAGTTTGGCGCTCCCACGCCTGCCAGTCTGGTAGCCGACGTCACCGCGCACATCATCGCGCGGCACTGGATCTTCGGCGACCGCGCGGTGTTCCCGCACGGCCTCTATCACCTGGCCGCTGGCGGAGACACGAGCTGGCATGCCTATGCATCGGAAGTGTTGAGACAGGCGAGGGCGCGCGGCGTGGTACTCAAGGCCGGCCCCGAAGACATCGTGCCGATCGGCACCGCGGACTATCCGCTGCCAGCCACCCGGCCCGCCAATTCGCGGCTCGCCACCGCAAAGCTGCGCGAGACCTTCGGCCTGCACCTGCCGCACTGGCGGGACGGGCTGAGCCTCGTCATGAAGCAAATGTTGTCCGAGACATCCTGCTAGAGGTGCGCCATGACCATGAACCTTATTCCTACCCGGATCCCCGATGTGCTGATCCTCGATCCCAAGGTGTTCGGCGACGAGCGCGGGTTCTTCTTCGAGAGCTTCAACGGCACCGAGTTCGAAACCGCCACCGGGTTGAAGCGCAACTTTGTGCAGGACAACCACTCGCGGTCGGCCCGCAACGTGCTGCGCGGGCTGCATTACCAGATCCGGCATCCGCAGGGCAAGCTCGTGCGCGTTGTTGCCGGTGCGGTCTTCGACGTGGCCGTGGACCTCCGCAGCAGTTCGCCAACGTTCGGCAAGTGGGTGGGCGAGGTGTTGTCCGCCGAAAACAAGCGCCAGCTATGGATTCCGGAAGGATTCGCGCACGGCTTTCTCGTGCTGTCGGACTATGCGGAATTCCTCTACAAGACCACGGACACCTGGCACCCCGAGCACGAACGCTCGCTGCATTGGAACGACAGGCGTATCGCCATCGAATGGCCGCTTTCCGGCACGCCGATGGTGGCCGCCAAGGACGCTGCCGGACGCACCCTCGACGAAGCCGAGGTGTTCGCCTAGGCATGCCGCGCCGGGGTGACCATCTGTCTTATCGCGCCAGACGTTCGAGCCGCGCATATGACAACGCCCCAAGGCTGAAGCCAAGGGGCGTTGCGCGTTGCGGGTCAGGCGCCGTTCCGGCGCCCCCCTGTTACAGGTACTTGAACAGCGTCATGCCCTGGATCTGCATGAACGATTGCTGCGCGCCCTGCAGCGCAGTCTGGCGCTGGTAGTACTCGGTGATGGCCGCTGCGTAGTCCAGGTCCTGCAGGTTGCTCAGGGTCTGGCTGTTGTTCAGGTCGCGGTTCGTGCCGATGGTGTCCAGTGCGTCCAGCTCGTTCATGCGCGAACCCACCGACGAACGCACCGTCAGCACGTTGTCGAGCGAGTTGCCGAACTGGCGGATGCCGGTGGCAATCACGTTCTTCAGGTTCGCCGCCGTGGCGGCCTGCGTGGCGCCCGAGTTGATCGGCTGCTTGAGCGCGTTGATCACGTCCTTCAGGTTGGCGAACATGTCGGCGCCAGCCTGTTGGGCTTCGCCGGCGGTCATCGTGTCGCCGTCCACCGGCGTGCCCGAGACCGAGAACGAGACGCCTGCCACGCTGATCTGGCCGCCGTCGACGTAGTCCACCGGCGTGCCGATTGCGGCGCCGCCGTTGGTCATGTCGTTCAGCACGTACTGCATCTTGCCGCTGACCGCGTCGGTCTGGAACGACACCTTGATCGAATGGCCGTACAGCGGGTTGGTCGGATCCACCACCGACGGGGCGCTGTACGTGGCCGTGCCCTGGTTGGCGCTGTTGCCCTTGAGCACATAGCCGGCGTTGCCGGTGACCGACTGGAACACTTCCGCGCCGTTGTTGCCGGCTTCCATCTGGCGGGCCACGTCCACCTGCAGGAACTGGTGGCCCATGTCGCCCTGGTACATGATGTTGCCAGCCGAATCGGTGGCAAACGGCACCGTGCCTGACTTCAGGCCCGAGAACAGGTAGTTGCCGTTGCCGTCGTCGGCGTTGGCCAGGCCCACCAGCTGGTCGTACTGACCTTGCAGAGCGGTGGCCAGCGTGGCGCGGTCGTTGTCGCTCAGGGTGCCGTTACCGGCGTTCACCAGCAGCGTCTGGATGTTCTGGATCGTCGTGGTGACCTGGGTGAGCGTGTTTTCTTCCATGCCCAGCGACGCGTTGGCCTGCTTGCGCGAGGCGGTGTACTGGCCGTTCACGGCCGACGACTGCGTGACGCTCAGCGCGCGCGTGGCGGCCACGGGGTCGTCAGACGGCGTCAGCACGCGGCGGCCCGTGCCGAGCTGCTGCTGCACGTGCAGCAGGCTCGACTGCTGGTTGTTCATCGACGACAGGCCCTGGTGATACAGGGTGGAGGTTGCTACGCGCATGGCGTGATTCCTTCTTGTCCGGTAGAGATGTCAGGGATGGCTGGCCGATCAGGCGATGCTGATCAGCGTGTCGAAGATCGAGCTGGCCGCCTGGATGACCTTGGCGTTGGCCTGGTACAGCTGCTGGAACTTGAGCAGGTTGACGGTTTCCTCGTCCATGTTCACGCCCGACACCGACTGCTGGGCCGTGTAGACCTGGTCCGTGATGCTGTCCTGCGAGGTGGACGCGATGCTGATCGACTTGGCCTTGCTGCCCACGTCGTTCACCAGCTGCGCGTACGCGTCGTTGAAGCTGGACGAGCCGTTGATGGTCTTGGCCGTCTGCAGCTTGGCCAGCGCCAGCATGTTGCCGTTGTCGGATACCGAGCCGGCGTTGTTGGCCAGCGTGAACGTGTCGCCGTTCTTCGGCGTGCCGTTGAAGCTGAACGTCATGCCATTGATCGTGTAGTCCACGCCGTTGGCCGTGGTGGTCGGCGTGGGCTGCGGTGCCAGCGGCGTGCCGGCGGCATCCGAGAACACGTAGGCCGACGTGGCGCTGTCGTACTTCACCGTCAGCGGGCCCGTCAGCGGCGTGAAGCCCGGGGCCACATTGCTGAGCGATGCCTTGACCGTGCCGGTGTTCTGCGTGCTGGCGTCGGCGCGGGCCGGCGAGGCCGCGGCGATCTTGGCCGGGTCCGTGATCAGCGAGCCAAAGCCGGCGGCGGCGTTGCGCGTGGGCTGGATCTCGAACGATTCGTTGGCGTTCATCGCCTGGTCCAGATTCAGCTCGAAGCCATCGGCGCCGATCGTCATCGGGAACGTGGCGGTGCCGCCCGGCTGCGAGGCCACCACCTTGTTGTCGGACTTGCGGGTCAGCGTGTAGTTGGTGCCGTCGAACTTCAGCGTGTAGTCGCTGGTGGTCAGGTCGCCCGCCTTGGTGATGGTAGCCGTGGCCACCGCGCCCGAGGTGTTGCGGCCGTTCGCATACACCGTGGCGCTGCCGAGCTGGAACACGTCGCCGCCGACGGCGCCGTTCAGGTCGATACCAAGCTTGTGCTGGGCGTTGAACGTCTCGCCGATGGCCAGCGACAGGCGGCCGATGGCGCTCTGCGCACCGTCGAGCGACTCGCTGCGGAAGCGCATGAGGCCGCCGATGGAGCCGCCCGTGATGGCGCCGTCTTCCGCTTCCACGCTGCTGCCGTTGGGCAGCGTGTAGGCGATGGTGGTGCGGCTCGGGTCAGCCGCCGAGGTCACGGCCTTGATGTCGTACGAATCGCCGCCCATCACGATGGGCTGGCCGTTGCCGATGAACACGTTGTACGTGCCGCCGTCCTGCATCACCACCTTGGCGCCCACCAGTTCGGTCAGCTTGGCCACGGCCTGGTCGCGCTGGTCGAGCAGGTCATTGGGCGCATGGCCGCCGGAGGCGGCAGTCATGCGGGTGATTTCGGTGTTCAGGTTGGCAATCTGCTTGGCGTAGTCGTTGACCTGCGTGACCGACGACGTGATCTGCGTGTTGATGCCCGACTGCAGTTGCTTGAAGTAGTCGCTCGACGACTTGATCTGGCCGGCCAGCGCCTGCGCGGCAGCGATCATGCCCTGGCGGGTGGCCGGGTCAGCCGGCGTATCGGACACCGACTGCACCGACGCGAAGAACTTCTGCATCAGCGGCGCCAGGCCGCCCTTCTGGTCGGCCAGCAGGTTGTCGATCTGCGAAATCTGGTCCGAGTAGGTCGACAGCTCGTAGCTGGCCGACGTGGCGCCACGCAGCTGGCCGGTCAGGAAGCTGTCGTACACACGCTGCACGGAGAGGGTGTTCGAGCCCTGGCCATAGAAGCCGGCGCTCGTGTACATGCCGCCAGCCGAGGCGATGATCGTGTTCTGGCGCGTGTAGCCCGCCGTGGCCGCGTTACTGAAGTTGTGGCCGGTGGTCGTGAGCGCGTTCTGCGCGACGTTCAGGCCCGACAGACCAATATTAAACAGAGACATGTTTGTCTGACTCCGGATCGAATGGCTAGCCAGCGGCGAACGGCCGACGGCAGTGGATGTGTTGGATAACGGCGCGAACGCGGCGCGACTTTAGCGTCGCAATGGCATGAAATGCGCGGCGATTGTGAGCATGCACTTTCGTTGAAAGTCCTTTCCACAAAGGCAAATAGCGCGAGCAGACTGGCTGCCGCGCTGGATGGAATGCTTGCGATGCGTCGCTGTTCTCCCCACTTCCGCACGCGGGAGAGGGGAGTCAATCGTCGGTGTTCTCCCCTCTCCCGCATGGCGGGAGAGGGAGTCAAAACATTGGTTTTCGTCCGCTCCCGCACGCAGGAAAGGCGAGTCAATCGTCGGTGTTCTCCCCTCTCCCGCATGGCGGGAGAGGGGTCGGGGGAGAGGGTGTGGCTTGTCTTGCCGGACAGGTCGCAGTTTGAACCGCCCGGCCCTCTCCCCCTGCCCCTCTCCCGCGCGCGGGAGAGGGGAGTCAAAACGTTGGTTTTCGTCCTCGCCGCATTGCGGCAAAGGGCAGTCAGTCGTGCACTGCCACTTCAGGTCGATACCTTCTTCATGATCCGCACCAGCTTCTCGCCGTAGGCGGGATCGGTGGCGTACCCTGCGCGCTGCAGGCCGTGGGCGGCTTCCTCGGCGTTCGAGGCGGTCACCACGTTGGCGTAGCGCGGGTTGTTGCTGATCAGCTTCGCGTAGTCGTTGCACGCTTCCTCGTACGAGCCGTAGGCGCGGAATTTCGCGCGCACCTTCTGCGGCTGGCCGTCGACATACTCGGTGGTCAGGATCTCCGTCGTCGGTCCCTTCCAGTTGGCGCCGGCCTTGATGCCGAACACGTTGAACGTGGTCGAGCCATCCGGGTTGCGGATCTCGCGGCGGCCCCAGCCCGATTCCAGCGCGGCCTGGCCCACGATCAGCTTGGCCGGCACGCCGGAGGCGCGCGAGGCGGCCATCGCCGGCTCGGCCAGCCGGTTGACGAAGTTGCTGATGTGCTCGGGCGAGTCGTCGGGCAGCTGGCCCAGTTGCGACTCGCCGCCATTGCCTTGCCAGTCGGCCTGGCCCTGGTACTGGCGCAGGCCGGCTGTCGGGTTCCACGCGGCGCCCGGCAGCGTGGTGCCGATCGGCGGCGGGCCGTCGGCGTCGGTAGCGCCCCGGCTGTCGAGCATCTGCGCCATCTGGGCGTCGCGCACGCTGGCGCCCGTGATACCGCCCGCGCCGGCCATGCCGGGCGGCAGTTCGGTGCCCGTGGCGCGTGCCAGCTGGCGGATCATCACATCGGCCAGGCCAATGCCGCGCGACGACAGCTGCTGCGAGAGCTGCTGGTCCATCATCGACATGTACAGCTTGGTCTGCTCGTTGTCGAACATCCCGTCGGACGGCGTGGCGTCGCGCATGCTCTTGAGCACCATCTGCGTGAACACCGCCTCGAACTGCTTGGCGGCTGCCTGCAGCGTCGACTTGTTGTTGCCCGCGCGGGCCTGGTTCTTGAGCGCCTCGAAGCCCTGCGTATCGAGCGCGAAGCGCTGCGAGACGTCGGCCTGCCCGCTGATTGCGCTACCCGCCGCCATCAGATGATCTCCAGTTCGGCGCGCAGCGCACCCGCGGCACGCATGGCTTCGAGGATGGTCTGCAGGTCGGCCGGCGTGGCGCCCAGCGCGTTCAGGCCCTTGACCACCGCGGCCAGCGACGCCCCTGCCTTGACGATCTGCAGCGAGCCGCCGTCACGCTTCAGGTCGATCTGCGACACCGGCGCCACCACGGTCTGACCCTGGCTGAACGGCGCGGGCTGGCTGATCACCGGCTGCGTATTGATGACGACCGACAGGTTGCCGTGCGCAATTGCGCAGTCTTCCACCGTCACCGCCTGGTTCATCACGATGGAACCGGTGCGGGCGTTCAGGATGACCTTGGCCGCGGCCTTGGCCGGCGTGACGTCGATGTTCTCGATGCGGGCCATGAAGCCCACGCGTGCCGAGGGCGTCTGCGGCGTGCGCACCTGCACCACGCGGCCGTCCATCGCGGCGGCCGTGCCCGGGCCCAGGTTGCGGTTGATCGCCTCGACCACGCGCTCGGCGGTGCCGAAATCGGTGTCCTTGAGTTCCAGGTTCATGATGCCGCCTTCGGGCTGGAAGGCCGCCACGGCGCGCTCGACGATCGCGCCATTGGCAATGCGGCCGACGGCAAGCTGGTTGATCTGCACCTTGCTGCCGTTGGCCGACGCACCCGCGCCGCCCACCAGCATGTTGCCCTGCGCGATGGCGTACACCTGCCCGTCGGCGCCCTTGAGCGGCGTCATCAGCAGCGTGCCGCCGCGCAGGCTCTTGGCATTACCCATCGACGACACCACCACGTCCATCTGGCTGCCCGGCTGCGCGTACGCCGGCAGCGTGGCGGTCACCATCACGGCGGCCACGTTCTTGAGCTGCATGTTCTTGCCGGCCGGCAGTGTAATGCCCAGCTGCGACAGCATGTTGCTCAAGCTCTGCGTGGTGAACGGCGTCTGCATCGTCTGGTCGCCGGTGTTGTCCAGACCCACCACCAGGCCGTAGCCCACCAGCGGGTTGTCACGCATGCCCTGGAACGTGGCCAGGTTCTTCAGACGCTCCGCATGTGCGGCGCCCGTGCCCAGGCCAAGGAATAGCGCGAGCAGCAGGCAGGCAAAAGATACCGCGCGACCTGAGCGGGAAAGACGGCCGGGCGGGTTGCCAAAAAACGAGCCTGGCTTGTGGAGAGGCATCGGAGGCAGAAACATGGCGGGATCAGTACGGTAAGACATTGAGGAAGAAGCGCTGCAGCCAGCCCATGTTCTGCGCTTCGTCGATATACCCCTTGGCGGTGTATTCGATGCGCGCATCCGCCACCTGCGTGGACGGTACTGCGTTGTCGCCGGTGATCGTGCGCGGATTGACCACGCCCGAGAAGCGGATGAATTCGGCGCCCTGGTTGATGGCCATCTGCTTTTCTCCGGACACCACCAGGTTGCCGTTCGGCAGCACCTCCAGCACCGTGACGGTGATGGTGCCGTTGAAAGTGTTGGCGGCGGTGGCGCCGCCGCCGGCCTTCAACGAGTTGGCGCCGCTGACATCGGCGTTCTGGGCGGTACTGAACAACCCGCTCAGCGCACGCGGCACGGCGTTGAACGCCAGGTTCGTGCTGCCCGTGCGGCTGGCGTTGGTGGCGGAGTTCTTGCTCGCGTTGACGTTCTCGCTGATCACGATCGTGAGGATGTCGCCAACGTTACGCGGCCGCCGATCCTCGAACAGCGGATTGCCCGCGTACGAGGATGCGTAGATCGAGCCCGTGGCAGGCCCCATTGCGCGCGGTTCGGCGCGCGCCGTGGTGGGCATCTGCACCAGGGGCTCCTTCGGCACCAATGCGCAGCCGCCCGTTGCCAGCGTGGCCAGGCCGACGATGGCATAAAGGACGATTGCACCGATGCGATACTGCGTGGCGGCCATGGTCATTCCTGTCTTAACCCATCTGGGTCAGGCGTTGCAGCATCTGGTCAGACGTCTGCACCGCCTTGCTGTTGATTTCGTAAGCGCGCTGGGTCTGGATCATGCTGACCAGTTCCTCCACCACGTTGACGTTCGACGCCTCGACGTAGTTGTTCTGCAGCGTGCCCGCGCCGTTCAGGCCCGGCACCGTGGTGTTCGGCGCGCCCGAGGCGTCGGTCTGCACATACAGGTTCTCGCCCAGGCTTTCGAGGCCGGTCGGGTTCGGGAACGTCGCCAGCTGGATCTGGCCCACCGTCACCGAGTTGGTCTGGCCCGGCTGCTGCACCGTCACCGTACCGTCGCGTGCGATGTTCACCGAGGTGTAGTTGGCCGGCAGCGTGATGGCCGGGTTCAGCACGAAGCCGCTCGACGTGACGAGCTGGCCGTTCGGGTCCACCTGGAACGAACCGTCGCGCGTGTACGAGGTGGTGCCGTCCGGCATCGTCACCTGGAAGAAGCCCTGGCCGATGATGGCCACGTCACGGGCGTTGCCGGTTTGCTGCGGGTTGCCTTGCGTGTGGATACGCTCGGTGGCCACGGGACGCACACCGGTACCCAGCTGCATGCCCGAAGGCAGCACGGTCTGGTCTGACGACAGTGCGCCCGGCTGGCGAATGGTCTGGTACATCAGTTCCTCGAACACGGCGCGGCTGCGCTTGAAGCCCGTGGTGGACACGTTGGCCAGGTTGTTCGAGATCACGTCCATCTGCGTCTGCTGCGCATCGAGGCCGGTCTTGGCAATCCAGAGAGAGCGGATCATGGTTGTCTAGTTCGCTTGGTTTGGTTGGGCGCGCCCGCTTCTGGCGTGGCGCGCCGCGTCATCAGTTGTTCGAGAGCAGCGAGTTGGCCCGCTGGTCGTTGCCGTCGGCGCTCGAGATCATCTTCATCTGCATCTCGAAGCGGCGTGCGTTGGCGATCATCTCGACCATCGACTCCACCGGATTGACATTGCTGCCTTCGAGGGCGCCGGAAATCACGCGCACGTTGGGGTCCTGCTGCAGCGCGTCCACGCCGGGACGCAGGCGGAAGTAGCCGTCGTCACCGCGCGCCAGCCCTTCGGGCGGCGGCGTCACCACGCGCAGCTTGCCCACTTGCGCCAGGCCGTTGGCCGCTTCGCCGGGGCCACGTGCCACCACGCTGCCGTCGGTACCGATCGTCACGCTGGCACCGGCCGGCACGGCGATCAGGCCGCCGTCGCCCATCACCGGGCGTCCGCCCGACGTCTGCAGCTGGCCGTCGGCCGACACCTGCAGCGAACCCGCGCGGGTGTAGGCCTCCGAGCCGTCGGGCATCTGCACCGCCAGCCAGCCGTTGCCCTGCAGGGCCACGTCGAGGTCGCGGCCCGTGTAGGTCAGCGAGCCGGCTTTCATGTCGGCACCTGGCGTGGAAGCCAGCGTGAAGGCGCGCGTCTGCGCTTCCTGGCCCTGTACCGGTACGGCGCGGTACAGGTTGATCTGCGCCTTGAATGCCGGCGTGGATGCGTTGGCCAGGTTGTTCGATACCGCGGCCTGCTGGTCGAGTATCTGCTTGGCGCCCGACAGGGCGGTGTAGATCATGCGGTCCATGGCGAATGCTTCTGGCTAGGCGCGTCGATCAGATGTTCACCAGGGTCTGCAGGACGGTGTCCTGCGCCTTGATGGTCTGGGCGTTGGCCTGGTAGTTGCGCTGGGCAACGATCAGGTTCACCAGCTGGCCGGAGAGGTCGACGTTCGAGTCTTCCACGGCGTTGGACTTCAGCGTGCCCATTGCACCGCCCGCCACACCCAGCAGTTCCTGGCCCGACGAACCGGTGGCGGACCACACGTTGTCGCCTTCCGGCTTCAGGCCTTCGGTGTTGCCGAACCGTGCCATGGCGATCTGGCCCAGCGACAGGGTCTGCTCGTTCGAATACGAACCAAGGATCGTGCCGTCTTCCTGCACCGAGTAGCCCACAAGCGCGCCCGAGGCAAAGCCGTTCTGCACGATCTTCTTCGGGTCGTTGTCGTCGCCGAACTGCGTGGAACCAGTCATGTTCAGCGCCGTGGTCATGGCGGCGGCGCCGTTGGCGGCCGGCAGCGTGATGGTGGGGTTGGCCGGCGTGGTGCCGGTCATCCTGCCGTTGTTGTCGAACGACAAGGTCACCGTCTGCAGGATGTTGCCCGCGGCGTCGGTCACGTTCATGTTCCAGTCGTTACCGCCGGCGGCGTTGGGGCCGGCCTTGCCGAAGTAGGCGGTCAGCTGCTGCTTGTTGCCCAGCGAGTCGTACACGGTCATGGCCGTGCTGTAGCTGAACATCGACGAATCGGGCACGGTCGGCGGCACGGTCGTGGGGTCGCTGGCGAAGGCGTTGGTCGGGACGGCGCTACGCGAATCGAGCTGGAACTGGGCCGCGATGTTGGTGGTGGCCTGCGGCGGCATCTGCGCGTTGCTGATCACGATCGGCTGCGGTGCGGCGCCGCCGGCGGTGGTGCCAGCCGGGTAGCCGGTCACTTGCAGGCCGGTGGCGTTCACCAGCGTGCCGTCGTCCAGGCGGTTCAGCTGGCCGTTGCGCGAGTAGTAGACCTGGCCGTCGGCGTTGACCAGACGGAAGAAGCCGTTGCCGTTGCTGATGGCCACGTCCAGGTTACGACCCGACGACGAGATATTGCCGTTGGTGAACGATTGCACCACGGCGTTCACGCGCGTGCCCAGGCCGATCTTCGAGCCTGCGTACACGTCGGCGAACTGTGCCGTCGATTGCTTGAAGCCAACCGTGTTCGCGTTGGCGATGTTGTTACCAATCACGTCCAGGTTGGACGCCGCGGCATTCAGGCCGCTTACCCCTTGACCAAAACCCATGATTTTCCCCTAAGAAAGGCTGTCGTTCGTGAAATGCCCGCGCGTATGCCGGACCGGGTGATTCGTAAAAAAGAGATCAGGAAATGCGGCGCACGTCGTCGACGTTGGCCGTCTTGCCGTCGCCCAGGTCGACCAGCACGCCCGTGCTGTCGCCGCTGATGGCCTGCACCTTGCCGTAGACCAGCGCGATCGGGGCCACGTCCTTGCCGCCGCCGGTAGCGGTGACCTTGAAGCTGTAGTCGCCATCGGCCACTACCGCGCCCTGGTCGTTCTTGCCGTCCCAGGCGATGTCGTGCACGCCGGCCGTCTGGCCCTTCATGTCGATGGTGCGCACCACGTTGCCGGACTTGTCCAGCACCTGCACGGTGACGCTGTCGGCCGTCGACGGGATGTCCACGCCGATCTTGCCGGCCACGCCATCGGCCACCGACACCGACGAGCCCGGCACCATCACGGTCTTGCCGATCAGCGCGGCCGAGTCCATCGCACGGCCGGCGGCGGTCTGCGTCAGCAGCTGGTTCAGCGTCTCGTTCATGGTCTGCAGGCCGCTCACGGTGCTGATCTGCGCCAGTTGCGAGGTCAGCTGCGAGTTGTCGAGCGGGTTCAGCGGATCCTGGTTGTTCATCTGCGTGACCAGCATCGTCAGGAAGTTGCTCTGCAGGTCTGCCGCGCTGGAGCTGCCGCTGGCCAGGGCCTGGTTCACGGCCGACGAAGCGGTGCTGTTGCCTACGGAAGAAGTAGTTGCCATGGTGTGTTCCGGGTTCTCGGAATTGCGTGGATTCGGAAAATCGAAAAGGTTTGCGTTGCGTGTTACTGACCGATGGTCAGCGTCTTCAGCATCATGTTCTTGGCGGTGTTGAGCACCTCCACGTTGGCCTGGTACGAGCGCGACGCCGAAATCATGTTGACCATCTCTTCGACCGGGTTCACGTTGGGCATCGTCACGTAGCCGTTGGCGTCAGCCAGCGGATGCGTGGGGTTGTGCACCATGCGCGCCGGTGCCGAGTCTTCCATCACGCCGGCCACCTGCACGCCGCCCACGTCGGTCTGGCCGGGCGTGGGCGCCATTTCGAAGATCACCTGCTTGGCGCGGTACGGCTGGCCGTTCGGCGCCACGGCGCTGTCGGCGTTGGCCAGGTTCGAGGCCGTCACGTTCATGCGCTGCGACTGCGCGGCCATGGCCGAGCCGGCCACGTCGAAGATGTTCATGGAACCCATGGCTTGTCTTCCCCTTCGGTCAGTTCTGGATCGCAGACAGCATCGTCTTGATCTTGGAGCTCATCACCGTCAGCCCGGCCTCGTAGTGCACGGTGTTGTCGGCAAAGGCCACCCGCTCGGTGTCCATTTCCACGGTGTTGCCGTCGATGCTGGACTGCAGCGGAATGCGGTACTGCATGTCGCGCTCGTTCATGCCCGCGGGCGCGCCCTGGCCAGGCAAGTGACGGCTCGACGTGGTGGACAGCGATACGCCGTCGCGCTGCTGGTTGCCGCGCTCCACCGACTGCGCCAGCGTGCTGGCGAAGTCGAAATCGCGTGCCTTGTAGCCCGGCGTGTCCGCGTGGGCGATGTTCGAGGCAATCACCGATTGCCGCTGGGTTCGCAAGCTCAGCGCTTCCTGCTGGAAGCGGAACGCCGCATCGAGTCTGTCCATGATGTCTGCCTTTCCTGCTATGGCTTCATTTCGGGGAGAGAACTGCCGTAGACCTCGGTATACCTTCCGATACGCCGGGCCGGGCTTCTTCAGGGTTGCCATCTTAGGGGCCGGGTTGTCACGCCAATCGTGCGAATAGGGACGAGAAACCCGCGCATTTCCGGTTCGGTTTCTCGCGCGAGGCTGCCTACAATGGCCTCCACTGACCGGTGCCATGGCTCTGCGGTGCCGCCTGCCAGGGCGCGCCGCGCAAGGCGTGGCCGGTCAGCGTGGAACGCGGCTTTCGTCACGGTGGGCCGCCTCCGCTTGCGTATACAGATGTCCGACTGTTGTGCGACGGCATCGCCGGCCCGCCACACCCGTCCAGGGTGGCGCGCGCCGCGGCCGAACGCGCCGTTGCTGGGATGAACCCTATGAATTTCTCTCGCCAGGCCGCCGCGCTGATGGCGCTGGCCGGCATTGCGCTGGCGCCGGCCGCCTTCGCCGCGCCCGTGCAGGTCACGCCGGTATCGCTGCAAGGCGCCGCGCATGGGCAGGCCGCCCAGACCCAGAATCCGTTTGCCAACGACGACCCCGCGCGCGTGGCCGTGGAGCAGTTCCTGCTGCGCCAGTCCGCCGGACTGCCAGGCAAGGTCAGCGTGCAGGTAGTGCCGCCGTCGGGCGGCCGCGCGCCCGAGTGCGTCAGCCCCGAACCGTTCCTGCCGCCCGGCGCCGCGCCGTATGGCCGCGTCAACGTGGGCCTGCGCTGTGGCGGCGAGCGGCCCTGGACGCGCTACGTCCAGGCGCGCGTATCCGTGCTGACCGACTATTACGTGGCCGCCCGCGCCATGGGCCCGGGCGAGGCCATCACCGCCGCAGACCTGGAACTGCGCCAGGGCGATCTTGGCGCCCTGCCGCGCGCCGTAGTGACCGATCCGTCGCAAGTGGCCGGCTCGGTGGTGGCCAACCGCATCGCCGCCGGCTCGCCGCTGCGCACAGACCTCGTACGCAAGCCGATCGCCGTGAAATCGGGCCAGACCGTCAACGTGACCGTGGAAGGCGATTCGTTCCAGCTGAGCAGCGAAGGCAAGGTGCTGACCGACGCCGCCACCGGCAACCCGGTGCAGGTACGGCTGCGCAACGGCCAGGTCGTCAGCGGCGTAGTACGCAGCGGCGATACGGTGGTGCTGCAGCAGTAACCCGAAAGCACTTTTGAAGTCACATTCGTACGGTTGTTCGCAGTAAGTGGAAGTTAGTCATCACACGGGCTGTAACCCGCAACATGATGGGACCCACAGACTCTCGGCAACCGGCGCAGGCAGACCGTGCGAGAATGCGGCCAGCCCGCTCCGGGAGTCGACCGGCACGCCAGGAAATGACCTAAAGTTTCCGGCGCCCAGGTCGATAAACCAGAGGAACCCAGCAAGGATTTCACCGTGAAGATCAACAACTCCACTCCGTCCCGGCCCGCCGACACCGCGGCTACCGAAGGCAACGCCCGTCAGGCGGCCAACGGCGCCACGTCGACGGATCCCTCCGCCCTGACCGGCGTGCGCGTCAGCCCGCTGGCCGCGCAGGTTCGCGAGATTGGCTCGCGCCTTGCGCAGGACACCGACGGCGACATCGACGTTGCCAAGGTGGCCGAGGTCCGTCAGGCCATTGCGGAAGGCCGGATCAAGATCGATCCCAGCAAGATCGCCGATGGCCTGCTCGCCTCGTTGCATGAGCTGAGCCAGGGCGGTACCCAATCCTGAACCTGACATGAGCCAAGCAGCCCTGATCCAGTCACTGAAAGTTGAAGCCAGCGCCATTGCCGCATTCGGCCGCGCCCTCTCCGACGAGCGGGAAGCCATCAAGCAGCAGGATTTCGGCGCGCTGAGCGAGCTGCTCAACAAGAAGATGGAACTGGCTCAGGCGCTGCGTCGCGCCACGGCCGCACGCGAGGCGCAGATGATTGCGCTGGGTCTGCGCGTGGGCGACGGCGGCCTGCTGATGGGCCGCGAGGTGGATGCAGAGGTGACCGAGGCATGGCGCAAGGTGGTGTTCTTCGCGCACAAGGCCAAGGACGCCAACGAACTCAACGGCGCCATCGTCAATGCACACCTGGAATTCACGCAGGAAGCCATTCAGGTGCTGCGCCAGGGCGGCATGGCGCCCAACGAGATGTACGGCCGCGACGGCCGCGCGCAAGCCAATGCCGCCGGCGTGAGCCTGGCCGCCGGCTGAAGCAGCCGCGCGCCACACGCCAAACCCGCTACCGGGCGCCGCCCCAGGCGCCCTGACGCGCCCTGCGTCAGAAACTGCCTGACGTCAGGCTCGGCCATCGCCTGATCGCGCGCGACGACCTTCCTCCCTACATTGACATTGAGCCACACGCTGCGCCGTGCAGCCGTGTGACGCCCGCAAAACAATGTCCGGAGGAACAGCCATGTCATTTGCGCTTTATGTCATCGGGCTCCTGGTGCTGGTGGGCGGCATCGCATGGGGCCTTTCGGTTGCCGGTCTCGCACCGGTCTATATCGGCATTGCCTGCGTGATCGTGCTCGGCGTCGGCATCATGATGGCGGTCTCGCGCACGCGCACCAAGGACCCTTCCTGAACGCCACGGCGGAATCACTGCCGTGGACATCCCGCCCCTGCAGCCGGGCCCGGCCCGGCCGCCCCACCTGCCTGACCTGCGGAATGTAAACATTGCGGAACATGGGCCCCGCTCTATACACTCGAAGCGTTCAGATCTCCGCACGGTGATCGCCGCCATGTTCGAGGCCCTGCGAAAAACAACTAGCGCGCTGTTCGACCCCGACCGACGATTCCGGCAGGCCCGTATCTTCCACGCCACGCGCGTGGCGCTGGCCTTGCTGGTGTCGATTGCGCTCACCACCGGCATCAACATTCCACACGGTGAGTGGGCCACCATCACGGTACTGGTGGTGATTGGCGGCCTGCAGCATCACGGCAACATCCGCCGCCGCGCCGCCGAGCGCGGGGCCGGCACCGCCATTGGCGCGTTGATCGGCCTGTTCCTGATCGTCCAGGAAAGCTACTTCGGCATTCCGATGCTGACCTGGGGCCTGCTGGCCCTGATCTGCGGCTACTGCGCCTATCACGCGGTGGGCAAGGGCGGCTACATCGCGCTGCTGGCCGCCATCACCGTGGTCATTACCGCCGGCCATGGCAACCAGGACGTGTACGACGCGCTGTGGCGCACCGTGGACGTGTTAATCGGCACCGTCATCGCCCTGGTGTTCTCCTTTGCGCTGCCCGCCTATGCCTCGTACTCGTGGCGCTTCAAGCTGGCCAGCCTGCTGCGCGCGTGCGCGGCGGTGCACGCCAAGATCGAGCGCGGCGAGCGCGACGAGAAACAACGCCAGCAGGACATGATGAAGCTTTCCGCCACGCTGGTGCAGCTGCGCAGCCTGATTCCTTCGGTATCGAAGGAAACCGGTGTGACGAGCGCCGACCTCGAGGAAGTGCAGCACAGTGCGCGGGTCTGCATCAGCGCGCTCGAGATGCTGGCCGCGATCGACCCCGATGCGGTCGGCGACGATGGCGACGAACGCTGCATCCGCGACCTGCTGCTGGAGATGGCCAGCGCACTGGAAGCGGCCGACGAGACGATGGTGCACCAGCACGCGTCGCTGCCGGCGCCGCATCCCGACGACCCGTCGATTGGCCACAGTTCGCACGCCTTTCTGACCCTGCAGCTCACCGCCGAGTTGTCCCACCTGCGCGATCACCTGTCGCAAATGGCCGCGCAGACGAAGTTTCCGTATAGCGTTCGCTGATGCCCGCCTGGCAGTGAGCGGTACCAGACGCCCATGCAACTGCTCGACGCCCGCCTCCGCCTGGTACTCCGGCATCCAGGCCGCTTCCTGCTCGATGCGCTGAAGCACTTTCGCGCCAACCAGGGCCTGCTGCTGGCCGGCGCCGTGGCGTACTACGCGCTGCTGTCGATCGTGCCGCTGCTGATCCTGATGATGATCGGGCTGTCGCAACTGGTGGATACCGTGGAACTGCTGGCCACGCTGGAGCGCTACCTGGAATGGCTGCTGCCGGGGCAGTCGCATGCGCTGGTGATAGAGCTGGCGCGCTTCCTGAACAACCGCGGGGTGATCAGCTGGGTACTGGCCATCACCATGGTCTTCTTCAGTTCGCTGGCGTTCACGGTGCTGGAAAACGCGATGTCGGTGATATTCATCCACCGCGTGGCCATCCGGCGCCGCCACTTTCTGGTCTCGGCAATCCTGCCGTACTGCTACATCCTCGTACTCAGCGTGGGGCTGCTGATCGTCACCGTGGTGGCCGGCGGGCTCCAGACCATCGGTGCGCGGCACCTGGAAGTGCTGGGCCACGACTGGTCGCTCGACCGCCTGTCTGGCGGGCTGCTGTACCTGCTGGGGTTCCTGGGCGAAATCCTGCTGCTGACGTCGATCTACCTGGTGATGCCGGTGGGCCGGCTCTCGGTACGCCACGCGCTGGCCGGCGCCATCTTCGCCGCCGTGCTGTGGGAGATCTCGCGCCATGTGCTGGTCTGGTACTTCTCCACGCTCTCGCAGGTGGGCCGGCTCTATGGGTCGCTGACCACCGCCATCGTGGTGCTGCTGAGCCTGGAGATCGCAGCCACCCTGCTGCTGTTTGGCGCGCAGATCATCGCCGACTTCGAGCGCGGCGGCGAGGCGCCACGCCCCGCCCGCCAGCCCGAAGGGTTCCACACCTGAGCCGCCAGCCGGCCGCCAAAAAAGTCGGCAAAACATCACTCGTCGGCCAACAATACCCGACTACCTTGCTCCAACTCTTCTATAAGACATAAGAATGGAGAATTTTGTCCAATCCAGAATCCGTCCTAAATTAGTGATTTTGAGCGCCAATGCCTGACAAAGCGGGGAAGATGCGCCACGCAGCGTTGAATGCGGCTGCATACAGCACACAAATTTCACATGAAGGATCACACCTCCGCCATGCAAAATCAGGCAAAATTCGACACTTGCCCAGCACCGCGACCCGGGCGGGGCATTTCCCAAACCCGAATTTGATGCGAGATAAGCGATGAGTAACCAGCAGCCCACCATCATCTACACCCTTACCGACGAAGCTCCGCTGCTGGCCACCAGTGCCTTCCTGCCTATCATCCGCACGTTCACCGGCCCGGCCGGCGTGAACGTGGAAACCAGCGACATTTCGGTGGCTGGCCGTATCCTGGGCGAATTCCCCGAGTTCCTGACCGAAGAGCAGCGCGTGCCGGACAACCTGGCCGAACTGGGCAAGCTCACGCAGGATCCGGACACCAACATCATCAAGCTGCCGAACATCAGCGCCTCGGTGTTCCAGCTGACCAGCGCCATCAAGGAACTGCAGTCGAAGGGCTACCGGATTCCCGACTTCCCCGAAGATCCGAAGACCGACGAGGAAAAGGCCATCCAGAAGCGCTACTCGAAGGTGCTGGGCAGCGCCGTGAACCCGGTGCTGCGCGAAGGTAACTCGGACCGCCGCGCGCCGGCCGCCGTGAAGAACTACGCCCGCAAGCATCCGCACAGCATGGGCGAGTGGAGCATGGCCTCCCGCACGCACGTGGCCCACATGAAGCACGGCGACTTCTACCATGGCGAGAAGTCGATCACGCTGGACGCCGCCCGCGAAGTGCGCATGGAACTGGTGACCAAGAGCGGCAAGACCATCGTACTGAAGCCGAAGGTTGCGCTGCAGGCCGGCGAGGTCATCGACAGCATGTTCATGAGCAAGAAGGCCCTGCTGGCCTTCTACGAAGACCAGATGGAAGACGCGCGCAAGACCGGCGTCATGCTGAGCCTGCACGTGAAGGCCACCATGATGAAGGTGTCGCACCCCATCGTGTTCGGCCACGCCGTCAAGGTCTTCTACAAGGACGCCTTCGCCAAGCACCAGAAGCTGTTCGACGAACTGGGCGTGAACGTGAACAACGGCCTGGTGGACCTGTACACCAAGATCGAGGCGCTGCCGGAGTCGAAGAAGGAAGAAGTCATCCGCGACATGCACGCCTGCCACGAGCATCGCCCGGAACTGGCGATGGTGGATTCGGCCAAGGGCATCTCGAACCTGCACGCCCCGAACGACGTGATCGTGGACGCCTCGATGCCGGCCATGATCCGTATCGGCGGCAAGATGTGGGGCGCCGACGGCCGCACCAAGGACACCAAGTGCCTGATTCCCGAATCGACCTTCGCCCGCATCTATCAGGAAATCATCAACTTCTGCAAGACCAACGGCGCCTTTGACCCGGTGACGATGGGCACGGTGCCGAACGTCGGCCTGATGGCCCAGAAGGCCGAGGAGTACGGCTCGCACGACAAGACGTTCGAGATTGCCGAAGACGGCGAAGCCCGCATCGTCGACAACGCCACCGGCGAAGTGCTGACCGCGCTGACGCAGCAGGTGGAGCAGGGCGACATCTGGCGCATGTGCCAGGTCAAGGACGCCCCGATCCGCGACTGGGTCAAGCTGGCCGTCACGCGCGCCCGCAACTCGGGCATGCCGGCCGTGTTCTGGCTGGACCCGTACCGTCCGCACGAGGCCGAGCTGATCAAGAAGGTGGAAACCTACCTGAAGGATTACGACACCAACGGCCTGGACATCCAGATCATGTCGCAGGTGCGCGCCATGCGCTACACGCTGGAGCGCGTGATCCGCGGCCTGGACACCATCTCGGTCACCGGCAACATCCTGCGCGACTACCTGACCGACCTGTTCCCGATCATGGAACTGGGCACCAGCGCCAAGATGCTGTCGATCGTGCCGCTGATGGCCGGTGGCGGCATGTACGAAACCGGTGCGGGCGGTTCGGCGCCGAAGCACGTGCAGCAGCTGGTGGAAGAAAACCACCTGCGCTGGGATTCGCTGGGCGAGTTCCTGGCGCTGGCCGTGTCGCTGGAAGAACTGGGCATCAAGTCGGGCAACGCCCGCGCCAAGGTGCTGGCCAAGACGCTGGACGCCGCCACTGGCAAGCTGCTGGACAACGCCAAGAGCCCGTCGCCGAAGACCGGCCAGCTCGACAACCGTGGCAGCCAGTTTTACCTGGCCATGTACTGGGCCCAGGAACTGGCCGCGCAGACCGCCGACGCCGAACTGGCCAAGACGTTTGCGCCGCTGGCCAAGACGCTGACGGAAAACGAGAAGACCATCATCGGCGAACTGTCGGACGTGCAGGGCAAGCCGGTGGATATCGGCGGCTACTACAAGCCGGACACCGCCAAGCTCGAAGCCATCATGCGCCCGAGCAAGACGCTGAACGCGGCACTGGACTCGGTCAAGGCCTGAGGCAGTGGCCCGGCATCAGGCGGGCCGCCACGGCGGCCAGTCTGATGCCACGGCAGACGTGACAACGCCCCGGAGCAGTCATGCTCCGGGGCGTTTTTTTCGTGCTGGACGCCGAGACGCCGCAGCGCAGCGATGCCGAGACGCCGCGGCGCAGCGATGCCGAGACACCGCAACGCAGCGGCGTGCGCTCAACCCTTGCGGCAGGTGCCCGGCACCACGGCTGTCCAGTCGAGCACCAGGGGCGTGCCTTCCACCGTGGTGACGGTCTGTCCCTTCACCTCGGCGAAATAGGTCATCGTGCTGGCGTCCACCGGCATGAACACCTGCGTGCGCAGGCCGGTCGGCAACGGCGCCGGCACGCTCCAGTCCGCCGACATCGCGCCCGGCAGCGCAGCCGGCATTGGCGACGAACCCAGCAGGTTGTTGGCGCTGTTCAGCGTGAGCGACACCGTCTGCCCCGATGTACCGCTGGAGACAGCGCCGGCACCCGAAATCGTCAGCGTCTCGGTCTGGATGGAACCATCGAGCGTGTACCGCAGGCCGATGCCTGTCACCTGCGCCGCGGCCACGCCGGGCTGCGCGCACGTCCACGTACCGGCTACCTGCGCCGCCGTCAGCGTCTGCACGGCACGCCATACGCCGCTGCCCGTGATCTGGTTGCCACCGCTGTCCAGCTGGTTGTGGTCGAACTGCAGCGTCTGCACGCCGTCGGCCTGTACCGGGAACACCCGGCCCCAGCGCTTGCCCGCCATTGTCAGGTCATAGGCCCCGGGATAGCGCGTCTGGTCGGCCAGCGCGAGCGTGCCGGTCGTCATCAGCGAGCACGCGTCGTACAGGCCGAACTGGCACATCCGCACCGTCCCGTCGGCGTCGATGCGCGTCTGTCCCACCATGCCGTACTGCACCTGCAGGTTGCCCGAGGTAGTGACGTAGGTGGACTGCGTGCGCATGAACGTATAGAGACCGGCCAGGCTGGCCAGCGACGTCGTGGTCGAGACGCTGCTTGCCGTGACATGGCCCGACAACTTGCCGCCGCCCAGCGCCTTGGGTAGCCCGCCAATCTCGCCGGTCAGCGTGGTGCCGGACACCGCGAAGGTGGCCGTGATCCCCGCCAGCGCATCGGTAATGAAGGCCGGCGGCGGATCGGCGCTGTCGGCGGCCAGGTTGCCCGCCGTGTAGGTGGCTCCGCTCTTCGTGTAGTCGCCAACCAGCGTGCCGCTCAGGCCGAACGTGGAATCCGCAAAGCGGATCTTGAGCTGGCCCGCCGCCGGCGCATCGAGCGTGATGGCGATGGTGTCCCCGAACGCGATCACCCCGGTATAGGTCACCGCCGCCGGCGTGACCGGGCCAGCGCCACCGCTGCCGCCGCCCCCTCCCCCTCCCCCGTTCCCTGCGCCGTTTCCTGCGCCGCCGGTGGAATCGCTGCTCCCCGTGCCGCTGCCGACGGTACTGCCGCCCCCGCCCCCATCATCGCCGCCGCAGGCGGACAGCGTGGCCGCCCCCGCAAGCGCCGCCCCCATGACCCATGCGCTCAAAAGCCGTTGCGTGCTTGCCGCAATCTTCATGCTGACCCCTTTCCCCGTTCTGTTGTTTTTGATGCATGCCCGCGAGGCGGCGGGTTTCGTATCCGTGCCACGCGTGCAACAATTCGGGCGGATCGTAGCCTTATCCCTGCGGCGTGTATGTCCCCCAAACACGTGACATATGCCGCTCCCCCACTTGCGTGGGGACCCTCGCGGTTGCACGGGCCGCTGCCAGATTCGTGCGCAGCCCTGACGATTTCGCAACCCGCCCCATCGTGACGACCGCCCCCTCCACGCCGCTTGCCTCGCCCATCCGTGTTGCCCTGATCGACGACGATCCGCGCTTCAGCACCGCCTTTCTGCAGGCCCTGTCCAGCGCCGCCGACATGCGTGAGGCCGGTAGCGCGGCCACGCTGCGCGACGGGCTGGCCTTGCTGCGCGGCACCCCGCCGGCGGACATCCTCGTGGTGGACCTGGGCCTGCCCGACGGTTCCGGCATCGATGCCATTCACGCGGCGCGCGTCGCATGGCCGCGCTGCGAGATCATGGTGGCCACCGTGTTCGGCGACGAGTCCCATGTCATGCGGTCGATCGCCGCTGGCGCCACAGGCTATCTGCTCAAGGACAGCAGCGCCGCCGACATCGTGCGCGAACTGCGTTCGCTGCATCTCGGCGGCAGCCCGATGAGCCCGCTGATCGCGCGGCAGGTACTGATGCGCATGCGCGCGCCGGCACCGGAACAACCCGGGCCGCAGCCGGCCGCCGCCCCGGCCACGCCGGCCCCCACGTTGTCGCCACGCGAATTCCAGGTGCTGACCGACATCACGCGCGGCTTCTCGCACGACGAGATCGCACAGCGCCTGGGCGTATCGCGCCACACGCTGCTGACCTATGTGCGGCGCATCTACGTGAAGCTCGATGTGCACTCGAAGGTGGAAGCGATCAACGTGGCACGCACGCAGGGCCTGCTCGATGCACACTGAGGCCGTCCTGTCTCAGTCGCACCCTTATAGTCCGTGGCCGCGATGGCTGCCGGGCATCGCGCTGGTTGTGCTGCTCGTGCTGACTGGCGTCGGCGCCCGCGCGGCCGACCTGCCGCTCCACCTGACCAGCGCGCAGATGCGCATCACGCCCGGTGGCTCGCTCGAACCACCACCGATGCAGCTCGACATCGCCGCCGGCACCGCGCGCTGGCAATACACCCCGCTGCCGCTCGTGGTGCCCCGCGAGATCGCGCCGGACACGCTCGATGCCGGCACCGTGCAAACCGTCTGGGTGCGCGTGCCGCTGCCCGATCTCTCGGCCAGCACGCCGCTCTACCTCTACGCACCACGCTGGCAAACCGTGGGCCGCCTCGCGGTCTATGCGGATGGCCGGCTGATCTGGCACTCGCGTGCCGGCCCGGTCTGGAACAGCTACAACTATCCGCTGTGGATTCCGCTGGGTCACCCGCCGCGCGAGATCGTGGTGCGCATGGACGTGACGGGCCAGGTTGGCGGCGCCTTGTCGACGCTGCGCATCGGCAGCAACGGTCAACTGCTGTGGCGCTATGCCATCCGCACCTTCCTGCAAACCCAGTTTCCGTACCTGTCCAGCGGCGCCTTGCTGGCCATCGGCATCTTCTCGCTGATGATCTGGTGCAAGCGGCGCACGGAATCGCGCTACCTGCTGTGCTTCCTGGCCGCCGCGAGCTATTTCCTGCACACGCTGCAGTACCTGGTGGGCCAGGATCCGTTGCCCATTCCCGAGGCCTGGTTCACCTGGCTGGCCTTCAACAGCATCGCGTGGCTGATCCTTACCTGCTACGTCTTCATCTTCCGCTACCTCGACGTGCGCTACCGGCGCCTGGAAGCGGGGCTGGTCTGCGTGGTGGTGTTCCTGGCCACCAGCACGCTGCCGCTCTCGTGGCTCACGCATGCGGTGTTCCTGTTCCCGCTGGCGCAGCTGCTGCTGGTCTTGCTGAACCTCACCGCATCCATCGCCGCGCTGCAGGCAGCGTGGCGCGCCCGCTCGCGCGAGGCCCTGCTGTTCTCGATCTGGAATGCGATGAGCACGCCCATCGCCGTGCACGACGTGCTGCTGCAGAACTACCGCATCAGCATCGAGGGTATCTACCTGCTCTCCTACCTGGGCGGCGTGCAGCTGCTGCTGTTCATGTACCTGATGTACCGCCGGTACATCGGCGCGCTGGACGCAGTGGCACAGGTCAATGCGAGCCTCTCGGGCCGGCTGGCCCAGCGTGAGGCCGAACTGAACGCCAGCCACGCGCGGCTGCGCGAGATCGAGCGCCGCGAAACGCTGGCCCACGAGCGTCAGCGCCTGCTCGAAGACATGCACGACGGGCTGGGGTCACAGCTGATGAGTGCGCTGCGCGTGGTGGAACAGCGTCGCACGGAGGTGGACGTGGCGCAGCTGCTGCGCGAGTGCATCGACGATCTCAAGCTCACCATCGACTCTCTGGAACCGGCATCGGCAGACCTGCTGCTGTTGCTGGCCACGCTGCGCTACCGGCTGGGCCCACGCCTGGAAGCGGCCGGCATCGGCCTGGCATGGGAGGTGGAAGACACCCCCCCGCTGACATGGCTCGACCCGCAGAGCGCGCTGCACGTGCTGCGGATCATGCAAGAGGTGTTCACCAACATCCTCAAGCACGGCAACGCCAACGTGATCCGCGTGCAGACGCGCGCCACCGATGACCACGCCGTGACCGTGCGCGTGCACGACAACGGCCCGCCGTTCGACCCGGCAGTGCTGGCGCCCATGCACGGCGGGCGCGGCCTGGCGCACCTGCGCCGACGCGCCCAGGCCATCGGCGGCACGGTGGGCTGGCAGGCCGATACGGCGGGCCAGGGCACGTGGTTCACGTTGCGGCTGCCACTGGCGCGTGCCGGGGCCGACGACCTGGCCGATCTCAGCGCAATCAGCGAGATCGCGCCGGACGCGCGGCCTATTTGAAGTTGATCAGCCAGTACGCGCGGATCTGCGTCACCACGGCCTCCGGCAGCACGCGCCGCGCAAGCCGATGGCGCGGCGGCAGCGCGGGCGCAATCAGCGCGAATGCACCTTGAAGCCGTCGCCCTGCATGCCGGCGCGGTCCACGGCGGCAATGCGGTTGCGGCCGTTGTCCTTGGCGTGATACAGCTGCGCGTCGATCAGGTTCAGGAAGGCGGTGGCATCGGTGCGGTCGTTCGGCACCGTCGTGCCCACGCCAAAGCTGGCCGTCACGCGCTGGTCGTACGGCGAGCGCAGGTGCGGGATGGCCGCCGCCGCAATCAGCTCGCGGCAGCGCTCAGCCAGCTTCACCGCGGCATCGGCATCGGTGTTGGCCAGCACCATCGCAAATTCCTCGCCGCCGAAGCGGCCCAGGAAGTGCGCGTCGCCCACCGCTTCGCGCAGCACCGTCGCAATGCGCTTTAGGCACGCGTCGCCTTGCACGTGGCCGTAGTAGTCGTTGAAGGACTTGAAGAAATCGATGTCCATGATGATCAGCGACAACGGCGTACCAGCCGCCTCGGCGGCGGCCCATTCGCTGGCCAGCACAGTATCGAACTTGCGGCGGTTGCCCACGCCGGTCAGGCCGTCGGTGAACGACAGGCGCTCCAGTTCGCGCTGCAGCTCGGCCAGCTTCTCTTCGGTGCGCTTGCGTTCGCTAATGTCGAACATGAAGCCGATCAGCGAGTCCACCCCGCCCTGGGCGTTGCGCACCACGTGCACGACGTCGCGCAGCCAGACGTAGCCGCCGTCGCGCGTCAGCGCCCGGTAGTCGGCCTCGTGGTCGGTGCCGGCCTGCGACTGCGCCACGCAGAAGTTCACCACCTGCTCGCGGTCGTCCGGATGCATGCGGTCGGCCCAGTCGTTCACGGTCTTCCACGTCGAGGGCGCCCAGCCCAGCAAGGCCTCGATCTGCGGCCCGATATAGGCAAACTCCATCGTCGCCCAGTCGATCTTCCACGGAATCGCCTTGGTGGATTCCAGCAGCGTGCGGTAGACGGCGTGGTCGTCTTCGCCGGGCGCGTGTCCGGGCGGGGCAAGGGTTTCCTCGTGACGCAGGAAGGCGGCCTGGAGCGGGCCATGGGCGGGTTTGCTGCGATCGTCCTGGGTAGTCATGGATGTGGGAAGACGAAATGCGGATTGGAAAGGTATGGCACGGCACATCTGGCCGCTATGATGTCACGAACCCATCCCCCAAAGGAGACCCCGATGCTCGAACTTCGCCCGACGTGTGAACACTGCAACACCGCGCTGCCGCCGGCGTCCACCCTGGCGCGCATCTGCAGCTTCGAATGCACGTTCTGCGCGGATTGCGTGGAAGGCGTGCTGGGCAATGTCTGCCCGAACTGCGGCGGCGGGTTCGAGGCGCGCCCGGTGCGGCCGGCGCGCGACTGGCAGCGTGGCAACACGGTGGCCAAGTACCCGCCCTCGGCCACCGTCAAGCATCGCCCCGTGGATGTGGCCGCGCACCAGGCGCTGTTGGCCACGGCCGGCCAGGTCGCGCCACAGGACCGCTAGCCGTCAATGACAGGCGGGCGCGGCTACGTCGCACTGCGGCGGCCGCGCTCCGCCGTCGGCAGCGCACGCCGGCGCTTGCCGGCATCGAGGCGCAGCGCATCGGCAAAGGCCCGCACCGCCGGCGGCAGGTGCCGGCCCGCCATGGTCTGGATCTGCAGCGCGCGCTGCTGCATTGCGCGCCCCACGATCGGCACCAGCACGCGCCGGTCTGCGCGCAGCGTGTTGCGCACGGCCAGCGAACCGGTCAGGTAAACCACGTCGACATGGTTCTGGTAGGCCACCAGTGCGCCCAGCGAGTTGCTGGTGAGCAGCACGTTGGGACGCAGGCCCTCCAGGCTGCATGCGAGGTCGAACAGTTGCCGCAACGTATGCACCTCGCTCGGCAGTACCAGCGGATGCGTCACCAGTTCGCGCAGCGGCACGCGCGCCATGCCTGCAATGGGGTGGTTGCGGCTCACGCAAGCGAACACCGGCGCCACTTCCGAATACTCGACGGCGATGCCGGCCTGGTCGGCAATGGCGAATGTCAGGGCGATATCGACGTCGCCCTCGCGAACCAGGCGCGTGCATTCGGCGGCGGTGGCCACGTCCAGCGAGAACGCCACGCCCGGAAAGCGCCGCTGAAAGGCCGCGATCAGCGTTGGCACATACTCGCGCGCAAACCCTTCGGTACATGCCACTCGCACCGCGCTGTGCGTGAGGCTCATCAGCCCGCGCAGGTCGGCCTGCAGCGTCTCGGCGTCGAGAAAGGCGCGCCGCCCGTACTGCTGCACCACGCGGCCGGCATCGGTCAGGCGCATGCCGCGCGGTTCGCGGTCGAACAGCACCACGCCGAGTTCTTCCTCGAGCCGGGCAATCTGCCGGCTGATTGCCGATACCGCTACGTGGAGCGTCTTTGCCGCCGCTGTCAGCGAGCCCGACTGCGCCACTTCCAGAAAGTAGGCCAGCGGCACGGCGTGGATGGAGGTCAGTTTCATGATTGGGAGCGGGGGCGGCTGCCGGGCCCATGCCGGCGGTTTCTGCTTTCCGGATCATACGGGAATCGCCGGTCTTGCCTTGCCGATTTTAGAAAGGTCCGTTGCACGCCCGCCGCCCGCTTCTGGTGCCGGCCGCGGGCCCTCCCTGCGGCCCATGCGGCAGCATGTGTCGCGAATGCACCGCCTGCGAGCGATTGATGGCGCGGCGCGCGCCAATCGTGTGCCGCGCCTGCTGCGCATGCAGCCGCACCGTTGTCATGTTTGCGGCACACCTCCGTCATAACCCTGTGGTCGGGCGCGCGGGCTCGCGCTATGGTTGACCTGACCGACAAGAAAGGAGACCCGGCAGTGAGCGAGATCTGTTTCATGGACGCCGTATCGATGGCCCGCGCCATTCGTACGCGCGAGCTTTCCGTCAGCGACGTCGTCGATGCCCATATCGCGCAGATCGAGCGGGTGAACCCGGCGGTCAACGCCATCGTCACCACCACGTTCGACGTGGCGCGCATCCAAGCCGCCGCGGCCGATGCCGCGTTGTCTGCCGGACATGTGCCGGGCCCGCTGTTCGGCCTGCCGGTGGCCCACAAGGACTCTTACCTGACGGCCGGCGTGCGCACCACGTTCGGCTCCGAGGCCTACCGCGATTTCGTGCCGACGCAGGACAGCGCCGTGGTGGCGCGCCAGAAGGCCGCCGGCGCCATCACGCTGGGCAAGACCAACCTGCCCGAGTTCGGCGCCGGCTCGCATACCTTCAACGCGGTCTTCGGCGCCACGCACAATCCATGGCGGCATGGCCTGTCTGCCGGCGGCAGCAGCGGTGGCAGCGCGGCAGCGCTGGCGGCCGGCATGGTGGCGCTGGCCGACGGCTCCGACATGGGCGGCTCGCTGCGCAACCCCGCCAGCTTCTGCAACGTCGTGGGCTTGCGTCCGTCCATGGGCCGCGTGCCGATGTCGCCCTCCGCGTTCGCATTCAACACCCAGACCGTGGGCGGGCCGATGGGCCGCACGGTGTCAGACGTGGCGCTGCTGATGAGCGTGATCGCCGGGGATTCGCCCGCCGATCCGCTGACCGTCAACGAAGACGGCGCGCGCTTTGCCGAACTGCCCGAGATGTCTTGCCAGGGCATGCGCGTGGCGGTAAGCCCCACGCTGGGCGGGCTGCCGTTCGAGCCGGCCGTGCTTCAGGCGCTGGGCAACGGCGTGCGTGCCTGCGAAGCGCTCGGCTGCATCGTCGACGAGGCCGAGCCCGACTTCACCGGCGCCGACCACGCGTTCGAGGTGTTCCGCGCGCTGGCATTCGCCACCACCTACGGGCCGGTGCGCGCGGAACAGGGCGACCGGCTCAAGGCCACCGTGCGCTGGAATGTCGACCTTGGCCTGTCGCTGGACGGCGCCGCCGTGGCCGAGGCCGAACGCGCGCGTACGCGGCTGTTCGCGCGCATGCAGGCACTGCTGCAGCAATACGATTTCCTGATCGCCCCGGTGTCGCAGGTGCTGCCGTTCCCGGTGGACACCGAGTATCCGGCCGCCATCGCGGGCGTGGAGATGGAGAGCTACATCGCCTGGATGCGCTCGTGCTACCGCATCACCATCACGGGCCACCCCGCGCTGTCGCTGCCGTGCGGCTTCACCGACGACGGCCTGCCAGTGGGGCTGCAGATCATCGGCAGGTATCGCGGCGAGCGCGAACTGCTGGCATTCGCGCGCATGCTGGAGCGCGCCAATCCCGTGGGCCGGCGCCGCCCGCCCGGCCTGTAGGCCGGCACGCGGCACCGAACGGCCCGCAACATGTCTTGCTACGTCACCGAAAGGAGAAGCATGGTTGGAAGATCGATGAACCGCCTGGGCCGGCTCTGCCTGTTTGCCGCCGCCTGCGTCGCCGCCACGCCGGCGTTAGCCGACGGCTATCCGGACAAGCCGATCAAGCTGGTGGTGCCCTTCACGCCGGGCGGCTCCACCGACGTGCTGGGCCGCCTGCTGGCGAAGAAGCTGAGCGACACGCTCAACGCCTCCGTGGTGGTGGAAAACCGCGCCGGCGCGGGCACCATCGTCGGCGCGGACTACGTTGCCAAGTCCGCCCCCGACGGCTACACCCTGCTGCTGAGCGCGGCCACCACGTTCACAATTAATCCGGTCACTTATTCGAAGCTGCCCTACGACGCGCTGAAGAGCTTCGACGCGCTAGGCCTGGTCGGCTCCACCGGCCTGGTGCTGCTGGCCAACCCGGCCGTGAAGGCGAACTCGCTCAAGGAGCTCGTGGCCAGCGCGAAGAACGGCCCGCCGCTGACCTATGGATCGTACGGCGCCGGCACCACCGCGCACTTCGCGGGCGAGATGCTCAATGCCGCCACGGGCCTGCGCATGCTGCACGTACCCTACAAGGGCAGCTCGCCGGCCATGACCGACCTGATCGGCAACCAGATTCCGCTGACGGTCGATACCGTGGTGGCTGCCGCGCCAATGGTCAAGGCCGGCAAGGTCAAGGCGCTGGCGGTAACGTCGGCCGCGCGCTCGGCGCTGCTGCCCGACGTACCTACCGCGGCCGAGAACGGCTATCCGGACGTGAACCTGTCCACGTGGTTTGCCGTGGTGGGCCCGAAGGGCTTGCCGGCACCGGTCAAGCAGAAGCTCGAAGGCGCGCTGGCCACCGTCATGAAAGACCCTGACATGCGCAAGAGCATGACCGCCAACGGCTTCGAACCCGAGTACGGCACGCCCGCCGACTATGCGAAGCGCGTGAGCAGCGAAATTCCCCGGCTGAAGAAGATTGCCGAGGCCGCCAGCATCAAGGCGGACTAAGCCAGCAAATCTTGCCGCGCTGCCCGGGCCATGCTGCCGCCGCGCCAGAGGGCGCTTCGGCAGCATGACTGCGTGGCTGGCACCGGGGCATTTTCAGACAAGATTTTTAAAACCCAGAGATTCACCCCGCAGACGATATTCCGACGTAAGCTCGACGAGCCTGCGCAAGGCGCCGATCCAACTCGCGGAGAAATTATCGTGCCAGTGCTGAATCAATTTGGCGGAGGCTTCGAGTTTCTCGACGCCAGAACCAACCATCGCGTTGGATTCGGACAGAAATATAAATCCGGCACCAACATTGCCGGCGGCAGCCAGATTTCGGAAGGCGTTTGTGCGGGCCTGACCATGGCATGGCTGAATCGCGTGCGAATCCGTGACGACGTCATGGTATTGCCGGACCCGGTCGAGGGTCAGATTCTCCAGTATCGCTATGAATCGATGCCCAGCGCCCGTCATCGGGACAAGATTCTGCCCACGCTGCGGCAGATCATGGGGATGCAAGTGGCCCTGCTGTTTTTTGGAGAAGACCCTTCGCAGTTCTGCGACATCCTCCAGGCGGATAGCGAGCGAATCGGAAAAACGCAGAAGACCAAGATGTACCTGCTGCTGCTCCATCAGGACGCCGGCGTGGGGCACGCCATCGGCGTGGCCGTGGTGCCCGACAAACTCGCCTTTTTCGACAGCAATCGCGGCATCTACGCCTATTCGTTCCAGGCGGCCTTTGAACAAAGTGCGGCAATTGCGCAGTTGATGACATTCGTACGCATGTATGGAGGCCATCGCTTCAACGCACACCAGGTAATGTGATCTGTAGTCTTCTCAGCTCACACGCCTGAACTCGGCAAACTGGCTGTTGTTCCCAGCATGAATGGCGGATTTACCACGTAGAATTCGGGACTGGCGCCGCGAGATATGGATGAAGCGGCGCCCTGTCTTGATACGTGGATGTACGTCGATCTCCTCACCCTTTATCTCCTGATCGTCGGAACGCTGCTGGCCAGTGCCGGCATGACGTTCTGGGAGCATCGGACCAACCCGCGCCGCAGCAAGTCGCTGCGCCTGCTGGCGGCCGGGTTCGCCACGCTCGCGCTGGGCTGCGGCACCGTGCTGGTCCGCCGCGCGCTGCCGGGCTTCACGGGCTCGCCCCTCAGCAACCTCGTCATCCTGAGCGGCTACCTACTGGTGCTCAATGGCGTGGCATCGCTGGGCGGCCGGCGCCAACGCGGCGTCACATTGGCGGTGCTGGGTGGCATGGGCCTGGTCTGGGCCATCTGGGGCGCCTCGCGGCACGACATCCTGTGGAGCTACGTCAGCGCGCTGCCCATCGGCATCGTCAGCGCCCTCACCGCCTGGGAAATGTGGCGCTGCACCGCGATGAAGGCGGTGTTCGCGCGGCACGTGGTGGTGCTGGTGACCGGCGTCCACGCGGTGCTCTACTTCGGCCGCGGCCTGGTACTGCCCTGGCTGGTGAATGCCTACGGCCCGCCCATGCAGCTGCTGGCCAGCAACATCACGATGTATGAAGGCGTGCTGTACTCGGTGATCCTGCCGATGACGCTGCTCAAGATGCTGCGCGAGGAAGCCCACGGCCAGCTGGTGCTGGAATCGCAAACCGACTACCTGACCCGGCTGGGCAATCGCCGCTGGTTCTTCGAGCAAGGCGCGCGCCTGATCAGCCGCAGCGGGCGGGGCCCCGTGGCCGTGCTCGCGTTCGACCTCGACCAGTTCAAGGCCATCAATGACCGCTACGGCCATCAGGCCGGCGACACGGTGCTGCAGTCGTTTGCGGACATTACCCGGGACATGCTCGGGCCAGATACCGTGCTGGCCCGGATCGGCGGCGAGGAATTTGCCGCGCTGCTGATCGGCGACCCCGCCCAACGCGCCCAGGCACTGGGCGAAGCCATTGCCCGGCGCTTCGCGGACACGATTCCGAACCGGCTCGACACCATGGGCATTCCGGCCACCGTGAGCATTGGCCTGGCGCATTTCGACCATGGGCCACACACGCTGGCCGAAGGCCTGGCGGCGGCCGACCGGGCGCTCTATCGCGCGAAATCACTGGGCGGCAACCGGCTCGAACTGGCCGCCCAGGCCGTGGCGCCTGCCGACGCCTGAGGGGTCTTCCGGCGGCGTCGCCGGGCTAGATCGGCAGCAGCGCCTCGCGCGCCGCCGCCAGCACCTCGCGGCTCAGCCCGTCCAGCAAACCCGAGGCCGCGCGCGCGTATTGCCAGTAGAGCGGCACGTCGAGCGGCGTATTGGGCACCAGCTCGACGAGCGCCCCGCTCCGCAGGTGCTGCGCCACCATCGACTCCACCTGCATGCCCCAGCCCATGCCAGCCAGCGCCGCCGTGACGAACGCGTGCGAGGCCGGCAGCGTATGGCGGGGCAACTGCACATGCCGATGGCACACGCGCCGCGCCCAGCGCGCCTGCAGTTCGTCCTTGGCGTTGAACTCCAGGCACGGCGCGCGCGCCAGCGTGCCCGCCCCCACGCCCGCCGCGAAATGACGCGCCACGAACGCCGGGCTGGCCGCCGCCACATAGCGCATGGCTCCGAGCGGACGGCTGTTGCAACCGGCGGCAGGCCGCGCCATGGCGGTGACGGCGGCCAGCACGGCACCGCTGCGCAACCATTCGCCGGTATGGTCCTGGTCATCCACGGCGATCTCCATCAGCACCGGCTGCGCCGCCGCGAACGCCGCCAGCGGCTGCGCCACCCAGGTGGCCAGGCTGTCGGCATTCACAGCCACCGGCAACGACACGCGCGCCGCGCCGTCCGGCGACAGCCCGGGCAGCGTGTGATGCAGTTCCTGCTCCAGCAGCCGCACGTGGTCTACGTGCTGGCACAGGCGCCGGCCGGTCTCGGTGGCGCGACACGGTGACTCGCGGATCACCAGCGCGCAGCCCACGCGCTCTTCGAGCAACCGGATGCGCTGCGAGATGGCCGATGGCGTCACGTGCAAGGCGCGGGCGGCACGCTCGAAGCTGCCTTCGCGCACCACGGCCGCCAGCGCGGTCAACGCGGCGTAGTCGAGCATGATTAAGTTTTACTAATGTGGATGAAGACAAGTGAGTTTGTCTTCATTCATCGGCGCTGGCAAGATGCCGGCCATGCACTCTCCAGACACGCTATTTCCCGGTTTCCCCGCCATGCTTCAAGGGCTCGCGCTGAGCTTCGGGCTGATTGTTGCCATCGGCGCGCAGAACGCCTTCGTGCTGCGCCAGGGCCTGCGCCGCGAGCACGTGGGCAGCGTGGTGGTGCTCTGCGCGGTGGTTGATGCGCTGCTGATCGCGGCGGGCGTGATGGGCATGGCGCAGGCCGTGGGCGAACGTCCCAACCTGGCGCGCGTGCTGGCCATCGCCGGCGCGGCCTTCCTGGCGTATTACGGATGGCAGGCGTGGCGGCGTGCGCGGCAACAGAGCGCCCTGCAACCGTCGATGCCAGCCGGGCGCGGCAGCCGCGCCGCCACGCTGGCCCAGGCGGCCGCGTTCACGCTGCTCAACCCTCACGTCTATCTCGATACCGTGCTGCTGGTGGGCAGCGTGGGCGCCCAGCAACCGGCCGCGCTGCGCGGGTGGTTCGTGGCCGGTGCCAGCTGCGCCAGCGTGCTGTGGTTCGGCTTTCTGGGCTTCGGCGCGCGCTGGCTGGCGCCGTGGTTCGCCAGCCCCAGGGCATGGCAGGTGCTGGACCGGCTGGTGGGCGCGACAATGTTCGTGCTGGCCGCGCTGCTGGTGCGGCACGCTGTCGTGGGCCTGTGAGATGCACTATCGTAGGGAAACCCGGCCGCGCGTAGCGCAACGAAGGAGTCTTCCAGATGGCATATATCGACGGATTCGTACTGGCCGTTCCCACGGCAAACCGTGAAACCTATCGACAGGTGGCGCAGAAGGCATCGGCCGTGTTCAAGGAACACGGCGCGCTGAAGGTGGTGGAGACCTGGGGCGACGACGTGCCCGAAGGCAAGGTCACCTCATTCCCGATGGCCGTGCAGCGCAAGGACGACGAGACCGTGGTGTTCTCGTGGATCTGGTGGCCGTCGAAGGAGAAGCGCGACGCCGGCATGGCCGCCGCGATGCAGGACCCGCGCCTCAAGGAGGGCATGGACCCCATGCCGTTCGACGGCCAGCGGATGATCTATGGCGGGTTCGAGGTGATTGTGGACGGCTGAGCCGCTCAGAACTCCACCATCGCGAAATCTTCCTTGCCGACATCGCACTCGGGGCAACGCCAGTCAGCGGGAATATCTTCCCAGCGCGTGCCCGGTGCGATGCCGTCCTCGGGCCAGCCGGCCGCCTCGTCGTACACCCAGCCGCAGATGATGCAGACCCATTGCTTGAACGCCTGTTCGGCGGCGGGCGCATCCTGCGCATCCGGCGTGCCGGTTGCCGCCCCGGCTTCCGGCGCATCCGCCGCGGGCGGGCCTTCGAGGCTGAAGACCAGCGGCGCATCGGTGCCCTGCGCGGGCTGGGCCAGATGGTGCTGCAAACGCTCCAGCAACGCTTGCGCCTCTTCGATCGACAGGTCAACCCAATACGGGTCGCCGGCGCCATCGTTCAGGCGTTGCGGGGAAAACTGGAGTTCGACGGAAGTGCCTTTCTTGTACATGCGGGGGCGAAGGAAGTCGGGACGAAAGAAAACAAACAGGCCCCAGATGGGGCCTGTTGGCGCAACTTCAAGATGGCGCGTGCCGCAGCGCCACGCGCCGCGCTAGGTCTTGCTGCCCGACCACGCAGCGCCGCCCGCGCTGCCGGCCACCGAATACAGGGCCCCGGGTGCATTGCGCGTCTTCTGGAAGTCTTCCAGCGACTGCCCGCGCATGGCGGCATAGATGTGCAGGTTCGACACGCCGGTGACCGCGCCCAGCTTCTCCAGCAGAAAGAAGATCACGCCGTAGTGGATCATGCCGCGCCAGTCGCGCCGCGTGATCAGGTCGCGCTCCGTCTCGGTCAGCCCGGCCTGTTCGTACGTGGCCTGAGGGTCGGCGCGGAAGCGCTCGCGGAACGCCGGGTCCACGAGCTGGTGCAGGTAGCTGTTGATGCGATAGGCGCGCACGCTGCGCTCCAGCGTAAACGGGTAGGTGCCTTCCAGCGCCTCGATGCCCTTGAGCTGGTGCCCGATCAGCTCGCGCTGCGCCTGTGCCCGGGCGGCCACCTCGGCGGCCGGCGCCTGCGCCACCTCCTCGTACACGGCCACGGCGATGCCCGTCATCGACGGCAGGTAGTAGTCGCGATGCAGGCAACGCACCGCGCCCATCGCGCCGCGCATCACCATCCACATCACCACCTCGGCGCTCTCGAAGCCGCCGCGCCGGGCAAACTCGGCATGCGTGATATCGAGCAGCGCCTCGGGGTTGCGTTCGAACAGGTCCAGGAACTCGTGATCCCACGCGGTGTTGTTGAAGCCCGCGCGCTCGCCGTGCACCTGGTGCGACAGGCCGCCCGTGGCCACGATGGCCACCTTGACGTCTTCGGGATAGCTTTCCACCGCACGGCGGATGGCCTGGCCCAGCTTGAAGCAGCGCCGCGCCGACGGCGCCGGGAATTGCAGCACGCCCACCTGCAGCGGCAGGATCTTCACCGGCCATTCGCCGTCGTGCGGCAGCATCACCGACATCGGCGAGAAGCAGCCGTGGTCGAGCGGCTTGTCCTGGAAGAACGACATGTCGAACTCGTCGGCCACCAGCGACGCCGCCACGTGCCGCGCCAGCGCCGGATCGCCGTAGGCCGGCGGCAGGTTGCGCGGGCCGCCGCCCTCGTCGGCTGCGTGATACGTCTCGCCAATGCCGAGCGCGAACGCCGAGTAGTGATCGAAGAAGAACGACGTGACGTGATCGTTGTAGATCACCAGCAGCACGTCGGGCTTCTTTTGCTGCAGCCACTCGCTCACCGGCGCATACGCCGCGAAGATCGGCGCCCATGCGGGGTCTTGCTGCTTGCCCGCGTCCAGCGCAAAGCCGATGGTGGGCGTATGGGATGAGGCGATAGCGCCAATGATGGTGGCCATGGTTGCAATACGTCAAACGGTGACCGCGCGCAGCTGCGCCCGCTTGGTCGAAACAATCGAAATGGCTGCCACGGTGGCCGGAATGGCCAGGATGGCAATGACGGCGCTGAAGCTCCAGCCCATCGACAGCAGGATGCCACCGGCCATGGAGCCCGTGATGCTGCCGAAGCGGCCAATGCCCAGCATCCAGCTCACGCCGGTGGCGCGCACCAGCGTGGGATAGCACTGCGGCGCGAACGCGTTGAGGCCGGTCTGCGCCCCGCTCATGCAGAAGCCCGCCAGCAGCACGTAAGCCGCGAACGTCGACGACATCACGCTGCCCGATGCCAGCAGCAGGATGAATGCCGCACCGCCCACATACGCCGCGCCAATCACGCGATGCGGCGACAGGCGGTCCATGCAGTATCCCACCACCAGCGCGCCGACGGTGCCGCCCAGCTGGAACAGCGCGGTGAGATTGGCGGCGCGCTCGATCGGCAGGCCGGCATCCTTGATCAGCGTGGGCAGCCAGCCGCTCAGCAGGTAGATCACCAGCAGGCCCATGAAGTAGGTCAGCCACAGCGCCAGCGTCATGCCGCGATAGCTGGCCGACAGCAGCGTGCGCACCGGCTGCTTGCCCGGCACGGCGGGCTCGCTGATGGTGAAGGTGGTGCCTTCGGCAATGTCGCTGCCAATCACGCGGCGCAGCGTGCGGGCGATGGTCTCCGGCGCGGCGTTGCGCGCCACCAGGAAGCGCGCCGATTCCGGAATCAGCAGCATGTACAGCGGCAGGCAGACCAGCGGAATGGCGCCGCCCACCACCAGCACCGCGCGCCATCCGTGGTCCGGCAGGATGGCCGCCGCGCCAAAGCCCACCAGCGCCGAGCCGAGGTTGAAACCGGTGAACATCGTGGCCAGCAGCATGCTGCGCGAGCGCTCGGGCACGTATTCGGAAAGCAGCGTCGTGGTGCTAGGCATCGCGGCGCCCAGGCCCAGGCCCGTCAGAAAGCGCAGCAGCGACAGTTGCGTGGTGTTCTCGGCAAACGCGCACAGCAGGTTGAAGATGCCGAACAGGAACACCGAGCCGATCAGCAGCTTCTTGCGCCCGAAGCGGTCGGACAGCGGCCCCACCACCAGCGCGCCGATGGCCAGGCCGATCGGCGCCGCGCTCATCACCACGCCGAATGCCGCCTTGGAAATGCCCCATTCCCTGGTGATGCCCGGGGCGAGAAAGCCCATGATGGCCACGTCGATGCCGTCGGTGGCCACGATCATGAAGCACAGCACCAGCAGCAGCCACTGGTAGCCGGACATCTTCCGGTCGTTGATATGCGCTCGGATGTCGAGCCGTTGGGTGGTCATGGTGCCGTCTCCTGGCAGGTTCCGCTGTACAGGCCGCAGCGGATTGTCGTTATCAAAAAGCTAATCGCCGCAGGCGCGGCCAGCCTTGCACTCCCCGTACATGGCAACGGCAGTCTACGTTTTGGCTGCGCCTGCAGTATTGCTTTGTGATGCCGCCCGCGTTGCCGTTTACTTATTGGCTGGGGTTTCCATGGAGGGGCTGGCGTGCCGCAGCGCGGCGATCAGCGCGTCGGCGCCGGGCGAGAGCCGCGCGCCGGCGCGCGTGGTGATGCCGATGCTGCGGCGCGTGTCCGCCAGCGGCAGATCCAGCTCCACCAGCCAGCCGGCGTCGATCTCGTGCCGCAGCTGGTGGGCAGAGAGCGCCGTCACCATGTCGCCCTGCAGCAACAGCCCGCGCACCAGCGCCAGGTCGCCGGTTTCCACCAGCGGCTGCGGCAACGGCAGCCCGCGCGAGGCGAACACGTCATCGAGCGCCTGCCGCGATGGCGAGGCGGCGCGCGACAGCACCCACGGGTAGGGCGCCAGATCATCCAGCGTGACGCGCTGCCTGCCGGCCAGCGGGTGCGCGGCGCGCGCGATCAGCGCGATGCGGTCTTCGAACAGCACTTCCGTGGCCAGCCCCTGCGACGGGTGGGGCCGCAGCGCGCCAAGGATGAAGTCGATCCGGCCGCTCAACAGGCCAGCCGTCAGTTCCTCGTACGGGCTTTCCAGCGAGCGGAAGCTCAGCCGCGGGTGGCGGCGATGCACCTCGGCAATCGTCATCGGCAGCAGCAGCGTACGGCCCAGCGGCAGCGCGCCGATGGTGACCGCGCCTTCGAGCACACCCTGCAGCGCGGCGATATCGGCGCGGATATGGCGCAGCTCCGACAGCGCACGCTCGAAGCGCACCACCCAGCGGCTGCCAGCGTCGGTAGGCACCATGCCGCGCGCGGTGCGCGTGAAGATCGGCTGGCCCAGCGCGTCTTCCAGCCGGGCAATGGCCTGGCTCACCGCCGACTGCGAAACGCCGATGGCGCCCGCCACGCTCGGCATGTGGTGCACCTCGGCCAGCATGGCTGCCACTTCCAGGCGGCGCTCGTTGTGCAGCGCTTCGAGGCTGGCGATGGCCACCCCGGGCCGCGTGCGCAGGCGCACCGCCTCCTCGCGCACCTCGCGCAGGGCGGCTTCGATATGGTGGGCGCGCTCGAGCACGATCTCCCCGGCGCGCGTCAGCAACATGCCACGCCCCTTGCGCTCGAACAGCGCCACGCCCAGCGTCTGCTCCAGCGACGCCACCGAGCGCGCAATGGCCGACGACGCGCGGTGCAGCGTTTCCGACGAGCGGCGTACGCCACCGGCCGCCGCCACGCCGGCAAAGACGTGAAGGTGATGCAGGCTGACTGTCTCCATGGTGTTCTTATCTTGTCGTATGGCGCCCGCTGGCTACAACAGGCGATAAGCAGATTAGAACAATTGTCCCGCGACATCGCAACCCACGGCCGCAAGCGGCCGCTGATACTGCGGGCACCTGACGCCTCGCCCATGTTCCGCGTGCCATTCACCATGACGCCCTGCCTTGAAACCGATCTGCGCGCCATTCCCTGCACCCTGATGCGGGGCGGCACGTCGCGCGGACCGTTCTTCCTGGCAAGCGACCTGCCACAGGACATTGCCACGCGCGACCGCGTGCTGCTGGCCGCGATGGGCAGCCCCGATCCGCGCCAGATCGACGGCCTGGGCGGCGCGCATCCGCTGACCAGCAAGGCCGGCATCGTGGCGCGCGGCACGCCCTGGCAAGCCGATCTGGAATTCACGTTCGCACAGTTGCAGCCCCACACTGACACCGTGGACACCACACCCAACTGCGGCAACATGCTGGCCGCCGTGCTGCCGTTCGCCATCGAGCGCGGCCTGATTGCCCCGCAGGCCGGCACCACGCGCGCCCGCGTGCTCACGCGCAACACCGGCATGCTGTGCGATATCACGATGCAGACGCCCGGCCACGTGCCCCGCTTCGGTGGCGACGCACGCATCGACGGCGTGCCCGGCACCGCCGCACCGATCGTGATCGATTTCCTCGATACCGCGGGCTCCGTGTGCCGCGCACTGCTGCCCACGGGCCGCCCCATCGATACGCTGGTGATCGTCGATCCACTCGACGGACGGCCGCGTTCGGTGCCGGCCACGCTGATCGACAACGGCATGCCGATGGTGCTGATGCGCGCGTCGGACCTTGACCGCACGGCCGGCGAAAGCGTGGCCGACCTGAACGCCGACTCCGCGCTGAAGCAGCGCCTGGAAGCCCTGCGCCTGGTGGCCGGCGAGCTGATGGGCCTGGGCAACGTGGCCGACAAGAGCTACCCGAAGATGTGCCTGGTTGCGGCGCCGCGCGCGGGCGGCAGCATCGCCACGCGCTGCTTCATTCCGCGCGTGTGCCACGACGCCATCGGCGTGCTGGCGGCCATCACCGTCGGCACCGCCTGCGTGCTGTCCGGCACCGTGGCCGAAGGGCTGGCCGTCGTCGGGCCAGGCCCGGTCCATACGCTCCGCGTGGAGCATCCCACCGGCGATTTCGCCGTCGAACTCGAGACCGATCCCGCGCAGCCGGGGTCGATCCTTCGCAGCGCGCTGATTCGCACGGCGCGTCCCATCATGCGTGGCGAGGTACTGGTTCCGGCCGGCGCCTGGCCCCTTTGAGCACGGTTCATGATCATCGATTGCCACGGGCATTTCACCACCGCCCCGAAAGCCCTGGAAGCCTGGCGCCAGCGCCAGATTGCCAGCCTGAACGCCCCCGAGCTGGCGCCCTCCCCCAGCGAGTTGCGCATCAGCGACGACGAACTGCGCGAAGCCATCGAAGGCAACCAGTTGCGCCTGATGCGCGAGCGCGGCGCCGACCTGACGATCTTCTCGCCGCGCGCCTCGTTCATGGCGCACCACATCGGCAACCTCGAGACCAGCGCCACGTGGGCCGCCCTCTGCAACCTGCTTTGCCACCGTGTGAGCGCGTTGTTCCCCGACCAGTTCGTGGGCGCGGCCATGCTGCCGCAGTCGCCGGGCGTGGACGTGCGCACCTGTGTTGCCGAGCTGGAACGCTGCGTGCTCGAGTACGGCTTCGTCGGCGTGAACCTGAACCCCGATCCGTCGGGCGGCCACTGGACCTCCCCGCCGCTCTCCAACCCGTACTGGTTCCCGATCTACGAGAAGATGGTGGAGCTGGACGTGCCGGCGATGATCCACGTCAGCACCAGCTGCAACGCCTGCTTCCACACCACGGGCGCGCACTACCTCAATGCGGACACCACGGCGTTCATGCAGGTGCTGACCAGCGACCTGTTCCGCCGCTTTCCCACGGTGAAGTTCGTGATTCCGCACGGCGGCGGCGCGGTGCCCTACCACTGGGGCCGCTTCCGCGGGCTGGCGCAGGAACTGAAGCTGCCGCCGCTGCAAGAGCACCTGCTGAACAATGTGTTCTTCGATACCTGCGTCTATCACCAGCCGGGCATCGACCTGCTGACGCGCGTGATTCCGATCCGCAACGTGCTGTTCGCCTCCGAGATGATCGGCGCGGTGCGCGGCATCGACCCCGAAACCGGCCATCACTACGACGACACGCGCCGCTACATCGAACAGGCCGCGATCACCGATGCGGAACGCCACCAGATCTTCGAAGGCAACGCGCGCCGCGTGTATCCGCGGCTCGACGCACGGCTGAAGGCGCGCGGCAGATAGCCGGCGCGCCCATACCAACAACAATATTCAACGGAGGAGAAAACGATGAAACTGCGCCAACTGGCGTTCTCGATCGCGCTTGGCCTGCCCGCCATGGCGCAGGCCCAGTCCGTGACGCTCTACGGCGTCGTCGACACCGGCATCGAATATCTGAACCACGTGGGCACCGCCAGCAACTCGGTGGTGAAGATGGCCAACCTGAGCGGCACGGTGCCGTCGCGCTGGGGTCTGCGCGGCACCGAGGACCTGGGCAGCGGACTCAAGGCCAACTTCGTGCTGGAATCGGGCTTCGCGCCCGACAGCGGCACCAGCAACCAGGGCGGCCGACTGTTCGGCCGCCAGGCGTGGGTGGGCCTGAGCGGCAACTGGGGCCAGGTGAGCCTGGGCCGCCAGTACACCATGATGTTCTGGGCCATGCTCGACACCGACATCCTCGGCCCCAACGCCTATGGCTCCAGCTCGCTCGACAGCTACCTGCCCAACGCCCGTGCCGACAACGCCATCGCCTACAAGGGCAAGTTCGGCGGTTTCACCGTGGGCGCCACGTACAGCTTCGGGCGCGATTCGGTCAACGCGGGCCCGAGCCCGTCCGGCACCAACTGCGCCGGCGAGAATGCGGCGGACAAGTCGGCCTGCCGCGAATGGTCGGCCATGCTCGGCTACGAGACCAACTGGTGGGGCGTGCTGGGCGCCTACGACTCGCTGCGCGGCGGACCGGGCGCCTTCGGCGGCCTGACGTCGAGCCAGCTCAAGGACGACCGCGCAACGCTGGGCGGCTACATGCTCGTGGGCCGCGCCAAGGTAGGCGCCGGCTGGCTGGCGCGCCGCAACGGCGCGCTGACCACGCCGCGCAGCAACATGTACTACGCGGGCGTGGCCTACGACATCACGCCGCAGGTCACGCTGTCCGGCGAGGCGTTCTATCTCGACTATCGCCACAGCTCGGACCGCGCCTGGCTGGGCGCTGTACGCGCGAGCTATGCGTTCTCGAAGCGCACGTCGGTGTACACCACGGTGGGCTACATCAACAACGACGGCAAGCTGGCGCTGTCGGTGGACAGCGCCTCGACCGGCGCCTCGCCGGTGGCCGGTGCCACGCAGCTTGGCGCGATGGTCGGCGTCAAGCACATCTTCTGACCCTGTCGCGACACGCAGGGTGCTCCAACTGCCCACGCCTCGCCAGTGCTGGCGATGCGTGGGTTTTTTTATGATGCCGGCCGTCACACCGGCGCGCGCCTACGCCTTGAGCTTGCGGTCGGCGGCCGAGGGCAGGAACTGGTCGGTCCAGATGTCTGCCACGCCCATGCCGGGCTTGATGCCGAACGCGCCGATGGTCTCGTCGACGGTAGCCTGCAGGCGGGCCTGTGTGGCCGCGCCCCAGCCGTCGCGCTGCGTGTCGGGCGTGCGCATCGAGCCGTCGACGATCAGCTTCAGGCGTTCGAATTCCAGTGTCTGGTCTGCCAGCGGCTCGCGTGCCTTGACGGCGGCCGCGCCGGCCTTGGGGTCGGCCATCGCCTCGATCCAGCCGCGCGTGGACGCCTTCACGAACGCACGCATGGCCTCCGGCTGCGCGGCCATGGTCTTGCGGTTGGCCACCAGGCCGTTGCCGTACGACTTCATGCCGTAGTCCGAGAAGCGGAACACCGTCAGCTTCTCGGGCCCCATGCCGCGCGCCTTCAGGTTCAGCAGGCCCGTGAAGTAGAAGTACGCGGCGGCATCGAAGTCGCCCTTCACAAAGCGCGTGTCGCCGATATCGGGCGTCACGCTTTCCCATTTGACCGACGCGGCCTCGAAACCCTGCGCCTTGGCAAACACCGGAAACAGCTTGCGCGAGGCGTTGAACGGCTGGCCCAGTATGGTCTTGCCGGCCAGGTCCGCCGGCCGCGCGATGCCGCCGCCCTTGCGCACGATCACCGCATTGGGGTTCAGGTCGTACTGGATGGCCACCGCCTTGAGCGCGGCGGCCGGATTAGCCGCATTGAATTCGATCATCGCGGCGAGGTCCGCCGACGCGCAGTCGTAGGCGCCGCCGGCCACCAGGCTGATGGCCGACGCGGAACCGTTGCCGGTATCGATCACGACGTCGAGCCCGGCCTCCTGGTAGTAGCCGCGCTGCAGCGCCAGCAGAAAGCCGGCGCCGGAGGCTTCCACCTTCCAGCCGAGGTTGAACTTGAATTTCTGCAGCGAGCCCGTGGCCCGCACCAGGGCCGGTGCGGCAAGCAGGGACGACATGGCAGTGGCGCCAGTGGCGCGCAGGAAGGAACGGCGGCGCATGAATAGCTCTCCGGAAACAGGGCGTGATGACACGTGGCGAGCAATTTCCGGGCGGCGCGAACCGCTGAACGCTTCTACTCTCCGGCCAGCACTGCAGCAGGTTCCGTGCCACGGCTTTCCGGGCGCCGGCACGCCATTCTGCACCGTGATGCGGCGCGGTGCGCCTCGCCAGGCCCGCCCCGTGCGCCACGATGGCGCGCAATCGTCAGGGAAACCGCTAACTGGCCTGGCGGCCGATTAGTTATACAGTAGAACAATCCGGCCGCGATACGAATAAAGGCCGGCCCTGAGGAGACCTATGAAGATCGCAATCGCCGGCGGCGGCATTGGCGGGCTCACGCTCGCGCTGCTCTGCCATCAGCACGGACTCGACGTGGAGGTGTGGGAAGCCAGCGAGGCGTTGCGTCCGCTCGGCGTCGGCATCAACCTGCTTCCTCATGCGGTGCGCGAACTGTCGGCACTGGGCCTGGAGAACGCGCTGGCCGAGATGGCGATCGAGACGTCCTCGCTCTCCTACTACAACAAGTTGGGCCAGCAGATCTGGCACGAGCCGCGCGGCCGTGCGGCGGGCTACGACTGGCCGCAGTTCTCCGTGCATCGCGGCGAGTTCCAGATGCTGCTTTACCAGACCGCGCTGGCCCGGCTCGGCGCCGACCGCGTGCACACGGGCCATGCGCTCGAAGCGATCGTCAGCACCGGCGGCAAGGCCGGCGAGCCCGCACGCTTCACGCTGCGCAGGCGCAGCGACAACGCGCTGGTGGAGGCGCAGGCCGATGTGCTGGTGGGCGCCGACGGCATCCACTCCGCTGTGCGCCGGCATTTCTACCCGGGCGGCGACGCGCCGCAGTTTTCGCGGCGGCTGCTGTGGCGCGCCACCACCGATGCGGCGCCCTACCTGGACGGCCGCTCGATGTTCATGGCCGGCCACCAGGACCAGAAGTTCGTGGCCTATCCGATCTCCGGGCCGCTGCACGCCCAGGGCCGCTCGCGCATCAACTGGATTGCCGAACTGCGCGTGCCCGACGATTACCCCGACACGCCGCCGCGCAGCGACTGGAATCGCCAGGTGGACAAGTCGGTGTTCCGCGCCGCGTTCGAGACCTGGCGCTGGGACTGGATCGACATCCCGGCGCTGATCGACGGCGCCGACGCCATCTACGAATTTCCGATGGTGGACAAGGACCCGCTGCCGCGATGGACATTTGGCCGCGTCACGCTGCTGGGCGACGCCGCGCATCCGATGTACCCGATCGGCTCGAATGGCAGCGCGCAGGCCATCGTCGATGCGCGCTACCTGACCGATTGCCTGCTGAACGAGCGCCATCTCGACCTCGCCCTGCGCGAGTACGAGGCCGAACGCCTGCCGCGCACCGCCGGCATCGTGCTGCGCAACCGCATGAACGGCCCCGAGCAAGTCATGCAGCTGGCCGAGGAGCGCGCGCCGCACGGCTTCTCGGACATCGACAAGGTCATTCCGCGCCACGAACTCGAAGCGATTGCCCAACGCTACAAGACGCTGGCCGGCTTCGGCCAGCAGCAGTTGCAGACCGCCAGACCCTGAGCCAGCTTTCACAACAAGACCACAAGATCCGAACCGAGGAGAAGACCATGCCCCCCATCCGCCTGTCACGCACATGCCTGGCCGCCATGCTGGCCGCGCTGGGCCTGGCCAGTGGCCTCGCGCACGCCGATATCACCGTGGGCGTCAGTATCGCGTCCACCGGCCCGTCCGCGTCGCTTGGCATCCCGCAGAAGAACACCATGCCGTTCCTGCCCGAGACCATTGCCGGCGAGAAGGTGCACTACCTGGTCATGGACGACGGCTCAGACCCCACGCAGGGCACCAAGATTGCGCGCCGCTTCGTCACCGAAGACAAGGTCGACATCATCCTCGGCTCGTCGGCGGTGGCACCGTCCATCGCCATTGCCGAAGTGGCCGATGAAAGCCAGACCGTGCAGCTCGCGTTCTCACCCATCGAACTGAAGCCGGGCCGTGGCGCGTGGACGTACCGTCTGGCCCAGCCGGTGCGGCTGATGGCCGATGCGGTGGCCGGCGCGGCCAAGGCCAACGGCGTGAAGTCGGTGGCGTTCATCGGCTTTGCCGATGCCTACGGCGAAACGTGGCTCAAGGAGTTCACCACCGCCGCGCAGGCCAATGGCATCCGCGTGGTGGTGTCCGAACGCTATGCGCGCTCGGACACCAGCGTCACCGCACAGGTGCTGAAGCTGATGGCCGCACGCGCCGACGCGGTGCTGGTGGCCGGCGCCGGCACCGGCGCGGCGCTGCCCCACACCACGCTGCGCGAGCGCGGCTACACGGGGCCGATCTACCAGACGCATGGCGCCGCCACGCGCGACCTGATCCGCATCGGCGGCAAGGCGGTCAACGGTGCCATCCTGCCCGCCGGCCCGGTAATCGTGGCCGAGCAGCTGCCGGCGAACGCCGCCGTCAAGAAGCCCGGCATGGACTACGTCACGCGCTACGAGAAGCAGTACGGCCCCGAAACCCGCACCCAGTTCGGCGCGCATCCGTATGACGCTGGCCTGGTGCTGCAACGCATCGTGCCGGTGGCGCTGAAGAAGGCCAAGCCCGGCACGCCCGAATTCCGCAAGGCGCTCAAGGATGCGCTGGAGAGCGAGCGCGATATCGTGGTGTCGCATGGCGTGCTCAACTACACCGCCCAGGATCACTTCGGCTTCGACCAGCGCGGCCGCGTGCTGCTGACCATCGACAACGGCAACTGGAAGCTGCTGAAATGACGCCCGGCATTGCCCTGCCCACGCTCGAGCACATCGCGGACTTCAGCCTGCAGGTGGCGCCACCCACCGAGGTAGGCGTGACGCCGCTGGGCCAGCGCCGCGTGATTCCGATCCTCTCGGGCACCGTGCGCGGCCCGCGCCTGAACGGCCACATCGTGCCGGGCGGGGCCGACTTCCAGCTGATCCGGCATGGCGGCGGCGACGACGTGACCACGGCCGACATCGAGGCACGCTACGTGCTGGAGACCGATGACGGGGCGCGTATCTACATCGTCAACGCCGGAGTGCGCAGCGGCAGCGCGGCCGTCATCGCGCGGCTCAACCGCGGCGACCAGGTAGACCCTTCCGAGATCTACTTCCGCACGGCGCCGCGCTTCGAAACCGCCGCCCCGCAGTATCGCTGGCTCATGCAGCACCTGTTCGTGGCGTCGGGCGCGCGCTACCCGGACCGCGTGGAACTGCGCTACTTCCTGGTCAGGTAACGTCGATGGCACCCGCACGCAAGCCACGCGACGCGCTCGCGCCAGACCCGAACGGCGCGCACTTCGAGCCGCACCTGCCGAACGTCGACTACGGCGTGCTCGACTCCCTGGTCGGCTACGCCATTCGGCGCGCGCAGATCCGCATCTACGAAGATTTCGTGGCCTCGCTGGCCGCGTGGCACATCACGCCGCCCCGGTTCTCGGCGCTGCAGATCATCTCGCGCAACCCCGATCTGAAGCTGACGGACCTGGCGCAGATCCTCGGCATCGCCCGCTCGGGGGCGGTGCTGCTGGTCGATGCACTGGAAGCGATGGGGCTGGTGAACCGCGTGCCGTCACCCACCGACCGGCGCGCCTTCGGCCTGGCGCTGACCGATGCCGGCAAGCAGACGCTGAAAGACGCCACCGCGGCGGTGTGCGCGCACGATGCGCGCATCGCGGCGGCCCTGTCCGCCGACGAGCGCGCGTCGCTCAGGAACATGCTGGAGAAGCTGGGGCGATAGCGGCGTCCTGCATCCACACCCCCCAGCTTGCCGGTCAAGCCACCACCGGCATGCCGGCCAGCAGCTTGTCCAGCGTCACCGGGTAGTCGCGCACCCGCACGCCCGTGGCGTGATACACGGCGTTGGCCACCGCCGCCGCCACGCCGCAAATGCCCAGCTCACCCACGCCCTTGGCCTTCATCGGCGACGAGATCGGGTCGGTCTCGTCGAGGAAGATCACCTCCTGGTGCGGGATGTCCGCGTGCACCGGCACCTCATAGCCGGCAAGGTCGTGGTTGACGAAAAAGCCCGCGCGCTTGTCCACCGAGAGTTCCTCCATCAGCGCGGCGCCCACGCCCATCGTCATCGCGCCAATCACCTGGCTGCGCGCGGACTTCGGATTGAGGATGCGCCCGGCCGCACAGACGGCCAGCATGCGCTGCACGCGAATCTCGGCCGTCGCCAGGTCTACCGCCACTTCCACGAAATGGCCGCCAAACGTGGACTGCTGGTACCGCTTGTCGAGGTCGCCGAATTCGATCGCATCCTCGACGGAGACGCCCGCGAACCGGTTCAGCGGCACGCTGCGGCCGCCGGCGCGAATCTGGCCGCCCTCGAACACCGCTTTGTTCGGTGGTAACCCGGCGCGCCCGGCCAGCGTCTGGCGCAGCTTCGCACAGGCCGCGTAGACGCCCGACGTGGAGCTGTTGCCGCCCCACTGGCCGCCCGAGCCCGACGACACCGGGTACGTGGAGTCGCCAAGCCGCACCACCACCTGATCGAGCGGCACGCCCAGCATCTCGGCCGCCGTCTGCGCGATGATCGTGTAGCTGCCGGTGCCGATGTCCGTCATGTCCGTTTCCACCACGACCATGCCGTTGGCATCGATGCCCACGCGCGCGCCCGACTTGGTCAGCAGGTTGTTGCGGAACGCCGACGCCACGCCCATGCCGATCAGCCAGCGCCCTTCGCGCATCGAGGCAGGCTTGGCGGCGCGACGCGCCCAGCCGAAGCGCTCGGCGCCCAGGCGCAGGCATTCCACGAAGCGCCGCTGAGAGAACGGGCGCTCGGGCTTCTCGGGGTCCACCTGCGTGTCGTTGAGGATGCGGAACTGCACCGGGTCCATGCCGAGCTGGTCGGCCATTTCGTCGATGGCGATTTCCAGCGCCATCAGGCCGGGCGCCTCGCCAGGCGCGCGCATCGCGTTGCCTTCGGGCAGGTCCAGCGTGGCCAGGCGCATCGCCGTCATGCGGTTGGCGCCCGCATAGAGCAGGCGCGTCTGCATGACAGCCGTCTCGGGCTGCCCGCCTTCGAGATCGCCCGACCAGCTTTCGTGGCCGATGGCCGTGATCTTGCCGTCGCGCGTGGCGCCGATGCGAATGCGCTGGATGGTGGCCGGACGGTGCGTGGTGTTGTTCGGCATCAGCGGCCGCGTCAGCGCCACCTTCACGGGCCGCTGCGCCGCGCGCGCGCCCAACGCGGCCAGCAGCACCTCGGACCGCAGGAACAGCTTGCCGCCGAAGCCGCCGCCGATGAAGGGCGAGACGATGCGCACCTTCTCCTTGGGCACGCCCAGCGTCGTGGCCATGTCCTCGTGCGCCCACGCCACCATCTGGTTCGACGTCCAGAGCGTGACCTTGTCGCCGTCCCAGGCGGCCATCGACGCATGCGGCTCCATCATGCAGTGCGACTGGTCGGGCGTGGTGTAGCGGGCGTCGAGCTTGACCGGCGCCGCCGCGAAGGCCCCGGCGAAGTCGCCCACCGCGGTATCGGGGCTGGCGTCCTTCTTGGGCTTGGCGGCAAGGCAGCAAGCTTCATCGAGGTCGAAGCGGCCCGCTTCCGGCGCGTAGTCCACGCGGATGCGCAGCGCGGCGGCACGCGCTTGCTCGAAGGTCTCGGCCACCACCAGCGCAATGGCCTGGTGATAGTGCTGGATGACCGGCCCGCCCAGCAGCGCGGCGGTATTGCGCTTGCCCTTGCCAAGCTTGCCCGCGTTCTGCGCGGTGACGATGGCCAGCACGCCCGGCGCGCGCCGCGCCTCGTCCAGGTGCATGGCGCGAATGCGGCCCTTGGCGATGCCGGCGCCCACCACGTAGCCATAGGCGGGGTTCGGCACCACGTCGTGCCGTTCATAGGCGTACGGCGCCGTGCCGGTGGTCTTGCGCGCGCCGTCGATGCGATCCACGGCCTGGCCCACCACGCGGCCGGCATCGATCGGATTGGTAGTCGCGGGAGTGTCGAATTTCATGACTTGCTTCCGTTGGCGGCGTTGGCCTGCATGATCACGGCGGCCAGCGTGCGCCGCACCAGTTGCACCTTGAATGCGTTGTCGGCGGTCGGCGTGGCGCCGTCCAGCAGGCGCTGCGTCACGGCAGTGGGGCCATGCGGCATCTCGGCATCGGCCGCTTCCAGGCGCCACGGCTTGTGGGCCACCCCGCCAAGCGCCACGCGGCCGGTGCCGTCGCGCTGGATCACGGCCGCCACCGACACCAGCGCGAACGCATACGACGCGCGGTCGCGCACCTTGCGATAGAGCTGCGTGCCGCCCACCGGCGGCGGCAGCGTGACGCTGGTGATCAGCTCGCCGCGCTCCAGCGCCGATTCGATATGCGGCGTATTGCCCGGCAGCCGGTGAAAGTCCGCAATCGGAATCACACGGCGCGAGCCGTCGGGGCGCACCGTTTCCACGCTGGCATCGAGCACGCGCATGGCCACCGCCATGTCGCTCGGATGCGTGGCGATGCAGGCGTTGCTGCCGCCAATCACCGCCAGCTGACGGCTCACGCCACCGATGGCGGCGCAGCCACTGCCCGGGCTGCGCTTGTTGCAGGGCTGTGCCGTGTCGTAGAAATAGGGGCAGCGCGTGCGCTGCAGCAGGTTGCCGGCCGTGGTGGCGCGGTTGCGCAACTGGCCCGACGCGCCGGCCAGCAGCGCGCGCGACAGCACGCCGTAGTCGCGCCGCACGCGCGCATCGGCGGCCAGGTCGGTGTTGCGCACCAGCGCCCCGATGCGCAGGCCGCCCTGCGGCATGGGCTCGATGGTGTCGAGCGCCAGCCCGTTCACGTCGATCAGGTGCGTGGGCGACTCGATGCCAAGCTTCATCAGGTCCAGCAGGTTGGTGCCCCCGGCGATGAAGCGCGCACCTGGCGCCCGCAGTGCCGCGGCCGCGGCCTCGGCGGGCGACGCGGCCCGCTCGTAGGTGAACGGATTCATGTCTGGCTCCCGGCAACCTCGACGATGGCGTCGACGATGTTCGAGTACGCGCCGCAGCGGCAGATATTGCCGCTCATGCGCTCGCGGATCTCGCCCGGCGACAGGTGCGGCCGGGCGTTCAGGTCGGGCGAGACATGGCTCGGGATGCCCGCGCGAATCTCGTCCAGCACCGCCACGGCCGAGCAGATCTGGCCCGGCGTGCAATAGCCGCACTGGTAGCCGTCATGCCGGACGAACGCCACCTGCATCGGATGCATGCGTTGCGGCGTGCCCAGGCCCTCCACGGTAGTGATCTTCGCGCCCTCGTGCATCACGGCCAGGGTCAGGCATGCGTTGAGGCGGCGCCCGTCGACGATGACCGTGCACGCGCCGCACTGGCCGTGGTCGCAGCCTTTCTTGGTGCCGGTCAGGTGCAGGTGCTCGCGCAGCGCATCGAGCAGCGTGGTGCGCGTATCGAGTTCCAGCGCCCGCGCCTGGCCGTTGACGATGAACGACACCTTGGCGGCCACGGGCTTGAGCGCGGCGGCAGTGGGCCCGGGGGCGGTGTTGGCCTGGGCCGGCGGCGCGGCGCCGGCTGGTACGGCGGCGGCCGTGGCCGAAGCGGCGCTGACCACCACGAATTCCCGGCGAGACAGCTTGAAGTTGCTGAGGTCTTCCATGTTGTCGGATCCTTTCTGGCTGGCAGCGGATGGCAACGTGGCGAGACTTGCACGTAGGATTTACATGGCGACACGGGCATGGCATACGCCACGCCGAAAGAAGCGGCGCCAGGAAACGAAAAGGGGACGAATATCGCGCTTTCCGCACGTTGCTTGAGCCCGAGCGGCGCAGGAAGCATGCCACCGGGGCGGGCTGGCCCGCCGGCGGGGTGTGATGGCCGGTCTAGCGGTAGCTGACCGTCACTTCGTTGCTGCGGCCCTGCAGCGCCGGGGCGAGGCCGCCCTGGCCGGGAACGCGGTAGGCAAAGACGAAGCCCTTGCCGGCATCGTCGCCCTGGAAGGCATCGGTCTTGCCCTCTGCGCCGGACAGCAGCACGCAGCGGTCGGCATTGCAGAGGTAGGCCTGCAGGTCGACGGGCGGGGTGCGCGTAAAGCTGTAGCGCCAGCGTACCGACGTGATGCGGCGCATGGCCTGCGGCATGGTGGCCAGTGGCACCACGGGCGACGACAGCGCACGCTGGCCGCGATTCATGATCTGCGGGCCCGCCGACGACGCGGTCCACGCAAAGCGCGAACCCGACAGCTCGTAGGTGGCCTTGGTAAAGGCCGGCACGGCGGTCTGCGCATGGGCCGCGCCCATGCAGAGCCCGCCCGTCGCGCACAGCAGCGCCAGCGCCAGGGTGCGTGGCATCACAGCATCCCGCGCAGCTGGTTGCGCAGGCGGCCGATGGCCTGGCTGCGGATCTGGCACACGCGCGACTCGGTCACTTCGAGCACCGCGCCGATTTCGCGCAGGTTCAGCTCCTGGTCGTAGCACAGCGAGAGCACCAGCTTCTCGCGCTCGGGCAGTTTCTCGATGGCGCGGATCAGCGCCTCGCGCATGCCCGACTCCATCAGCACGGTCAGCGGGTTGCCGTCGTCGGTCACGCCGAGGTGGCGGTCCAGGAAGTCTTCCTCGCCCGAACGCTCGAAATCCTCGTAGTGCAGCAGCTGGCAGCCGTACACCTCGTTGAGCAGCTCCTGGTATTCCTCGAGCGGCATGTCGAGCTCCTTGGCCACCTCGGAGTCGATTGGCGTGCGGCCAAGCTTCTGCTCCAGCTGGCGCTGGGTGCGCTCGATCTTGCGCGTGAACTGCCGCAGGCTGCGCGACTGCCAGTCGTTGGCGCGCACCTCGTCCAGCATGGCGCCGCGAATGCGTTGGCTCGCGTAGGTCTCGAACCGTGCGCCGTGGTTGTCCTCATAGCGCTTGGCGGCGTCGAGCAGGCCGATCATGCCGGCCTGTATCAGGTCGTCGATCTGCACGCTGGCGGGCAGCTTGGCCGCCAGTTGCAGCGCGATGCGCCGCACCAGTGGCGCATGTGACTTGACCACGTCGGCCTGCTCGAGCTTTCCCTGAATCGTATACATGGTGGAACTCTCGTTAAATGCTGTCTGTTGTGCCAGTGCCGACATAGGCTTTGCATCGGCGGCTGGCAGGCTGAGTTTCCGGTCTTGTCTGGACTTCTTGTTCTTGGCTGTCAGGCGGGAACGGCCGAGGCCGCGCCCGCTGGCGATACGTCGTGTCGCAGCGGCCACGCGCCGGTACGGCTGGCGATGTGTCGCAACGCACCGGTGGCCGCGGCGGCGGGGTACGCCTCCACCACGCATCGTCCGAGCTGGAGCGCACGCGCCACCAGCGGATCCATCGGCAGATACCCTGCCAGGGTGGCCTCCACGCCCAGGTACTGGCTCGCGGTGCGGGCCAGGTTGCGCGCGAGGGCCGTAACCGTCCCCTCCGCCGCCGCCATGTTGACGACGAGCTGGAACTGACGGCATGCGTATTCGTGATGCAGCCGCTTGATGCAGGCATAGGCGGCGGTGATCGACGTGGCCTCGGGGCGCATGACGATCACCACGTTGTGCGCCTGGCTGGCCAGCGCCGACAGCGCACCGGTCATGTCGCGCCGGGCGTCGATCAGCACCGACCGCATGTCGGGCAAGCGCGCCGACAATGTGCGTTCGTCGGGCAGCCCGGCGGCCGGCAACGACCCGGCCTGGAGCACCGCAATGCCGCTGGCCGGGCGGATGCCCGCGGCCGCGTGCAGCGCCGTGCGGCCCGCCAGCACATCGGCCAGCGTGGCCGTGGGCGATGCACCGGCCAGCCGCATGGCGCGCGCGCCGTATTGATCTTCATCCACCAGCAGCACGCGCTCGCCCTGCATGGCCAGCGCGTTGGCCATGCCCAGCGCCACCGTGGTGGCGCCGGCCCCAGGGTCGGCGCCCACCACGGCAATGCGCCGTGTCACGCGCGGTGCCAGCAGGCGGCGCAGGCTTTCGGCCTGGTCGGAGCCCATCAGGTCCAAGGCTTACTCCCCGGTGGCCGCGAGTTGCGGCATGGCGTTGAACTGGTCCATCGCGGCCATCGCATGCGCGGCCGACATGGCGGGCGCCTCGGGCTCGGTGGCCTCGATGGCGGCCGGTGCCGCGCTGCGGCCCGGATAGTTCTCCAGCACGTCGAGCAGCGCCAGCAGGCGGCCCAGGCCCTCGTTCAGTACGGCGCCCGACACCGGTGCGTTCACGCGTGCCGAGGCACGGCCGGTCAGGCGCGACAGGAAGGCCGGCGCGGTTGGCGTGGGCGTGTGTTGCAGGCGCAGCGTGGTCAGGCCCAGCTGCAGCGACACCACGCCGCCGCCCTGCTGGCCTTCGGCGTCGCCGTCCTGCGCAAAGTGTTCGATGGCATGGCGCACGGTACGGAACTGGTCTTCGGCCGTGACCGTGTAGCGCGACCAGCGCGCCACCTGCACGGCGTCGTCGGCCAGCGCCGGATCGCACAGCAGGTATTCCACGGCCAGCATGTTGCCGGTTTCGTGATCGACCATGCGCGACACCACCAGGCAGGCCTCGATGCCGGACTCGGCACCGTTGGCACGGCCGCGCGCGGCGGCGCGCACCTGGCCATCGGGAATGCGCACCAGGCAATGCGCCACCCAGTGCGAGGCGTCGCGGTCACGGCACACGACCTCGCCAATCGCGTGGAAGGTCAGCGTGTCGGCGATGGTGTCGAGCTTGTTGGCGGCGCCATCGGCAATCACGCGCGTGGTCTTGCGCGTGCCAGCCACCCAGCGCTCGCCCTGCTGTTGCCAGCGGGCCAGCACCGCCGGCGCGGGCAGCGACGTGTTCAGGTGCACGATCGGGCGGGCGGCGGCCAGCGTGGCGCGCACGGTGTCGGCTTCGACATCGGCCTCGCTCTCGCTCAGCGACTGGCGCATGCGGCCCGCCGGGGCGACGGTGCAGGCCAGCGGCATGCCATCGCGGTCGGCCAGCCACAGCGTGTGATGCATCATCTGCGGCGCGCGGCGGCCGGGCATGCTCTGCGCGATGCTCTGCGTGACGGTCAGCACGTAGCGGTCGCACGCGCGGCTGGCGTCGCGGCACATGGCCAGGCGCACTTGCTGCACCAGCGGACGCAGCGCCGACGCGCCGGCGGCGCGCAGTTGCCACAGCTGGCGCGCCTGCTCGAAGCCGTACGGCTGCGCATTCAGTTCTTCCACGCACACGCCCACGGCGGTGGCGCTGTCGGTCAGCGACACCAGCATGTCGTCGGCACCGCTGCGCTCGGACTCGCGCGCCGCCTGGGCGCTTGCGGCGGCGGCATTGGCCGCGTTGGCGGCCTGGCGGCGCGCCACATCGGCGTCATTGAACAGCGAGCCACGGCGCGGCGTCATGAACGCGCGTTCCACCAGCATGTGCGCCTCGGCCAGTTCCAGGTGCTCGGGCACGCGCTGGCCGGTGGACGCGTAGTACACCGGCAGCCGATGGCGGATCACCACGTCGAGCACCGAGCCCAGGTGCGTGGCTTCGTCGAGCTTGCTGATGATGCAGCCGTCGATGCCGGCGGCGGCGCCGGCGGTATCGTTGCGGTAGGCGTGCACCACCTCGTTGAGCGTGTCGCCGTGGGCCGCGCCGTTGAGCAGCAGCACCCGTTGCATCGGCGCCTGCACGCCGGCCAGCATCGAGATCTGGTCCGACAGGCTGCGGTCGCGCTGGCTCATGCCGACGGTGTCGATGATCACCAGGTGCTTGTCCTTCATTGCCGACAGCGCAAAGCGCAGGTCGGCGGCGTCTTTCACCGCGTGCACCGGCACGCCGAGAATGTCGCCGTAGATACGCAGTTGTTCGTGTGCGCCAATCCGGAAGCGGTCGGTGGTCAGCAGCGCCAGGCTCTGCGGGCCGTGGCGCAGCACGAAGCGCGCCGCCAGCTTGGCCGTGGTGGTGGTCTTGCCGACGCCCGTGGGGCCGATCAGCGCCAGCACGCCACCCTGCGCGAACAGTGTGTCTTCGTTGGCCAGCACGGGCACCTTCTGTGCCAGTTCCTGACGAATCCAGGCCATCGCGGCGGGGCGGTCGGTGCCCACCGGCAGGCGCGCCAGCAACGTGCGCGACAGCTGGCCGGAGAAGCCCGCGTTGACCATCCATTCGAACAGCGACTCGCGCAGCGGATCGCCGGCGGCCACGCCGTTGGCGCCATGTGCGCCATTGCCCAGGCCTGCGAACTGGCGCTCCAGCATCGAGCGCATCGACGCCAGCTCGCCGCGCAGGTCGCCCAGCATCGGCTCGTCGAGCGCGCCGATGCCGGACATCGGAGACATCACTGGCATCGACGGCGCGCTGCGGTACGTGTCGGAGGCCGCAGGATGCATGTCGTTCAACGACTGCAGCATCGCCTGCGGGGACGGCATCGACGACGACAGCGACGAGGACAGTGACGAAGGCAGCGAAGTGGACGACGCAGCCGGCATGGCCGCCGGCAGCCCCATCGCGGGCGGCACGTACAGCTGCGCGCCGGCGCTGACGGCGCCCAGTTCATCGCCGCGCATCGCCACGATCTCCACGCCGCCGTCGATCGAGCGGTTCGAGAGCACCACGGCGTCCGGGCCCATGGCCTCGCGCACCTTGCGCATCGCTTCGCGGCCGTTGGCCGCCACAAACTTTGCCACGCTCATGTTCAGTCCTTACGCTGCGCCGCCGATCATGGCGGTGATGCGAATGTTGCGGTTGTCCGGTACTTCGGCGTGCGACAGCACCTTCAGCTGCGGCAGCGTGCGGCGCAGGAAGCGCGCCATCAGCGGTCGCATGGTCGGCGGCACCAGCAGCACCGGGTCCAGGCCCAACTGCTCCTGACGCACCACGGCGTTCTGAGCCTGCTGCAGCAGCGCGTCGGCCAGGCCCGGCTCGATGCCGCCGCCGTTGGCCATGGCCTGCGTCAGCACGCGCTCCAGGCTGGCATCGAGGCCGATCACCTGCATGTCGGCGTTGTTCGGGAACAGCTGCTGCGTGATGGCGCGGCCCAGCGCCACGCGCACCAGCGTGGTCAGCTCGGCGGGGTCGCTCACCTTCGGCGCATGCTCGGCCACCACGTCCAGGATGGTGCGCATGTCGCGAATCGCCACGCCTTCGTCCAGCAGGTTCTGCAGCACCTTCTGCAGGCCCGTGAGCGAAATCGTCTTCGGCACCAGGTCCTCGGTCAGCTTCGGCGCTTCCTTGGCAATGCGGTCCAGCAGCGACTGCACTTCCTGGCGGCCCAGCAGTTCCGAGGCGTGCATCTGGATCAGGTGGTTCAGGTGAGTAGCCACCACGGTGCTGGCATCCACCACCGTATAGCCGTAGGCCTGGGCCTGTTCCTTGAGCGCGGCCTCGATCCACACGGCCGGCAGGCCGAAGGCGGGGTCGCGCGTGGCGGCGCCCGGCAGCGTGCCGGTGACCTGGCCCGGGTTGATGGCCATCCACTGGCCCGGGTTCGCCTCGCCGCTGCCAATCTCCACGCCCTTGAGCGTGATGCGGTAGGCCGTGGGCTTCAGTTCGAGGTTGTCGCGGATATGCACCACCGGCACCAGGAAGCCGATGTCCTGCGCCATCTTCTTGCGGATGCTCTTGATACGGCCCAGCAGCTCGCCGTTCTGCGCGCGATCCACTAGCGTGATCAGGCGGTAGCCCACTTCCATGCCGAGCGGGTCGACCATGGTCACGTCTTCCCACGTGGCTTCGGCCGTCTCGGCCTGCACGGTCGGGGCGCGCTCTTCCTTCTCGCGCGTCTGCGTGGCGGTGGCATCGCGCTGCGACTTGTAGCGGCCGAACCAGATCAGGCCGGCGGCCAGCAGCAGGAACGCGAAATGCGGCATGCCCGGGATCAGGCCCATCACGCCGATGATGGCGCCGGTGATGTACATCACGCGCGGGTTCGAGAACAGCTGGCCCGTCAGCTGCTGGCCCACGTCCTGCTCGTTCGACACGCGCGACACGATCACACCGGCCGCCGTGGAGATCACCAGCGCCGGGATCTGTGCCACCAGGCCGTCGCCGATGGTCAGCAACGTGTAGTTGTGCACGGCGGTGCCGAAGTCCAGGTCGTGCTGGACCATGCCCACCACCATGCCGGCGGCCACGTTGATGAACATGATCAGCAGGCCGGCGATGGCGTCGCCGCGCACGAACTTCGAGGCACCGTCCATGGCACCGTAGAAGTCCGATTCCTGCGCCACTTCGGCGCGGCGCTTGCGGGCGCCTTCCTCGTTGATCAGGCCGGCGTTGAGGTCGGCGTCGATGGCCATCTGCTTGCCGGGCATGGCGTCGAGCATGAAGCGCGCGCCAACTTCCGCGATACGGCCGGCACCCTTGGTGATCACCATGAAGTTGATCACCACCAGGATGGCGAACACCACGATACCCACCGCGAAGTTGCCGCCCACCAGGAAGTGGCCGAACGCCTCGATCACCTTGCCGGCCGCGTCGGGGCCGGTATGGCCTTCGAGCAGCACCACGCGGGTGGACGCCACGTTCAGCGACAGGCGCAGCAGCGTGGAGAACAGCAGCACTGCCGGGAAGGCCGCGAAGTCCAGCGGGCGCTGCGTGTACATGCCCACCAGCAGCACCATGATCGACAGCGCGATGTTGAAGGTGAACAGCAGGTCCAGGATGAACGGCGGCAGCGGCAGGATCATCATGCCGAGGATCATGACGATCAGCAGCGGACCTGCCAGCGCCTTCATCTGGGCGCCACCCCGCAGTGCGGGCATGTTGAATAGGTTGGTCAGTGCGTTCATGCGCGGCTTTCCGGTACGGCTAGTTCATCGGGCACCACGAACTCGGTCGGTGCATCGGGTTGCGGACCATAGCTGTAGTGCCAGTTCTTCAGTTGAAACACCCAGGCCAGGATCTCGGCAACGGCGGTGTACAGCCCCGCCGGGATCTCTTGCCCCAGCTCCACGTGGCGGTGCAGCGCGCGCGCCAGCGGCGGCGCGGACAGTACCGGGATGCGATGCTCGGCGGCCAGTTCGCGGATGCGCGCGGCCACTTCCTCGGTGCCCTTGGCCACCACGCGCGGCGCATTCCAGCGCGCGCTCTCGTCGTAGCGCAGTGCCACGGCGAAGTGCGTGGGGTTGGTCACCACCACGTCTGCCTTGGGCACCTCGGACATCATCCGGCGACGCGCAATGGCCCGCTGCTGCTGGCGGATACGGGCCTTGATGTGCGGATCGCCATCGGTTTCCTTCATTTCCTGCTTGATCTCTTCCTTGGTCATGCGGAGCTTCTTGTAGAAGGTCCACAGCTGCCAGGGCACGTCCAGCGCCGCCACCAGCAGCAGCGAGCCAGCCACCATGCCGCACACGTAGAGCACCATCTCCATCATGTGCAGCAGCGCCTCGTCCACCGGCGCGTTCATCAGCGCGATGGCCTCGGGCAGCTCGTGCCAGACCATCCAGCCGCCCACGCCGCCCACCAGCAGCGACTTGGCGATGGCCTTGAGCAGTTCCACCAGGGTGTGCGACGAGAACATGCGGCCCAGGCCCGACAGCGGGTTCAGGCGCGTGAAATCGGGTGCGAACGACTTGGTCGAGAAGCTCCAGCCGCCCAGCGCCAGCGGGGCCACCAGGGCCGCCACGCCAAACATCAGCAGCAGCGGGAAGAACGCCAGCAGGCTTTCCCAGATTGCGATGCCGAACTGCGACAGCATGCGGTGGGTGTCGAAGGCCGTGGCCGGCTCGAACGACAGGCTCGTGCGCATCACCACGTTGAGCTTGCGCCCGAGCATGCCGCCCAGCGTCCAGAGGCCCAGCACCCCCGTCATGAGCATCACGAACGTGCTGAGCTCGCGCGAATGCACCACCTGCCCCTCTTCGCGCGCCTTTTCAAGGCGCCGGGGTGTGGCGGGTTCGGTTTTCTCGAGATCGCTTTCCTCGGACATGAATGCTCCAGTGCGAAGCGCGCGGACGGCACTTCGTCACCGAGGATTATCAAATCCGGGCTGGCAAAGCATTGGGAGGAAAAGGCGGGGAAACAGGTGCCTGTTTCAGGAATGAGGGGGGCAGCGGAAATAACGGCCCGGGGGTGGCGATCTTTAGTCCTGGATCGTCAATTTGTGCCGATCTCGCCTGCTATGGGCACGATCGGGGAGCATGATGTCACGTTTCGCGCGTGGATTCCAGCGCCGTGACGCCCCGCTCCCGGCAAGGCGGGAGCGGAGAGCGCAGACTCACTTACCGCACCACGTCGGCGTGGTCGGTGGACATTGCCAGTTCGCGCCAGGCCGCCAGTTCGGCCTCCACGGCCTGGTGCTTGGCCTCGATACGGGCCACCGCGTCGGAGCCCAGCGGCAGGCGCAGCGGCGGGCGGGCGCTGTCCACCAGTTGCAGCATGGCGGTGGCCAGCTTGGCCGGATCGCCGGGCTGGGCATGGTTGGCGCCCTTGGCAAAGACGCGCATCTGGCCCACGGTTTCGGCATAGTCCGCGATGATCGCGTCGGTGGACACCAGCGAGTTGTCGTTGAGGAAGTCGGTCCGGAAGAAGCCCGGCTCCACCACCGTGGCGTGGATGCCCAGCGGTGCCAGCTCCTGCGACATGGCCTCGGTCAGGCCCTCCACCGCGAACTTCGACGCGCCGTAGACGCCCCAGCCGTAGTACGCCGAGTAGCCGCCCAGCGACGAGATATTGATCACATGCCCGCTGCGCTGGCTGCGCATTTGCGGCAGCACGGCGCGCGAAACCGCCAGCAGGCCGAACACATTGGTGTCGAAGTTAGCCTTCGCTTCCGCCACGCTGGTTTCTTCCACGGCGCCCAGTACGCCAAAGCCGGCATTGTTGACCAGCACGTCGATGCGGCCGAAGCGCGCCACGCCCTGGCGCACCGCCTCCACGGCGTCTTCCTCGCGGGTAACGTCGAGCTTCACGGCCAGCAGTTTGGGCTGGTCGCCGAAGGCGTCGATCACTTGCTGCGGGTTGCGCGCGGTGGCGATCACGCGGTCGCCACGCTGCAGCGCCGCGCGCACGATCAGCGTGCCGAAGCCGCGCGAGGCGCCGGTAACAAACCAGACCTTGCCCTGGCGGGACTGGACCGACGGGTTGGACTGCATCGCTTGGCTCGATGGGTTCGATGGGTTCGATTGGGACATGACTGACTCCTGGAATGACTTGGGTGGGTGTGCGTTCCGAAGCCGGTTGCCTGATCGGGTTCAGCAGCGGCGCCGTTGAGACCCATGGTAGGCAGCCCGTCATCGACAAACAATGGTGATGCGAATTGATCCAGTCACAACCATAAGTTGCGAATAGGCCCGCAATGCGGCCCGTTGTGGCGGACAGCGCGGCGGGGTCGAATGCCCGCGCCGCCCTGCCGCGGCCCGGTAGCACTCAGTCGAGCCGTCCCGGTTCGATCTCGATGCCGAGCTGGCCGGCCATTTCCACCACCAGCGCCTGCAGCCGCTCGACCTTGCCTTCGAGTTCGCGGTGACTGATGCGCAGCGCTTCGAGCGCCGACGGCGACGCGGCCGCATCCGCGCCGACACTGCGTGCCGCAGGCGCCAGGTCGGCAGCGCTGACCTCGCCGCACAGCAGGTGCATCCAGCGCGGTTCGCGTTCGCCCGGCGCGCGGGGCAGCTTCACCACCAGCGGCGGCACGCGCTCTGCCAGTTCGTCGAGAAAGCCCTCCACCGACGAAATATCGGCAAACGCATGCAGGCGTGCGGAGTTCAGCCGCAGTTCGGCGCCGGTCTGCGGGCCGCGCAGCAGCAGCGTGGACAGCAGCGCGGCCGACTGGCTCGGCACGCCAAGTACCTTGCCCAGGTTCTGCTCGAAGCGCGGCACCCGGCTGCTGCTGCCTTCGAATACCAGGCTCAGCGATTTCAGGCCGTCGATGGCGGCCAGGATCTCGTCCTCGGTCACGCTCATCACCGGCGCGCGCGCGGTCTTCTGGTTGCAGCCCGACGCCAGCGCATTGAGCGACAGCGGATACGTATCGGGCACCGTGTACTGCTTTTCGAGCAATACCGCCACCACGCGCCCCTCCAGCGGCGTCAGCGCGCGCAGCGCGGGGCGGGAGCGGGTATCGGGGCTCTGTTCCATGGCAAATCTTCCGGCAGGTAGGCAAGGTGCCCATTGAAGCGCAAGCGCGGGGCCGATGCAACCGCGCGCCGGGGCTTTGTCACGCAATGTATCTGGCGCCGTCCCGCGCGTTCGCGCTACACGCACCGGCGCCGCGCACGTAGACGGGCTATCAGTCGAACACCACCAGCGGCACGCCGGCGTGCACCGGCGACGCCATTACCGTGGCCGGCATGCCGTACACGGTGGCCAGGTTGGCCGGCGTCAGCACGTCGGCCGGCGCGCCCATGGCCACCGTGCGGCCGTCGGCCAGCAGGAGCAGGCGGTGGCACCAGCGCGCGGCCAGGTTCACGTCGTGCAGCACCACCAGCACCGCGAGGCCATCGCTACGGCACAGGCCGCGCACCGCGTTGAGCAGCAACAACTGGTGACGCGGATCGAGGCTCGAAATCGGCTCGTCCAGCAGCAGCGCGCGATAGCCGTCGGCGGTGCGGCAGGCCAGCACCTGCACCAGCGTGCGCGCGAACTGCACGCGCTGCTGCTCGCCGCCCGACAGGCCCTGATAGGCGCGATGGGCCAGGTGGCCGGCATCGGCCAGCGCCAGCCCACGCGCCACCAGCGCCTGCAGGGCCTGCGCGCCAAGCTCCGGGAACGGATAGGCGCCCATGCCCACCACCTCGGTGACGGCCAGGTCGAAGCCGAGACCCGGCGATTGCGGCAGCACCGCGCGCTGCCGTGCCAGATCGCGCACGGGCCAGTCGCGCAAGGGCCGGTCATGCAGCATGACGGCGCCATCGTGCCAGTCCAGTTCGCCAGCCAGCGTGCCCAGCAGCGTGCTCTTGCCGGCGCCATTGGCACCGAGCACGCCCAGCACTTCGCCGGCGGGCAGCGACAGATCGATGCCGGACAGCACCTCGCGCCGGCCACGGCTGCAGGTCAGGTTACGGGCGGCCAGCATCTCAGGTTCCTTTCCGCGTCAGCATCCAGAGCAGGAATGGCCCGCCCACCAGGCTGGTGACGATGCCGATCGGCAGCTCGGCCGGAATCACAACGGTGCGCGCCAGCCAGTCGCCCAGCGTGAGCGCAATCGCCCCGCCCGCCAGCGTGTACGGCAGCAGCCAGCGATGATCGGCGCCCAGCGGCATGCGGATCAGGTGCGGCACCACAAGCCCGACGAACGAAATCGTGCCGGTCACGGCTACCACCGGCCCCACCAGCAGCGCCGTCAGCACGATCAGCCGGCGGCGCAGCCGCTTGAGGTCGAAGCCGATGTGCTGGGCTTCCCGCTCGCCCAGCAACAGCGCGTTCATGGCGCGCCAGTCACGCATCAGCAGCGCGCAGAGCACCACCACCAGCGGCACCAGCCACGCCAGCATCTGCCACGTGGCGCCGGCCAGACTGCCCATATTCCAGAACGTGAGGTTGCGCAGCTGCACGTCGTTTGCCTGGTACGTAAAGAAGCCGACGATGGCCGCGCAGATCGCATTGATGGCAATGCCGGCGAGCAGCAGGTTGGCCACGCCCGGCCGCCGCGAGCCGAGCACATACGCAAACGCGGTGGCCACCAGGCTGCCGACGAAGGCCGCCGGCGCGATGGTGCCCAGGCCCTCGGCGCCGAGCACGATGGCGGCCACTGCGCCCGCCGCCCCGCCCAGCGAGATGCCGATCAAACCCGGCTCCGCCAGCGGATTGCGGAACAGCGCCTGCATCACCGCGCCAGACAGCGCCAGCGCCGCGCCAACCGTGATGGCCAGCACGATGCGCGGCAGCCGCACCTCGATCAGCACGTTGCGCCACATGGCCTCGTCGCCCTGCGCCGACGATGTCCAGAGCAGCGGCAGCAGCTTGCCGTGCGGAATCGACAACGCGCCGCTGGCGGCGGCCCAGAGCGCCGTGAACACCAGCATGGCGCACAGGGCGGCCAGCACGCCCACGCGCTGCGCGTGCATCAGCGCGACGCGGCCGTGCGGCCGGCCAGCCCCGTCTGCAGCAGGCGCAGGGCCTCGGGCAGGCGCGGGCCGAAGCTGAGCAGCAGCAGGTCGTCCATCACCACGATGCGCCTGTTGCGTGCCGCCGGCGTGGCGTTCAGGCCCGGCTGCGCCAGGAACGCGTCGACGCTGCCGCTGCCTTCGACCGACATCGACGTGGTGACGATCACATCGGGCCGCAGCGCGGCCGCCGCCTCCGCCGAGAACGGCTTGAAGCCGTGCTGGCCGGCCAGCACGTTGGTGGCACCCACCAGCGCCAGCATCGCGTCGCCAGCGGTGTCCTCGCCCACGGCCTGCATCTTGCCGGTATGGCTGCTGACCATCAGCACCCGCACCGGCGCCGCCGCCGGCTTGATGTCGCGCAGTTCGGCATGGAGCCGATCCACCAGCGCCTGGCCCTGGCGCGGCATGTCGAGCGCGGCCGCCACGCCCAGGATGCGCTGGTCCAGCGCCGCCAGCGTGGGCGCGGACGGCAGCACCACCACCTTGCTGCCGAGCTTGCGCACCTGCTCCACGGCCTGCGGCGGACCGCTGTGATCGAGCGCGAGCACGAGGTCGGGCTTCAGGCTGGCCACGCCCTCCACCGAGAACGCACGGTAGTAGCCCACCTTGGGCAGCTTCTGCGCCGCGGGCGGATAAATGCTCGACGAATCTGCCCCGACCATGCGGGGGCCGGCGTCGAGCGCATAGACGATCTCGGTGGCCGGGCCACCGAGCCCTACCACACGCGCGGGCGGCGCGGCATGGGCCACGCCAGCCGCGCAAAGCAGGGACAACAGCGCAAGGCGCAGCGGTTTCATAGATACGACTCCTTCGGATCCGGGTACTCAGGCAGCCAGCGCCACCGGGCACAGCGATTGCAGCAGTTCGCGCCACGCCACCAGCTCGGGCTTGCCGGGCTTGCGCTCGCCAAAGAACTGGACGATCAGCTCGCCATCGGCGCGGTACAGCTCCAGCGAGGTCACCCAGCCATCCGACGTCGGCTTGTTGACCACCCAGCTCGATGCCACGGCCTCGGTGTTCAGGTGCAGGTTGAAGGTCTCGTCCAGCACGTTGAACCACGGGCCGGTGCGCAGCAGCTTTTTCACCGGGCCGGTATGGATCTGCACGATGCCGCGATTGGCCACGAAGCACATGATTGGCAGCGCGGTATCGGCGGCACGCTGCAGCACCGTTTCCACGGCCACGTTGTCTACCTGTTGCGCCAGGTCCGTGCCAGCCGCATGCAGCGCGCCCAGGCGCGACACCTTGAACTGGCGCAGCATCGCGAAGAAGTCGTGCGTGTCCTGCAGGCCGCGCCAGTGCGCGCGCAGCGCCTCGCCGTCGGCGGGGCGGTCTGCTTCTTCGGTTTGCGCGAAGGCCTCCACCTGCACCGGCGCGATCTGCTGCGCCGCATGACGCTCGACGTAGGCGGCCCACGCCGCCGCATCGGTCTGGTCAGTGCGGTAGATCTTGTGCACGGCCTCGCCGGCCTTGTCGAAGAACTGCAGGCTGTCGCGGCCGTTCTCGGTCACGGCATAGAAGTGCTTCCAGCCGCCGAAGAACATGCGCAGGTCGATATCGGGCCCGAGCACGATGCCTACCGGCCCGTTGGCCTCGATGCCCTGGTACTGGCCATGCCGCTCGTGCACGGCATGATCGTTGCGCGACAGCGCCATGACCGACCCCAGCGTGCCCAGGTCACGGAACAGCGCCTGCGCCGTGCCCCCCAGTTGCCGCGACGTGACGCCGCAGCCCGCCGCCACCAGTTCGGCCTCGGTCACGCCCAGGCGCTGCGCCCGCTCGCGAATGCGCAGCTTGGGATGTTCTGCGGTCAGGGCGTCGTGACGCTGGCGGAGGCTGTCGATGCGTTGCTGTTCCATTTCCATCTCTTCCGGTAAGTCTGGTCAGGGCTGGACGTCGAAATTGATCGTCCAGGTCTGCGCGCTGGTGTTCACGTTCGGATCGGCGTAGGCGATCCTGGTCACGTGGAAGCGCGCGTAGGTGGTGCCCTCGCCGCCGCGGATCAGGCCACCGCCCTCCGGGTTGGCGCTGATCAGGTGGGCCACCGACGGCAGGCCGTTGGCGGCAGCCGCGGCGGCGGTCGGGTAATACGTGTACCAGCCGAAGCTCATCGGATTCGGGTAGGTGCCGGTGTAGGCGGGGTTCAGCACCGATGCGGTGGCGTCCTTCTTCCAGGCGGTGGCGCTGGCCGGCAGGGCCAGGTCGGGCGCCGAAAGATCGGCCAGCGTGTTGGTCACGTTGCTGGCGTTGGTGAACTGCGCGGCCACCGGCTTGTTCGACGCGTCATAGAAGCCCGCCGGGGTCTTGCCGAGGAAGCCGGCCACCGTGCCCGTGCCCGATTCGCCGCCGTTGAGCTTGATGTTGTAGCGGTTGAAGGCGATGTGCCAGGTGCCGGTCTGGGTGCTCACCGCGTTCGCCACCAGGTCGTAGTAGACCCAGGCGTCGCCCGAGGCATTGATCGTGGCCGTCTGCACCGCGCCCGGCGCGCTGCGGTCGATGTAGCGGATGGTCGGATAGCCCGACGTGGTACCGCCCGCGCCGCCGTAATAGCCGATGACCTGCAGCGCGAAGACCGGCGCGGCCACGGTGCCGGTGGTATCGGCCGACGCGCTGTTGCTGGTGATGACGAAGGTGCGGAACGTGGGGTACAGCAGGTGGTCGGTGGTGGCGCCGGTCACGCCGTACTCGAACACGGCGGAGCCGATATCGTTGGTGCCCGAGAACACGCCGCTGGCGGAATCCTTCAGGAAGACCGTGGCCGGCAGCGAGCCGTTGACCGGATCGATCGTCGCGTTCTTCCAGGCCGACAGCGCCGTCCAGGTATGGTCGAACGGGCTGCCGAACGCGCCGCCGTTGCCGGTGCCGCTGGTGCCGCTGTTCGTCCACAGCGACGCGCTCATGCCGTTGGACGACGACTTGACCTTCAGGTCCCACGCGGTGCCGGTACAGGCCGTCTCGGCCTTGGTGTTGAAGTCGTAGCAGACCGCCGCGTTGGCGGCCGGCAGCTGGAACGTCCACTCGGCCGTTTGCGTGAACGCCGAGGTCGACGGCGTGGTGGTGCCGCCGGTGCCACCGCTGGTGCCGCCGGTGCTGGCCGTGATGGTGGTGCCGCCGTCGCCACCGCCGCAGGCGGCCAGGGCCAGCGCCAGCGCGGCGGCGCCGAGCGCGCGCAGCGCTGCGCGGTTGGGTACGAGAGTTTCCTTCATGGTTGGCTTTCCCCGATTGGATGTCTGATTAGCGGGCAACGTCCACGCTGAAGCGTGCGCCCAGATAGATGAAGCGCCCCGCCACGGGCCCGAAGTCACTGGCATTTGCGAAGTCACGCTGACGGTTGAACAGGTTGTTCACGCCGATGAAGCCGGTCACGCTGCGGCCGATCTTCTGGTTCAGCACCAGATCGAGCGTGCCCCAGCCGGGCGAGCGCGCGCCGGTGGTGGCGTCGGTCAGTTCGCTGCTCTGGAAGCGCGCCCGCGCCGACAGCTCGGTGGCCGGCAGCACGCGCCAGTCGGCGCCCACGCGTCCCATGTGGCGCGGCCGGCGCGTCAGTTCGCTGCCGGTGTTCAGGTCCTCGGTCGACGTGTAGGTGTAGGCCGCCGTCAGGTTCAGCTGGTTGGTGGCGCGCCAGCGCAGCGAGGTCTCGGCGCCCTGCGTGCGGGCGCGCGCCACGTTGCGATAGGTGTAGACCGCGATGCCGTTGACCATCGTGAAGTTGGCCATGTCGGTCTGGATCAGGTCTGTCACGCGGTTGTAGAACAGGTTGGCGTCGAGCGTGACGCGCTCGCGCCAGCTCAGCTGGCCGCCCAGCTGGAAGCTGTTCGACGACTCCGGCTTGAGGTTCGGATTGCCCAGCACGATGTAGCCCAGCGAACTGTGGTCGAACAGGTAGTGCCGTTCCTTCAGGTTCGGCACGCGGTAGCCCTGGCCGTAGTTGGCGCGCAGCACGCCCTTCCACGTGTCGTTGGACAGCAGGTTCGCCCGCACCCCAACCTTCGGCGCGAAGTGGCTGCCGAAGTCGGAGTCGTGCTGGCCGCGCAGGCCCACCACCATTTCCCACATGTCGTTGAAGATGACGTCGTTCTGCAGGTAAAGCTCGCCGGCGGTGCGCTCAGCGCGGCCGTTACCGGTCAGCTCGGCGGTGCCGTTGACGGTCTGGTCGAGCGTCTCGCGGTGGAAATCGCCGCCGAACTGCCAGAGCTGGCGGTACCACGCCGGCATGTCGAACTGCGCGGAAACGTGGTCGGTCTGCTGCGCGGCGTTGCGCGTGGAGGTCTGGAAGCCGTTCGAGTACTCGCGCGAGGTGGTGTCGTAGGTTTCGTGCAGCCCCGCCAGGCGCGCGCGCACGCCGTTGTCGAAGCGCCATTGCCCGCCATAGGTGTAGCGGTTGCGGTCGATGTCCTCGGTCTTGCGCTGCGGCACGTAGCTGGGCGGCGCGTAGTACTGGTAGCGCTGCTCGTCGGTCTCGCGGTAGGCGCTGGCGTCGAACCAGAAGCTGCCGGCCGGCGTGGGCAGCCACTCCAGGCGGCCGGCGTACTGCTCGCGGCGCACCTTGTCGCCGTGGCGCGTCCAGCCGTCGGGGTCCACCGCGTAGCCCTTGTTGTCGAGCGCATCGGCGCTGAGGCGCGCGCGGAACCGCTCGGTGCCGCCTTCGAGCCGCACATTGCCATGCAGCGCGCCCGGCGAGCCGTCGGCGTTCTGGCTGCCGTAGCTGCCGGCATCGACCGTCGCCGCACCCGCGAAGCCGCGGGCAATCGGCCGCGTGATGACGTTGATCACGCCACCCATGGCCGAGCTGCCGTACTGCGCGGAGCTGGCGCCCTTCACCACTTCCACGTGATCGACTTCGGTAAGCAGGTACTGCGACACATCCACCGTGGAACCGGTGCTGGCCGTAATGGGCAGGCCGTCGATCAGGATCAGCACCTGGTCGCTGGTCATGCCTTGCAGCGTCACCTCGTAGCCCGACTTGCCGTGGATTTCACGCAGTTGCAGGCCCGGCACGTTTTCAAGCGCATCCTTGAGCGTACGGGCATGGGTGCGCTCGATTTCCTGGCGGTCGACCACCTCGGTGCGGATTGGCGTCTCGTCGAGTGTCTTCTCGGAGCGGGTGCCGGTGACCACCACGGTGGGCAGCGGATTCGACCCGTCGGCCGGTTGCGCCCGCAGTTGCGGGGCGGCGGAAAGCAACGTGCCGGCTACGACGGCGAGATATTTCAGACGCATTTCGGGGCGCGAGAGCGGCTTATTGATAACGAAGGTACGAATGATAATGATTCGTATTGCAATGTACAACTCCTTACAATGCGTACATTTCGTTACTAATCCCGAACATCCTTGTTTGCTTTACGGCCTCGAAAGTGTTGTTTGACCGACAAAAAGGAGCGCGTTCGCCACACCACGGACCTATCGCCGAGCTTCGTGTCATCGCCGATAACCGCACGCCAAAGATGACGCACCGGGCACTTCGGCATAAGGAACTGCGAAATCATTCGTTCAGCCTGACGCCGGAGCCGCGTAGGGTCGGGTCCTCCTACATGCTCATCGCGGACCCATGACCGTTACCCGTCGTCACTTCCTCCACGCCGCCAGTGCCGGTGCGCTGCTTGGCGCCTGGCCGGCCCTGCACGCCCAGTCCCGCCCCGTCCTGAAGGCGGGCGACCAGAAAGGCGGGCTGCGCGCGCTGCTGGAATCGGCCGATGCGCTGAAGGGCCTGGCCTATGACATCCAGTGGACCGAATTCCCGGCGGCCGCCCCGCTGGCGGAGGCGCTCAATGCCGGCGCCGTGGACAGTGGTCCGATCGGCGATGCGCCGGCGATCTTCGCGCTGGCGGCCGGCACCCGCATCAAGCTGATAGGCGCGAACCGTTCGGACCCCTATGGCACGGCGGTGCTGGTGCGCCCCGATGCCACGCTGAAGACAGCCGCCGACCTGAAAGGCAAGCGCATTGGTACGAACCGCGGATCGATCGGCCATTTCGTCACGCTCAAGGCGCTGGCCTCCGCCGGGCTGAAACCGGAGGACGCCGACATCCGCTTCCTGCCGCCGGCGGACGCCAAGCTGGCGCTCACCAACGGCTCGATCGATGCCTGGGCCACGTGGGAGCCGTACACGGCCATGGCGGAGACCAGCGGCCACGCGCGCGTGCTGGTGAATGGTCGGGGATTGTGGTCGGGGCTCAGCTACCTGGCGGCCACCGAGCAGGCGCTGGCCACCAAGCGCGCCGTGCTGGCCGACTTCCTGCAGCGCGTGGCGCGTGCGCAGGCCTGGTCGTACCAGCACGTACCGGCGTTCTCGGCCACGCTGGCGCGCATCATCGGCATTCCGCCCGAAGCGGCCCGGCTGCAGTTCGAACGGCGCCGCACGCAATGGCAGCCGATCGATGCCGAACTGGTGGCCGTGCAGCAGCAGACCGCCGATTTCTACCTGCAGTCTGGCCTGCTGAAGCAGCGGCTGGACGTAGCCGCCACCTTCGACCGCGGCTTCGCGCTTACCGCGTAGCCGCCGTGCGTGCGGACCGGCGCGCGAGCAGCGGTTCGCCCACGCCGTCCACACCCACCAGGCCCAGCACCGTGGTGAGGCCCCACTGCGCGCCTTCATAGGCGTTGGTGGGGTCGAACCACTCGTCGCGCGAGTGCGAGCCGCCCGACTTGCCGCCGCTGCCGATGATGATGGCCGGAATACCCAGCGACATCGGCACGTTGGCATCGGTGCTGCCGCCACGCAGCGACGGGGCCTCCTTGGCGTGCGCGCGGATCGTGCGCACGGCCGACTGCACGATCACCGCGTCAGTGGGCGTCTGGCCGGCGGGCCGGTCGCCGATCATGCGGGTCTGGAACGTGATTTCCTGCCCGCGCGCGGGCGACCAGCGGGCGTTCTCGTCGGCCACGCCCGCCGCGATGGCGGCCATGATCTGCTTCTCTGTATCCAGCAGCGCCGGCGTGCCGTTGGAGCGGATGTCGATCGCCATGCGGGCGTCGCCAGAAATGGCGTTCACCGACGTGCCGCCGCCCACGGTGCCCACCGTGAACGTCGTCTTCGGGTCGGTGGGGGTGCGCACGTCGCCAATCTTGCTGATGGCGCGGCCCATCGCATGAATCGCGCTGGGCAGGCCGAAGGCGCCGAAGCTGTGGCCGCCCGGGCCCTTGAACGTGACTTCGTAGCGATGGCTGCCGGTGCCTTGCGTCAGCACGCGCTCGCCGGTGCCGGGCTCGATGCCGACCATGCCGTCGATATCGGGATGATCGCGGAACACCGCCTTCATGCCGCGCAGGTTGCCCAGCTCCTCCTCGCCCACGTTGCCGACGAAGACGAGGTCGCCCACGGTGCGAACCTTGTTCTCCTCCAGCACCTTGAGCCAGGACAGCAGCACCGCCAGCCCGCGCGTGTCGTCGCCAATGCCCGGCGCGTACAGCTTGCCGTCGCGCGCCTTCACCGTGACGTCGGTGCCTTCCGGGAACACGGTGTCGAGGTGCGCGGAAATCACCAGCTTCGGCCCGTTGCCGGTGCCGCGGCGAATGCCGATGGCGTTGCCTTCGGCGTCGATATGCGCATTGGCCAGGCCCAGCGCCTTGAGCCGGGCGACGAAGTACTCGGCGCGGGCTTTCTCCTTGAACGGCGGCGCGGGAATCTCGGTCATCGTCTTCAGCTCGGCCAGCGCGCGCGCATCGTCGGCGCGCAGGTCGGCCATCAGCTTCTGGTACGCGGGCGCACCTTCGAGCCGGGCATAGGCACTGTCGATCTGCGGAGAAACCTGGGGAACGGTCAGCGTCTGACCTTGGGCGACACCGGCGAACGCGGCGACGAGGGTGGCAACGGATACGGCAACAACGGTGCGGCGGGCATGCATGGGGGCGATCCTCTGGCAGTGGGGGAACCGTGGTTGCCCCCGATTGTGCCAGCGAATGCACTTGCGCGTGCCATGCCGGGCGCACGTCCCGGCAGGCCGCGACGGAGCCGGTGCCTGCACCAGCTCCATCGACAGCGGGCGATCAGAAGCCCAGGCTGGCCAGCAGGTCGTCGACCTGCGACTGGTCGGCCACCACGTCGGACTTGCCTTCGGGGTTGATCTGCGGGCCGTTCATCAGCGTGGGCGGCGCTTCCACGCGGCGGTCAGCCGGCACGTTGTCGATCAGCACCTGCAGCAGTTCCTGCTCCAGGGTGCGGATCATGTCCATCATCTTCTTGATCACCTGGCCGGTCAGATCCTGGAAGTCCTGGGCCATCATGATCTCGAGCAGATGGCTGCCGGTGGCCTTGGCCTTCTGCGGTACCTCGGTCAGGAACTCGCGCGTGTCGAGCACCAGCGCACGGGCATCGCCCAGCTCCACCGGCTGCGCGAACCACTCGTCCCAGCGCTTGTCCAGCGCGGTGGCACGGCTTTCCAGGTGCTCCTGCAGCGGCTGGGCCAGTTCCACGGCCGTGAGCGTGCGCTCGGCGGCCTGCTCGGTCATGGCTGCGATGTAGCTGAGGCGGTCGCGCGCATCGGGAATGGCCAGGGCGGCCTTCTCGATTTCCTTGTCGAGCCCCAGCTCCCGCATGTTGTCGCGCAGCATACGCGTCAGGTTGCCGATGCGATGGATGATCTGCTCGGCGGATTCTTGGCTGAAAGTCGGAGTCGTCGACATGTCGCGTACCTCTTCTTATTGACCCAGCTTTTCGAAGATCTTGGTGATCTTTTCGTCCAGCGTTGCAGCGGTAAACGGCTTCACCACATAGCCGTTGGCACCGGCCTGGGCGGCGGCGATGATGTTCTCCTTCTTCGCCTCGGCGGTCACCATCAGCACCGGCGTCTTGTCGATGCCAGGCGTGGCGCGGATCGACTGCAGCATGGTCAGGCCATCCATGTTCGGCATGTTCCAGTCGGACACCACGAACTGGAAGCTGCCGTCCTTTGCCTTCTCCAGGCCAGCGGCGCCGTCTTCGGCTTCCTCCACGTTGTTGAACCCGAGCTCCTTGAGCAGGTTGCGAATGATGCGACGCATGGTCGGGAAGTCATCGACCACGAGGATCTTGATGTTCTTGTCCACTGTACGGCTCCGATACGGTTGCGGATGATGCTGTCATCCGGTTGATGTTGGTGATCTGACCTCTCGCGCGCGAGACTCAGGGTTACACGCGCTGCGCCCGCGCGCCAAACGTAGCCAGGTGCGCCATGACGCGCTGGCTCATCTGGTGCAGGGGCACCACTTCATGCACGCCGCCGGTGGCGATAGCCTCCTTCGGCATGCCAAACACGATGCAGGACTGTTCGTCCTGCGCCAGGTTGTACGATCCGGCCTCGCGCATGCGCAGCATGCCGCGCGCGCCGTCCTTGCCCATGCCGGTGAGAATCACGCCGGTCACGTTCTTGCCGCCGTGCGTGGCGGCCGAATCGAACAGCACGTCCACCGACGGGCGGTGGCGGTTGACGGGCGCCTCCTGCGACAGGTGCGCCACGTAGTTGGCGCCGCTGCGCGCCAGCAGCAGGTGCGAGTCGCCCGGCGCAATGTAGGCATAGCCGGGCAGCACCCGTTCGCCGTGCTCGGCTTCCTTCACCGTGATGCGGCACAGGCCATTCAGGCGCTGCGCAAAAGACTTGGTGAAGCCGGCCGGCATGTGCTGCACGATCATGACCGCCGGCGAATCGGGCGGCAGCGGCATCAGGAATTCCTTGATGGCCTCGGTGCCGCCCGTGGAGGCGCCCACGATGATCAGCTTCTCGGTGGACAGCAGCGGCGCGCGCAGGATCGGCGCGGCCGGCGTGGCGCCCGGCGCGGCGTCCGGACGCGCCCGCACGCGGGCGCGCGAGGCGGCACGCAGCTTGTCGGCAATCGTGTCGGTGTATTCGATCAGCCCGTCACGGATGCCGAGCTTCGGCTTGGTCACGAAATCCACCGCGCCCAGCTCCAGCGCGCGCATCGTGATTTCAGACCCGCGTTCGGTCAGCGACGACACCATCAGCACCGGCATGGGCCGCAGGCGCATCAGGCGTTCGAGGAAATCGAGCCCGTCCATGCGCGGCATTTCCACGTCCAGCGTCAGCACGTCCGGGTTCAGGCGCTTGATCATGTCGCGCGCCACCAGCGGGTCGGGGGCGGTACCCACCACCTCCATGTCCGGCTGGCTGTTGATGATCTCCGTCATCAGGCTGCGGATCAGCGCGGAATCATCCACGCACAGCACCTTGATCTTCGCGGCGGTCATGTTCGTCTCTACTTCTTAAGGTTTTCAGGTCGGCGACTTGGCCGATGCCTGCCGCGTAAACAATTCCACGGCGCCACGGGTGGGCGCCTTCGTGGAGGTAGACAGCGCGCGCGCCAGCGCACGCTCCTCGCGCTCCACACCCACCGTGTCGTCCTGGCGCGTGAGCCGGCGCACCAGCGCCAGCCCCGTGCGCGGGAAATAGCTGACACGCCGGGCATGCGGGCCGCGCAGGTCCTGCGCCGCCACGCGAATCTCTTCGGTGCGAAGGTACTTCAGTACGAAATCGGCATTCCGGTCCCCAATATTGAGGGTCGTCATGTTGGCCAGCACCGCGCCGCCGCCAAACACCTTGGCCTCCAGGCGCTCGCGACGCGCGCCCATCTTCAGCAGTTCGTTGATCAGCACTTCCAGCGCGTAGCAGCCGTAGCGCATCGACGCCGACAGCAGGCGGTCGGGGCCGGCATTCTCGTCGTCCGGCAGCATGAAATGGTTCATGCCGCCCACGCCGGCCACCTCGTCGCGGATGCACGCGGCCACGCACGAGCCCAGCACCGTGGTCAGCACCAGGTCGTCGCCGGTCACGTAATACTCGTTGGGCAGCAGCTTGATGGCCTGCTTGTCGAACTCGCGATCGAAGTACTTGCGCGTCGCAATGGCCTCGGGCATCTGGGGCGTACCGCGCATCATGCCCCTCCGCCCTTGGCCAGTTCGTAGACGGTTTGTCCGCGCAGCTGGAAGGCCCGCGTGACATAGGAGAAGTTCTCCGAGTGCCCGGCGAACAGCAGCCCGTGCGGCTTCAGCAACGGCGCAAACCGTTCCAGGATGCGGCCCTGGGTCGGCTTGTCGAAATAGATCATCACGTTGCGGCAGAAGATCGCGTCGAACTTCTCGCGAATGCCCCAGTCCGGCGCCAGCAGGTTCAGCGGCTCGAACGTGATGGTCGAGGCCAGGTCCGGCTTGACCTTGACCGCCCCCGCGCGCGCGCCGGTGCCCTTCAGGAAGAAGCGCTTGAGCTGCTCCTGCGACAGGCGTGCCACCTGCTCGCTGGTATAGACGCCGGCACGGGCCTTGGCCAGCACCTGCGTGTCGATATCGGTGGCCAGCACGGTGCCGGCGCGGTCGCCCAGCGCCTCGGCCAGCGTGATGGCGATCGAGTACGGTTCCTCGCCCGTGGAAGCCGCCGCGCACCACACGCTGTACGGCCGGCCCACCTTCTTCGCATGCTCGGCCAGCAGCGGGAAGTGATGGGCCTCGCGGAAGAACGAGGTCAGGTTGGTGGTCAGCGCGTTGGTGAAGTACTCCCACTCGTCCGACCGTTCGTCGGCTTCGAGCAGTTCCAGGTACGTGCCGAAATCGCTGATCTGCAGCGAGCGCAGGCGCCGGGCCAGGCGGCTGTACACCATCTCGCGCTTGTGGCTGCCCAGCGAGATGCCCGCGCGCTTGTGAATCAGCGCGCGCACCTTCTCGAAGTCGCGCTCGGTCAGCAGGAAGTCACGCATGTCGTCGCGCAGCGGTGTCAGTACCGGCGCCGCCGGACTGGCCGCGCCTGGCTTCCCGGTGGCGCTGGAGGAAGAACGGAGCGGCGTCATGAGTGTGTTTCGTCAGATGCCGGTGAACGGCGTTGTGCAAGCGTTTGGGGGCGAAAACCGGTGCGCTCTCAGGCGAACTCGGCTTCGATCAGCGCCATGTCGGCACTGGTCATCATGCGTTCGATGTCGATCAGGATCAGCATCCGGCCTTCCACCGAACCGAGGCCGGTCAGGTGTTCGTTGGACACCGACACGCCGAACTCTGGCGCGGCCTTGATGTCCTCGCCCGTCAGCGTGAGCACGTCCGACACGCCGTCGACGACGATGCCAACCACGCGACCCGCCACGTTCAGGATGATCACCACGGTCTGGTGGTCATAGCGCACGTTGGCGAGATCGAACTTCAGGCGCAGGTCCACGATGGGCACGATCACGCCGCGCAGGTTGGTCACGCCCTTGATGAAGTCGGGCGCGTTGGCGATGCGAGTCACCGTCTCGTAGCTGCGGATCTCCTGCACCTTGAGGATGTCGATGCCATATTCCTCGGTGCCCAGCGTGAAGACCAGGTATTCCTGGCCAGAGGCTTCGCTGCCCTGGGTATCGATGTGTCCGATGCCGGCCATGTCTGTTCTCCTTGCTGTCAATTACAGTGCCACCGCCATGTCCTGGCGGCGCACGCCGGTGCGCTGCAGCGCGGCCACGTCCACGATCAGCGCGACGCTGCCGTCGCCCAGGATCGTCGCGGCCGAGATGCACGGCACCTTGCGGTAGTTCGTTTCCAGGTTCTTCAACACCACCTGGTGCTGGCCGATGAGCTGGTCCACCAGCAGCGCGAAGCGCTTGCCTTCGGCGGCCAGGATCACGGCGATACCCTGCGTGGGCTCCTGCACCGCGTTGGCCACGTTGAAGACCTTGTGCAGTTCCAGCAGCGGCAGGTATTCGCCACGCACGTTCATCACGCGCTCGCCGTTGGCGGCGGTGTGCACGTCGTCGGCCTTCGGCTGCAGCGACTCCATCACGCAGTTCAGCGGCAGGATGAAGGTTTCCTCGCCGGTGCGCACCGACATGCCATCGAGGATGGCCAGCGTCAGCGGCAGCACGATGCGGGTGGTGGTGCCCAGGCCCTGGCGCGAGCTGATCTCGACGTGCCCGCCCATTTCCTGGATGTTCCGCTTGACCACGTCCATGCCCACGCCGCGGCCCGATACGTCGGTGACCACTTCAGCGGTGGAGAAGCCCGGCGCGAAGATCAGCTGCCACACTTCCTCGTCGGGCATGCTTTCGGACGCGCCCGGCAGGTTGTTCTGGATGGCCTTGGCCAGGATGCGGTCGCGGTTCAGGCCGCCACCGTCGTCGCTCACCTCGATGACGATGTTGCCGCCCGCGTGCTGCGCCGAGAGAATCAGCTGGCCCGTTGCTTCCTTGCCGGCGGCCACGCGCTTCTCGGGCGTTTCGATGCCGTGGTCCAGGCTGTTGCGCACCAGGTGCGTCAGCGGGTCGATGATGCGTTCGATCAGGCTCTTGTCCAGCTCGGTGGCCTTGCCGAACGTGACCAGGTCGATCTGCTTGCCGAGCTTGCTGGCCAGGTCGCGCACCAGGCGCGGGAAGCGCGAGAACACGTAGTCCATCGGCATCATGCGGATCGACATCACCGCTTCCTGCAGGTCGCGCGCATTGCGTTCCAGCTGGCCCATGCCGGAGAACAGGCGGTCGAACAGCACGGGGTCGAGCGACGAGGCGGTCTGCGCCAGCATCGACTGCGTGATCACCAGTTCGCCCACGAGGTTGATGATCTGGTCGACCTTCTCGGTGGGCACGCGGATCGAGCCGGAGTCCGGCGCATGCGCGGCCGCGGCGGCGGCGGGCTTGGCCTTCTCCTTTTCCTTGTCCTTGGCGGCGGGCGCGGCGGCCGGGGCGGCGGCTGGTGCAGCGGCCACCGGGGCCGGCGCAGCTGCCGGGGCCGGCGCGGGAGCCGGCGCAGCAGCGGCCGGCGCTTCGCCAGCGGCCACGGCTTCCACCACGATCTGCTTCTCGTCGATCACGAAGCAGCAGACGGCGATGATGTCGTCGGTACCGCACTGGCTGTTCAGCCAGATGGTCAGGTCGCCGTCGGCTTCTTCCTGGCCGGTGATTTCGCCCAGGTTGGCCAGTTCCTCGCGCAGCAGCGCCTGGTCGGCCGCCGATACCTTGATCAGGCGAACCTTCAGGTTGCCGCCGGCCGCTGCCGGCGCGGGCGCCGGTGCCGCTGCCACGGGAGCCGGTGCAGGCGCGGGTGCCGCGGCGCCGCCGGCTTCCTGAGCCAGCTGCTGCAGCACGGCGCAGATGCGCTTGAACGTTTCCGGATCGGGTTCGGTGCCGTTGCGATAGGCGTTGAGCTGGTCTTGCAACACGTCCTTGGTTTCCAGAAAGGTATCGATGATGACCCGCGTGAGGTCCAATTCCCGCCGGCGCGTACGGTCCAGCAGGTTCTCAAAGATGTGCGTGGTCTCGGTCAGGGCCGTGAAGCCGAACGTGGCCGCACCCCCCTTGATCGAATGCGCGGCACGGAAGATGGCGTTGAGCGCTTCGGCGTCGGGAGACTCGATGTCCACCTCGAGCAGCAGCTGCTCCATTTCTACGAGCAGTTCCTCTGCCTCTTCGAAAAAGGTCTGGTAGAACTGCGTGATATCGATATCGACAGACATGGTCGTCCTGGCTCGCTTTGATTGCTTCTCTGCCGCAAGACGCCGTCCACCGCGACGGCGCCTGCCTTCGTAACTACTTGCCCTTGGCCGGAGCCGGCGCTGCCGCCGCCTCCGAAGCTGCCTGCAACTGCGCCTGCATGGCCTCGGCGGCCTGGCCCTTCTGCACCTCCATCTGCACGTCGGCCGCGCTGGCGTTCTCGGCCTCGAACTGGGCCTGCGCACGCTTGTTCAGCACCACGATGCTGATGCGGCGGTTCACTGCCGCGAGCGGGTCCTTCTTCTCCAGCGGCATGGTGTCGGCCAGGCCCAGCACGCGCAGCACCTTGCCTTCCTGCATGCCGCCCGCGATCAGTTCCTGACGCGAAGCGTTGGCGCGGTCAGCCGACAGCTCCCAGTTGCTGTACGCCCGCTCGCCCGCCATGTACGTGGCCGAGTCGGTATGGCCCGACAGGCTCACCTTGTTCGGCATCTCGTTCAGCACCGGGCCGATCTCGCGCAGGATGGTGCGCATGTACGGCTCCACGGCGGCGCTGCCGGTACGGAACATCGGACGGTTCTGCGTATCGAGGATCTGGATGCGCAGGCCCTCGCTGGTGATGTCCAGCAGCAGCTGCGGCCGGAACTGGCGCAGCGTGGGGTTGTTGTCGATGATCTGTTCCAGCCGGCCCTTCAGCGCGCGCAGGCGCTCGCTGTCCATCTGGTCGCGACGCCGCTGCGCATCGGCCGGATCGTTGGTGAGCGCCTTCATCACCTCGCCGTCCTTGGCCATCGGGTCCTTGCCGCCGCCGGGAATCACGCTCTTCGACAGGCTGCTCTTGTCGCCGCCGGCCATGGCCACCTTGAGCGGCGTCTTGAAATACTCGGCCACGCCCACCAGCGTCTTGGGCGACGACGTGCTCAGCAGCCACAGCACCAGGAACAGCGCCATCATGGCCGTCATGAAGTCGGCGTAGGCGATCTTCCAGCTGTGGTTGCCGTGTGGCTTGGCGTGCGACTTCGCCTTCTTGATGACGATCGGACGCAGGTCCTGGGCGCTGCTCATGGCTGCTCTCCCGTCAGGTCAGGCTCTTGACTTCACGGACGTGGTCGTCGAGCTCGAGGAACGACGGACGAACCGTGGAGTACAGCACCTTGCGGCCGAATTCCACGGCCACCAGCGGTGCATAACCATTGAGCGAGGCCAGCAGCGTGACCTTGATGCACTCGTACATCTTGATGCTCTCGGACACCTGGTGCTCGACCCGCGACGCCAGCGGCGACACGAAGCCGTAGGCCAGCAGAATGCCCAGGAACGTACCCACCATGGCGTGGGCGATCAGGGCGCCCAGTTCGGCCGGCGGCAGGTCGGCCGAGGCCAGCGCATGCACCACGCCCATCACCGCGGCCACGATGCCGAAGGCGGGCAGGCCGTCGCCGACGCGCGACAGCGCATGGGCGGGAATCTCGGCCTCGTGGCGGAACGTTTCGATTTCGTGGTCCATGAGCGCCTCGATCTCGAAGGCGTTCATGTTGCCGTTGACCATCATGCGCAGGTAGTCGGTCAGGAACTCCATCATCTTGGCGTCGGCCAGGATGCGCGGGTACTGACTGAAGACACTGCTCGATGCGGGATCGGCAATTTCCTTTTCGAGGAACAGGATGCCCTCGCGGCGTGCCTTGGACAGCAGCACGTAGAGCAGCGCCATTACGTCCAGGTACAGTTCCTTCTTGTACTTGGAGCCCTTCAGCAGCGAGGGCATGGCCTTCATCGTGGCCTTGATGGCCTTGCCGCTGTTGGAGCTGATGAATGCGCCAACGGCGGCACCGCCGATGATGATGAGCTCCGCCGGTTGATACAGCGCGCCCATATGGCCGCCGGTGAGGGCGTAACCACCCAGCACCGCCACGACTACGACGACATAGCCAATAACTACTAGCACGATCGGATCCCCGTCTGAAAAACACGCGTCAGGCACGCACTGGGCATCCGGTACGGACGAGCGGGGTCACCGCCCGCCGTGATCGGGGCCCACCTGCCACGCGGACGTCAGGCCCGGTGAATCAGGCTTCGGTCTGCGCGGATGCGGCGTCCTTCGAGAGCTTCTTCACCTTTCCGGCGCGCGAAGGCGGACGGCACAGGCTGCAGACGAAGTTCGCGTGCGGCTCATAGGCATGCGTCACGAACTGGCCTCCGCAACAGGTGCACGTGGAAAGCTGCAGCATGTTGCTCTCGAAAAACCGTACTAACGTCCAGGCACGGGTGAAACTTAAGACGATTTCGCCGCCGAGCAACGAAACATGCTCGAGGTACAGACGGTAAGCGGCCACTACCGCACGAATGCCCGACGTCTCGCCTTCCTGCACCATGAACTGGTACGCGGAGAAGAACAGCGACGAATGGATATTCGGCAGCCAGGTGGTGAACCAGTCCGTGGAGAACGGGAGCATGCCCTTGGGGGGCGATGCGCCGCGCAGCTCCTTGTAGAGGCGGATCAACCGGTCGCGCGAGAGCGTGGTCTCGGCTTCAAGCACCTGCAGGCGCGCACCCAGGCCAATCAGCTCGATGGCGAGCTGGGTCTGGTTGGCATCCTGCAGGACGCTCTTGCGGTTGGGAACGGGTGTGGCCGTGAAACTGCGGGCCGGCTGGGCCTGGAGGAGCGCGGTCAATTGAGCGACTCCACAGGTTGCCGGGCCAGCAGGATAGCAGCATGGATCTGCTGCATATCATGGCTCTTGGCCGTGTGGGTGAGGGTGGACAGCAACGCGTGATCGTCGAAGCGGAAACGGCACAGCACCATGTTCGATGCGGCCAGCTTGACGAGTTGCGCCGAGGTCAGCTTGGCGAGGATCTCAGCAATTTCCTTGCTGACACCAAGCCTGAACATGGCTTCCACCTGGTTTTCGCGCACCAGTCGTTGCGCAAGCAGAAGATAGGCGAGATTGACCTCCCTGATCTCCTGGAGAACTTCACTGCTTTCCAATTTTTCCCCGCTACCAAAAAACCTCTCGACCGCTTGTCCGGCGCTTACCGGCAGATGTTGCTTGCCGGCGACCAGATCGTTTGGTGCGTGTTCGAGCAGGTACGACGTACTACGAAAGGAACTGCGCCCGGTTACACCTTCAGTCTGAAACGTTACAGATGTTACAGAGTGTAAGTGAAACTGTTACGTTTATATCGGCAATCAGCCCGGAATGCCAATCCCTACTTAGGTTGGGGATTAGCGAATGTCGCATGGAAAAGACATGGGCCCGGAATTTTGTAACAGCCGATGTGACGAACTTCTGATTTTCATCAAAGGTGTAACAGATTGCGTACAGAACGGACGCGGCTTCGCGGCGGTGCACACGCCACCCACGAAAAGGGGGTTGCCGCTTTCCACTATTGACGAACGAGCGCACCTTGGCTAAACACGCGACGCAACCACGCGGCAAGCCGTGCGAACACATCGTCGGGCGGCTCGCGGAACAGGTGCGGACGCGCGCGCTCCACCTGCTCGAGCACGCGCGCAGCCTCTTCCGCGCCCACCGAGCCGTACTCGAGCGCCAGGCCCAGCAAGGCGCGCAGCTCGCCCACCCTGCTGCGCCCCAGCGCTTCGCTCTGCTCGGTTTGCAAGGCGTACATGACGTCGTAGGCGCGCTGGCGCAGCCCGTCGGCAATGCGCCACGCAGGCGTGCGCATGCGTTCCTCGATGGTGCGAATGTCCACGGCGGAGCCGGCGATCTGCGCCGCCAGCGCCTCGGTGAAGGCCGCGTCGGCGCCCGCTTCGGCAAGGATGTGCGCGGCCCACTCGCGCGCGTGTTCCACGCGCTGCTGCGAGGTCCAGTCTGGCTGCACGGCCAGTGCAAACCCGAAGCGCTGCGCATCGCGCATCAACGCGGCCAGCGCGTTGGGCAGCTGCTTGTCGAAGACCTTCCTGGCCCACCCATACTCGCCGCTGGCCAGCAGCCGCATGACGGCGCGCTCGGTCAGCGGGCCATCCTGCTGCATCAGGCGCGCGCGCAGGAAGTCGTCGAAGGCGGGCGGAATGAATTGCGCATCGAGCCCGGTGGAAACTTTTACAAAGGCGTCGAAGTCCGCGCGCAGCCTTGCCGTGGCCTCCGCCGACAGGGACAGACTGATATCGGTTTGCATGTTTGGTTCTGCGGACGAAGTCACGCCCCGGCGCAATTTTACAAGCGTGCTGCCGGGGCGTGCCGTCTGTTTCAGACGGATGTCATACGGGCCTCATGTGGGTTCACACGATGGTCAGAAGGCGCTCCAGTCACCGTTGTCGGATGCGCTGCCGCCGGTGGTTGCGGCGGCGAGTGCGGGGCGCTTCTTCTGGCTATCGGCATCCCCGCCGTCAACTTCAGCCAGCGCCGGCACCGCGGCGGCGGCCACCAGCGCCGTGCCGGCCGCCTTGCCGCCCTTGCCCGCCTTGCGGCCCTTGGTCACGCGCGCGACGGCAGCCTTGCCGCTGGGCTTGACGACCGAACGCACGGCCGGCGCCGCCGGCGCGGCCAGCATCGGCGCCTGCGCCGTGGCTACCTCGTCCTCATGCGACAGGCGGAAGCCCGACACCGATTCCATCAGGCGGCCCGCCTGGTCCTGCAGCGAACCGGCCGCGGCGGCGGCCTGTTCCACCAGTGCCGCGTTCTGCTGCGTCACTTCGTCCATCTGCGCCACGGCCTGGTTGACCTGCTCGATGCCCGAGCTCTGCTCGGCCGATGCCGCGCTGATCTCGCCCATGATGTCGGTCACGCGCTTCACGGCCTGCACGATCTCGTCCATGGTGGTGCCGGCCTGGCTGACCAGCGCCGCGCCGGTATCCACCTGCGCCACCGAATTGTCGATCAGCGTCTTGATTTCCTTGGCCGCGTTGGCGCTGCGCTGCGCCAGGCTGCGCACCTCGCCGGCCACCACCGCAAAGCCACGGCCCTGCTCGCCCGCGCGTGCCGCTTCCACGGCCGCATTCAGCGCCAGGATGTTGGTCTGGAAGGCAATGCCCTCGATCACGCCGATGATGTCGACGATCTTGCGCGAGGCATCGTTGATCTCGCCCATCGTGACCACCACGCGGCCCACCACTTCACCGCCACGCACGGCCGTATCCGACGCATTGGCGGCCAGCCCGCTGGCCTGGCGCGCGTTGTCGGCGTTCTGGCGCACGGTGCTGGTCAACTCCTCCATGCTCGAGGCGGTTTCCTCCAGCGAGGCGGCCTGCTGCTCGGTACGCTGCGACAGGTCGTTGTTGCCGGCCGCGATCTCGCGCGACGCGGTACCGATCGACTCAGCCGATTCCTTGAAGTCGCGCACCATCGCCGACAGCTGCTGCTGCATCTGGCCCATGGCGTGGAGCAGGCTGCTTTCATCGCCACGGCGCAGCTCGACCTTGCCCGAGAAATCGCCATCGGCAATGCGCGACGCAATGCTCGCGGCATAGCCCGGCTCGCCGCCCAGCTGGCGCGAGAGCTGGCGCGCCAGGAACATGCCCAGCAGCACCGACACCACCACGCCGCCCAGCACCAGGCCCAGCATCAGCACGCGCGAGCTGTTGTAGACGCTCGTCGACTCTTCCATGTTGCCCTTGGCGCGCTCATTGCGGCGCTGGACCATCTTGTACAGCACGTCTTCCAGCGCGCGGCTCTCCTTGAGCAGGTCGGCGCTCTCGGTGAACACGGTGCTCTCGAACTGCGACGTATCAAGCGGCTGTTTGCTCACCAGCTCCACGTACTTGCCCATGCGCTCGCGGAACGGCGGCAGCAGCGTTTCGTACTGCTTGAACAGCGCCTGGCCCTCGGTCGTGGTGAACGAATCCTTGGCAGTTTTTACACGGGCCTCCATCGCCGTCAGCGATTTCTGGATTTCGTCCTTCTCCGTGGCGCGCTCGCCCATGGTCGATGCCGACAGCAGCGCGATCTGGGCGCGGCTGGCGTAGACCAGGTTGATGTTGCCGTCCTGCACCGCCTTCAGCGCCTGAAGGTCGGTGTTGTAGATCTTGCCGGTCCAGTCCGCCATGCGCCCCATGTTGACCACGCCCAGCAGGCCGATGATGGCGCCGATCACGGAGACAACCAGGAAGCCGGCAATGAGCCTGGTTGTAACGCGTAGTTGATTGAACCACTGCATAGAACTACCCCCTTCTTTCTGTCAGAAAAGCCGGGGCGGCCTGCGCTGCGCCGTCCCGAGTTGTTGTGCATGCCGCCTGCGTGGGCGACCGCTCTACCCCGTTCCTGATGCCGCGCTTTCCTGGCGCGGCGCTTTTGTATGGGCCCTGGTCCATGCGGATGCGGGCCCGGCTCCCCACTTCAGCCCACCGCCTCCACGGCCGTCTCCGCGCGGCGCGGGCGCGCCGGCCGGGCTTCGGCCTGCGTGCTCACGCGGAACGTGGAAATCGACTCGCGCAGGCGGTCGGCCTGTTCTTCGAGCGAGCCGGCCGCCGCGGCGGCCTGCTCCACCAGCGCAGCGTTCTGCTGCGTGCCTTCATCCATCTGCGCCACGGCCTCGTTCACCTGCTCGATGCCCGCGCTCTGCTCGGCCGATGCCGAGCTGATGTCGGTCATGATGTCGGTCACGCGCTTCACGGCCTGCACGATCTCGTCCATCGTGGCACCCGCCTCGCTCACCTGCGCCGCGCCGTCTTGCACGCGCGCCACGGTGTTGCCGATCAGGCCCTTGATCTCCTTGGCCGCGTTGGCGCTGCGCTGCGCCAGGCTGCGCACCTCGCCGGCCACCACCGCGAAGCCACGGCCCTGTTCGCCGGCACGCGCCGCTTCCACGGCCGCGTTCAGCGCCAGGATGTTGGTCTGGAAGGCAATGCCCTCGATCACGCCGATGATGTCGACGATCTTGTGCGAGGCCGCGTCGATCTCGTTCATGGTCTGCACCACGCGCCCCACGGCATCGCCCCCGCGCAGCGCGGTCTCCGATGCGTTGGCGGCCAGGCCGCTGGCCTGGCGCGCGTTGTCGGCGTTCTGGCGCACGGTGCCGGTCAGCTGCTCCATGCTCGACGCGGTTTCTTCCAGCGAGGCCGCCTGCTGCTCGGTGCGTTGCGAAAGATCGTTGTTGCCGGCGGCTACCTGGTGCGTGGCGGTGGAAATGCTGGCCATGCCTTCCTGGATGTCGTGCACCACCGACAGCAGGCTGCGCTGCATCGTGCGCATGGCACGGGCCAGCGCGCCTACCTCGTCATTGGCCTTGTGCTCGAACGTGGTGGTCAGGTCGCCCGCGCCCATGCGCAGCGCGAAGTCCAGCATCTCGTGCACCGGCTGCTCCACGCGCGACACCAGCGAGGCGCCAGCCGCCGCCGAAGAAATCACGGCCAGGGCAAAGGCGCCCCACAGCCACGGCCACAGTTGCGCGGCGGCCTCGGACGACATCCAGTGCACACCGGCCAGCGCCAACAGGAACCAGGCCAGGCCGGCGGCCTGGGCCCACAGAATGCGCCGGCGCAGCGTCAGCCGCGTGAGCCGGCCGATGAAGCCCGCCACGCCCGTGCGCACCACCGCGCCATCGCGAATCGCCAGCCCGGCCGCGCGGTTCTCGCGGAAGCGCTGGTAGGCGGCCTCGGCGGCCTCGATCTGCTCGCGCGACGCCATCGAGCGCACCGACGTATAGCCGATGATGCGGCCGTCCACGCGCGTGGGCGTCACGGTGGCCTGCACCCAGTAGTGGTCGCCGTCCTTGCGGCGGTTCTTGACGATGCCCACCCACGACTTGCCGGCCTGGATGGCCGTCCACAAGTCGGCGAACGCTTCCGGCGGCATGTCGGGGTGGCGCACCAGGTTGTGCGGCGCGCCCAGCAGTTCCGCGGCCGAGAAGCCGCTGGTCTCGACGAACGCCCGGTTCGCGAACGTGATCCGGCCCTTGAGGTCGGTCCGCGAGATCAGGTAGTCGTCCGGCGAGAGCGGATGCTCGCGCTGCGTGACAGGCTGGTTATTGCGCATGGTGAGTCAACTGCGTGGTTTGGGCCCCGGCCCGCGCGCCGCGCGGACGCCCGGGCCGCGGTGGAAAGGAAGGTCAGGCGGTGCCGGCGGCGGCGTCCAGCGCCGCGAGGTCGTCAACGTTCATCAGCTTCTCGATGTCGGCCAGGATCAGCATGCGGCCTTCGAGCGAGCCCAGGCCACGGATGTAGGCCGTCTCCACGCCGCCCGACAACTGCGGGGCCGGCTTGATCTGCGAGGCCGTGAGCGTGAGCACGTCGGACACGCCGTCAACCACCACGCCCGTGGTGCGTTCATGGATATCGACGATGATCACCACGGTGTACTGGTCGTAGCTGATCTCGGCCTGGTTGAACTTGATGCGCAGGTCGATGATCGGCACGATGGTGCCGCGCAGGTTGACCACGCCCTTCAGGTAGTCGGGCGCGTTGGCGATCTGCGTGACGGATTCGTAGCCGCGAATCTCCTGGACCTTGAGGATGTCGATGCCGTATTCCTCGCGGCCTAGCCGGAAGGCGAGGAATTCCTCTCCCGCGCCGTCCGTCCGGTTGATGCTGGTGTTCATGGTTGCCCCCGCTGGCATGGTTGGTCGTGGCCGGGGTGACGTGCCCCTTGGCTCCTGGCGACCCGAGGCGGCAAGCCGGCGCAGCCAGACGGCTGACGACCGGGCCACCTGCTATGGCCATCCACCTATATCGGCAGCTTGCGCGGGTGAATTAAGGACGACTTGGGGTGCGCTTCACCCCTCCGTGGGAGGGTTCAGCAGCGCGTGCACCGATGCCATCAGCGCTTCGGGATCGAACGGCTTGGCCAGGAAGCCCGAGGCGCCGGCCTCGCGGGCTTGCTCCAGAATGCGGTCGTCGTGCTCGGTGGACAGCATCAGGATCGGAATCGATGCATAGGCCGGCGTGGCGCGCAACGCGCGGATCAGGGACAGTCCATCCATGACTGGCATGACCTGGTCGGTCACCAGCATGCCGAACTGCCCCTCCATGGCCACCTCGTGCGCCTCCTTGCCGTCTGACGCCTCGGTCACCGTGAAACCGCCCGCGCGCAGGCAGGCACCGGTCATGCGGCGCAGGGAAGGCGAATCGTCGACGACGAGGATGTGCGGAAGAGACATCGGGGACTCCGTGAAAGGTTGGTCCGCCAGTGGCAAGGCTACGCGGCCGGCGACGGACAGGCCAGCTGGCGGGTACGCGCGCGTTCCGGCACGTGCCACTGCCCTGTCTGTTTCATATCGACAGGCGGCCGGCAGGCTTTAGGCTTGCGACAGGAATTTTCGAGTGCTTCGGCGCTGCCGGACGCTTCAGGACGCTTCAGGACGCTTCAGGACGATTCAGGACGCTGCAGCCCACTTCAGGCCCGCAGCGGCTGGGCCGTGTGCAGTACGTCGGCAAAGGCCGAGGCGTCGAGCGGCACCGCCATCAGGTAGCCCTGTACCTCGTCGCAGCCCATGGCGTGGAGAATGTCGAGTTGCGAGACCGACTCCACGCCCTCGGCCACCACCTTCATGCGCAGTTCGTGCGCCAGCGCCACCATCGAGCCCACGATGGCCCGGCCCTGCGGGTCGGCATCGAGCCCGCCGATCAGCGTGCGGTCGATCTTGAGCGTGCCCACGCGCAGCCGCTTCAGGTAGCCCAGGCTCGAATAGCCGCTGCCGAAGTCGTCCAGCGCCACGTGAATGCCCAGCGACTGCAGTTCGGCCAGCGTCTCCATCGACTTGCCGATGTCCTTCATGGCCGCCGTCTCGGTAATTTCGAGCGTGATGGCGGACGGCGGAATGTCGTGCTGGTGAATCTGCTCCAGCAGGTACTGCGGGAAGTTGCGGCTGGCAAAGCGCAGCCCCGAGACGTTGATGGCCACCGGCACCGTCGGCAGCCCGGCGTCCTGCCACAGGCGCACCTGTGCGCAGACCTGCGAGATCACCCAGTCGTCGAGCTTGTCGATCTGGCCGGACTGCTCGGCCACCATGATGAACTCGGCGGGATTGACCGCGCCGAGCGTGGGATGCCGCCAGCGGCACAGCGCCTCGGCGCCCACCACCGCCCGCGACGGCACGTCGTACTTGGGCTGGTACATCAGCGACAGCGCGTCGTCCTGGATGGCCGGCCAGAGGTCGCGCCGGATCACGCGCATGCGGCGCGCCCGTTCGCCGGCCGCCGAATTGAACACGCGCATCTGGTTCGAGCCGCTCTCGCGGGCCTCGGTCAGGCTCACACGCGCGGCCTGCATCAGAGACTCGGACGTGGCAGCGTCGCGCGGATAGATCGCGATGCCGATGTTCACGCCGATCTGCATCTGCAGCCCGCGCGCGGCCACGAATTCGGACAGCGATCCCAGTACGCGCGCGCCCAGGTCGTGCGCGCGGCTGTGCTGCACCAGTTCCGGCACGCCCACCGCGAACTCGTCGCGGGCCAGCCGGGCCAGGAAGTGGTGCGGTTCCAGCGCGGCCTGGGCCAGTGCGCCGGCGTCCTGCGCCAGGATGTCGTCGGCGCGCACCTCGAAGACTTCGTCCACCTCGCGGAAATCGGCGATATGGATCAGCAGCACGGCGCAGGCGGTTTCCGCCAGCCGCGCGTGCGCGATGGTCTGGTCGAGCCAGCGCGCGAAGGCCACCCGGTCAGGCAGATCTGTGCTCACGCTGTACTCCCCAACGGGCGGCTGGCCGCCCCGGGACGGGCGCACCGTAAGGCCGGCCATGCGGCCCCGCCGCACCACGCGCGACTCGCCGGCCCGCATCGCCTCGGGCAGGTCGTCGCCCGGGGCATCGAGCATCATGTCGCCCATCAGCGCGTCGCCATGGGCGGTGGCCCACTTGCGCGATTGAATCCAGTGCATGCCATACAAGGCCGAGCACAGCAGCGCCAGGCCTGCAGCCAGCCACGCCGGCCCGTGCATGCCGGCGGCGTCGATGCACGCGCGCGCGGAGATCGCAATGCCGCCGCACGCCCGGCCCAGCCGCGCGCCGGCCATCGCCACCAGCCCGGCCCCGGCCATCATCGCCGTGGCGAACACCAGCTGCCAGCCGCGCCCGCCGTGCCGAATCCACTGCCACACGGGCGCCAGCAGTTGCGATGCGGCAACGCTGGCAGCCAGCGCCGCCACGAAAGTGGCCGCCATGTCGGTGCCCTGGTTGGCGGCGGTCAGCGTGCCCGAGCCCAGCGCCACCCACAGCGGCATGCCCAGCATGCCCTGCGACATCAGCGCCGCCGACCACGCCAGCGAGCGGACAGCCTTGCGCGCCGGCTCGCCTTCCGTTTTGGCCACGCGCAAGCCGCGCGCGGCAAACAGGCCGAGCGCAGCCGCAAGCAGCAGCAGGATGGTATTCGTGGCAATCATTGAGGCAGCGCGAAGGGAAAGCGGCGGAGGCGCGGAGAACACCAGATGCGGAAACGGCAAAACCCCGCATCATGGCATCTCGCGCTCTCCGTGTGAACCTTATGACACTCAGTCTGTGTTGGTATCGACCTGGACAAGAATCAGAAGGCAGCCCAGTCGTCGTCGCCCGACGCCTTGGCGGCCGCCACGGCCGGCTTGTTCAACGCGGGACGCAGCAACTGCGGCTCGCGTGTCTTGCGCACCACCGCCGGACGCTTTGACGCGGGGCGGGCCGGCGCGCGCTCGGCGGCAGGCGCCGGGGCGGGCTTCGCCGCCGCCGGTGGCAGCGCGGGCGCCGCGCGAACCGGTGCGCTCAAGGCGCGCGGTGCGCTGCCATCCGAAGCCAGCGAGAACACCGACACCACGCTCTTGAGCTTCTGCGCCTGTTCTTCCAGCGCGCCGGCCGCCGCGGCGGCTTCTTCCACCAGCGCCGCGTTCTGCTGCGTGACCTGGTCCATCTGCGCCACGGCCTGGTTGACCTGCTCGATGCCCGTGGTCTGTTCCTGCGAGGCCGCGCTGATCTCGTTCATGATGTCCGTCACGCGGCGCACGGCCTGGACGATCTCGCCCATGGTGTGGCCAGCCTCGGCAACCAGCTTGGTACCGCTTTCCACGCGCTGGCCAGATTCACTGATCAGCGACTCGATTTCCTTGGCCGCGTTGGCGCTGCGCTGCGCCAGGCTGCGCACCTCGCCGGCCACCACCGCAAAGCCGCGGCCCTGCTCGCCGGCACGCGCCGCTTCCACGGCCGCGTTCAGCGCCAGGATGTTGGTCTGGAAGGCAATGCCCTCGATCACGCCGATGATCTCGACCACCTTGCGCGAGGCGCCGTTGATCTCGTTCATCGTGTCCACCACGCGGCCCACCACGTCGCCACCCTTGAGGGCGATCTGCGATGCCTCGCCGGCCAGCACGCCAGCCTGGCGGGCATTGTCGGCGTTCTGGCGCACCACGGTGGTCAGTTCTTCCATGCTGGCGGCGGTCTGCTCCAGCGACGCGGCCTGTTCTTCGGTGCGTTGCGACAGGTCGGTGTTGCCGGCCGAAATCTGCTGGGTGGCCGAGGCGATCGAATCGGTGCCGCCGCGCACTTCGGACACGATGCCGGACAGGCTGTCCTGCATCTTGGCCAGCGCCTGCATCATGCGGCCGATCTCGTTCTTCGACATGCTACTGACGCGCGACGTGAGGTCACCGCCGGCCATGCGTTCGAACACCGACAGCGCTTCTTCCACGGGCTGCACGATGGCGCGGTGCAGCATGGCCGTGGCCACCACTGCGATGACCATGCCGAACACGATCAGCGCGATGGCCAGGGCGCGAATGGTCTCGAAGCGCGACTGCGCGGCTTCGAAGTTCGACTTGCTCGTTTCCATCTGGAACTTCTCGAGCTTGTCATGGGCGGCTACCATGCCGCGCTGGAGTTCGGGCATCACGTCGCGCCCCAGACGCAGCGCTTCCTCGCGGTTGCCGGCGACCAGCGCGTTGTGCCACGGCGTCACGCCCTTGTCGAAGAATTCCTGGCGCTTGGCCGCAAGCGCGCTGGCGAGCGCCTTTTCCTCGTCGTTCTGCGGCAGCGCCATGTAGCGCTTCCAGCCACGATCCGACGATTCGACGAACACCTTCGAGCGTTCGACGTGTTTCTTCAGGTCTTCACCCTCGCTGCCGGGCATGATGCCGCGGTCCAGCGCCAGGCGCAGCCGCGTGGTGCCGATCATCGCCTCGGCCAGCGCCTGCGACGAGGCCAGCTGGTTGGCGTAGGTCTCCTTCAGCGCATCATTGGTCTGCGAAATGCCGTGCAGGCCGGCTCCGCCGACCAGCAGCAGGATGGCCGTGAGCAAGGCCATCGCCCCCCGCAGCAGTGTCTTGATCTGAATATTCTGGTGAAAGGACATGATGTACTGATCATTAGGAGATAACCCGAAGCCACTCCCCTGCTCCGGTCCGGCAGCCGACACCCCGTACGGTCTGCTCAGGACTGCATAACGGTTGGCGGACAACCATCCTTGAGTTGCGCGGCAAATCCATTTCAGGAATGGCGACTGCGCCACTTGAAACGCGCGGATGAATATCGTCCGCACCCTGGACGGGCACGCAATATCCCTATCCCACAATTGAATTTTTACCGGTGGACAGCTGGCGAATTCAGCGTTCACCGGAAAGCGGCGACGCATCTGAAGATTTGGCGATGATTAAGACCGAGGTCATCTGATCCATTCCCCTTCCCGCGCCGCAGGCAGGCCGATTCACGGCGCATGGCGAAAACGGCCATCCTCGGCGGCCGGCAGCGCGCCGGATGACTCCAATCGCCGTGCTAAGTTCAGAAATATTTCTTAATTGAGAATTTTCGTATTTTTCGCCGGACGGCGAAAAAGGAGATTTGCAGCCCCGCCGACTGTGGTTATAATCCTTTCGTCAATTCACGGACCCACCAGTAAATAGAGGGATACAAATGGCGACATATCAGGAAATCGTTCAGAAAATCAGCGAACTGCAGAAGCAGGCCGAGGAGATCAAGGCGCGCGAACAAGCCTCCGTGATCGCCGAGATTCGCGAGAAAATCGAACAATTTGGCCTGACCGCCGAAGACCTCGGATTTGGCGGCAAGGTTGCCGTGGGCAAGAAGGCAACCGCGGCACGCAAGGTTCCGGTGCGTTATCGCGACAGCGCCGGCAATACCTGGACCGGCCGTGGCAAGCGCCCGGGCTGGCTGACCCAGGCCCTGGCGAACGGCAAGGCGATGGAAGACTTCCTGATTCGCTGAGTATCCGCGGCGAGTTTTTGAGCGACACCACGCACCACAATAAAAAACCGGGCCGAAGCCCGGTTTTTTATTTGCCGCAGATGGCCAGACGCCTCAGCCCGCAAACCCCAGCGGATTGGTGGACTGCCAGCGCCACGAATCCTCGCACATGCGGTCGATGTCGTGCTTTGCCTGCCAGCCAAGCAACTGGCGCGCGAGCGCCGGGTCGGCGTAGCACGACGCAATGTCGCCCGGACGCCGCGCGACAATCTGGTACGGCACGGGCTTGCCACTGGCCCGTTCGTAGGCCTTCACTACCTCCAGAACGCTGTAGCCACGGCCCGTGCCGAGGTTGACCGTCATGCCGCGCGGGTGGTTGCGCAGGTAATTCAGTGCCGCCACATGGCCATCGGCCAGGTCCACGACGTGGATATAGTCGCGCACCCCGGTGCCGTCCACCGTTGGGTAGTCGCCGCCATAGACGCTGAGCTTTTCACGCCGGCCACCGGCCACCTGGGCCACATAAGGCATCAGGTTGTTGGGAATACCACCGGGGTCTTCGCCAATCAGTCCGCTTTCGTGCGCGCCCACCGGATTGAAATATCGCAAAAATGCGATACGCCAGCTCGGATCGGAAATTTCCAGGTCCCGCAGGATCTGTTCGCCCATCAGTTTGGTCTGGCCGTACGGATTGGTGGCCGACAACGGAAAATCTTCAAGAATCGGTACCGCGTGCGGATTACCATACACCGTCGCCGACGAACTGAACACCAGCTGCTTCACGTTGGCCGCCTGCATGGCGCTGCACAGCGTGATCATGCCTTCGAGGTTGTTGCCGTAATACTCGAGCGGCTTGCTGACCGATTCGCCCACGGCCTTGAGGGCGGCAAAATGGATGGCACCCGAGATCTTGTGATCGGTGAACAGGCGGTCCAGCAGCGCGCGGTCCCGCACATCGCCTTCGACGAAATGCGGCGTGGTGCCGGTAATGCGGGCCAGCCGGTTCACCACTTCGCGATTACTGTTGCACAGATTATCGAGGCCGATCACGTGGTAACCCGCTTCGTGCAGCGCCACCCAGGTGTGCGAAGCGATATATCCGGTAGCGCCAGTCAGCAGAAAAGTTTCAGCCATGGAAATGTTCAGGTCGAAATTCGTTTGAAAAAAGGCGAAGTGCCGATCGGGGCGCCATCATAACCGGCGCACATTACGGCCGCCTCGCCCGTCCGCATGATTGTCAGGGTTCCGCCGCCGGCCGTACGGCTTGGCGGGCCATCGACGGCAGGCCGGCACGTGCCTGCCACGCCTCATAGGCCGCGTGCAGCCGCCAGCCGGACTCGAGGTCGCGCATGCCAAGCAGTTGCGCCACGGCGGCCGGCGTAGTGCCCGCGTCAAAGTGCATCGCGCCGCAGGTGTTGCGCAGCGTCTGCGGCGACGCCCGCTCGCTGCGGCCCGCCAGCACGCCGGCTTCTTCCAGCAGGATCTCGATGCGACGATAGATCGAGGCCGCGTGCATGGGCCGGCCGTTCGCCATCGCCGGGAATACCAGATCGCCCAGCGACGCCGCCGCCTGCCGTACCTCCAGCCAGTGCCGCAATGGCGCATGCGCAAAGCCGAACAGCGGCACCACATAGGCCCGGCCATTGTCCGGCCGCACCATGCGGATGGCCATCGCGCCTTTCTCGACGGCATCGCCGCCTTCGACGCCGTCGATCGCATCGATCCGCAAGGCGCGCGCCTCGGCCACTTTCAGCCCGCCGCCCAGCAGCACGGCCAGCAGCGCCACGTCGCGCGCACGCTTCCAGGCGGTGGGAGAAATCTCGGTCTTGGCGCCATTGCCGGCCTTGCCGCCGTTAGCCGTTTCGGCAACCGCCGGCGCCAGGATGCGCGCCACCAGCAAGTCGCGCTCGCCGGGCAGCAGGAAGGCGGTGGGATCGTTTTCCCCGTCGGCCAGATGCGCCTTCACGGCCTGGCTGGCCGGGTTGTGCAGGTTCTGCTCCAGCGTGGCCAGATGATGGAAGATGCGCTCGATCAGCCGCGCGTAACGGTAGCGGTGGCGCTTGTGCAGGTCCTGGGCGTCCAGGAACGACCCGATCTGGGCGGCTGACCATTTCAGCGGCGGCACGCCCTGCTCGCCCGACCAGCGCAGCAGCTTGCCCCACATCGCGCGATACACCACGGCCGTGCCGGCGCGGAAGCCGTGCCGGGCCAGCCAGCCGTCGAACGCGCGTTCGGGCTGCCGGTACCAGGCGGCCAGGTCGGCATCGAACAGTTCGTCGGTCACGGGTTTCGCCGCATCGGGCGTCGGCGTGGTCAACAGGGGGTGAGTCGGCACTGAATCTCCTGCCGGGCGTGTCTGACAATCCGCCCATTGTAGACAATGCGCCACCGGCAGCCGCGCCGCGGCCCCAAAAGTTTGCTGCAACCCGTTGCACGTCGGCGGGCCATCGTGATACCTTGCCAACCATCATGCAACTGGTTGCATAGTTCAATACAGACTGCATGCGCTCCCAGCACTGTTCCAACCCGAGAGAACCGTTATGGCCATTCCCGCCCTGCTGCAAAACCTGTCGCTGCCAGCCGTCTGCTCGCCGCTGTTCATCATTTCGAACCCCGATCTGGTCATCGCCCAATGCAAGGCTGGCGTGGTGGGCTCGTTCCCCGCGCTGAATGCCCGGCCGGTGGAAAAGCTCGCGGAATGGCTGGACCGCATCACGACCGAACTGGGCGAGCACAACGCCAGGCACCCAGACCGCCCGGCGGCGCCGTTCGCGGTGAACCAGATCGTGCACAAGTCGAACGACCGCCTCGAGCATGACCTGGAACTGTGCGTGCGCTACAAGGTACCCATCGTCATCACCTCGCTGGGGGCCCGCGTGGAAGTCAACGAGGCGGTGCATTCGTACGGCGGCATCGTGCTGCACGACGTGATCAACAACACGTTCGCGCGCAAGGCCATCGACAAGGGCGCCGATGGCCTGATCGCCGTGGCTGCTGGCGCGGGCGGCCACGCCGGCACGCTCTCGCCGTTTGCCCTGCTGCATGAGATTCGCGAATGGTTCGACGGCCCGCTGCTGCTGTCGGGCGCCATTGCCAGCGGCGATGCGGTGCTGGCGGCCCAGGCGGCCGGCGCCGACCTGGCCTACATCGGCTCGGCGTTCATCGCCACGAACGAGGCCAACGCCCAGGACGCCTACAAGCAGATGATCGTGGACAGTACCGCCAACGACATCATCTACTCGAACCTGTTCACGGGCGTGCATGGCAACTACCTGCGCGAAAGCATCGTGAAGTCGGGCCTGGACCCCGAAGCGCTGCCCACCTCCGATGCGTCGGCGATGAACTTCGGCTCGACCCGCGTGAAGCCGTGGAAGGATATCTGGGGTGCCGGCCAGGGCGTGGGGGCCATCAAGCGCGTGGTGCCGGCCGGCGAGCTGGTGCGCCGCTTCGTGGAAGAGTACGCGCTCGCTCGCCGCCGTCTGGGCCTGGCGCCGGCCGAAGCCGCCGCCCGCGCGGCCAATGCCGTCTGAGCAAGCCTGATCCGCTCCCGCCTGCGGTATCCAACCCTGGCGGGAGCAACCGGCCGCTGCTAAGCCTTGTCGGCCTTCTCCAGCAGCGGCAACAATTCCCGCCCCCATTTGACCCAGTTCTCCTGAAACTGGATGCCGCGCATCAGCAGCGCGTGCTGGATTTTCTGGCGACGGTCTAGCGTGCCCGCAAAATCCTTGCGTTCGATATTCCGGTACAGCGCCAGGCGTTCTTCATGCAGGGCGATCAGACGCAGCATTTCCTGGTCGAGCCCGAGCGGCCCGATTGCAGCATCTGCACGTAGCTTGACCAGAATTTCCTCACGCTGGTCCAGTCCGGCGCCCGGCGACAGCACCCACCGCACCAGTTCCTGGCGGCCGGCGGGCAGCACGCCATAAACCTTCTTGCGGTTCTTTTTCTCGACGGCGTTGCCTTCGGGCGCCGCGTTGTCGGTCGACTGTGCGGCCGGCTGGGTGGTCGGCTGGGTGGTCGCTTCGCGCGCAGTCTCGTCGGCCGCAATCCAGCCCAGTTCGGCCATGCGCCCCAGTTCCCGGTAGATCTGCTGGTGCGTGGCGTGCCAGAAATAGCCGATCGATTTGTCGAAACGGCGCGCCAGGTCGTAGCCCGACGACGGCTTTTCGATCAGGGAAATCAGGAGCGCGTGCTGGGTGGACATTCGCCGGAGAAATTGGATAGGCCCGGTTGGCACGGAGGTTGCTGCCCCTGAGCCGGGAACATTCAGGGTGGCGCTATGGTAACGCGCAAGTCACGGCGCGTCATGCCGTTAACCCCTTGAATGCCCACCGGGCACCTTCGGGATGCATTACCCGGATATCGACCGTCCCGGACAAAATCTGAAATATGGCAATTCAGTCAATTGCTCCGAAACTGATGTAAAAAATTCGAAATGGCTTTTCGCGACCGCCTGCAATACATTCCAGACATTGTTTCTCGCATGCGCGCGCCTTCAGCTTGCCGGCCCAACGTTCAGCGCCATGCGTCATCTGGGAGTCGTCCATGAACGCAAGACCGGAAATGACAGAAGGTACCGCCGCGGGTGAGATTTCCGCGTTCGTCAGCGCCGCGCGCGCGCGCGCCGGCGCGGCACCGATCTATTACCGGCTGCCCGATACCCCGGACGGCCATCACATCAAGGAATACGCCAGCGGCCTGCGCCAGCTGGTGCGCTTCGTCGGCGTCGAGGAGCAGGTAGTCAAATACAGCCTGAGCTGACTCCAAACCGGCCCCGCCGAAGCCAAGCTTGTCTCCTCCTGTCCTCTACGGACCTGGGATTTACGCCCGCGATACCCTCGCGGGCTTCTTTTTTCCGGCTGTTGCGCAGGCTGCCGGCCGCGACCATAAAAAAAGCCGCCGGGCGGATGCCCGACGGCCTTTCAGGACTACGGTGTTGCGGCTTGCGAAGCGTCAGGCTTAGTCCACCGTCGCGCCCGAGGCCTTCACCACCTTGGCCCACTTGGCGGCTTCGGACTTCATGAAGGCAGCCAGCTGGGCCGGCTTCTCGGGGTTGGGCTCGGCGCCCTGTTCCGCCATCTGCTTCTTCACTTCCGGCATGGCCAGGATCTTGACCACTTCGGCGTTCAGGCGATCGACGATCGGCTGCGGCGTGCCGCCAGTGGCGTACAGCGCGAACCACGACGTGGCTTCATAGCCCGGCACACCGGCTTCGGCCACGGTCGGCACGTCCGGCAGGGCCGGCGAGCGCTTGCCCGAGGTCACGGCGATGGCGCGCAGCTTGCCAGCCTTCACGTGCGGGTACGACGACGGCATGTTGTCGAACATCAGGCCGATCTGGTTGCCCAGCAGGTCGTTCACCGCCGGGGCGCTGCCCTTGTACGGAATGTGCTGGATGTGCAGGCCGGTCATCGAGTTGAACAGCTCGCCCGACAGGTGCATCGACGAACCGCTGCCCGACGAACCGTACGACAGCTTGTCCGGGTTCGCCTTCACGTAGGCAATCAGTTCCTTGACGTTGTGCACCGGCACCTTCGGGTTCACCACGACGATGTTCGGCACCATGGCCACGCGCGTGATGGGCGCGAAATCCTTGACCGGGTCGAACGGCAGCTTCGAGTACAGCGACTGGTTGATCGCGTGCGTGCCGATGGTACCCATGAACAGGGTGTAGCCGTCGGCCGGAGCCTTGGCGGCCAGCGACGCGCCGATGTTGCCACCTGCGCCCGGACGGTTGTCCACCACCACGGGCTGACCCAGCGCCTTGCCCAGTTGCAGGCTGACGATACGGGCCAGGATGTCGGTGGTGCCACCGGCCGAGAACGGCACGATCATCGTGATCGGCTTGGTCGGGTAAGTGCCTTGCGCCTGCGCGCCGGTCGAAACAGCCAGGCCGGCGGCCAGTGCCACGCCAGCTGCCAGCAGGCGTCTGCGCGCCTTCGACGTTTGATTGGTGATGCTCATGTTGTGCTCCAGGATATCGATACACCCCGCCTGCCTTGTGGGCGAATGCGGGCGCAATGCTTGTGATCGCTTGATTCCACCCCGTGCCTGGGGGCGGGCAAGTTCTTATACGGGTGCCACACCCAGCGTGGTTCCGCCGCAGACGTACATCACCTGTCCGGTCACGAAACCATTCTCGGGTGCGAGGAAGAACAGCGAGGCACGCGCCACATCCTCAGGCGTTCCCATTCTCTTCACGGCGATGCTTGCCAGAATGCGCCGTGTTTGTTCGCTGCCCTCCGGATTGCTCTTTCGGAACAGCTCGGTGGCGATGGGACCCGGTGCCACGGCGTTGACGGTGATGCCGTCGCCGCCCAGCTCCATCGCCAGCGTTCGGGTCATGCCAACCAGCCCCGCCTTGGCCGCGGAATACACCACGCGCTCGGGCTTGCCCAGCGCCGCGCGCGAGGCCATGTTGACGATCCGGCCAAAACCAGCCGCGCGCATGGCGGGCAGGCAGGCCTGGGTAAGCAGCATCGTGGCCTGCAGCGTCAGGCCCACGACATAGTCCAGATCTTCGGCGGTGGCCGTATCGGCCGTGCCGGGACGCGTGGCGCCGGCGTTGTTCACGAGCCGCGTCACCGCGAATTGCGAGGTCACCTGCGCCGCCACCGCGCGCGTGGCGTCGGCGTTGGTCAGGTCGGCCTGGAAGAAGGTCAGGTTCGGGTGCGACCAGGTCGGCTCGGCATAGTCGACATTGATCACACGGGTCACGCCATCGGCGAGCAGCATTTCGGCAATCGCGCGGCCGATACCGGAACTGGCACCGGTGACGAGCGTGGCAACGGGAAGGGACATCTCGATACTCCGCACCGGCACAGCACTGGCCGGGTCAGTCAAAAAAGATGCGGCAAGACCGGCGAGCCCGTCGGCCTGGCCGCAATGCTCTACCTCGTTGGGGAAGAGACACCACTGAAACTTCCCACCAGCAATAACGGCGGGAAACAAGGGAAATTAAGTGGGCGTTGAACTGGTGCCGTGATGCCGGCTCTTTTTTGCTCCCCTCTCCCACAAGGTGGGAGAGGGGCCGGGGGAGAGGGCAAGCCGCTCAATCAACGATAGGTCGCAATTTGCACCGCTGCGCCCCTCTCCCCCAACCCCTCTCCCGCGCGCGGGAGAGGGGAGCCAAACAAAAACCAGACAAAACCCGCCTTAAACCCGTTCAATCACCATCGCAATACCCTGGCCCACGCCGATGCACATCGTGCACAGCGCGTAGCGGCCGCCGGTGCGCTCCAGCTGGTACAGCGCGGTGGTCACCAGACGCGCGCCGCTCATGCCCAGCGGGTGGCCCAGGGCGATGGCGCCGCCGTTCGGGTTCACGCGCTTGTCGTCGTCGGCAATGCCGAGCTGGCGCAGCACGGCCAGGCCCTGCGCGGCGAATGCTTCGTTCAGTTCGATCACGTCGATCTGGTCCAGCGACATGCCCAGCTGCTTCATCAGCTTCTGGGTGGCCGGTGCCGGGCCGATGCCCATCACGCGCGGCGCCACGCCGGCCGTGGCCATGCCGACGATGCGGGCGCGCGGCTTCAGGTTGTGCTGCTTCAGGCCCGCTTCGCTGGCCAGCAGGATGGCGCAGGCGCCGTCGTTCACGCCCGAGGCGTTGCCGGCGGTGACCGTGCCGTCCGGACGCACCACGCCGCGCAGCTTGGCCAGCGCTTCCATGCTGGTGGCACGCGGATGCTCGTCACGGTCCACCACGATCGGGTCGCCCTTCTTTTGCGGAATCGTGACAGCGGTGATTTCCTGGGCCAGCGTGCCGTCGGCCTGTGCGCGCGACGCCTTTTCCTGGCTGCGCAGCGCCATCAGATCCTGGTCTTCGCGGCTGATCTTGTAGTCGGTGGCCACGTTCTCGGCGGTCTCGGGCATCGAGTCCACGCCGTAGGCGGCGCGCATCGCCGGGTTGATGAAACGCCAGCCAATGGTGGTGTCGAAGATCTCGGCCTGGCGCGAGAACGCCGAGGTGGCCTTGCCCATCACGAACGGGGCGCGGCTCATGCTTTCCACGCCGCCGGCAATCATCAGGCTGGTTTCGCCCGACTTCAGCGCGCGCGCGGCGGTACCCGTGGCGTCCATGCCCGAGCCGCACAGGCGGTTGATCGTGGCGCCCGGCACGGCTTCCGGCAGACCCGCCAGCAGCAGCGACATGCGCGCCACGTTGCGGTTGTCTTCGCCCGCCTGGTTGGCGTTGCCGTAGATCACGTCGTCGATGGCCGACCAGTCCAGGCCGGCGTTGCGTGCCATCAGTGCCTTCAGGGGCACCGCGCCCAGGTCGTCGGCGCGCACGCCGGACAGGCTGCCGCCGTAGCGGCCGATGGGGGTACGGATGGCGTCAACGATGAATGCGTCGCTCATGTTCTGTCTCGCTCGTCTTGGAGGTTGGGTCAGGCGGCTACGGCCTGCTTCAGGGGCACGCCGGTCAGGCGCTGCAATTCGTCGAACGACAGGCCGTCGACGAGGTCGCGGGCAACCAGGCCGTCGGGCGTCACGTCGATGGTGGCCAGGTCAGTGTAGATGCGCGTGACGCAGCCGATGCCGGTCAACGGGTACGTGCATTCGGCCACGACCTTGCTTTCGCCCTGCTTGGTCGTGTGCTCCATCATCACGAACACCTGCTTGGCGCCGATGGCCAGGTCCATCGCGCCGCCCACGGCGGGGATGGCGCCCGGGGCACCGGTATGCCAGTTGGCCAGGTCGCCCTTCTCCGACACCTGGAACGCGCCCAGCACGCAGAAGTCGAGGTGGCCGCCGCGCATCATCGCGAACGAATCGGCGTGGTGGAAGTACGAGCCGCCGGCCTTGATCGTCACCGGCTGCTTGCCGGCGTTGATCAGGTCGCCGTCTTCCTCGCCGGGCGCCGGCGCGGAGCCCATGCCGAGCAGGCCGTTCTCGCTGTGCAGCAGGATTTCGCGGTCGGCCGGCAGGTGATTGCCAACCAGGGTGGGCAGGCCGATGCCGAGGTTCACCACGGCACCGTCCGGAATGTCTTTGGCCACGCGGGCGGCCATCTGGTCGCGGGTCAGGCGTTGCATGTCTTCTTCTCCTTTGCGCGCTCAGGCGGCCTTGGCGGCGCTGGCGCCCACCTTGACCACACGCTTGACGAACAGGCCCGGCGTGACGATGTGCTCGGGGTTCATGTCGCCCAGTTCGACGATGTTGCTGACCTGCACGATGGCGCACTTGGCGGCCATGGCCATGATCGGCCCGAAGTTGCGCGCGGTCTTGCGGTAGGTGAGGTTGCCCCAGCGGTCGGCGGTGTCGGCCTTGATCAGCGCGAAATCGGCGTGGATCGGGCTTTCGAACACATAGCCCTGGCCGTCGATGATGCGCGTTTCCTTGCCTTCGGCCAGCGGCGTACCGTAGGCGGTACGCGTGAAGAAGCCGCCAATGCCGGCACCGGCGGCGCGGATGCGCTCGGCCAGGTTGCCCTGCGGCACCAGTTCCAGCTCGATTTCGCCCGCGTGGTAGAGCGAATCGAACACGTACGAATCCACCTGACGCGGGAACGAGCAAATGATCTTGCGCACACGCTTGGTCTTGAGCAACGCGGCCAGGCCCGTGTCGCCGTTGCCGGCGTTGTTGTTGACGATCGTCAGGTCGCGCGCGCCCTGGGCGATCACGGCGTCGATCAGTTCCGCCGGCATGCCAGCCAGGCCAAAGCCGCCGATCAGGATCGTGGCGCCGTCGTGGATGCCGGCCACTGCCGCTTCCACCGAGTCATATAGCTTGTTGATCACTTGCGTTCCAGTACGGAGGGGTCCAGGCGTCAAGCCGGGACCGGCCGCAAGAGGGGCGGCACGCAAAGTTGTCTCCGGCAGGCTGCTTGGACGGGCATCCTGAATGGCTTCAGGACCGGGTCCAACAATCTTGCAGTTGTCTTGATGAGCCGTCTTGCGGCGGCTTCTGAGAGGGTCGGCGAATTGGAAACCTACGGGAAACCTACGGTGTTCGATATACGAACTCCAATTCGCAGAATGAACAAAGGTTACACCCGCCCTCAAAACAGGGTCAATAAGGGGTTGCGCGTGGCGGGCGATAATCGGTCACCCATCCGTGGCCCACCCGTCACCCTTCCCGCGCAGTCCTTCTTCGTCCCATCCCGTCCCCGCCGGCCCCCCGCTTCGCGCCGCTCAGGGCAGCTGCAGCATGGCGCGGCTGCCGCTGGCGCCGGGCCGCACCTCCAGGCGCACGTCGATGCGTTCGCGCAGTTCGGCCACATGCGAAATGATGCCCACCAGCCGGCCCGCCTGCTGCAGGTCCAGCAGCGTGCGAATCGCGAAGTCGAGGCTTTCGGGATCGAGCGTGCCGAAGCCCTCGTCCACGAACAGCGTATCGAGCTGGATGCCGCCGGCGCGCGACTGCACCACGTCCGCCAGCCCCAACGCCAAGGATAGCGACGCCAGGAAGCCCTCGCCACCGGAGAGCGTGTTGGCCGGGCGCGTGGCGCCGGTATCGTGGTCGAACACTTCGAGGTCGAGCCCGCCGGCCACGCGCTGGTCGCCCTGCTCGCGCACACGCTGCAGCGCATAGCGGCCCCGGCTCATGCGCAGCAGCCGCAGCGACGCCGCCTCCAGCACCTCGTCGAGCAGCGTGGCCAGCACGAAGCGCTGGAACGTCATGCGGCGCGGATTGTTGCCGTTGGCCACCTCCGACAGCCGGCCGAGCACCGCGTAGCGCGTTTCTACCTCGCGGCCTTCGACGGCCAGCGATTCCAGCAGGCCCTTGCATTGCAGCAGCGTGTCGCGCGCGGCCGCCACCTCGCTGCGTTCGCGAATGGCGGCTTCGAGCCCCACCGCCGTGGCGTCGCGCGCGGCCAGCAGCGCGGGCAGGTCAGGCGCCGGCAGGGCCTGGGCAATCTCGGCCGTCCGGGTGCGCCATTCGGCGGCGCGTGCCAGTTCCACGTCGAAGGCCCGGATCGTGTCGTCCAGCGCGGTCATCGCGTCGACGGGCAGGCAGGCGGCACGGTACTCGTCTTGGCTGGCGAAGGCGGCGGCCTGCATGGCCTGGGCCAGCGCCGCCTGGCGCTGCGCCGCGCGCTGGTCGGCCTGGGCCACGTTGTCACGGGCCGACGCCAGCGCCGCAGCCGTGGCCGCCTGCAACGCCACGGCGTCGCGTTCGGCGCCCTGCGCGGCCTGCAGCGCCGCTTCCAGCGCGCCAACCTCGCGCCGCGCGGCTTCGATGGCGGCTTCCATGGCATCGGGGTCGCGCGAGGCCTCGGGCACCTGCTCGCAGGCAGCCAGCCATTCGCCGTCGAGCTTGGCGTGCTCCTGCGCCGCCGTGCGCGCCGCCGCATCGGCGGCCTGGGCCGCGGCCTCGGCCGCGTCGCGCCCGGCACGTGCCTGGCCAACCTGGGCGGTCAACGCCTCCACGCGCTGCGCAGCCTGTTCGGCCTGCACCACCGCCGCCGACAGCGTGGCGATCTCGGCATCGAGCGCCTGCGCGCCGGCCGCCGACACATCGCCCGCCTCAGCGGCCAGGTCGGCCAACCGGGTCTGTGCCTGCGCCACCCGGGCCTCGGCCTGCTGGTGGCTGGCGGTGGCCTGCGCCAGCGCGTCTTCGGCATGCTGCAGGGCGTTGCGCGCGGCATCGAGATCCTCGTCGGTGACCAGCGCCAGCACCTGTTGCGCGAGCGCGGGGTGATCCTTGCCGCCGCACACGGGGCAAGCCTCGCCACGCCGCAGCGCGCCGGCCAGGCGTGCGGCCTGCCCGTGGCGCCAGTCCACATCGGCCTGGCGCATGGCGGCGCGGGCGGCATCGCGTGCCTCCACGGCGCCGCGCCGCGCGGTCTCGGCCTGTGCCAGCGCACCACGCAGCGGCGCCAGTTCGGACTCGATCTGCCGATAGCGCGCCACGCGCGCCGCACGTTCGCGCGCCTGGGTGCCCTGGAGCCGCAGCGCCTGCAGCCCTGCGCTGCCCTGGCGCGCCAGTTCCAGCTCTGCCTCCAGCGCTTTGAGCGTGGCCGTGGCCGCGTGGAACGCTTCGATCTTCTTCACGCTGGCGGCCTGCGCCATGGCCAGCGTGGTGCCGGCCTGCGCCACGGCGTTGCGCAGCACGCCAAGCTTGCGTGCCTGCGGCAGCAAATGTTCGAGCGTGGCGACGGTGCGCTGCGCGGCCATCCGCACATCGTTGCGCCCATGCTCGGCGCGCAATGCGCGCGCCGCGCTCTCGGCGCCTTGCGCGGCGCGCGCGGCAGCGGCCTCGGCCTGGGCCTGCGCCGCGCGCGCCGTGGTCAGGTCCTGCACGGCCGCCTGCGCCTGCTGCATCTCGGGCGTGACCTGCGCCGCGCGGCGCGCCGCCGCCAGCCGGCTGCGTTCGGCATCCATCGCGGGAATGCGGGCCGTCAGCATCGCGTGCGCGCCTTCCGCCTCGCGCCACGCGCGGATCTGCGTGCCTTCGAGTTCGCCCTTGCGCAGTGAAGCCTGCGCGGCCTCGCTGGCGGCACGCGCCACGTCTTCGCGGCGCAGCAGTTCAACCAGCGTGGCCTGCAACGCCTCGATGCGCTCGGCCATGACCTCGACGGATGGCATCTGGTGCTGGTCGAGCAGCGTCTGGCGACGCAGCACGATCTCTTCGGCTTCGCGGCGGATGCCGGCGGCCTGCTCCTTGAGCGCTTCCTCCACGCGGCGGTACAGCTCGGTATGGAACAGCCGCTCCAGAATGCTCTGGCGTGCCTTGGAGTCGGCCGTCAGCAGTTCGCGGAAACGGCCCTGCGGCAGCACGATCACCTGCCGGAACTGCGCGCTGTCGAAGCCCAGCAGATCGCGCACGGCGTCGCTGACGCGGCTGGGCTGGCTGGCCTGGCTTTTCCAGGCGCCCTCCAGCATCACGTCGAGCTGCGCCTTGGCCGTCTCCTTGACAAAGCCGCCGGCGGCGCGCTGGCTGGGACGGTCCTGCGTGGGTGAGCGCGTGATGCGGTAGTGCATGGCGCCCAGGCAGAATTCGAGCGTGACCTCGGTGCGCAAGGCCGGATCGGCATTGGCGCTGCGCATGTCCTGCGCGTTGCGCTCGCCGCCCGACGTGTCGCCGTACAGCGCAAAGCAGATCGCGTCGAGCAGCGTGGTCTTGCCCGCGCCCGTGGGGCCGTGAATCAGGAAGAACGCCTGGTCGCCGAGCTGCGTGAAATCGATGGTCTCGGTGGCGGCGAAGGGGCCGAACGCCTGCAGCTTCAGGTAAAGCGGTTTCATGCCGATTCCCTTTCCGATGCGTCCATGCGGGCCAGCAAATGGTCGAGTGCGCGGCGCTGGTGGCCGTCCAGGTCCGCGTCAGCCACCTCGCGGAAGAAGTTCGCAAACAGGCTGCCCGTATCCAGTTCGCGCAGCTGGCGGCCCGCCTCGCTGGCCTGCCCGGTGCGCGCCAGGATGGCCCGCTCGATGGCCAGCGCGTGCGGATACGCCTCGCGCAGCCGTGCCATCGGGTCCAGCAGCGCGCCGGTGTCGGTCAGCACCGCGTACACGTAGTCATCGCGGCGGGGGTCGCCGGCGCCCGCGGCGATCAGCTCGGCCAGCTCGCCCTTCAGGATGCGCAAGTCGCGGCGCGGTTGCAACGCCATGGGCTCGATGCGCACGCCGCCGTGTGCGTCCAGCTCCACCAGCGACACGGTCTTCACGTGATCGGCTTCCGACAGCGAATACTTGAGCAGCGACCCGGCATAGTGGATGCGCCCGCCAATGGTCTGCGGCCGGTGCAGGTGGCCGAGCGCGACAAAATCGAACCCCTGGAACAGCTCGGCCGCCACCGCGCCGCTGCCGCCCACCGACAGCGGCCGCTCCGATTCGCTGACCGCGCCGCCCACCACGAAGGCATGGCCCACCACCACCGAGCGCGCGCCGGCCGGGTGCGCCGCGCGAATGCCGTCCAGCTGGGCGCGCATGGCCGCCTCGTGTGACGCCACCTCGACGCCGAGCGCATCGCGCACCGCCGCCGGCTCCGCGTATGGCAGCGCGTAGACGCGCACCTCGCCATGCGCGTCGCGCAGCGTCACGCTGGCGGCGTCAGAGCCATTGCGTCCGGCCACGTGCAGCCCGCGCCCGGCCAGCAGGCGGGCGCCGAAGTCCAGCCGCTGCGCGCTGTCGTGGTTGCCCGCGATCATCACCACCGGCACGCCGGCTTCCAGCACGATGCGCGCCAGCACGTCGTCAAGCAGCGCCACGGCCTCGGGCGGCGGCACCGCGCGGTCATAGACGTCGCCGGCAATCAGCACGGCATCGGGGCGCACGTCACGCACCAGCGCGACGAACTGGTCCAGCACATGGGCCTGGTCTTCGAGCAGGCTGCGGGCATGGAAAAGCCGACCGAGATGCCAGTCGGCGGTGTGGAGAAAACGCAATTCGGGTCCTTGGGCACAGTGGCGCGGGAAGCACGGCGGCGCCGTGCGGTCCCGCATCATAACGTCGCTGCGCACGCATCCGGCGCTCAGACCGGCTCCGCCTCGCTGTCCGCGATCTGGAACTTGCGCATTTTTTCCCACAGTACCTTGCGGCTGATGCCCAGGCAGCTGGCCGTGTCCTGCCGGCGCCAGCCGTTGGCATCGAGCGCGGCGATGATGCGGCGGCGCTCCTCGGCATCGCCGCGCGGGTCACTGCGCTCGGTGCCATCGAACGCGCCGGGCCGCAGGCTCCGGAACAGCGGCCGGATGCGCTCCTCGTCCCAGCCGCCGTACTGCTGCACGGTAATGCCCACGCGCTCGGCCAGGTTGCGCAGCTCGCGCACGTTGCCGATGAAGAACGCCGTGCCCACCGCGCCCTTGAGCCAGTCGGGCATGGGCGGCAGCGCGTCATAGCGGGCCGGCGTCATCATGTGGCGCAGGAACGATTGCAGCAGCCCTACCTTGTCGGCCGCGCCGCGGTCTTCCAGGTTCGGGATGCGCAGCTCGATCACCGCCAGCCGGAAGTACAGGTCGGCACGGAAGCGCCCTTCGCGCACCGCCTCGCGCAAATCCTTGTTGGTGGCGGCCACCAGCCGGAAGTCCAGCTTGACGGCCATGGTCGAGCCCAGCCGCGTCAGCGCGTTCTCTTCCAGCACGCGCAGCAGCTTGACCTGCTGGAACAGCGGCAGGTCGCCGATTTCGTCGAGAAACAGCGTGCCGCCCGTGGCCTGCTCGAAGAAGCCGCGATGGGCGAACATCGCCCCCGTGAACGCGCCCTTGGCATGGCCAAAGAACTGCGACTCGAACAGGCCGTCCGGAATCGCGCCGCAGTTCACGGCCACGAACGGCCCCTTGCCGTAGCGGCCATTGCGCTCGTGGAACAGGCGCGCAATGCGTTCCTTGCCCGCGCCGGTCTCGCCGTACAGCATCACGTTGCTGTCGAAGTTGGCGAACGTCTCCACCTGTTCCAGCAGCTGCCGCATGACTGGCGAGCCAGCCACGAGGTCGGCCACGTCGGGCCGCGCCTCGCCGGCCGCCATCAGCTGCGGCATCAGCTTGGCAATCTGGTTGCGCAGGTCCGACCCCGTGAAATCGTGGGCCAGGATGTGCGCGTACTCGGCTGGAAAGCGCCCCGGGTCTGCCTCGCGGTCGGGCGCGCCCACCCAGATCACGGGCATGCCGTGCGCGGCTTCCCAGTCCAGCGTGAACTTGGCCGAGCCGATGGCCGAGGCACTGATCACGGCGATGCACGGCTTCACGCGCGCTTCGTTCGGCAACGCGTCGAGCGCGCCGGCACGGATCACCTCGGCGCCCAGCGGCGTCAGGAACCGCGCCACGCGGTCGGCAATCTCGTACTGGCCTTCCCACACATAGACTTCAAGGCTTTCGTAGGCCCAGCGCTCTGCTTTCATGATGTTGGTTCAATACACGATTTCGGCGTTGTTGCAGTCGATGCCCTTGAGCCAGATATCGGCCGTGGCGAGATCCATGCCAAGCGTGGTGGTCAGCCAGCCCAGCAACGGTCCGATCAGCTGGATCAGCGGATCGACCAGTGCGATGATCAGATCTCCCGCCCTCAGGTTGCCCAGCGGCGAATCGAGTGTCGGGTTCAGGTTGTACAGCAGGTTACGCACCGCGTTGGAGACGGCCGTGCTGTTCGACGACACGCTGGTGCGTCCGTCCGGCGCGAGCACGACGTCACTGCCAGCCTGCCACGGCCTGTTTCCGGGATTGACCGGATGCGCCGTCACGCCAATCAACCCGGGCAGCAAGATCGGCGACAGCCTGGCGATGGTGAAGTCGTCGCCCGAACACGCCCGGCCAGTGGCGTCGGGAATGCACACGTCGAGCAACTGGGTGGATACGTTAAGGGTGGCGCGGCGCTGCGCCGGCGTGGCGGCGCATTGCAGATTGGTAAGATCCGCGCGCGCCGTGGCCGCCCGCACCAGCAATGGCAGACTCACCTGGGCGTTCGCCACGCCGAGATTCACCCCTGCCTGCACGGCCAGCCGCAGACCCAGCTGCGCACTGTTCGCGGTGGTGCGCCACATGCCGTTCGGCAACTGGCGCGCCGGCCCCACGGCTACCTGGGGCGGCTGGATGACCGAAAGCGCTGCCGTGGCCGAGACGTTCACCAGGCCGAGATTGACATTCAGATTCGGCACGTTCAACGCCACGGCGCTCGTTCCGCGCGCCACATACGCCGCCGCCGTCAGCAGCGACGCCACGTTGAGCCCCACCTCGGCCGCCGACGCCGCTGCCGGCGTCAGCACGCCCAGGTCGAGCATCTGGCCCAGCGTCAGTTGCGTGCCGATGCCATTGAGCCCGAGCTGCGTGGCGGGGCTGCCCAGCGCCGCGCTCAGCAGCGCCTGCTGGCCCGCCGCGTTGAGCACCAGTGCGTAGAAGTCCTGGATCGACAGCGTGGTGTTGAGCAGTTGCTGGACGCTTCCCGCGCCCAGCCGCAGCCGCAACTGGTCCAGCGTGACATTGGCATTGGCCAGACCCTGCCAGTCCATCACCGTCAGGTTGACCGTATTGCCGAGCAACAGGCCCAGCACGCTGCTGGCCGTGTTGAGGTTGAGCAGGCCGCTGCCGACGGAGAACGACGCCACCGGCGGGCTGGCCGCCGCGATCGACTCCGCATGCAGCTGCCGCGCCTGGCCGCCCGGCAGGATGAACAGCAGCGGCACGGTCAGCGTGGCCTGCACGCGTACCGCGTTGGGCGACACCATGGCCGGCGCATAGGCCGGGTTGAAATGCCGCACCGTATCTGGGTTGGCCGGATTGCCCGGCTCCCACACGCCCAGGCAGGCGCGCATGCCGTCGGCCGCGCCGCCGGCAACGTTGGCGCAGTTGGCGTTCACCGGCTTGCCGTAGCCGTTCTGGCCAGCCGCCGCCGTCACCGCCGCCAGCACGTTGGCCGAGGTAGTGGGCAGATCGTCGGCGCGCTTGAACTGCTGCGCGCCCGACATCGCCGCGAGGTCCACCGCCTTCTGCAGCTGCCGCTGGCTGTAGAACACGAACCCGACGTCGATCGACACCAGCGCCCCCACCGCCACGGTGGCGATCAGGAGCGCCGCCATCAGGCTGATGGCGCCGTGCTGGCGGCGGGCAATGGCTGCGCGAGGCATGGTCGGCGGGCTACTGTCCGTAGCCCGACGGGCCGTTGGTCTGCTGGCTGCCCGCCCCGCCGCGCAGCGGGCTGCCCGTGGCCATGGTGGTGAAGAACTCGGGCAGCGGATGCGCGAAGCTGCGCAGGTAGCGCGCATAGCCCAGCGCGGCCTGCTCGCCGGTCAGCGGCAGCAGCGGCCCGGCCTGCGTGCCGTTGCGCTGGATGTCGAGCAGCGTGCGGGTGCGGTCGCCTACCGGCACATCGCGGGCGCGTTGGGACGGCATTGGCGTGGCGGGCGGCTCGGTCTGCTGCGCCATGGCCGGCGCGGTGGCCGCCAGCATGGCCAGCAATAGGACGTGAACGGGTCGCATCATGGCTTGGCTCCTGCGTTGCCTGCGTTGGCTGCATTGAGCGCCACGGCCTGCGTGGCCGCGGCGGTCGGGTTGGGATTGCCGCGCGGCGCTGCCTTGTCGCGCATCTGCGCGGCGCGCGCCACGCGCTCGGCCTCCTTGCGCACGGCGGCGCGCGTGGGCTCGGGCATGGCGGCGCGCTGCATCATTGCATTGGCTTCGCTGCGCTTGCCCGATGCCAGCATCCACACCACGGCATTGCTGATCACGCGCGGGTTGTTGGCATCGAGCTCCAGCGCTTGCAGCACCGGCACGCGCGCCTCCTGCAGCGCGCCGCCACGCATCAATGCATAGCCGAGGTCGTTGGCCACCTGGGCGTTGACCGGTTCGAGCACGGCGGCCTGGCGCAACTCCACGGCCGCGCGCATGAAATCGCCCTGCCGCCCCATCACCAGGCCGATGCCATGGCGCGCGCGCGCCGCGCGATCGGTATCGAGCAGCGCGCGATACGCCTGCAGCGCCGCGTCGTCCTGTTCGGTTTCACGCAGCGCGTCGGCGCGCAGCACCTGCAGCGCGGTATTGCTGCCGAAGCGTTGCTGGAAGGCGTCGATATGCGCGAGCGACGCGTAGTACATGCCTTCCTGCTGCATCTTGCCGATCAGCCCCAGATAGACGTTCTGGTCGTTGAATTCGGCACGCGCCTCCTTCTCCTGGCGCTTGGCCAGCTCGATTTGCGCCTCGGTCTGGCGGGCCATGGCCTCGGCGCTGTTCGGCGTGCTGGCGCAGCCGGCCAGCAGCGCGGTTGCGGTAGCCAGCGCCAGCGCCTGCATGCGGCAAGTGGCAATCGTCATCAGTGTCCTCCGTTCATGCGCGCCAGCATCCGGATCACGCCCAGGAAGCCCGGGCCAGCGGTCAGGATCAGCAGCACGGGCAGCAGGCTCACCACCATCACGCCGGTCATCTTGACCGTGAGCCTGCCGATCTTGTCTTTCATGCGCGCCTTGCGCGCCACCTGCAGCCGTTCGCCAAACTGCCGCAGCGGCTCCTGCACCGCGCCGCCGTGCTTGTCCACCTGCGTCAGCAGCGTGATCAGGCTTTTCAGGTCTTCGTCGTCGAACAGCTTGCCGATGCGCAGCAGCGTCTGTTCGCGCGAGCGGCCCGACGCAAACTGCTGGTTGGCCCGCTGCAGTTCCGGCCCCAGCACGCGCAGCATCGTGCCGAACTCGGCGACGATGATCTGCAGGCTCTGGTCGATCGACAGGCCCACGCCCTGCAGCAGCCGCAGCATGTCGATCAGCACCGGCAGCTCCTCGGCCACCTGGCGCTGGCGCGCCCCGGCCCAGCGCCGCAATGCCATCTTGGGCAGCAGGAAGGCCACCGCGAACGCCGCGAAGGTCCAGCCCATGGCCGACAGCAGCGTGCCGTCGATGCGCCACAGCAACGCCGCCAGCGCCACCGCAATGGGCACCAGCACGCGCAGGCCGCCAAACACCGCGCGCGCATGCACGCCGTAGCGTCCGCACTGTTCCAGCAGCTTCTGTTCCTCGGCCGTCACCACGGCACGGCCCACCTTCGAGTCGAGCCAGCGCTGGTTGAAGCGCTCGCCGAACGCCAGGCCCAGCCGTGCCTTGAGCGTGGCCGGCGTGGCGGGCGTGGCGGCGGCGGTGGCCGTGGCGGCGCCAGCTGCCGTCGGCTGCGTGATTTGCGCCAGCGCAGCCGCACGCGCCGACATCTGTGCCGACATCTGCGCCGACATCTGCGGCGCGCCGGGCGGCGCAGCCGATGTACCCGCTGCTGCCGCCGGTGCCGGCGTGCCGGCAGGTGCCACAGCCACCCCTTGCACCGCCTGCCGGTGCAACGCCGCATCGATGGTGCGTACCGTGGCGCGCCGCTGGCGCCATTGGCGCAGCAGCGGCCACGCCAGCACCAGCAGCGCGGCGGCGGCGGCTACCAGGCTGGCGCAGAACAGGGTGGTCACGTCGATCTGCATGGCTCTGTCACCTAGACCGACCTGGCAAGCCGGTACAGCATCAGCACGCCCACCACTTCCAGCACGGCCGCCGTCAGCAGCATCGAGCGGCCGGCGGGGTCCTTCCACATCAGCATCACGTAGGTGGCGTTCATCATGAACAGCGCCCCGGCCACCACCAGCGGCAGCAGGCCCAGCACCCACGCCGACAGGCGCGTCTCGGCCGAGAGCGCCAGCAGTTCGCGCTGCGCCTCCTCGCGGTCACGCATGAAGGTGGCCGTGCGCTCCATCACCACGTCGGCCCGCCCGCCGTACCGCTGCGACAGCCGCAGGACCGACGCCACCACCACGAGTTCGTCAAGCGCGTAGGCGCGTCCCATCTGCAGCACGGCCTGGTCGAGCTCCTTGCCGGCGCGCTGCAGGTGAATGGCCTGCACCAGGCACTGGCGCAGCGGCGGGTCGGTGTTGGCCACCGAGTTCTGGAACGCGGCCGGCACGCTGCTGCCGATGGTCATCAGCCGCACCACGCCATCGAGAAAGCCCGGCAGCTGGCGCAGCATCTTGTCGCGGATGCGGCGAATGCGCAGCCACAGCAGAAACGCCGCCAGCGCCACGCCCACCACCAGCATCGCCACCGCGCCGAGCGCCCCGCCCGTGGCCGTGCCGGTCAGCACCAGGCACAGGATCGGCACGCCCCAGCGCAGGTACGTGCCGCGCGTGGGCGTCATGTCGGCGCGCCGCAGCAGGTCGGTCCAGCGGCGGCGCAGGTCGCGGCCGCCGGCCTGCGGATCGGGCTCGGTGGCCGACACATAGCGCGCCCGCACCTGCTCCGTCTGCGCGGCCAGATGCGCGCGCGCGTGTTCGGCGTGGGCACGCCCGCGCACCGAGGCCAGCATCAGCAGGCCCAGCCCCAGCAACACCAGCGCCAGCGCGGCAATGAAGAGGCTGGCGCTAGAGATCAAAGCGGTCGTCCAGTGCGAAGTTGGCCGGCCGCATGCGCGCCAGCTTCGGCGAATGCGGCAGGATGCCGAGCGACAGCCAGCGGTCGGTCTCGGTGCCGTCCGCATTGATTACCGGCTCGTGACGATAGAGCTCCTGCGTGGAGATGATGTTGTCGCCCAGCCCGGTGACCTCGGTAATCGACAGAATGCGGCGCCGTCCGTTCGAGAGGCGCCCGATCTGCACGATGAAGTCGATGGCGTTGGCAATCTGGCGGCGCAGGCTGGCCTCGCTGCCCTGGAAGCCGGCGAAGCCGGCCAGCATTTCCAGCCGGTACAGGCATTCGCGCGGGCTGCTGGCATGGATGGTGCCCATCGAGCCATCGTGGCCGGTGCTCATGGCCTGCAGCATCTCCAGCACCTCGCCGCCGCGCACTTCGCCCACGATGATGCGGTCGGGGCGCATGCGCAGGCTGTTGCGCAGCAGGTCGCGCATGCTGACCGTGCCGGTGCCCTCGAAGCCGCCCGGCCGGCTCTCCAGCCGCACCACGTGCGGATGGTTGAGCGCCAGCTCGGCGGTGTCCTCGATCGTGATGACGCGCTCGCCGGGCGGGATGAACGTGGCCAGCGCGTTGAGCAGCGAGGTCTTGCCCGAGCTCGTGCCGCCGCTCACGAGGATGTTGCAGCGCGCACGCACGGCGGCTTCCAGCAGCTCCGTGATCTCGGGGCTCATGGTGCCCAGCGCCTGCAGGTCGGCCGGCGTGAGCGGGTCCTTGCGGAACTTGCGGATCGATACCACCGGGCCGGCCAGCGCCAGCGGCGGAATGATCACGTTGATGCGCCCGCCGTCGGGCAGCCGCGCGTCCACCATCGGATTCGATTCATCCAGCCGTCGGCCGATTGGCGCCAGGATGCGGCGCACGATGCGCAGCAGGTGGCCGTTGTCGGCAAACCGCACCGGTATGCGCTCCAGCACGCCGTGGCGCGACACGTAGACGTCGAGGTGGCCGTTCACGAGGATGTCTTCCACGGCCACGTCGTGCAGCAGGTCCTCGATCGGGCCAAAGCCGGCCAGCTCCTTGGTGAGCGCCTCGGCAATCTGGTGCAGCTCGGCCTCGTTGATCGGAATGCGGCGCAGCCGCGTGAAGCTCTCCAGTTCGAGGTCGACGAAGCGCTGGATCGCGGCACGCGACCATCGCCCGAATTCGGCGCCAAGCTCCTCGATGCGCGTGAGCAGGTGTTCGTGCGCCGCCTCCTTGATCTTGTGAAACTCCTGCGAGACAGGAAACGGGGCGGCGGTGTTGTCCGAGAATTCGATCGCGTCGGTCATGTCAGTTCCCGGCCCGGACGATGCGCGCCACACGCAGCGCCTCGGGCAGTTTCTCCTTGATCCGGGCCAGGAGGCCGCGCTCGGACGGTTGTCCCGCGTGGTATCCCAGCCGCTCCATCAACGCGCCCACGGCGCGTACATATGCGTCGGCCGGTGCGTCGTCGGCCAGCACCACGCCACGATTGGCCGCCTGCACCAGCGCGGCGCGGCGGTCGGGCAGCGTGTCCACCGATGCCACGCCAATGCGCTCGGCGATCTGCGCGGCGTCCACGCCCAGGTCGGGGTCGAAGCGCGACACCAGCAGGTGCAGGTCCGGGCGGTCGATCTCGCGCTTCTTCAGCTCCTGCACCAGTTCCGCGGCGGACACGATCGCGCCCACGCTCTGCTCGGCCACCACCACCACGGCATCGGCCGCCTTGACGATCTGCGCCATGAACTCGGCATTCGAGAACCCGCCCAGGTCGATCACCTGCAGGTCGAAGAACGCGCGCAGGCGATCGAGCAGGGCCAGCGCCTCGGCGAACGAGATATCGCGCAGTTCCGCCAGCGTGGCCGGCAGCGGCAGCACCGACACGCCGTTGGCATGGCGCGCCAGCGCGGTTTGCACGAACACCTGGTCGAAGCGGCGCAGGTTGCGTACCGCCTCGACGAAGTGGAATTCGGGCGCGATGTTCATGTGCAGCGCGCCGTCGCGCGCCGGCAGGCCCAGGTCCAGCAGCAGCACCTCGGCGTCCTCGCGCTGCCGCACGGCAGCGGCCAGGTTCACGGCCAGGCTGGTCACGCCCACGCCGGGCCGCGCGCCCAGCAATGCCACGATGCGGCCGTGGCGGTTGGTGGGGGCCACCGGCCGCACTTGCGCGCGCGGCACCACCAGGCGCCGCACGGCAGCGGTGGCCTGGCCGGGCGCGCCGCGCAGGTCGATGAAATCGCGCACGCCGGCACGCAGCGCGGCAAGCATCGCGTCCGGCTCGCCGGCATTGCCCACCGCCACCAGCGGCAACTGCGGAAACAGCCGCGCCACCTGCTCGGCCAGCCGTGCCGACGCCGCCGCCTGCGCTGCCGAGAAATCGAGGAACACCAGCCCGGGGCGCAGCGCCGCGATCTGCTCGACAAACGCCTCCTGCGCGCCATCCTCCGCCACCAGCGCACCAACGCCTTCCAGCGCCTGGCCCAGCCAGTGCCGCACGTTCTCGCGCGTGGTGTTCACCAGGAAGTCATCCATCTGCGTGTCTCGCTCCTTCACTGCCGTTACCGTCGTTGCCGTCGTCACCGCGAGAAGCCGGGCAGCGTCGGGTCTGCATACTCGCCCAGCACGAAGCGCCCCCATACGTTCGGGTTCACGCTCGTGCGGCCATCGTTGGCCACGTTCGCGGCGGCCGGAGAATCCTTGGCCAGCGGCCGCACCAGGCGCGGCGTCACCACAATCATCAGCTCGCGGTCTTCCTGGTGGAAGTTCAGGTTCTTGAAGAAGCTGCCCAGCACGGGCAGGTCGCCGAGGAACGGCACCTTGCTCACGTTGCTGACCGTGTTGCGGCTCACCAGGCCGCCAATCACGAAGCTCTCGCCATCGCCCAGCTCCACCGTGGTGTCGGCGCGCCGCGTGATGATGGCGGGCACCGATGCGCCGTTGATCGTGATACCGCGCGACGGATCGAGGTCGCTGGCCTCGGGCGCCACCTTCAGCGCGATGCGTTCGCTGGAGATCACCGTGGGCGATACCGTCAGGCCGATGCCGAACGGCTTGAACTGGATCGTCGTCGTGCCCAGCGCCTGCGGCACCGGAATCGGGATCTCGCCGCCGGCCAGGAAGCTGGCGCTCTGCCCCGACAACGCCACCAGGCTCGGCTCGGCCAGCACGCGCACCAGGCCATTGGCTTCCAGCAGGCTCAGGTTGGCGAAGATGCCCTCCTTGGCCCAGGCGGCCACCAGGTTGAAGGCGCTGCCGATCGGCAACGTGCCTTCGAAGCTGGGCGTCGGGTTGATCGCCGTCTTGGTCAGCGACGCCGGGTTGAACTGCCCGAACGTGAAGCCGCCGCTGCTCTTGACGAAATTGAGCCCCACCTCCTTGACCAGCGTCTTGCTGATCTCCACCACCTTCACGTCCACCTGCACCGTGCCGGACACCGGCACGACCGAGCGATCGACCACCACGCCGCCCTTGCCATCGGCACCGGTTACCGCGGCACGGGCCGCCTGCTGTGCGCGCGAGGCCGCGGCGGCGTTGGGCGAGGTGCCGCGAATCGTGGCGCCCACCGCCGACAGCTCCATCTGCGCGCCGTCGGCATCGGGCGCCACCGCATCCACCTGCACGGCATACGTGACCGGTGCGGCGTTGCGGCTCCAGACCATCAGGTCCGTCACGCCCGGCTTCTTCGCCACCACCAGCACCGTGGGCGAGCCGTTGCGCTGCTTCAGCAGCAACGCGTCGGCCACGGCGGGATTGCCCACTGCCACGCGCTCCAGCGCCTGGCCCGGCCGGATCTCCTGCTGCGCGCCGGCCATCAGGCGCAGCGTGCGGGCCGAACCGGTTGCGGGCGGTTGCGTTTCAACGGGCGCAGCCACTGGCGCCGGCGCTGCCGATGGCGTGGCCGCGTGCGCACGGTGCGGCTGCAGCATCGGCAACGCTGCCAGCGTCAACGCCGTCAGCCATGCAGCGGCCGTCAGCGGCAGCGTCTGGCGCGTGCGCGCCCGTACACGGTCTTTTGCGAGGGTTGTCATGCCGTGTGGTCCGTTTATTCGATGGCTCGCTTGCCGGCGCGAATCACTTCCACGCCGTTGCCGTTGTCCTGGAGTTCGCGTCGTTGGGCCGCCAGCGATGGTGCGGCAGGCTGTGCAACGGGCCGCATGGCCGCCGGGGTTGGCGCCGCCGGCGGCGCGGCACGGGCGGGCCCGGCGGCGCCGAGCAATCCGCTCAGGCTTACGCCGGCGGCGGCCTTGTCCAACGGTGCGCGCTGCGCTTCGGCCGGCACGCCGGCGCGGGCCTGCAGCACCGCCGGCGGCTCCGCGAACATGCCTTCGCTCAGCGTGGCTTCATCCTTGGGATTGCGCAGCGCCAGCATCAGACGGCCGGTCTGCTGCGCCATGGCGAGCTTGCCCACCTCCTCCACCGGCACCGACAGCACCGCCGTCTTCGCGCCATCGCGGCGCACCATCATCTGTTCGGCCTGGGCCTTGGGCGCCTCGTTCACGGCGCCGTTGCCATACGCCAGCACGCGCAGGTGCGAAAGCAGCAGACGGGTCTGGGTTTCGGCAATTTCCTGGTTGTCGCGACGCATCGTCACGAACACGTCGACATAGTCGCCCGGCTGCACCTGGTGCCCCACGCCCACCACCTCGTCCACAGCCACCGCGAATGCCCGGCTGCCCTCCGGAATCTGCCGCGCTAGGCCGGACAGCAACTGGCTTTCCAGCACCGGCACGTTCGCGCCAAGGTTGACCACCGGCACCTGCCCCGCCACGCGCGCCACGTCCTGGTAGGCGCCCGGGGGCTCCATGGGCAGCTGCATCACGGTCAGCGCATCGGCGGCCAGCGGCTTGCCGGCCTCCACGGCGCGCGTGGTCACCACCACCGCGTGGGTGGGCACCGTTTGCGCCACCGGCAGCGGCGCGGCCTGCCGGCGCGCCACCTGCCAGGCCATCAGCGCCAGCAGCCCGGCCAGCACGAGCAGGACGATGGCGAGGATCCGTATCTGTTTGCTGCTCATGTGTCCTCAGGTATCGGGAGAGAGCTGGACCACGGCAGCGCCGGTCAGCGTGGAAGGCACCGGCACGAGCGGCATGACCGGCAGGATGTTCTGGGTATTCAGCACCAGCGACACGCGCACGCATTGCGAGCCGGCCGGGGCGCAGGCCACCGGCTGCGCGGGGGTGGAGGACTGGAGCTGGCCGGCGATGCTGGCGGGCAGCGCGGCGAGCGCGGCCACGTTGGCGGCCGAGACCCGCGCATCGAGCGTGTTGGCCAGGTTGCCGCCGGCCGCGATGAGCGGATAACGCAAGGCAGCCCGCGCACCTTCCTCGGCGGCGAGCGTCAGCGCCTGCTGCAGTGTCAGCACCATGCCGTAGTACACGATGCCCAGCACCACGGCCAGCAGCAGCGGAAACACCATTGCGAACTCGATCGCGGCCACACCGCTGGCGCGGCGGCGATTCGCATTCCCCCCTAATGCCATGCTTCACCCGGTTGATTCTGCGTCTTGCATCTGCGACACGCGACACCGCACGCCTGGCGCCGGCATTGCTGCCAGCACCAGCGGCGGCTTGCCCTGTGGGCGTCTTGCACAGCTTTTCCGCGACTTGGTACCACTCTTACTGTTCTTGCGTGGCCGTCGGTGTGAAGCTCTTGCGGCCAATGCTTACCGCTACCACTTCCACTTCCAAAACTGGCTCCAGACCGGCGCGAACACGCCCGCCGCGGCCAGCGCATTGGCTGGCACGGTGTCTGGTGAGGTTCAGGATTTGCCGGGGCAGCCGTGACGATCGCCACGCAGCATGCGCGCGGCAACCGGCGCCAGTGCCGGCAGGTCAGTCAGCGTTGAAGGCTCAGAGTGCGGAGAACCAGCCCGTGATGGCGCCGGCCAGGCTAAGGAAGCCCGCTTGGAGGTTGGTGCCGATGGCTGTGATGCCGCCGACGATGGCCACTGCGATGAGGCCGGCGATGAGGCCGTATTCAATGGCCGTAGCACCGCGTTGGGTTTTTTGATGGCGCGCCAGTTGCATTTTCATTATTGACTCCCGAAACTGCGTTACCCCTGCGTGGATCACCAACGCATTCGCTGACCCCTGATCCGATTGCCATCTAATTATTGCGTGGCACTTTTAATGTTTAACGTTGGTAGGACATTTATAAGACATGGTATGTCTCAGCCATACCCCCCATTCGGGCTATGGGCCGCCTAGCTTAAAGGAGGTCAGACGTTTGAAACAACGCAGGCCGGTACCAGCCATCGGTATGAACCCGAGCGAATTGTTAAAGAGCGCGCAATAAAGCGAGGATGCCGTGCGGTGGTCCGCACCTTTGATGCAGCGCCACAGCACGGCACGAAATAAAAGGATGCGCCGCGCGGGGTAAGGACGACAGCGCACCGTAAAGTAGCGGGGCGGTTGACAGGGAAAGTCCCGAGGTCTTCCGTGTTGGATTCACGTCAATGACGGGCGAGTCCGCCGAGCAGGCCCGTGACCGGGGCCAGCGCATTGCTGCCACTGTTGCTGCCGGAGGACGACGTGGCAGTGCCACTCGCGCTGAGTCCGCTGGTCACTGTGTTCAGCAGCCCCGTCACCGGTGCCAGCGCATTGCCGCCGGCAGAGCCGCCACCGGTGGCACCACCCGCCACCGAGCCGAGCAGCCCGGTGACCGGTGCCAGCGGATTGCTGCCGCTGCCCGAGCCGCCGGCGCCCGTGGCACCGAGCGGCAGGTTGTTGAGCAGTCCACCGAGCGGATTGCCGCCCGCGCTGCCGCCGCTGCCGCCGCTGCCATTGAGGAGCACGCCAGCCACGGCCACCGTCTGGCCCGTTTCATTCACCACGCCGCCCAGCGGCGAGACGATCGGCGTGTTGGTGTTCGAGATCATGCTGCCGGCGGTGGCCACGGTATTGCCGAGCTTGACCAGCAGGTTGTCCACGGGCACGCCCAGGCCGGTAGCGGCGCCCACGGTCTGCGTGGCATTGGTCAGTTGCGTGGTCAATGGCACGATGGCCTTGCTGGTGCTGCCGGTCAGTTGCGCAACGGGGCCCGTGGACAGCGCCTCGCCGAGCTTGCCGCCAACCGTCATCACGCCCGCACCCACGGTCTGCACCAGGCCGCCCGCCGGGTTGGTCACCGCCGACAGCGGCGCGAGCTGATCGCTGCCCACCGCCTTCACAAGGTCGCCCGCGCTCACGACGGTGGCGCCCGCTTGCGTCACCACGTTGCCCGTGCTGGCCACGGTCACGCCCACGGGATTGTCCACCGCGCCCATGCTGCCCAGGCCATCGCGCACACCGGCACCGAGCGTGGCAACCGTTTCGCCCGCGTTGATCACCACGTCGCCGGTGGCGTTCTTGGCCGCGGTCGGCGCCAGCGGCACGCTGGTGTCCTTGATCTGCTGGCCGATCTCGCTGACGGCGTTGCCGGTGGCCACCACCGTGTTGCCCGCGCCTGCCACGACCTTGCCGGTGTCGGTGCTCTGCGCCGTCGGTTGCGGATTGGTGGTGCCGGGGTTGGTGGGCGTGTTGGGCGTGGTGGGGCTGCTGCCACCACTCGAGCCGCCCGAGGCGCAACCGGCCAGCAGCATCGCTGCCGCGCAGGCCACGGCCATCACGTTGAGGGGGCGCGTTTGCGTCGTTGCGTTCATGTCCTGGTCTCCTTGATCCCGATATGCGGTGTGTCGTCAGTCTTCACGCGCTTCGCCGCGACGCGGTCGTTTGACTCGCTGGTCTGGCGTGGCTGCGGAAGGGCAAGCGCAAGCGGTGTGCCAGCCTCAAGCGCATGTTCGATACGCGCGTCGCGCGCAGCGCGGCCGATGGCCCGCAAGGCCTTGTGCGGCAAGGCTTAAGTCGATTGGTGGAGGCGCGTCCACCGATCGGTTGCAGCCCCTTGCCAGCCACGCGGAACGGCCGCAACCGCGTTACGTGCTACGTAACGTGGCTAACGTGACGTAACGTGGGTCGCCCCTCGGCTGTGGCCAGCTCTGGCCCGCTGGCCCCAGACCGCCGCGCAGCCATGCCGCTGCACACACCTCGTCGTTCCGTCGATGTCACCGGGCGTTACGTAACGCGTAACGCCAAACACGGTGCCCGCGCTTCATGCGTGCGTTTGATGCGCGGCCCGCAAAGCCTTGTGGCACGGACGTTTGCGCGCCCCACCCCCCGCCGATGGATGGGTCGACTCATCCATTGGCACATCGCTTGCGCAATGGATCACAGACACGGCACGCGCGCCTCGTCGACAAGTCTGAAATACACCGCGTGCACGTGGATCTGAACGGGAAAACCAAAACAGGAAACGGTCATGCGCAACGCACAACACGCAACGAAGCAACTGGTGGTCACGGCCTTGATGGGCTCCCTGCTGGCACTTGGCGGCTGCGCCAGCGGCAGCGGCTCAACGTCGATGGGAACAAGCTCGGGCGGCGGCTCCGGCGGACAGAACAGCACGGCCACCACGGGCGGCGGCACGGGTGGCACCGATACGGCGGGGATTGGTGGCAACAACGGTGGCAACAACGGCGGCTCCAATGGGGGCAGCAACGGCGGCAACAACGGTGGCACCACGGCGCTGACGCCAACCAGCGCCATCGTCAACAACGCCGGCGGCATCGTCGGCGGCGTGGGCAACACGGTCAGCGGCGTGGGCGACGCCATCCAGAACGCGAACGTGCCCGTGGTGTCGTCGCAAACCAAGGATGGCGTGGCCGGCGTGGTCGGCGCCGTGGGCGATGCAGTGAGCGTGCTCGGCAACGGCGTGCAGTCCGGCCTGGGCAACATGCCCAACGCCACCAACCCCGTGGGCACCACCGTGGCCAGCACGGGCGGTGTGGTCAGCCAGCTTGGCAATGCCGTGACCAGCGCCGGCAGCGCGGTCACCGGCCTGGGCAGCGGGCCGCTGGCGCCGCTGGCCGCGGTGACCACCCCGCTCGGCGGCGTGGTTTCGCAGGTAGGCGGCGCAGTGGGCAACGTGGGCGACAAGCTCGGCGCCGCGCTCTCCACCGGCCCGGTCGAGCAACTGACCAGCAGTGTCAGCAAGGCCATCGTGCCGCTCACTTCCACGCTGACCAACGGCACGCAAACCCTGGGCGCGGCAACGGGCCTGGGCCAGCCGGTCAACAACCTGCTGGCGACGGTGGGCGGCGCGCTGGCCACGGCCGGCACCCAACTGACCAATACCAACACCCCGGTGGTGTCTGGCGTGGGCGGCGTGGTCACCGGTGCCGGCAACACGGTAGCGTCGGTGGGCGGCGTGGTGAATGGCACGGGCGGCAGCACGGGCAGCCCGCTGGCACCGGTGACCGGCCTGGTTAGTGGCCTGACTGGGGGGCTGCCGGGCGGACTTGGTGGCGCCACGGGCGGCACCGGGGGTGGTGCCGGTGCGCTCGCGCCGGTCGCCGGACTCGTCAACACGCTTACCGGCGGTATCACCAGCGCCACGGGCGGCAGCAGCAGCCCGCTGGCGCCCGTCACCGGGCTGGTCAGTGGCATCACCAGCGGCATCACCAGCGGCATCGCGGGCGGCGCCACCAGTGCCACGGGCGGCGGCGCAAGCCCGCTGGCACCGGTCACGGGCCTGGTTGCGGGGCTTACCGGCGGCAATGCACCGGCCAGCAGCGGCGGCACCTCCGCTGGCACCGGCGGCAGCGGCGGCAGCAAGCCGGCCAATCCGCTGGCCCCGGTCACCGGGCTGGTGGGCGGACTGGTCGGCGGACTGGTCGGTGGACTGACCACGGCGTCCGGCGCCAAGCGCTGATTCTCACGGGGCGCGCAACCTCAGCTACCGGCGCCCCACACCCAAGTAAAGCGTTGCGGCCATCGATGGGCGGCAGGGAGAGCGGCATCCCTTCCGCCCGTGGCACGCGACGCTCATAGCCGCAAAGCAGTTTTCCATCGAGGGGTAATACCATGCGTCCACGCAAGAGCGTTGCCGCGCTGCTGATCGGCGCCGGCGTCATCCATGCACAGCTGTCTCATGCCGAACGGGGCCCGGTCCAGGGCGATCCCACGCAGACGCTGCCCAGCATCGCACCGAGCAAACCCGCGCAAAGCAACGTCACCGTCCAGGTGGAGCGGCCCGACTCCGCGCTGCAGAACCTGCTCGCCGCACGCCTCACGCCGCGCCATTTCCAGATCGAAGGTGCCAGGACGCTGCCGTTCGACCAGATCGCCGCGAAGTTCTCGCCGCTGGCCAATCGCGAAATCACCGTTGCCGAGCTGTTGCAGGCAGCGGAATCGGTCACGCAGATGTACAAGGACGCCGGCTACCCGCTGTCGTTCGCATTCGTGCCGGCGCAGTCGTTCGAGAACGGCAATGTGCTGATCACCGTGGTGGAGGGCTACGTGGCCAACATCACGGTGCGTGGCAAGCCCGGCCCCGCCGAAGGCCGGCTGCGCAAGATCGCCGAGCAGTTGAAGCAGGACCGGCCGCTGCGCCAGGAGAGCTTCGAACACTATGTGAACGTGTTGTCCCAGCAGCCAGGCATGCAGGTCAACGCCACGGTGCAGCCGCCCACCACCACCGACGGCGCGTGCGACATGGTGCTGGAGGTCAAGCGCAAGCCGTTCACGTTCGGCACCGGCGTGGAGTGGATGTCGCCGGGCGTGCGCGCGATAGCCACGGCCACCACCAACAGCCTGACCCCGCTGGGCGAGCAGCTGTCGTTCTCCACGCTGTTCCCGAAGGGCCGCGACAACGAGGAGTACTACGCCGCCACCTACGCGCAGCCGCTGGGCACCGAAGGCATGCTGGCGAAGGTCACCGCCTCGCACTACCGGGGCGTGCCGGAGAACAGCTCGCTCGGGCCGATCGGTTTCGATACCCGCTACGTCAACGACTCCAAGCGGCTGGGCGGCACGCTCAGCTATCCGGTCATCCTCAATAACCGCCATGTGCTGACGCTGACCGGCGGCTTCTACGCGAACACCCAGTTCGAGCGCTACACGCAGGCGGTGCAGCCGGGCGCCGGGCGGCAGGTGGAGCTGACCACCAGCGTGCGCGTGGCGTCGGCCGAGGCGTCGTACCTGCAGCGCGGCACCGGTGTCACGCGCAACGCCACGCTGGGCCTCTACAAGGGCATCGACGGGCTGGGCGCCTACCGCGAGAACAACCAGAATGACCTGAGCTTCTTCCGCACCCGGCTGCTGCTGTCGCAGGCCAACGACCTGCCCTTCGGCTTCGGCATGGCGCTCTCGGCGGCCGGCCAGTACAGCAGCAACCGGCTGGCATCGAGCGAGCAGATCAGCTTCGGCGGGCGCTTCTTCGGGCTTGGCTACCCGGCCGGCGAAGTGGCGGGCGACAAGGGCTGGGGCGCATCGGCCGAACTCAACCGGCTGTTCTCGGTGGACTTCACGTACCTGAAGACGTTGCAGCCGTTCCTGGTGGCAGACATGGCGCGCGTGTATTCGAACAGCGTGTCGCTGTCGCATCGCACGCTGCAGTCGCTGGCCATCGGCCTGCGCTTCTCGGACCGCCGCTATTACACGATGGATGTCTCGCTGGCGCAGCCCGTGGGCGACAAGCCCACCAACGCCAGCCATCGTTCGCCGCGCATCAACCTGCTGTGGTCGTACCAGTTCGACTGAGCCAGCGCCCGGCGCGGCCGGCTCAGGTCACGCGGAAGCCAATCTTCAGCGTGACCTGGAAGTGCCCGACCTTGCCGTCGGTGACGTGGCCGCGCGTTTCCACCACTTCGAACCAGTCGATGTGCTTGATGGTCTCGCCGGCCTTGGCCAGTGCATTGCGGATGGCATCGTCGCTGCCGTCCGGCGACGAGCCGACGATCTCCACGAGCTTGTAGGTGTGATTGGACATAGGGGTCTCCTGGTGACGGGGATGAACGGTACGGTGTTCGCACGGCGCGCCCCGGCGCGGCCGCGCACGATGTCCTTTCATCATAGGCACCAGCCCGGTGGCATCACAGGACGGCGCGCACGTTTTCCTGTTGCGAAGTGAGCGCATCGGCTGTTACGCTGCGTGCCCTCGATTTCTCGTCACCACCCTGTAACCTGATGTTTCCTTCCTTGCTTCGATGCAGGCAACTCGCTACGGCGAGCCTCGTGAGCCTGCTCGCCGTGGCCGGTTCGGTCCAGGCCCGTACCACCTCGATGCTGGACCGCGCCATCGACTCGCTGACCGCGCCCCGTGCGCACACCAGCCAGTTTGCGCCGGGCAGCACCTACACGCTGTGCTTCGTGCCCGACGGCCCGAGCTGCCAGGAGATGATCGTCGACGCGATCAACCGTACGCGGCACAAGCTGCTGATCCAGGCGTATTCGTTCACCAGCACGCCCATCGCCAAGGCCGTGGCCGAGGCGCACCAGCGCGGCGTGGACGTGCGCGTGATCGTCGACAAGAGCCAGGCGTCGGAGCGCTATACCAGCGCCACGTTCCTCAAGAACGCCGGCATTCCGGTGGTGGTGGATACCCGCCCGGCCATCGCGCACAACAAGGTGATGGTGTTCGACGACCAGGCCGTATTCACCGGTTCGTTCAACTTCACGAAGTCCGCGCAGGAACGCAACGCCGAAAACGGCATGCTGATCCGCGGCGACAGCGCCGTGGTGAAGGCCTACACCGACAACTGGCGCACGCGCTTCGAGAAGTCGTCGGCGTATTGAGCGCCCGGCCACGCACCACGCACCCCAGTGTGCGGTGGCGCGCATGCGCTGCCAGGCGGAATGAAGGCCGGCCAACGAAAGCGGGCGTAACTGCCCGCTGTTCCATCGATACCCCAGACGCTTCCCGCAGGAAGATCAGTCAAACGCTGACAGACGTGCGCCGTGCGCCGGTGTGTACTGCTCGTACCTACCGAGGATGCCGCGGCGGGCTGTTGTCCGGGCCAATGCCTTCGCCATGAACCCTGCCTCATGGCCGCTTCAGCCAGCTTCATCGCGCCATCCCGGCAAACCTGGCAGGAGGTGAGCGATGCAAGTACAACACTCTTCGATTGGTCGACAGGCGCGCATCTGGTGTGCCATGGGTGCGGCGGTAGCCGCGTTGGGCATGTCGATGGCCGCACGCGCTGACATGCGCACGTCCACGGCTGGTCCGTTCACGTATGTGTGCGGCGGCGTGGCTGCCGACGAGCAGGCGGAAATGCGCAGCGAGGCCCCGAACTACGACATGGGCCTGCTGTTCACCCAGGGCGGGCGCGGCGAGTTCCTGTCGGACGTCAACGTCAAGCTGATGCGCAATGGCCAGCAGGTGGCGGAGTTCACGTCCACCGGCCCGCGCTGCCTGATCAAGGGGCCGCGCGCCTCGTATCAGGTGGTGGCCACGTTCGAGGCACATCCAAGCGTACGACGCTGAGCCCCGGCGAAAAGAATGTGCAGCTGCGCTGGTAACGCGCGGCTGATGCAGTAAGTCAAGCAGTCCTGTGCCGCCAGGCAAGGCGGCCGCCATGCCGGCTACCCCTCCCGCGGGTGCCGGCATGTTTTTTTTTGGGCGCCGGCGGCGCGTAACGCAGCCACAGCACGATCGCCGGGGCGATGGCACACTTGCCGCTGCCGGGCCCTGGCCCGACCTGTCCCGACCAACCCCTGGAGTTTCACGAACATGAGCACCTCGCCCAACAGCCGCTGGATCCGTATCGACACCGCCGCCGGCAGCTTCGACGCCTACCTGAGCCTGCCACCCGCCGGCGTGAAGGCCGACAACCCCGGCATCGTCCTGGTGCAGGAGATCTTCGGCGTCAACGCGCATATCCGCGCCGTGGCCGACCAGTACGCCGCCGACGGCTACGTGGTGTTGTCGCCGGACGTGTTCTGGCGCTCGGCGCCGCGCGTGGAACTGGGCTACGACGGCAAGGACTGGGAAAAGGCGATGGAACTGCGCAAGGCGGTGAACCTGGAAGACACCATCGCGGACATCGCCGCCACGGTGCAGGCGCTGCGCACGGAAACCGGCGCAGGCGCCAAGGTGGCGGCGGTGGGCTACTGCTTCGGCGGACTGGTGTCGTACATGGCTGCCGCGCGCGGGCTGGTGGATGCGGCGGTGCCGTACTACGGCGGCGGCATCCAGAACAACCTGCACGAGGCCGCGGCCATCAACGTGCCGGTGCAGTTCCACTATGGCGCGCTGGACGCCCATATCACGCCCGACGACGTGGAGAAGGTGCGCCAGGCCGTGACCGGCAAGCGCGGCACCGAGGTCTTCGTCTACGACCAGGCGGACCACGGCTTCAACTGCTGGGCGCGCGGCTCGTACCACCAGCGCTCCGCCGCGCTGGCGCACGGCCGGACGCTGACCTTCCTGGCCAACGCGCTGTCGTAGGCGAAAAAACGCCCGGCGGCCACCGGCGCCGGGCGCATCGCCCCATCCTCGATGCATCGGATCAGTACGGCGTGGCCACGCCGTTCTGGATCTTCACGCGGTCACCGATGCGCAGGTTGTAGGGGCTGGCCTGCGTGAGCATCAGGTAGTTGTTGTCCTGCGTGCGCACGCGTACGCGAAACGCCGGCGGCGTGGTGTTCGAGCGCTTCTCCACCTCGTTGCCTGCCAGCGCCCCGGCCACCGCGCCGCCGATGGTGGCCACCGTGTTGCCGCGCCCGCCGCCGATCTGATGGCCCAGCAGGCCGCCCGCCACCCCGCCGATCACGGCGCCCACGCCGCTGGCATTGGCCGGCTGGCCGCTCACCTGCTCGATCGACTCCACCCACCCGTAGCGCACCGCATACGGATCGGTCTGGCTTGCGCCGGCGCCGTACCCGTTGTCGTAGGCGCCCTGCGCCTGCTGCGGATAGCCGTACTGGTCGTAGCCGGGCTGCTGCGGATACGCCGGTTGCTGCTGGGGATAGGCAGGTTGCTGGGGATAGGCCGGTTGCGAATAACCGGGCGTGTACCCCTGCTGCGGATACGTGGGCGTGCCGCTGATCTGCGTGCCGGAGGTACCGTAGCCGCTGTTGTAGCCGCTGTTGTAGCCGGTGCCGTATCCACTGCCGTACGTGGCCGGGTAGCCGGCGCTCTGGTAGCCCGTCTGGTATCCCGTGCCATAGCCATCGCCATAGCCCGCGCCGTAGGGTGCAGCACAGCCTGCCAGCAGGGCGACGGCCACGCCAGCCAGGGCAAGCGTGCGGACGGCTGGGCGATTCGAGAGGGACATGGTGGGAACTCCTGCGCGGGGTGCGCGTCTGCGCGTGTTGATGATGCGCGGGAGTCTAGAGTGGCGGCCTGACGGCAGGTGTCACCGGAGATTGTGTTGGGTAACCGGCTGTAACGCCGATGCGCTGCGCCGGTGGCCTGCAAAGCCGGCTGTGCGCCGGCACCCCAATCCCTGCGCTCAGCCGCGTTCGGCCTCATCGTCGTTGAATGCCGTGATGCGGGCCACGCGGAACGTGCCGCGCAGCGACTCCAGTTCGGCGCGGTGCAGCGCCGCCAGCCGGTTCAGGCAGCGCTCGCCCTTGGGCAGCAGGTGAATCTGCACCACGCGGCGGTCGTCGGGATTGGTACGACGCTGCACCAGCCCGGCCGCCTCGCAGCGGTTCACCAGCGCCACCACGCCGTGCTGCTTGGCCTGCAGCCGCTCGGCCAGCTCGCCTACCGAGGCCCAGTTCTTGTCCGCGCTGCCACGGATATGGAGCATGAGCAGGTACTGCTGTACCGTCACGCCCTCCGACTGCGCGGCATCCTCGGAAAATCGCAGGAACCGGCGCAGCTGGTAGCGGAAATCGGACAGCGCCTCGAAATCTTGTTTGCTTAGCGTGGAAACGTCCTTGGCGGACTTCGCGGCGGCAGACTGGCGGGTCATATGTGGCGGAAAAACGCGTTGGCGACGAGTCGGGGCGCCCATTATAGAGGGCGCGTCTACGCCCATCCGGTGCGCTGACGCGCATTTCCCCTGCAATTCGGCGCAGGGGGGCCGGCGGGGTATGGCAGAATCTGTGCGTTCGTCGACACCCTGTCGACATCTAACGCCTTCCTGGAAAAAGCCGCCCGATGTTCACGGAAATCATCCTTTTCCTGCTCGATACCGTTTTCACGCTGTTTGGCATGGCGCTGCTGCTGCGCCTGTGGATGCAGCTCACCCGCCTGCCGTCGCGCAACCCCGTCTCCCAAGGGGTGTTCCAGGTCACCGACTGGATCGTGCGGCCGCTGCGTCGCATCATTCCGGGCATCGGCGGCATCGACTGGGCCACCGTGCTGGCCGCGTACGTGACCGCCGTGGCGTTCCTGGTGTGCCGCGCGCTGGTGCTGGACGCCGATCCGCTGGCCTTCCTGCCCACCATCCTGGCGCTGGCCGTGCTGAACATGCTCAAGTGGGGCATCAGCATGGTGATGTGGGTGACGCTGCTGATGGCGGTGCTGTCGTGGATCAACCCGCAGTCGCCGCTGGCCGGCCCGATCTGGCACCTGACCGCGCCGCTGCTGCGCCCCATCCAGCGCGTGATGCCGCGCCTGGGCGGTTTCGACCTCTCGCCGCTGGTGCTGTTCGTGGTGGCGCAGATCCTGCTGATGCTGATCGCCGGCGTGAGCCGTGGCGTGGTGTAAGCCACCACTAACCTTGCTTCCCTGATCGGTGGCGGGCCGCCACCGTATCACAGAAAACACCCCTAGGGTTAACCCGGACTGTTCAGGTGACTGGACAGTGTGTCGAGGATTCTCCCTTTTTCTGGTGCGTGCCGAAGCCTACATTACAGCCACCGCGGACCTGCCCCGCGTTCTCCGCCAATAAGTAGGAACAGCACAACCATGAAGACCCTCGCCCTCTCCCTGCTCTGCGCCATCGGCCTGTCGGTCGGCGCCACCGCCGCCCAGGCTGCCCAGCCCGTTTCCGATATCTCGCGCCTCGACGGCAGCATCGGCCGCAAGGTCGATCCGTACACGGACGGCGCGCGCGGCGTGACCGAAAAGCGTGACGTGTACTCCGAAGGCGCGCGCAGCGTCACCGAAAAGCGCGACGTCTACTCGGAAGGCGCACGTACCGTGACCGAGCGCCGCGACGCGTTCACCGAAGGCGCGTAAGCCTTCCCCCCCGGCTTCGCCCACCCCGGCGAAGCCCGTCCGGCAAGGCGCTCCCCCTTGTCTTGCCGGGCCCACGCGGCACGCCCCTAGTGTTCCGCGAGCCGGGCCAGATGCCCAGGCTGCCCGGAGGCCCTCAGCGGCCCGGGATCATCCGGATCGTCCCCCATCATCGACTCGATCGCTTCCATGAACGCGCGCACCTTGCGCGGTTGCAGGCGCCGGTCGGGCAATAGCGCGAACACCCTCAACGGCGGCAGCGGCCAGTCGGGCATCACCCGCACCAGCCTGCCTTGCGCAATCTCCGTCTCCGCAGCGGTCATCGGCACCCGGGCGATACCAAGGCCGGCCAGCGCCGCCTGCATGCGCAACTCGGCGTTATAGGTTTGCATGCGCGGCCGGATCGGCACGGCCAGGCGCTGCCCATCGCGCGAGAACTCCCATACCGAGGCGCCGGGCGTGGCCAGCGTGGGCATGTTCGAGAGATCCTCGGGCTGCATCTGCGCCGGCAGGCTCGCCGCGAGTGATGGTGCCGCCACCAGGCCGCGTTCCACGTGCCAGATACGCCGTGCGATGGTGCCGGAGTCCGGCAGGTCGGCGTCCACGGTGACGAAGGCAATGTCGTAGCCCTCGCGGATCGGATCGACCAGCCCCTGGGCGATTTCCACGGTGATGTCGAGCGCCGGATGCGCCGCCAGCGTGCGGCAGATCACGCCGCCGAGTTGCTGCGCGCCGAACTCGTAGGGCGTGGCGATGCGCAACATGCCCTGCACGCGCTCCTCGCGCGCCAGCGTCTCCTGGCGGATTTCACGCAGCCGCGCGAACAGCGGCGCCACGTCGCGATAGACCGCGCCGCCGGCGTCGGTCAGCCGCATGCGCCGCGTGGTGCGCTCCAGCAGCTTGGCGCCGATGGCCGTTTCCAGCCGGATGACCGCCGCCGATACGCGCGATTTCGGGCAATCGAGCGCCTCGGCCGCCGCCGTAAACGTGCCCTGCTCCACCACGCAGCAAAAAGCTTCCCAATCGTTCCACTGGATTGTCTCGCTCACCGGACCCATTCCCTTGCATGACATCGTTGTCGTGGCAGCCTTGTCGGTGCAATCGGCCGACATGGTGCGTCGCACATTATGCGATAGACAGGTTCGTCTCGTTCACCGCGCCGATGGTTCCGCGGCCATCGCAGCAAGGCATAAAGGTTGCTCCGGACTGGCAAAGCAGGCACATTTCCTCTACCCTTTCGGCCTTTCCGAGCGTTTCAAGAGCCCTTTCAGATCCATGGCGCATCCAGCCGATTCCGCAACGCCCCGTGCGCCCGCCGCCGGAGCGACAGAGAAGCCGAGCGACAGCTACGTGCAGTCGTTCGCGCGCGGCCTGTCGGTGATCCGTGCGTTCGACGCCAGCCATCCGGCCCAGACCCTCACGGAAATCGCCCAGGCCAGCGGCCTGACGCGCGCCGGCGCGCGCCGCATCCTGTTGACGCTGGTGGGGCTCGGCTACGTGCAGAACGATGGGCGGCTGTTCCGCCTGACACCCAAGATCCTGGACCTCGGCTTCGCGTACCTGACGTCGATGCCGTTCTGGAACCTGGCCGAACCGATCATGGAGGCGCTGTCGCAGTCCGTGCACGAGAGCTGCTCGATCTCCGTGCTCGACGGCACCGAGATCGTCTACGTGCTGCGCGTGCCGGCCCGCAAGATCATGACGATCAACCTGTCCATCGGCAGCCGGCTGCCGGCGTACTGCTCGTCGATGGGCCGCGTGCTCCTGTCCGGGCTCGATGCCGGTGAACTGGACCGCGTGCTGCAGGCGTCGGACCTGCAGCCGCGCACGCGCCGCACGGTGACCGATATCGCCGCCCTCAAAACGCTGATCGCCGATATCCGCGCGCGGGGCTGGGCCCAGAACGATCAGGAACTGGAAGAAGGGCTGGTGTCGCTGGCCGCCCCGATCCGCAATCGCGCGGGACAAGTCATCGCGGCGCTCAACATCAGCGGCCAGGCCAACCGCACCAGCGCCCAGGAGATGGTGGACCAGTTCCTGCCGCCGCTGCTGGAAGCCGCCGAGAAGATCTCGGCGATGGTGAGCCTGCGCACCTGATCCGCCAGGCAACCCCACCACCTCCGGCAAATACCTCGGCAGACCACAAGTAGGCGCCGCTCAGCGCGGCCCGGTGCGCGGCTCCCAGGACACCGCCACGTCGCCCTTCACGAACGTCTGGCACGCCATGCGATAGCCGGCGCGCAGGTCGTCGTCGTTCAGGTGCTTGCGCTCCTTCGGCTTCACCGCGTCGGTATGCTCGAGCCCCTGCTCGATCCGGCACCTGCAGGTGCCGCAGATGCCGCCGCCGCACTTGAACGGAATGCCGCCCTGCTCGCGCAGCGACACCCGCAGCAGGTTGCTGTTCTCCGGCGCCGACACGGTCTTGCCGCCGCTCGTCACAAAGGTGATGGCCACCGTGCGCGGCGGCGGCGCGGCGCCGCCTGCCGCGCTGTCGGCGCTGTCAGCGCTGTCGATAACTCCGGCCACGGTGGCTTCCGTTTCGGTGTCGGCCCGCATCATTGCTTCCTTATAGAGAGGTCCATGCTGCCGAAGTGCGCCAGCTTGCGCAGCGCGTCGTGGGCAGCGTCGAGCGTGTCGAAACGCTCCAGGAATTTGGTCGGCACGTGGTTGATCACCGGGTCGGCGCCCGGGTCGGTGGTCTCGTCGATCACGCGCACCTTCACGGTCTGGCGCGTGTCCACCAGTTCGGCAATCACGAAGGTGGCCTTGGGGCGCCCGTAGAACAGGTACTCCCAGGTTTCCAGGGGGTTCACCCCGGGCACCGCCTCGGTACGGAACTGGCCGGGCTTGCTGGTCAGGATCACGAACATGTCAGGCCGCCAGTTCTTCCTGTTCCAGCTCGATGTCGTGCGTGAGCCAGATCTGGCACGCCAGCCGGAAGCCCTGGTCCAGGCGCTCGCCCAGCTGCTTCTTCTCCTTCCAGTTGGGCGGCGGCAGGTGCTCGGCGCCGGCCAGCACCTTGCACGCGCACTTCGAGCACTTGCCCATGCCGCACTCGTAGCGCAGGTTCGGATACGGAAACTGCTTGATGCCGGCCCGCACCACAAGGTTGGTCTCGGGCTTCACCTCGTCCACGAACACCTGGCCATGCTTGTGAAAGACAACTTTCGGCATATGACGATCAACTATCTGAAAAGCGGTCAATGAATCGGCTGGCTCGTGCCTGGCCTAGCGCCACAGGAACATCGCGCAGATCGTCGACACGATCAGCCCGGCCAGCACCGGCAGCAGCAGCGCGCGCACTGCATCGAGCACCGGCACGCGGGCAAAGCCGGCCACGGCGATCAGCGACGACCAGGCGATCAGCGTGCCGCCGCCCGTCCACACCGCGCCCATCTGCCCCACCGCCGCCAGCGTGGCGGAGTCGAAACCCACCACCGGACCCAGCGCGCCGGCCAGCGTGCCGGTGAGCGGCAAGCCCGCGAAGCCCGAACCGTCGATGCCGGTGATCATGCCCACCAGCAGCACGCCAAACGCCACCAGCACGTGGTTGTCCGGAATCATGTGCTGGTAGGCCTGGATCAGTTCGAACAGCAGGCTCGGCGCCTTGCCCGCATCCACGCCCAGGATCTGCGCGGCGGTTTCACCGGCACCCACGAAGAAGAAGCCGGCGATGGGCAGCACCGAGCCCATGGCCTTGAACGCGAAGACGAAGCCGTCGGTAATGTGGTCGGGGCACACATCGAGCATCCGGCGCGGCCCTTCCGCCGCCAGCGTCGCCAGCATCATCAGCAGCGCGGCCACGCCGCCCACCAGCGCCGCGGCGGCGCCGCCCTTCAGGTCGGGCATGCCCGAGGCCACCTTGGGCAGCACCATCAGCGTCACCACGCAGATGAATGCCAGCGGCGTCAGCACGGCGAAGAACTTCGACCACTTCACGCGGCGGCGCGCCACCATCGCCAGGCTCTGTTCGATATTGGCGTCGGTGGCCAACGGTTCCTCGTGCGAGGTGCCGCGCGCAATCTCGGCCTTGTCGAAGGTGCCGACGGCTTCCACATTCGTATCGGCGCCGGTGGCGCGGGCCTGCCAGCGGTCCAGCAGCGCGCCGTTGGCCGGCACGATATGGCGGCGCATCGACAGGTACGCCAGCGATAGCGCAATGGCACCGGTGATGATCGAGAGGATCAGCGCGCGGTCCGCCACCACGGCGGCGCTGACCGCCGCGCCGGCGGCCTTTGCACTGATGCCGGGGGCCACCCCGATCACGTAGTCGGACGACAGCGCCATGCCCTGGCCGGCAATCGCGATGGCCATGGCACCGGCCAGCGGCGGCAGCCCGGCGGCAATCGCGGCCGGCAGCAGGATGGCCGACACCAGCGGCACGGCCGGCGTGGGCCAGAAGAACAGCGAAATCACATAGGTGATGCCCGCCAGGATGAAGTAGGCGCTATGCCCGTTCTTCATCACCACGCGGAACGGCTCCACCATGCGGATATCAGACCGCAGTGTCTTGAGCGCGTTGAGCAGCGCCGTCATGAACGCGATCACCAGGAAGATGTTGAACAGCTCCTTGGCGGCCACGAGGCTGGCGCCAAAGATGCCGCCCAGCGCGCTGACCGGGCTGCCCGTGATGGCCAGGATGACGAGGAAGGTGCCGACGATCGACGGCACCACGACGTTGGCCCGCAAGATCATGGTCAACACGATCACGGCCACGCCCAGCAGATACACCCAATGTGCCAGGCCGATCTCAACGGTTTGTTGCATGAGGCTCCCCTTTCCTGGAGGCCCTTGTGGGGGCGGTATAAGAATTCTGTCGTGCGGCTTTTTTGTATACTATATCCCGCGATATACCGAAAACAAGCGAAACCTGCGGGACCTAGGGAAATCACCCGATCGGTGCTGTCCGCTGTGCAGAAACCGGCCACAGCGCACGGTTTTAGCCCATCCCGCACCAGTTCGGACACGCCTGGAAATGTGGGAAAACCCTCTGGCGTTTTCTGAAAGCTTGTGTAGACTGTATACCGAAATAGCTTACGAGACGCCCACGCCATGCTCCACGTCACCGACGCAATGATTGATCGCCACGTCACGGCCGCCGATGCGCAGGCCGCGATGCTGGAAGCCTTCCGCAGTTTCGGCCGCGGCGCGGCCGCCATGCAGCAACGTATCCGCACCGAAGCTGGCGGCGTGAAGCTTTCGACGCTCGGCGCGGTCATTCCCACCCAGCAGGTAGCGGGGGCCAAGGTCTACACCACCATCGCCGGGCAGTTCTCGTTTGTCATCCTGCTGTTTTCGACGGTTGACGGCCGGCCGCTGGCCTCGTTCGATGCTGGCGCGATCACCAGGCTGCGCACCGCGGCGTGCACGGTACTGGCCGCGCAGCGGCTGGCGCGTGCCGACGCGGCCACGCTGGCACTGTTCGGCGCCGGCACGCAGGGCGTGCAGCATGCGCTGCAGCTGTCGGCGGCGCTGCCGCTCCAGCGCATCCTGATCTGCGACCCGTTTGCCGATGCCGGCGCGGCTGACCGCCTGGCCGCGCAGTGCGGCGTGCCGGCCGCGTTCGCGCCGGCCGACGAAGCGGTGGCCGCCGCCGACATCATCGTGACCGCGTCCCGCTCCACCACGCCGCTGTTTGCCGGCACGCTGGTCAAGCCGGGCACCTTCGTCGCCGCCATCGGTTCCAGCCTGCCGCATACGCGCGAACTCGACGACGCCCTGCTCTCGCGCGCCGCCGCCGTGGTGGTGGAGTGGCGCCCGCAGTCGCTGCGCGAAGCGGGCGACCTCGTGCTGGCGGACAAGACCGTGCTGCCCGACAGCAAGATCGTCGAACTGGCCGATGTACTGCTGGATACCACGCCGGTACGCCGGCATGCCGACGACATCGTGATCTACAAGTCGGTCGGGGTCGGCCTCGAAGACGTGGCGCTGGCGGGCGTGGCCTGGCAGCGCATCAACGCCGCGGAGGCCGTCGCCGCCTGACATCCCGGGCCCTAGGCCGCAACCGCCTCGCGCGGTTCTTTTTGGGCCCAACCTTCGTTGTAGAAAGTATACAAACCTATTTCAACCCGAACACCCGACCACAGACAGGAGCCCCCACCATGGCCGCACTGATGAATCGTGAAGAATTCCGCACCGCCCTCGAGAACGCCATCAAAGGCAAGAGCGCCAACCAGGCACCGTTCAGCAAGGCCTGGGCCAGCGGCACGCTGAGCCGCGAGCACCTGGCGCGCTGGGCCGAGAACCACTATCACTACGTGGGCCCGTTCGCCGACTACCTGGCCTATATCTACGCCCGCACGCCCGACCACATGACCGAGGCCAAGGATTTCCTGCTGGCCAACATGTACGAGGAAGAAATCGGCGGCGACCGCCATACCGACCTGCTGATCCGCTTTGCCGAAGCCTGCGGCACCACGCGCGAGCGGGTGGTAAGCCCCGACAACATGTCGCCCACCACGCGCGGCCTGCAAAGCTGGTGCTATGCCGTGGCCATGCGCGAAGACCCGGTGGTGGCCGTGGCTGGCCTGGTGGTGGGCCTGGAATCGCAGGTGCCGTCGATCTATCGCAAGCAAACCCCGACGCTGCGCGAGAAATACGGCTTCACCGATGAGGAAGTGGAGTTCTTCGACCTGCATATCGTGTCCGACGAAATCCACGGCGAGCGCGGCTACCAGATCGTGCTCGAACACGCCAACACGCCGGAGCTGCAGCAGCGCTGCCTGAAGATCTGCGAAATCGGCGCGCAGATGCGCCTGCTGTACACCACCGCGCTGTACTACGACTACGTCGACGCCAAGCCGGAAGCCGCCGCGGCCTGAGGCAGGCTGCGTCAAGTCACCGGACGCCGCGCGTGGCGTGGCGTCCGGCGTGTTTCCGAATTCCGAACAGGGCCCCCGCAAGATGACCGAGACGTACCGCAACTACATCGACGGCGAATGGTGCGACAGCGCCACCGGCCGCACGCTCGACAACCTCAACCCGGCCGACACGCGCGAGGTTGTCAGCCGCCATGCCGCATCCGACGCGCGCGACGCCGCCGAGGCGGTGGCTGCCGCAGCCGCCGCCTTCGACGGCTGGAAGAAGACGCCGATCGGCAAGCGCGCCAAGATCCTCAACGATGCGGCCGCGCATCTGGAAGCCAACGCCGATGCCATTGCCGCCGAACTCACGCGCGAGGAAGGCAAGGGGCTTAGCCTGGCCCGCGACGAAGTCATGCGCTCGGCGCAGACGCTGCGCTTCTACGCCGTGGAAGGCCAGACCTTCAGCGGCGAAAGCTATCCGAACGACGATCCCGACATGCTCGTGTACAGCCTGCGCGAGCCGCTGGGCGTGGTGACCGTGATCTCGCCCTGGAACTTCCCGGTGTCGATCCCGGCGCGCAAGATCGCGCCGGCGCTGATCACCGGCAACACCGTGGTGTTCAAGCCGTCGTCCGACGCGCCGCTGTCCGGCTACCGGCTGGCCGAAGCCTTCGTCAAGGCCGGCATTCCGAAGGGCGTGCTCAATTTCCTGACCGGCAGCGCCGCCGAGGTGGGCCCGACCATCGTCACGTCGCCCGCCGTGCGCGCGGTGTCGTTCACCGGCTCCACGGCGGCCGGCGAGCAGATCCACAAATCCGTGCCGATGACCACGCGCACCCAGATGGAACTGGGCGGCAAGAACCCGCTGATCGTGATGGAAGACGCCGACCTCGATCGCGCGGTGGATCTCGCCGTCAAGGGCGGGCTGTCGCTGTCCGGCCAGGCGTGCACGGGCACCTCGCGCATCCTGGTGATGCGCGACGTGAAGCAGGCCTTTACCGACAAGCTGGTGGCCAAGGTGAAAACGCTGAAGATTGGCAGCGGCATGACGCCGGGCATGGACCTGGGCCCGCTGGCCACGCGCAAGCAGCTCGAAACGGTGCTCGGCTACATCGCCACCGGCCGGCAGGAAGCCACGCTGCTGTGCGGCGGCGAAGCGCTGACCGACGGCGACTTCGCGCACGGCTACTACGTGGCGCCCGCCGTGTTCACCGACGTGACGCAGCAGATGCGCATCGCGCGCGAGGAAATCTTCGGCCCGGTGCTGGCCATCATCGAAGTGGACAGCTACGCCAGCGCCATCGCCTGCGCGAACGACACCGAGTACGGCCTGTCCGCCGCCATCGCCACGCGCAATCCGCGCTACATGCACGACTTCGCGCGCGACATCGAGTCGGGCACGGTCAAGATCAACCGCACCACCACCGGCAACCTGGTGAACGCGCCGTTCGGCGGGCTCAAGCGCTCCAGCACCTCCACGTTCCGGGAATCGGGCCGCGCCGGCCTGGAGTTCTACACCCAGATCAAGACCGTCTACCAGGGCGTTTGAGCCCGGTTTCAAGCCGCAAGGAAAACGACATGAAAAAAGCCATCAAGCTCGAGTTGAAGGAAGCCCGCCACATGGCGGCCGCCGCAATCCGCAAGGCCGAGGAAATCGGCGTGCTGGAATCGGTCTGCATCGTCGATGACGGCGGCTACCCGCTGCTGCTCGAACGCATGGACGGCGCGCGCATCACCGGGCCGCAGATCGCCTGGAACAAGGCGTTCACGGCGGCCGGCCACAAGCGCTCCACGCACCTGTTCAACACGCCGCCGAACGGCCCGGCGCTGCCCGGCAACGAGGCGTTCGGCATCCAGTGGAGCTTCGACGGCAAGTTCGCGGTGTTCGTGGGCGGCTACCCGATCGTGGTCAACGGCGAGGTGATTGGCGGCGTGGGCCTCTCGGGCGGCAACGGCGAGCAGGACACCGCCTGCGGCGTGGCGGCGCTCGAGGCGCTGCGCGACCTGCTGGCGGCTGAAGACCTCACAGTGCTGGCGCAGGCCGACATCAAGAAGTAAGCCCGGCGATACGAGGAAGCGGAGCGGAGATAGGTCATGTCCCATCGGGTCGAGATTGCGGAAACGCAGCAGGTATTCATGGTGGCGCCCGGCGAGTCGGTGCTCGACGCCGCGCTGCGCTGCGGCGTGAGCCTGGCGCACGAGTGCACCTTCGGCGGCTGCGGCACGTGCCGCGTGCGCGTGGTGGAAGGGTCGGTCTCGTACGAGGACTTCCCGATGGCGCTGACCGAGGCCGAAAGCGCCGACGGCTTCGCGCTGGCCTGCCAGGCACGGCCCGACAGCAACCTCGTGATCAGCGTGGCGCGCGCGGCCGAGTCATTGGTGCCGGCACGGCGCGCCGCCGCCACGGTGCTGTCGGTGGCCCCGCTGGGCCCCGACGTGCTGCACCTGCGGCTGGCGCTGCCCGAGGGGGAGCCGTTCCAGTTCGAACCAGGCCAGTACCTGAAGGTGCTGCTCGACGACGGCAGCCATCGCAGCTTCTCGATGGCCTCGGCACCGCAGGGCAACCTGGTGGACTTCCACGTCAGGCAAATCGCGGGCGGACGCTTCACGTCACAGCAGTTGCCCGCGCTGCGGCCAGGCGACCGGCTAGACGTGGAACTGCCGCACGGCACCTTCAGCCTGCGCAAGGAGGATTACCGGCCGCTGCTGATGGTGGCCACGGGCACCGGGCTGGCGCCGATCAAGAGCATGCTCGAATCGCTGATGGACGACCCCGACTGCCCGCCCGTCTGGCTGTACTGGGGCATGCGCTCGGCGGCGGACCTCTACCTGCACGACGAAATCGCCGGCTGGGGCGAGCGGCTGTACGACTTCCAGTATGTGCCGGTGCTGTCGCGCGCCGACGCCACGTGGCAGGGCCGCCGAGGCTATGTGCACGAAGCGGTGGCCGCCGACCTGGGCGACCTGTCGGAGCATGCGATCTATCTGTGCGGATCGCCGGACATGATCCGCGACGCCAAGCAGACGTTCGCGGTGCTGGGTGCCCAGAGCCCGTTCGTCTATGCCGATGGCTTCACGTTCCAGCACGCGGGCGGCTGAACGCATACCAGACATCACGGACATCAAGCCGGCATGGCGCCGGTAGATGTCTACCCTATGTCTTCCATGTGGAGGTGACGGTATACAATAGCGGCATTTACGCCGTGGCCGATCGACTGCGGCGTTTCACCGATTTTCGACGGCCGAACCCCGACCATGAACGACGCCACCGCCAGTGCCATCAAGCCAACGCCGGACACCCCGGCCGCGAGCCTGGGCGCCCAGCATTCGCCACTCTTCGCGCTTGTTACGGACACGCTGCGCCAGCGCATCCTGGGCGGGCAGTACGAACAGGGCGAGCGGCTCGTGGAAAACACGCTCTCGCTGGAGCTGGGCGTCTCCCGCATTCCGGTGCGCGAGGCGCTGCGCGCGCTGGCGGCCGAAGGGCTGGTGCGCATCGAGCCGCGCCGTGGCGCCTCCGTGGCGCGCCTGTCGCCCAATATCGCGCGCGAAATGGTCGAAGTCCGCGCCACGCTGGAAGGGCTCAACGCCAAGCTGGCCGCCCAGCGCCGCGACCCGGCACTGATCGAGGAGCTCGAAAAAGTCCTGCAGGAAGGCAACGACGCCGTGGACAGCGGCCAGACCGAGCGCTTTATCGAACTGAATTCGCGATTCCACGAGGTACTGGGCAATATCGCCGCCAATAGCGTGCTGCAGGACATGATGCGGTCACTGCGCGAACGTACGGCCCTGCTGTTCGCGCCCGCGAACCTGAGCCGCGCCCGCACCAACTGGGACGAACACGCGCAAATCCTGCAAGCCGTGATTGCCGGCGATGCCGACCTGGCGTCGCTGCTGGCCACGCGCCACGTCTATAGCGCGGCCAAGGCGGTGGAGTCGATGAATGCGGATGCGCCGGCCGCCGGCAGCCTCGCCGCCTCGACGCAGGCTTGATCCAGGACGCTGCCAGGACGCTGCCAGGGCAGTGCCAGGGCGATGCCAGGGCGATGCCAGGGCAGTGCCAGGGCGATGCCAGGGCGCTGCGGGGCCGGGCCAGAGCGGCTCCGGGCTTTGGCAGGGCGGCCTCGGCCCGGCTCACTAGCCTCCCCCGCAATACCCTGTTGTGCACCAGTCAATGACGCAATGCACCATCGCAGTGTATACTGTAGGCATTCTGTCACCACAATAGGGATTCACCATGACATACCCGGATGCCTCCTACCTTGGCCGTCCGGTGGGCGAGCAGCTCCTGAGCCACTTCGCACGCCGTGACGCCATCCGTCATGCCACGCCGCTGCTGCCCTTCCGCTTCGCGGACCTGCTTGCGCTGCTGCGCGGCACCACCTCGCGTCACAAGGCGGTCTGACGGCCTTCCTTATAATGGGCGCCTGCAACCTTTCCGGTAACGAGGCGCCTCTTGGCACAGGCTCAGGCACAGGACCACGCTGGGGCAACCGTGGACCCCATCGGCGATAGCGGCAATGGCAGCAATGGCAGCCATTACGGCCGCGGGCCCGACTCCACGCTGGCGTACTCCGCGCACATGCCTGCGGAGGTCACCCAGACCATCGTCAGCCGCGCCCTGCCCTACTCGCCGATCGGCATCTCGCGCGTGCGCAGCACGCGCCGCCACACCGGCCTGACCGATCCGTACGAGCGCGAACCGGCCTACCTCGTCGTGCTGCAATTGCAGCCGTTCGGCGAGCAGGACCTGTGGGTGGGCGGCCGTCCCGCGCCGCATGCACCATTTGGCGCCGGCTACCTGGCCGTGTACGACCTCGAACGCAACTGGGTGTCGAACCTGATCGGCGAGTATGACTGCATGCAGTTCTACATTCCCCAGACCGCGCTGAACGAAACGGCGCGCGACCTCGGCGTGCGCAGCGTGGAGCGGCTGTATTGCCCGCCTCACCTGACCGTCGCCGATCCGGTGGCCCACCACATCAGCCAAGCCCTGCTGCCGGCGCTGGCAAACCCCGCGCAGGCGTCCACGCTGTTCGTCGACCACATGGCGCTGGCCTTGCGCGCGCACCTGGTGCAGACCTATGGCGGCATCCAGGTGCCGGCCCGCAGGGTGGAGCCAAGACTGGCCGCATGGCAGGAGATGCGGGCCAAGGCGCTGATCATGGAGCACCTGGACGGCGAGATTTCGCTGGAGACGCTGGCCGACGCCTGCGGCCTGTCGCGCGCCCATTTCGCCAAGGCCTTCCGCGCCTCGACGGGCGTGCCGCCGCATCGCTGGCTGGTGTTGCAGCGTGTGGAACGCGCCAAGCAGCATCTTGCGCACGGCCAGATGCCACTCGGCCAGATCGCCCAGGTCTGCGGATTCGCCGACCAGAGCCACTTCACCCGCACGTTTGCGCGCGTGGTGGGCGTGAACCCCGGTACCTGGCGCCGGGCGCGCCGCACCTGAAGGCACGCACGCCCTCCTGGCCACGCCAGCACACGTTTGTACAAAAAGCGGTACGGCCGTTCTATCGATCCGGTCTGTCAGTGGCTAGATTTCCTACCTGGAAGCAGGAAAGGAATCCGTCATGACCGTCCGCGACGCCATTGCCATCGACCTGGGCCATGCCGCCCCACCATCTGCCCGACTATCGGCCCCCGCCCATCCGCTGCAGCTGGAGGCCGTGCGGCTGGTGCGGGACATCGCCAGCGCCATGGAACGGCGCATTCTCGAACAGACCAGCCCGGATGGCGCGGCGGCGCGCGAACCCGACGCGGTGCCGCCGCTGCAAGCCTTGCAAGACCAGCTCGTGCATCTGGCCCGCGTGGCCGCGCTGGGCACGTTGGCCGCGTCCATCGCCCATGAAATCCGGCAGCCGCTGACCGCAATTCGTGTGGAAACCTATGCGATCCAGCGCTGGATGAACCGCGACACGCCGAATACGGCCGAGGTGGCGGAAGGCGTCCGCCGCATCCAGGACCAGTCCGAGCGGGCCGAACAGGTAATCCGCAGCCTGCGCGCGCTAATGCGGCGCGAGCCCACCGAACGGCATCCGTTCGCGCTCGATCAAGCCATTCTGGAGCTGCTGCCGCTGGTAGCCGCACGCGTGTACGACGCCGACGTCACGCTGGCGTTCGATCTGGACCCCACGCTTCCGGCCCTGCATGGCAACCGCGTGCAGATCCAGCAGGTGGTAGTGAACCTGTTGCTGAATGCCATCGACGCGTCGCGGGGCCGGCCGCACGGCGGCGCGGCCATTGCGGTGCGCACGTCCGGTGACGGCGAGCGTGGGTTGTCGATCGAGGTATCGGATAACGGCCATGGCATCGACCCGGCGCGCATCGACCAGGTCTTCGCGCCGTTCGTCAGCACGAAGGCCGACGGCATGGGCATCGGCCTGGCCATCTGCCGCATGATCGTCGAAGCCCATGGCGGCACCATTGGCGCCGCGTCGGGCCAGGGCCAGACCACCATGACCGTGCGGCTGCCGCTGGATGGGGTTAGCGGCCTGGCGGCTTAGCGGCTTAGCGGCTTAGCGGCTTAGCGGCTTAGGGGGGCCGGGCGGCTTGGGCAAGCGGAAGGTCAGAGCGTGGTCGGCGGCATTTCCACGCTGCCGAACTCGGCGGAGCGCGTGCCGCTGATGGGCCGGTTGCTGGCGCCAAAGTAGGCAAACGCCACCGACATCTTCACGGCCTCGGAGTCATTGCGGCCGGCCGCGTGAAACAGCAGGCTGTCGAACATCAGCACGTCGCCGCGATGCAGCGCCAGCGGCATGGCGCCCTTGAGCAGCGCCTGGCTGGCCGGATGGGCCTCGACCAGGAATTCGGCGGGGTCGAGCTGGGCCGGATCGAGTTTTGCGCGATGCGAACCCGGAATCACCCGCAGCACCCCATTGCGCTCATCCTCGTCGCCAAGCGCCAGCCAGACCGTGACCAGGTCCGGCTTCACGAACGACCAGTAGCGCGTGTCGCGGTGCCAGCCGGTCTGGCTGCCATAGTGCGGATGCTTGGTCATCACGCAGTTGTGGTGCGCCAGCGTCAGCCGCGCCGGCTCGCCCAGCAGCGCCTCCACCGTGGCCACCAGTTGCGGATGGCCGGCCCAGCGCCGAAACGCCTCGTCGCGGCCATAGGCCTGGCGCAGCCGGCGCACGGTGTTGCCGCCCTGCGCCTGGCGCGTGGACGGCGCGCCGGGGTAGCCGAGGTCGGCCTCGAACTCCACCGGCGGCACGGCGGCCGCCAGGTGCGCACGGGTTACCGCCTCCAGCGCCGCGCAGGTGGCCTCGCTGGCAAAGTTGCGCAGCACGATATAGCCGCCCGCATGGAACTCGCGCGCCAGGCTGGCCAGCGCCGCCTGGTCGGCCAGCGGCGCGGAGGAATCGAAATCGAGGGAGACGGGCGCGCCAGACACGCGTGATTGCGAGGCAGTCATTGCAGCGGGGTGAGACGATTCTGAAAAGTGGCAAGGCGCCAACAGGTCGATGATGCCAGAAGCGGCGGCATCCGGCGCACGTCTGGCACGGCGGGGGGCGGGCTGGCGCACCTTTGTCGCCCGATTTGGGCCCGGCGCGGCCCGTATCGGACGCGGCCGAGCGTGCGGAAACCCACTGTCCGGTGCGACCCACACGCCGCTACAATGGCCGGACTTCGCCGCACCGCAACGTCATCGCCAACCCCTAACGGATGCCGCCAAACGTGACAGCCCGCCCCAAGATCACCGCCTCGCTGGCCGAGGCTCAGAACCAGCTGGGCCGCATCGTGCTGGGCAAGCCGCGCCAGGTGCGCCTGGCTTTGGCGTGCATGCTGGCCGGCGGCCACCTGTTGCTGGAGGACGTGCCCGGCGTGGGCAAGACCACGCTGGCTCACGCGCTGGCGCAGACGCTGGGGCTGCAGTACCAGCGCGTGCAGTTCACGAGCGACCTGCTGCCCGCCGACCTGATCGGCGTGTCGGTCTACATGCGCGATACCGGCGACTTCCGCTTTCATCGCGGCCCGGTCTTCGCCCAGCTGGTGCTGGCCGATGAAATCAACCGCGCGCCGCCGAAGACCCAGAGCGCGCTGCTCGAGGCCATGGCCGAGCGCCAGGTGACGCACGACGGCGTGACCCATCCGCTGCCAGCCCCGTTCTTCGTCATCGCCACGCAGAATCCGATCGAGCAGATTGGTACCCACGCACTGCCCGAGTCGCAGCTGGACCGGTTCATGATGCGGATCTCGCTCGGCTACCCCGATCCGGCCTTTGAACGCGTGCTCTACCTGGGCGGCGCCGCCCGGCAGCAAGGCGTTGCCGTGATGAACGCGGAGCAGGTCATCGCCCTGCAGGCGGCGGTGGAACAGGTCTACGCCAGCCCGGCCCTGGTGGATTACGTGCTGGCACTGGTCCAGGCCACCCGCGCCGATGGCAGCTTCGCGGTGGGACTGTCGCCGCGCGCCGGCCTGGCGCTGCTGGCCTGCGCACGCGCCTGGGCCCTGCTCGACCAGCGCGAGATGGTGGTGCCCGAGGATGTGCAGGCAGTGTTCGCACCGGTGGCAGCGCACCGCCTGCTGCCGGCCGGCCGGGCCGACACCACGCCGCTCGATCGCCTGCTTGCTGCCGTGGCGATTCCCTGAGGCACGCCGCCTCCGCGTGCGCATGGTGCGACGTTCCTCCAACACTCCCGACTGGCACGACGCCGCGCGGTATTCCGCGTCCACTTCCGCGCCGCATTCCGCGTCCACTTCCGCTGCGCTGCCGCGTCCGCGCCGGCCGCGTCGGCCAGTCAATGGCGTGGTGACACTGGACCGCCGCCACCTCTATATCCTGCCCACCCGCAGCGGCCTCGGTTTCACGGTGCTGCTGCTGGCGATGTTGACCACGTCGCTGAACTACAACATCAGCCTGGGCTTCGCGCTGACGTTCCTGCTGGTTGGCATCGGCATGGCCAGTATGTGGATGGCGTATCGCAACGTGCTGGACCTCGAAGTTTCCATGGGCCCGGTGTCGCCAGCCTTTGCCGGCGGCCATGCCGTATTCGGCGTGCAGGTGGTAAACCGGGATGGCGCGCCACGGATCGGTATCGAGGCGCGGCCGCAGGCAGAGCGGCGTGCGCCCGCGCGCCGTGCCGCCGAGCCACTGACCCTCGATGGCGACGAAAGCGGGCATCTGGCCATTCACCTCGATGCGCCGCGCCGTGGCCGGCTGGCGCTGCCGCGCATCACCATATCGAGCCGGTTTCCGCTCGGCATGTTCCACGTCTGGAGCTACGCCGACTTCGCCGTCAGCACCATCGTGTATCCCGCGCCCGAGCCGCAGGCGCCGCCGCTGCCGATGGCGGCGCATCCCGACGCCGGTGACGACGGCCCGCTCGGCGTGGGCGCGGACGACGGCCTGGACCAGCTGCGCAAGTACCGGCCGGGAGATCCGCTGCATCGGATTGCGTGGAAGCACAGCGCCCGCACCGGACGCTGGCTGAGCCGGACTGGCGACGTGGAGCGCCGGCCGGGCTGCTGGATCGACTGGGCGACCCTGCCCGACACCATGGAGACCGAGGCCCGCCTGTCGCGCCTCTGTGCGTGGGTGATGGCAGCGGGCGACGATATCGAGATCGGCCTGCGCCTGCCGGGCGTGGAAATTCCACCCGGCCGGGGCGCGGCGCATCGGCGCTCTTGCCTGGAGGCCCTGGCGCTGTGGCCGGGGCGGCACGCATCGTGAGATCGACCACGGCCACGCCGCGCGCGCTGGGGCACCAGGAACACGGCATGCTGATCGGCCAGCTGGCGCTCGTGCTGGCGCCGCAGGCGCGCACGCTGCCGGTGTCGATCAGTCTTCTGCTCGTGCTGTTGCTGGCGTGGCGCTGGCTGCTGTGGCGCCGCCACGCGCCCTTGCCGTCGAAGCTGGTGGTCGGTGTGACGGCGGTGCTGGTGCTGGCGATTGCCGCGGCGCTGGTCTGGAAGGCCGGCGGCAGCTTCGGCCGCGAGATGTGCGTGGCGCTGCTGGCCGCCTTCGTGATCCTCAAGCTGATGGAAACCCGGGCGCTGGCCGATGCCACGCTGGTCACCCAGCTGTCGTTCTACCTGCTGTTGACGCTGTACCTCGAAGACCAGCCGTTCTGGCTGGCGCTGTACAGCATGGCCATCGGGGCGTGGATCCTGCGCAACTGGCTGCTGTTCCACCATCCCGAGGCGCGCGGGCGGCTGGCCATCTGGCCGTTGCTGGGGCGCATGGCGCTGTTCGGGCTGCCGTGGGCGCTGGTCCTGTTCGTACTGTTTCCGCGACTCGACCATCCGCTGTGGCGCCTGCCGCAATCGGAGCCCAAGGCGCGCACCGGTATCAGCGACACCATGCGGCCGGGCAGCGTCGGCGAGTTGATCCGCTCGCCCGAGGTGGCGTTTCGGGCCGACATCGTGGGCGGGCAGCTACCGGCCAGCGCGCTCTACTGGCGTGCCCTGGTGCTGTGGAACTATGACGGCGAGGTCTGGCGCACCGACGAGGCGCGCCTGGTGCAGCAGGCGCCCGACTTGCACGACGTGGCCGCCGATGCCGCCTTGGCACCGTCCGGCAACGTGCGCGAGTACAGCGTGACGCTCGAGCCCACACAAAAGCCGTGGCTGTACCTGCTCGATCGCGGCCTGGCCGTCTCGAACAACGTGGCGGCCAATATGTCGGCCGACGCGGAATTCCTGGCGCGCGCGCCCGTAGACCGGCCTACCCGGTATCGCGCACAGTCGCTCCTGCAAGGCGGCCCTGAACCGCTGACGCGGCGCACGCTCAGGCTTTCGCTCGCGCTGCCCGAGGGCAATCCGCGCAGCCGCGAGCTGGCGGCGCAGTGGTCTGCGCGGTATCCAGACCCGTGGCAGCGGGTGCAGGCCGCCATGCGCCTGTTCGCCTCGGCACCGTTCGCCTACACGCTTTCGCCGCCGAAGCTGAGCGGCGAGCAGGTGGACAGCTTCCTGTTCGATACCCGGCGCGGTTTCTGCGAACACTACGCCAGCAGCTTTGTGTTTCTCATGCGCGCCGCCGGCGTGCCAGCGCGCGTGATAACCGGCTACCAGGGCGGCGAATTCAATCCGATGGGGGAGCACTACGTCGTGCGGCAGTCCGACGCCCATGCCTGGGCCGAAGTGTGGCTGGACGGACGCGGCTGGGTGCGCGTGGACCCAACCAGCGCCGTCGCGCCAAGTCGCGTGGAAGATGGCGTGGATGCCGCGCTGGCCGGCGAGGAACTGCAGGCGCTTCGCGACCTGCGCGCACCCGGATGGATGCGCGACCTGCGCTGGGCGTTCGACGGTCTCACCTACAGCTGGCATCGCTGGGTGCTCGAATTCGACAAGGAGCGGCAAAGCCGGCTGCTGGAACGGGTCGGCCTTGGCAATCAACTGCCGAGCCTGCTCGCCACCGGCGTGGCCCTGCTGTGCCTGCTGGCGCTGGTGCCGATGTGGATGCGGCGCCGGCGCGTAGACCCGGTGCAGGCCCTGTACGAGCGGTTCTGTACGCTGCTGGCGCGGCATGGGTGTGCCCGCGAGATGTCCGAGGGCCCGCGCGATTTCGCGGCACGTGCCGCCGCGGCACTGCCGCACGCCGCGCCTTCCGTGCATGCCTTCACAGACGGCTATGTCGCCTGGCGTTATGGCGCGCCGGGCGCTGCCGGGCAGGCCGGATCGATCGCCCAACTCCGTGCCGCACTGCGCGCGGTGGCGCGTCATCTAGGCGGGCGGCGCTGAGCAACCGGGCAGCGCTTCCGGCATCACACACGGCTGATTCGCTGTCCACACTGTTCGGGAAACCGAGCTTGTCTGGCGTGCTTGGTCCGCATATAGTTTCATCCGTAACTATCTCAGATGAAATTATCATGTCGTTCGAACGCCGCATCGACCGGTATTGCGCCGACCATCCCGACGCCCCGCGTGATCTGATTCTGGCGTCGCGGCTGCTGCTGCGCACCGCCCGGCTGCTCCGCCACCATATCGAGCGCGCGTTGGCGCCCCATGCGCTGGACTTGAGCCAGTACCTGGTGATCAGCATGCTCGCCATCGATGCCGACGAGCCCACCATGCCATCGGAACTTGGCATGACGATCGACGCCACGCGCACCCAGATGACACGGCTGATCGACGGTCTGGAAGCGCGTGGGCTGGTCCGACGCCAGCCGTCGCCGCATGACCGCCGCAGCCTGGAACTGAGCCTGACGCCGGCCGCGCTCGACTTGCTGACGCGCGCCGCGCCGGCCGTGCATCAGGCCTACGCCGACGCCTGGGCGCCGCTCGGCACGCATGGGCTGGCCGCGGCCACGCGAGACCTGGCAACGATGCATCAACACCTGGTGGCGCTGGAGGCCGTCAAGCCGTGAGCCTGCCCGCCAGGCCACTCCACCGGTTACGCGCGGGCATGCGCTGGCTGCGGCTGCTCAGCCATCAGCAGCGCCAGATGCTGCTGATGATGTTGCTGGGGCTGACCACCGGGGTCGAGTTCCTCGAGAACATCATGTTCGTGTTTGCCTCGAGCCATATCGTCGGCGGCATCGACGCGGACCCGCGCAGCTTCGCGCTGGTACAGGCCGCGTATGCCGTGGGTAGCATGATGATGATCCTGAAGCAGCAGTGGCTGGCGCAGCGCTTCGGTTATCGCTACTACCTGACCGGCGCCCTGCTGCTGTTCATGGCAGGCACGTTGATGGCCGCCACCAGCACCGGCCTGCCGCAGATGGTTGGCGCGCGCTTTTTGCAAGGCGTGGGCGGCGGGGCGTTGTTCACCAGCTGCCGCATCCTGGTGAACCTGATGTTCGGCGCGGCCGACCGCCCCCGCGCCACGCGCATTTTCATGCTCGGCATCTTTGGCGCGTCGGCCATCGGGCCGGCCTTCGCCGCCGAACTGGTGGAGCACGGCGTGTGGCAGGACGTGTTCTATGGCGTGCTGCCGTTCGCGGCGCTGGCCGCCCTCGGCACCTGGCTGCTGTTGCCCGACGCCGAGCCCCGCGACGATCTGGAAGGCCCGGCGCTGGGGCCGCTGCTGCTGTTCGGCGTGGGTATCGTCACGCTGCAGGCGTCGATGACGGAAGCGCGCTTCGACATCTTCTCGCATCCGCTGCGCGTGGTGGTGGTGGCCGCGGTGGCGGTCGGCTTGCTCGCCGTCTTCCTCTGGCACCAGTGGCAGCACGACCGCCCCGTGCTGCGCGTGCGCGCGCTGCGCCAGCCGGTGTACCTGACGGGGCTGGCGATGTATTTCATCTACTACCTGATCGCCAACCTGAGCAGTTATGTGTTCCCGATCTTCGCGGAGCAGGCGCAGGGCTTTCCGCTGGCCACCACGGGATGGCTCAACACGCTGGCCGCTGGCATCAGCCTGGCCGGCATCTGGATCTACCTGCGCGTGGCCCGACGGCTCACGCACAAGAAGCCCGTGATGGTGGCGGGCCTGTTGGTGATGGCCGCGGCCATGGCGTATTTCTCGTTCATGCCGCCGGCGGTGGGCCCCGCCGCGCTGATTCCCGGGCTGGTCGGCAAAGGGCTGTTCGGCGTGATGGTCATCATCCCGATTGCCGGCATCACGTTCCGCTCGCTGGCCGGCGACGACTTCGCGCACGGCTATCGCAGCAAGAACCTCTTGCGGCAGATCGCCAGCTCGTTCGCCTCGTCGGTGGGCGCGGTGCTGCTGCAGAACCGGCAGTTTGCGGTGCACACCAGCCTGGTTCACGCGCTGGGCCAGCGCCCGGCCGAAACGGCGCAGTGGATGCAAACGGCTCAGGCGGCATTGACGGCGCGCGGATTCGACACCGCACACGCGCACGCCGGCGCACTGGCGCAACTGGCTGCCATGGTCGATCAACAGGCCCGACTGATTGCCTGCGAGGATCTGTATCGATTGATTGCCGCACTCGCGATCGTCGCGGCGGTCTTCATGCTTGTGCAGCGCCAGCTCGACTAGCCAGACGTGCGCGCTGCTGGAGAGGGTACGGCTTGGGCGCTGGCGACAGCGCGGCCAGGCGGCGAATCGCCAAGGCAGGGGCGGAGGCGCCCAGTGATCAGTGACGCGAAGCGGTCACGCGCTCTGTGAAGATCAGACGCTTCAGAACAGGGACAGCTGACGCATGCCAAAGCCCACCGTCTCTTCCACGCGCGCACGCGCATGGGCCAGCGAACCTTCGGCGCCGGAGTAATTGCCGGCAGCCCAGTGATAGACCACGGGCAACTCGCCACGGTCGGACAAACGGACTTCGCCAAGCTTGTCGCCGCGTTCACTGCGGTAGTAATGGGACCGGTAGCCGCGCTCCCAGTGGGGCGGCACTTCTTTCTTACGCCTGCGTGGTGTGGGCTTCGTGGCGACTGGCGAGAGCCGCCTTGCCAGGTCGGTGCCCGGCGTGGGGGCGCGGGTGAAATCCAACTGCATAGACTTCCTTCTTCTGTCGATTCAGCAAGAACCAGAAATGGTGACGTGAGTCACCACACGCTTCATGCATCGCAGTCGAGATCATACCTGTTCGAACGCTTCTTTGGGGCGATTTGTCTCCCGGAATGCGGCCTCTGGCAAGGGTTTGCGGGCGTATACGCGTCTGTGTATACGCCCCGTATACGCCCACGTATACCGACCGTATACGCCTCCGGTATACGTGCCGGGCGGCACGTATACCGCCCGGCTTCGATCCGCTTAGCCGAGGTCCAGCGGGATGAAGATCCGCGCGTCGTCACGCTGCACCAGCAGCGCCACCTGCTTGCCGGATTTCGATACCAGCGCGCGCAATTGCTCGGCTGACGTGATCGGCGTGCCGTTGAGCGAGAGAATGACGTCGCCGGGCTGGATGCCAACCCGTGCCGCCGGGCCCGCGACATCTTCCACGACCAGGCCGCCATCGATGCCGCTATCGCGCTTCTCCGTCGGGCTCAGCGGACGCACGGCAAGACCCAGCCGGCCACCTGCCTCCCCGCCGTTCTTGGCTTGCGCCACGGCGCCCTCCTTCACGGCGCCAATCTTCACGCTCAGCGTGAGCGGCTCGCCCTTGCGAATCACCTTGAGGTCGGTCTGCGTACCGGGCTGCAGATCGGCGACGTGCTCCGGCAGGTCTCCGGAATGGTCGATGACGTCGTTGCCCAACTGGACGATCACGTCGCCCGGCTTGAGACCGGCCTTGGCGGCCGGGCTATCAGCCTCGACCGAATTGACCAGCGCACCGGTGGGCTTGGGCAGCTTGAACGACTGCGCCAGCGCCTGGTTGACCTCCTGCACCGAAATGCCGAGCCGGCCGCGGGTGACCTTGCCATGTGCCACCAGCTGCTGCTCCACCTTCCGGGCAACGTCGATCGGGATGGCAAACGACAGGCCCTGGTAGCCGCCGGTCTGGCTGTAGATCTGCGAGTTGATGCCGATCACCTCGCCACGCTGGTTGAACAGCGGGCCACCCGAATTGCCGGGGTTCACCGCGACGTCGGTCTGGATGAACGGCACATAGGTGTCGTCCGGCAGCGAGCGCGACTTCGCGCTGACGATGCCCGCCGTTACCGTATTCTCGAAACCATACGGCGACCCGATGGCCAGCACGGGCTCGCCCACGCGAATCTTCGACGGATCACCGAGCTTTACGGTCGGCAGATCCTTCGCATCGATGCGAATCACGGCGATGTCCGACTGCGGGTCGGTGCCCAGGACCTTGGCCTTGAATTCGCGACGGTCCGTCAGCTTCACGGTGACCTCGGTGGCGTTGTCCACCACGTGCGCGTTGGTCAGGATCAAGCCATCGGGACTGACGATGAAGCCCGAGCCCAGACCTTTCACCAGTTGCGGCTGCTGGCTCTGCGGCCCCTGGAACTGTGGACCGAAACGCTTGAAGAACTGGAAGAGCGGATCGTCTGGGTCCATGCCCTGCGGCATCTGCGCCGACGTGCGCTGCGCACGCGCCGTGACGCTGATGTTCACCACGGCCGGACCATACTGGTCGACGATGCCCGAGAAGTCGGTGGGCGTTGCCACGGCAACCGGGGCCACCACCGGGGTCGGCGCGGCATAGCTCGGCGTAATCGCATCTTTCTGCAGGTAGGCATAGCCGCCGGCAAGGGCAGCGAGCGCGGCAACGCCAACAGCGGAACGAACGAGAGTTTGGCGAATCATGGTGCTTTCCTTTCTGGATGATGGGCGGCGCCGTTTTCCTTCCATGGCGCGACGTGATCATCCTAGGCAGCCACACTTAAATCAGACTTAAGGCGTACGCGGTCCGACTGAAATCCATCTTGGACAGGACCCCGTGGCTTCCTATGCTCTATAGGCCCGATAGGAAATTTATCTTGCACACAATTTAATTGTGTATAAGATAGCTTCCATGACGACGCAGACGACCACCCCTTCCGGAAGTGACTGGCTACACCTGGATCAGCAACTGTGTTTCGCGCTGTATTCAACGTCGCTGGCCATGACCAAGGTCTATAAACCGATTCTCAGTGAGCTTGGGCTTACTTACCCGCAGTATCTGGTGATGCTGGTGCTATGGGAGCACGACGCCTTGTCGATTTCGGAACTGGGTACGCGTGTCAGCCTGGATTCCGGAACGCTGACGCCGCTGCTGAAGCGGCTGGAGACGGCGGGCCTGGTGAGTCGTCAGCGCGACGCCGCGGATGAGCGTCGCGTGCTGGTGAGTTTGACCGATGCTGGCCGCAACCTTCGCAATGCGGCGGTCGGCATCCCGGAGAAGCTGTTGTGTGCGACGCAGTGCACGGTCGAAGAGATCCAGGCACTGACATCGCGCCTGCATGCCTTGCGGTCCACGCTGGAAGAAGCGCGGTCCGAAGATTGACTGCCGGTAATCGGCATTTCTGAAATAGCCGCCCGAAGGGCAAACCTAGGAGAGTACAAATGAAACTGGAAAAAGTCCTTTATACCGCCCATGCATCCGCAACCGGTGGCCGTGACGGTCGCGCAACGACCTCGGATGGACAACTGGACGCCAAGCTCGCCGTGCCCAAGGAAATGGGCGGCGCCGGCAACGGCCTGAACCCCGAGCAACTGTTTGCCGCTGGCTATTCGGCCTGTTTCCTGGGCGCGATCCGTTTCGTGGCCGGTCAGCAGAAGATCACCGTTTCGCCGGACGCCAAGATCGAAGGTGCCGTCGGTATCGGCCAGATTCCGCAGGGCTTTGGTATCCAGGTGGAGCTGAAGATCTCGCTGCCGGGCATGGAAAAGGACGCAGCCCAGAAGCTGGTGGAAGCCGCGCACCAGGTCTGCCCGTACTCGAACGCCACGCGAGGCAATATCGACGTCAATCTGATCGTGGTCTGATCGTCGATACCTCCGAACGAAAAAGCCGGCCTCATGAACTGAGGGCCGGCTTTTTTACGTCTGCAAATCGGTACACATCGCGCGCTTTTGCGCGGCTGTCATGCGCTTGGTCCGGATCTCGGCCTTCAGCGCATCAGATTTGGTCGGAAAAGGAAGCCATCCAAGCAATCGAATCGGCTTGCGTGAACGCGTGTACTTGGCACCAGTACCCGCCAGATGCTGCGCATATCGGCGTTGGACATCGGTCGTGATGCCCGTATAGATGGTGTCGCCTTCGCACTCGAGCAGGTAGAGAAACCAGGGTGCCGCCGGTGTCGCGACGGACTCGGCAACTTCAAGGCTTTCTGTGATTCCGCTGGCGGATGCGGGTTCGGTGTCGGCTGTCATGTGAGCGCCGATGATACGCGTGAGTTTTCCCGCGCGCAAAAGCAAAACCCCCAAGCTTGGGGCTTGGGGGTTTTGGGGATAAGAGCCTGGCGATGACCTACTTTCACACGGGTAGTCCGCACTATCATCGGCGCAAAGTCGTTTCACGGTCCTGTTCGGGATGGGAAGGGGTGGTTCCAACTCGCTATGGTCACCAGGCATAAGGGGTTGCCGGGCTGACACGGGTCAGCGCGGCGAATCTGGGTGCAGTAAAGGGGGGTTGTGGTTGTATGCCGGCGGCACACGCGGACTCTTCGTCCTACCAGGTAAAACACACTGGTTATAGGATCAAGCCTTACGGGCAATTAGTACTGGTTAGCTTAACGCATTACTGCGCTTCCACACCCAGCCTATCAACGTCCTGGTCTCGAACGACCCTTCAAGGAGGTCAAGCCTCCAGGGAATCCTCATCTTCAGGCGAGTTTCCCGCTTAGATGCTTTCAGCGGTTATCTCTTCCGTACATAGCTACCCTGCGATGCCTCTGGCGAGACAACAGGTACACCAGCGGTACGTCCACTCCGGTCCTCTCGTACTAGGAGCAGCCCCCGTCAAGATTCCAACGCCCACGGCAGATAGGGACCAAACTGTCTCACGACGTTTTAAACCCAGCTCACGTACCTCTTTAAATGGCGAACAGCCATACCCTTGGGACCGGCTACAGCCCCAGGATGAGATGAGCCGACATCGAGGTGCCAAA